>Ga0116152_10000674_pt1 | contig 28126 bp, 30 predicted proteins | sample AD_UKC119_MetaG_FD_89894 | JGI IMG/M metagenome (GOLD analysis project Ga0116152, IMG submission 89894) | Active sludge microbial communities of municipal wastewater-treating anaerobic digesters from Hong Kong - AD_UKC119_MetaG | ecosystem: Engineered > Bioreactor > Anaerobic > Digestate... | reverse complement strand
GATTTGGACATGAGTCAATCGATTATGACGCTGATGTCAACTTAGAACAATTAGGAGAATTACAACCAGAATAGGGTGCTTAGCATCCTATTTTTATATAAAAAATCGCCTAGTGAAGGCGATATGTTCTAATAGGTGTATAAGTTAATTGTCCATCAATCTGATGGCTTAAATATAAGTGAACCTGATCAACAAGGAGTGGATAAGACGGTATCTTGATGTTCATAATTTTTGATATATCAGTTGAAATAGCACGTCTAAAGAGTGTGATATGAGGTTGCAAGGTTTCATTAGCAGCAGGGAGTTGACATCTTTTTACAGTACTGAGTATCGTTTCGAATAGTTCTTGTAAAAGTATAAATTTTCTAGAAGTACCTGCCCACATAATCATGTCGCTAGATTTTTTAAAGTAACCAAGTTGATCAATTGTAATCGAAAAATGGTGATGGTCTCTCATGGCATCTTTTAGGATGAGATCTAAACGATTGATCTGTTCTTCATTCATATCACCGATAAAAACAAAGGTCATATGAAAATTATGTTGATCTGTCATACGATAACGTTCAAGATAAGGTTTGATCAGTTCTTGTTTCTGAGTTAACATCGCTTTTAAACCTGAATCAACAGGAATACCTATAAAAATCCGCATGTCATCACCTCAAAACCATTATAGCATTAAAAAATAGGGCAGTGCCCTATTCTTTGTGCTCAACAGCTTTGTAACCTAAGCGACTAACTTGTTCAACAATTTTCTTATCGTCAACGAGTGTTTCATCGTATTCAATGTTAATCTTGCTTTCAGATAAGTGTACTTCAACATCAGATACACCTTTTGTTTTTGACAGAAGTTTAGAAATGGCTGTTGAACAGCTGACACAATGCATACCTAAAACATCATATTCTGCTTTTTTCATCATCTCAACCTCCTTACCTTCATTGTCTTATTTTATGTTAAAAAAATCAAATTATTTGCATAATGAATGTTTATCGTTTTTAGATTACGAATCTCTATGTATAATAGAGATGTGCATGGAGGATTTATGAACAAGAAAAGTCTTTTAATTATTACATTTCTCTTTTTTCAAAGTATTATCCATAACCTGGGTCATCCAGTAACACCAGCATTTGTCAGTGGTCTAGGTATCGAAGATTATATGTTTGGTCTTTTTTTTGCTGCTATGTCATTTGGTTTGATGGTTGGTGCTCCCATTTGGGGTATATTGAGTGATCGGGGGCATCGTAAGCTTTGGATTATTTTAGGTCTATCGATGTATACCATTGGCCAGTTTGGCTTTGGTTATGTGGGTGATCAAACATGGATGGTTGTCTTTAGACTTTTCAGTGGTTTTGGTGTGGTGAGTGCTATTACCATTTATACAGCCATCATCGTTGAACAAACAGCTTCAAAAGATCGTGGGAAGTTATTAGCTTACTTAGCAGCATCATCAACCTTAGGTGCATCGTTAGGTTATTATCTTGGTGGATTTTTTGCAACAAACCCAGAGATGGTTTCATTACTTGGAACTGATGAACTGAAAACCATGTTTCTCATCCAAGCCATACTTAATGCTTTCTACACATTGATGATCTTTCTAACCTTAAAGGAAACCAAAGTTCAATACAGCTATCAACAACGACCTTCCATGATAGAAGGCTTGAAATCAATTACCAAAATTGATCGCAGTCTTTTGGTATTCTTCGTTTCAGTTACACTGATCAATATGGCTGCAACCAATTTATCTAAATACATCGATGTTTATTTTATTGATTTAGGCTATAGTGAACAAGATTTAGGCACGTATGTCATGGTGACAGGTATTGTATCACTCTTGACCAGTATCTTTATCGTTAAATATGCAACACGCATTAAAAAGCAATTAGTTCTTATGTCCGTCATGATGATTATCAGTTCTGTCATCGTCTTTATCGTATTTAGATCTGTTCACTTTATGGTACTGATGTATACGCTCTATTTAGGTTATGTCATCATGAAAACCATCTATGTACCACTTGAACAATCCTATATTGCTAAAGAAGCAAAAGAAGGGCAGTACGGAAGTATGATGGGACTCAGACAATCATTTGTCTCATTAGGAATGGTATTAGGTCCCATGATTGGTGGTTTCATCTATGATAAGTCACCACTCTTACTCTTTGACTTCAACGGATATCTCTTTATTGCAGGTGTTCTTTTAATAGGTGTCGTTGTATGGATTGAACGCATCAAGATGGATCGCATTCAAAAAGCAAATGCGTATCTTGGTAACGAGTTAAGTGAATCTCAAATAAAATCATAAAAAGTAGGATGATTCCTGCTTTTTTTTATGTGATAAATGACATATTTTCACATCATTTTCAGCATAAATAAATGAGATGTCTTTTTCTTTCTCTTAGCCTTGAAATAAAAGCGCTTACATGTTACAATGAAGATGGAAAAAACGATGTGTTAATGGATGGCTTTTTTTATGTGTCTTCCATGCATATGAGGATCTTAAATGACAATAGCAAGTAGTCGTTTAAAATTAAAAAGCAAAACACACAACTCTAAATCATAATAGGAGATTTTTTATGTCGCTTAAATTCAAGAATCAACCGATTGTAGCACCTGACTTTTTACTCCCAAGAAAAGGCATCGATTTATCCAAATGGGCTGTTGTAGCCTGTGACCAATTCACAAGTTCTCCAGAGTATTGGAGTGAATTAAAGAGTTATATTGATGATGAACCTTCGACAGCACATATGATTTTACCTGAAGTATATCTTGAAACGATGAAGGATCACACCATTAAACAGATTCAACAAGCGATGACTGAATACTTAAAAGATGGTACTCTAGAGTCTGTTGGTTCATCATTCATGTTGATTGAACGTATCACGAATCTTAATGTCAAACGTTTAGGTTTAATGGTTGCTATTGATTTAGAAGCTTATGATTATGAAGACGGATCAAAACCACTGATTAGAACAACAGAAAAAACAATTGTTGAACGTATACCACCACGTGTCAAAATCAGAGAAGGTGCACCACTTGAACTCTCTCACATCATGCTTTTAATCAATGATAGAAAGCATAAAATCATTGAAGGTCTCTATGAAAAACGACAATCGCTCAAAAAACGTTATGATTTTGTACTCAACATGATGGGAGGTCATATCAGAGGTTATCAGATCTTTGATACAGACCCAATCACAGAAAAATTATACGATTTGATCGAAGATGAAAATGATCCTATCTTAGCGGTAGTCGGTGATGGTAATCACAGTTTAGCTACAGCTAAAGCACATTGGGAAAATGTTAAAAAAGAATTGATTCCAGAACAACAAAAAGACCATCCAGCACGATTTGCGATGGTTGAAATTGTTAATATTTATGATTCGGGTTTAGAGTTTGAAGGTATCCATCGCGTCTTATTTAACGTTAAAGATGACTTTTTAATTGATTTATTTCATGCTGTTGATAAAGATGCTGAAACCTGGGTATATACCAAAGAATTAGGAAAAGAAGAATTTTACATCCCTAAAAGTACTGCAGAAGCTTATGAGCAAATCCAAGGATTTATTGATCGTTACATGAAACATCATCCAGGTGTCACCATCGATTATATTCATGGTGAAGATGAATTAGTTCGCATATGTAAAGCACATCCAAATGCTGTTGGCATCAAAATGCCCACATTACAAAAGAAAGATTTATTCCCGTTTATTCAAACAGGAAAAGTGCTCCCTAGAAAATCATTTTCAATGGGTTCAGCAACTGCTAAGCGTTATTACTTAGAATCAAGAAGAATAAAATATTAGGAGGAGATCAAAAATGAAACGTATTTACAACTTCTCAGCAGGGCCTGCTATTTTACCTGTTGAAGTGCTTCAAGAAGCAGCAAACGAAATGCTTGATTATCAGGACAGTGGCATGTCTGTCATGGAAATGAGCCATCGTTCAAAGATTTTCCAATCGATCATTGATGAAGCAGAAAAGGATTTAAGAGATCTTTTAAACATTCCAGACAACTATAAAGTGCTCTTCATCCAAGGTGGAGCCACCCTTCAATTTTCCATGATTCCTATGAATTTAATGAAGAATGGTAAAGCAGATTATATCATCACAGGTCAATGGGCTAAAAAGGCTGCTGAAGAAGCAGCTAAATTTGGAACAGTGAACATTGTTGCAAGCTCACAAGACAAGATGTTCTCTTATATTCCAGATGTATCAGATCTACCCATCTCTGAAGATGCAGATTACGTCTTTATGTGTGATAACAATACCATTTATGGTACTAAGTATAAGACATTACCTAATACAAAGGGTAAAACACTTATCTCAGATGCTTCATCATGTTTCTTGTCAGAACCTCTTGATGTCACAAAATATGGTGTCATCTTTGCAGGTGCTCAAAAGAACGTTGGTCCAGCTGGTACTGTCATCGTGATCATCAGAGAAGATCTTATCCGTAACGATATCGATTTAAAGACACCGATCATGTTGCGTTATGATACATACTCAGAACACGGATCCATGTATAATACGCCTCCAACATATGGTATTTATTTATGTGGTAAAGTCTTTAAATGGTTAAAACGTCATGGTGGACTTGAAGCTATGCATCAAAGAAACATTGAAAAGGCACAAGTTCTATATGATTACTTAGATCAAAGTAAAATGTTCTTTGGAACTGTTGATAAAAACTCACGTTCACTCATGAACGTTACGTTTAAATCAACTTCACCAGAACTCGATGATGAATTTATCAAACAAGCTAAAGCAGCTGGTTTTGACAATTTAAAGGGTTACCGTACAGTTGGTGGTATGCGTGCATCGATCTACAATGCGATGCCAATTGAAGGTATCAAGGAACTTGTTAAGTTCATGGCTGCATTTGAAAAGAGACATGGGTGATCATATGAAATATATCCATTGTTTAAATAAAATATCACCTGTAGGTCTTGAGCAATTACCTGATACCTATGGATTAACTGATGATTTGAATCAAGCTACTGGGATTTTAGTCAGAAGTGCTAATATGCATGAGATGGTGTTACCTGAAACAGTTCGCGTCGTTGCAAGAGCTGGTGCAGGAGTGAATAACATTCCTTTAGATGCACTTGCTAAAAAAGGTGTTGTCGTGTTTAATACACCAGGTGCTAATCGTAATGCTGTTAAAGAACTCGTTATTGCGGGTATGTTAATCGCATCCAGAGATATTGTTGGTGGTATTGGATGGGTCAAAGATAATAAGCAAGATCCTGACATTGCCAAATCAGTTGAAAAAGCGAAAGCTCAATTTGGTGGTACTGAAATTTTAGGTAAAACTATCGGCATAGTTGGTTTAGGTGCGATTGGTTTAGAGCTTGCAAGAGCATGTATCGCTTTAGGTATGAAGGTTATTGCTGTTGAGCCTAATATAGCGCAAATTGATCGTCTAAATATTCCTGAACAAATGGTTATTGTCCAAGAAAAAGAAGATATGTTGCCATTTGCAGATTTCATCAGTCTCAATTTACCTTTACTTCCAGCAACAAAACATATGATGAATGAAAAAGCTTTTAAGATGATGAAAGATGGGGTTGTTCTTCTTAACTTTGCACGCGATCAACTCGTTGATGAAGATGCCTTAGTCGATGCTATAGAATCACACAAAGTCAAGACCTATGTCACAGATTTTCCAAATGAAAAAACAGCTAACATGAAGGGTGTTATTGCTATTCCACACTTAGGTGCATCAACTGAAGAAGCTGAAGATAATTGTGCGATGATGGCCGTTGATCACATGGTCGATTATCTTGAACACGGCAATATCACACATTCTGTAAACTTTCCATCTGCTGTATTAGATAGAAAAGGTAAAGTACGTTTAACGATGTTAATGGATAAAAATGTGACTGAAGAGATGGTATTATCACTTCTTAATCAAGAACACATCGTTCAAAAAATTGTGAAGCAAAATCAAAATTATCAAACCATCATTATGGATGTTGATCAACAACCTAATCAAAAGCAGATTGATGAACTTAGAAAAGTATCTGAGATCTATTATATTCACGTTTGTTAATCGGAAGCCACGGACAAATCCGTGGTTTCTTTTCTTTTTAATCAAAATGACGTATAATAACAATCAAATGAAAGAAGTTGATGATTTTGAAACTTATCATGCTGCCTAAAGCACATCGTGCGAGACAGGCTTCCTATCTCATCTTAATCAGTTTGTTACTGCTCATGCTGTTTTATGTCATCGATGAGTTCATTTTCCATGGTACAGCTTCAGGATTTATATGGGTTGTTCTTAATATCATTGTGATTCTATCGTGGATTTCATCGTTGAGCGGTACAGTCATTGGCATCATATCTGTTTACAAAACGAAAGAAATCTCATTCTTGTTATTAGCACTCTTGTTTATGGGATTCACATTTAGTATCTTTGGACTTCTTGATTTACTCGTACCTCAAGCATGAAAAAAGTGGATTAGCACCCACTTTATTTTTTGATTTTAATGACCTCTGTATAAGCCATGATGAGAGGACCAACACCTTTTGCATCATTTTCTACGATAAGTTCAGAGATGTAGTACGCATAAGATCCATCTCTTCTTAAATTATGCTCTGGACCTAGACCAGCAACTAAACAGATACCACCTAAATTTAAGTCACCATCTTTTTCTTTAAGATATAACGACGTGATGCCATTAAATATGTTTAATCCAATGGTTTGATATGATGCATCAAGTGCGTTTAATCGAACACCCTTTAAGATCGCATAGCTGATTAAAGCACTTCCTGACGCTTCTAGGTAATTGCCTTCTCTTTGCTGCTGGTCAACCACTTGATAGAAGAGGTGAGTTTTGGGATCCTGATAAGCTAATAAACCATCAATCATTTCTTTTAGTAGAGGTTTAAAAAATGTTTGTCTCACATGATCATCTTCATAATATTCAAAGACATCAACAATAGCAACAGCATACCAACCCATAGCACGTAACCAGAAATTTTGTGATAAACCTGTTGTTGGGTTTGCCCAAAAAATTGATTTTGAAGCATCATAACCATGATAATATAGTTTTTTCGACGCATTAAACATGCGTTTTCTTACGACTTCAAACTGCTTTTTAATATCTTCATAGTGATGTTTGTGATGGAAGACTGTTTCATAGCGTGTGTAGAAAGGTTGTGCCATAAATAATCCATCTAGCCAAACTTGGTTTGGATAGATTTTTTTATGCCAAAAATTACCTTCATATGTTCGGGGTTGTTCTTTAACTTGTTCATAGGTTTTTTCGATGGCTTTTTGATATTTTTCATCGCCATAAATTTGATATAAATCAAATAATACACGTGATTCACATATATCGTCTGTGCTATAGTTTTCTTTATGATAACCTTTGATGTCACCTTGATCATTGACATAATAATCAATGAACTTTTTTACAAAATCAATATATTTCGTATCATGTGTTTCATGATAAAGAGATAATAGTGATGTCATCATACAACCATCAATATAATTCCAATGAGGTTCTTTACCCTGTTTGATAGCTTCGATATTCCATATAGGTTTCTCAGGTGTTGATTCTGTAATTAATTTTTCAATAAAACGATCGATTAAAGAAGTCATGTCATACCTCCTGACAGGTCGATTATACAAGAAAAGGAAGGATATTTCAATGTCATGACCTTCCTTTTGTTATGCGTTTATTAAGACAATACAAGTGTCTTTATTAATAGATGAATATGTTCAAACTAGTAGGATGCGATGGTGCCATCACATCGTTTTTCTGTACCACCCACATAGACACCTGTGATGGGATCTTTTCTGATAATTTGTCCACGACCAAATGAACCTAATCGCGGTTCAATAACAACTTCATGACCTTTTTTGATTAAACCATGAATCAGTTTTTGAGGGTAATCGGGTTCAACTAAAATCTTTTTATGTTCAACCCATTGAAATCTAGGTGCATCAAGTGCTTCTTGTGGATCCATTGCAAAATCGATCATGTTCATCAGTACTTGAACGTGTCCTTGAGGTTGCATAAAGCCACCCATGACACCAAAGGGTCCGATGGGGTTGCGATCTTTCATGAGGAATCCAGGAATAATCGTATGATAAGGACGCTTAAATGGTTCAACAAGATTGTTCGACTTAGGGTTTAACGAAAAATTATGTCCACGATTATGGAGTGCGATACCCGTTTTTGGAATGACCACACCAGAACCAAAACCCATGTAATTTGATTGAATCATGGAAACCATGTTGCCTTGATTATCAGCTACTGCTAAGTAAACCGTACCTGAACCAATTGGTTTTCCTGCTTTCGGTTCAATCGCATTAATCTTGATATCACGACTTCTTGTCCATGCATAATTTTTAGACAGAAGTGATTGGATCGATGTTTCCATATAGGCAGGATCTGCAATATACTGCAAACCATCAGCAAATGCTAATTTGACAGCTTCAATTTGACGATGAGCTGTCGTGATTAAATCTTTATCTTTAAACTCAAAATTTTCTAAGATGTTTAATGCCATTAAGGTTACCATGCCTTGTCCGTTGGGTGGAAGTTCATAAACATCATAACCACGATAATTGACTTTGATGGGATCAACCCATTCAACTTGATAGGATTCAAGATCTGATTTTCTAATTAATCCTCCCATCGCTCGTGAATAGTGATCGATTTGATCAGCAATTTTTCCTTTGTAGAATGAGCTACCTACGGTATCCCCAATCTCTTCTAGTGTTTTCGCATGATCCTTTAAGGTCCATAAATCACCTGCTTTAGGTGAGTTTAAGTTTTTAGTAAACGTGTCAAACCAAGATGCATATAATTCATCTTTAAATGTCTTTTGATAGATCTGATAGGCACGCTGCCAGTTTTCAGCAACGGTTTTTTGGACGACAAATCCATTTTTTGCATAGTCGATAGCAGGTCTTAATGTGTCCTTTAAGGAGAGCACGCCAAAACGTTTAGACATTTCAGCCCATCCTGCAACAGCACCAGGTACAGTAACAGGTATAAAACCATGAACTGGCATTTCATTTAGTTTTAAGTGTTTTAGTGTATCAAGTGATAGTAATTTTGGTGCAGGACCGCTTGCATTTAAACCATAGAGTTGGTTTTTATGCCATATAATTGCAAAATTATCACCACCAATACCATTTGATGTTGGTTCAGTTACTGTTAAAGTTGCAGCAACTGCGATAGCAGCGTCAATCGCATTTCCACCTTTTTTCAAGATATCTAAGCCTGCTTGTGCGGCTTGGGGTTCAGATGTGGCGACCATACCTTGTTTTGCATAAACGACTTGTCTGATCGATTGATTGATTTGTTTGGGTTCCATGCTGTTCACCTCTATTTCTATTTTACGATAAAATGGCTCATTATGTATCAAACGTTTCATTTGTCACAAATCTATCTACTATCAAAGTTAAAATTTGATATAATGATTTCATGATGTTTGAACATCAAATAATAGGGTGAACTCGAGTGAATCATGCACTTAAATTCATCTGCGTGATATAATTAAAAGGTGTGGAGGATCATATGAAAGTCTTAACGTACCATCAACATTCAGATATTACATCATATCTAGTAAGTCGGGATGAACAACTTCATGACTTGTTTAAACTAAAAGATGAGATTAAAGTACATATTAATGATCGTTATTATGAAGCACTTGTTGATGCTATCATCGCTCAACAACTCTCATCAAAAGTCGCATTTGTTATTTCAAAACGCGTCTATGAGTTTTTAAAACAAGATGTCACACCCGAACATATCTTGAACACATCTGATGAGGATTTAAGACAATGTGGCCTATCTTATCAAAAAATTAGTTATTTAAAAAGTCTTGCACAATGTATAAGTGATGGCAAGGTATCATTTGATGGGATCGATCAAAAAACAGATCAAGAAGTCATTGATATGCTCATTCAAGTTAAAGGTATTGGCGTATGGACGGCTCAAATGTTTTTAATTTTCTCACTTGGCAGAGAAGATGTCTTCTCTGTCGGTGATTTAGGCTTAAGAAATGCAGTAAAAAAAATCTATCAAAATCCAGAACTATCACATCAAGACATCGAGAAGATTGCAGAAAGATGGTCACCCTATCGTTCTGTTGTCTCACATTTTTTGTGGCACGCATGGGATTTTGAATGAAAGGAAGATATGATGAACGACTTAATTATCGTTATATTTGGTGCAACCGGTGATTTGACATCACGTAAGTTGTTACCTGCTATTTCAAGACTGTATGTAGAAAAACAAATACCTGAAAAAACAAAGGTGATTGCACTTGGTAGAAGATCATATACCAACGAAGAGTATTTAAATGTTATGAATGAAGCTGTGAAGTTATCCTTAGATCTCAAGACACTTGAAAACCTGGTGTCCTATTTTCAAATTGAGATCACAAAACGAGAAGAATACCCTTCACTTGTTGAAACACTACGTGGTATGAAACATGAGAACACACGTGAACTCTATTATTTAGCTATTGGACCAGAATTGTTTCCCGTAGTTGCTGAAAATATCAACCTTTCACATCTGGTCACTCAAGGTAATATGCAACAGTCCATTATATTTGAAAAACCGTTTGGTCATGATTTAACAAGTGCTAAAATGACGAATGAGATGCTCTGGCAGTATTTTGATGAAAAACAGATTTATCGTATCGATCATTACTTAGGTAAAGAAATGATTCAAAATATTATGATGGTTCGTTTTGCTAATCGTATTTTTGAAGACTCATGGCATAACAGAACCATTAAGAATGTTAAAATCATCGCCAAAGAAACCGATGGTATTTTAGGTAGAGCAGGTTATTATGATCAATCAGGTGCGCTTAAAGATATGGTTCAAAGTCATTTACTTCAGATGCTGTCATTGATTGCAATGGAAGTACCTTTGACCTATCATTCTGAAGATGTTAAAAATGAGAAAGTTAAGGTGTTAGAACACCTCAAATTCGATAAGGATTCGCTTATTTTTGGACAATATGAAGGCTATCACCAAGAAAAGAACATTCCTGAAGATTCACAAACAGAAACATTTGTTTTCTTAAAAGCTTATGTTCAAACACCACGTTTTAAAGGTGTTCCATTCTATTTAATGTCTGGTAAAAAGTTAGATCAAAAAGAGTCGCTCATCATCATTGAGTTTGAAGAAACTTCTGAACAACGTAAATGGAATCTACCGTTATCAACCAATAAACTCTATATTAAGATTGCACCTCTAGATGGCGTAGGACTCATTCTTAATTCTAAAGTACCTGGACTACGTGATGATGTCGAAGAAGTTGAACTTGAGTATTGTGTTGCTTGCAAAGCAGTAGGCAATCTTTCAGAAGCATATGAAAAACTTTTAAAAGATATCACTGAACACCATAAGACCTTATTTACAAGGTGGGATGAAATTGAACTTTCATGGAAGTTCATCGATGCGATCAAGAAGCATCAAAAAGAACCGATAATCTATAAGAACTACGAGGATTTAAAACCACTTATTCTTGAACTGACAGGAGAAAAGATATCATGAAAATCTATGATGTTTCCTACGTAATTTCAGAAGATATTCAAGTTTATAAGAATAAAGAAGAGAAAAAGCCCAAACTTATCAATGCATCCAATTTTGACAATGCATCTGCATATGAAACAAACATCATGATGAACCTTCATACAGGCACACACATGGATTTTCCGCTTCATATGATCAGAGATGGTAAAACTTCAGATACGCTTGATCTTAATCAGTTGATCCGTGAAGTCAAGGTTTTTGATCTAACACATCTAGATAATGTCATTGATGCTAAAGATCTTGAAAACTTAGCCATTGATAAAGATGATTTTGTTTTATTTAAAACTAAAAACTCATTTGAAGACACCTTTAATTTTAATTTTGTGTTCGTGAATGAGAGTGCTGCATCTTTTCTTAGAAAAAAGGGTGTCAAAGGTGTTGGTGTAGATGCTTTAGGTATTGAACGTGATCAACAAGGACATCCAACCCATCATATCCTGATGGAAGATGATATTATCATCATTGAAGGATTGCGTTTAGCATCTGTTCCTGAAGGAAGTTATATGATGTATGCACTTCCGATTAAGATTAAAGGTGTTGAAGCTCTTCCTTTATCGATTATTTTAACCGAGGTTGCACATGATAAGACAAGCTACACTAAATGATTTAGACGTCATTTGGCAGTTAAGATTAGAAACAACTCAACTACTTAAAGAACGTGGTATAGATCAATGGCAATTTCAAAATCCAACCAAACAAACCTTTGAGAATGATATTCGATTGGGTGAGTTTTATGTTTATGTTGATCAAGATCAAATCATCGGTATGATGGCACTTAAAGGTGGTATTGAACGAACATATAATATCATTTATGATGGTTCATGGGGTTATGATCATCCCTATTTAACCATTCACAGGTTAGCTGTCAAAAGAGCTTATTTAGGTCACCATATAGCAGAAAAACTTTTAAGTTATGCGGATGAATTAGCAAAATCAAAAGAGATCAACTACATCAGAATCGATACCTATTTCACAAATAAGTATGCGATTAAGTTATTCGAACAACATGGTTATATCAAACGTGGATGGATTATTTTAGAACCTGGTGAAGGTGATTTAAGACGTTTGGCATACGATAAATGGTTAGGAGAAAAGTAATGCATATTTGGGTCGATATCAAGACATTATCAGATCAACATTTTCAAGCAATTCAAAAAGCGTTTCACGGTCATGATGTTTCATGTGATGAGTCTGATCGTTCATTAGCAGAAATCGCCATTTTAATGCCAGGATTAATCCATGAAGACTTCATTAAGGGAATGCCTCACCTTAAATTTGTACAATGCCTAACTGCAGGTTACGATCGTGCTGATTTATCTGTTTTAGCAAAAAGAGGTATTCAATTTGCTTATGCAAAAGATGTGTTTAGTATTCAGATTGCTGAAGACGTCGTAGCAAAAATTTTATTTATGAACCGACGACTCGGTGATTATTATGATTTAATGAAGGAACATACATGGCAGTTCAAACGTGTTCACCACGAAATCTATGGTAGTACCGTAGGTATACTCGGTGCAGGTTCTATTGGACGTGAAGTTGCGATAAGACTTAAAGCTTTTAATTGCAACATAATAGGTTATAAAAGAACAAAGATTGAAGATGACATCTACGATGAACTCGTCACAGATGATAAAGGATTGAATCACCTCTATCAAGTCTCTGACATCATAGTTGTGGCATTACCTTTAACAGAACAGACACATCATTTTATTGACAAAGACGCTTTTAAACAAATGAAAAAAACAGCGATACTTATCAATGTTGCTCGTGGTGATATTATTGATCAAGATGCTCTTATGGACGCGCTGAACCATGAGCAAATACGTGCTGCAGCACTGGATGTCACATCACCAGAACCCTTGATGCCAGATCATCCACTTTGGAATACGAAACATCTATTCATCACACCGCATCAAGCATCATCATCTCCCATGATGCATCAGCGCTTAATCGATGAGGTGATTGATACATGTTTAAAATATATCAATCAAGAGAATTTAGATAATATTGTTTCACTTTAGCCTATGACACGTCATAGGTTTATTTTTTTTAAAGACGCTTACATTCGTTTAATTCTTGACATCATGATGATTTGTGATAGAATAAACACAGGTATATAATTTGAAATTCAAAACATTTGAAATACCAATTAAGGGGTGATGCGTCAAACATTGGATGATCGAATATGTTTTAAACATGATGATGCAATTATTGAGTAACCTTTAAAACAATCGATCATTTGCTAAAAACATCTCAAGGATGATGGGTATTGACAACGTGTAACAACAACAAAACATCAACTTTTGATGCTGAGATTATGGATTCATCAAAAATTTGTGAAAAGTGAAACGGTATATATACATGACAATTAAAGAAATACAACAAATTATCAAGGACTTTGAGAGTTCTCCTTTAATGACATTAGAACTCGAAATGGAAGGCTTTAAATTAAGATTATCAAAAAATAAAACAGCAGAAGTTCAAGAAGTTCAAAAAGAACATAAAGATAAAGAACCTATTATACAAACAACACAAAAACAGATTCACCTCGATCATCAGCACGTGATTAAATCGCCACTCGTGGGGACTTTTTATGCTGCATCAACACCACAGGGTAAACCTTTTGTAGACGTTGGAACACATGTCAAAAAAGGCCAAGTTGTCTGCATCATTGAAGCGATGAAAATCATGAATGAAATCACATCACCCTTTGATGGTGTCGTCAAAGAAATCTTCGTCAATAACGGTGATGTCATCGGATTTAATCAATCCTTGATGCGCGTTGGTGAACCTCATGAAAAATAAAATACTTATAGCAAATCGAGGCGAAATCGCCGTACGTATCATTCGTGCTTGCAAAGAACTCGGTATCGAAACAGTTGCAGTTTATTCTGAAGCTGATGAAGAATCACTTCATGTTAAGCTTGCTGACGAAGCTGTCTGTATCGGTTCTGCTCAAAGTAAAGATAGTTATCTCAATATGAACCGCGTTTTATCAGCTGCTATTTCAACAGGATGTAATGCCATTCATCCTGGTTATGGCTTTTTATCTGAAAATGCAACATTTGTTGAGATGGTTGAAAGCTGTCAAATGACTTTCATCGGTCCATCCTCAAAAGTGATTGCTCAAATTGGCGATAAAGCCACAGCAAGAGCAATTGCAAAGGAAGCTGGTGTGCCTGTTGTTGAAGGTAGTGACGGTGTTGTTTTAGATGCACAAGACGGTTTAAAAATAGCAAAAAAAATAGGTTATCCCGTGATGATGAAAGCTACCAGTGGTGGCGGTGGAAGAGGTATCAGTATCGCACGCTCAGATGAAGAATTCCTGAGCGCTTTTGAACGTACCTCGCTAGAAGCGCAAACAAGCTTTGGTGACAAATCACTTTACATTGAAAAGTTTATTGAGTCACCACGTCATATAGAAATTCAAATTATGGCTGATACACAAGGCAATGTCGTTCATTTATTTGAAAGAGATTGTTCGATGCAAAGACGTAATCAGAAAATGCTTGAAGAGACACCATCTCCTGTTTTAAATGATTTGCTTAGAAGAAAAATTGCTTTAGCTGCTGTTAAACTAGCAAAAACCATTCACTATGTAAATGCAGGTACGATGGAGTTTCTTGTTGACTCAAAAGGTAACTTTTATTTCATTGAGATGAATACACGTATTCAAGTTGAACACCCAATTACTGAAATGATTACAGGAATTGATCTTGTTAAAGAACAGATTAAAGTTGCTTATGGAAAAGAACTTTCCTTTAAACAACGCGATGTCAAAATCACAGGACATGCGATTGAATGTCGAATCAACGCAGAACATGCTATGAAAGGATTTGTTCCAGCTCCTGGCAAAATTACAAACATTGTATTACCAGGTGGTTTTGGTGTTCGCCTTGATACTCATATTTATCCAGGATATGAAATCCCACCATTTTATGATTCCATGATTGCTAAACTCATTGTTCATGCACCAACGAGAAGAGAAGCCATTAAAAAAATGCGTGTTGCACTTGAACAATTTGTCGTAGAAGGTATCCATACTAATATTGAATATCAATATTTGATTATGCATAACCCAGATTTTATAAAAGGAACATACGATACAGGCTTTATATCGCGTTTCAATGTTTTAGTGGAGCGTGATAATCGTGAATGATTTCTTAACGGAAAGAAAGAAAAAATTAGAAGACTTTAAGCGTAATGTTCGTAAAAAAACAACGACCTATGAGCCCATTGACATACCCGATGGTATTTTCATCAAATGTGATCAATGTGGGGCGGCTATTTATGAAAAAACGCTGATTACAAATCATTACATTTGTCCATACTGTGATTATCATTTTCGTATGGGTGCTAAAAAACGTTTAGAAATGATTGTTGATGAAGGTTCATTTACTGAAATTGATCAGAAGTTATCTTCCGTCAATCCTCTAAACATGCCCGATTATGAAGAGAAACTAGCAATTGGTAAAAAACTTTCTGACATGGAAGAAGCATTTTTATCGGGTACAGCAACGATTGTCAAAATGGACGTTGCCATAGGTATTCTTGATAGCCAGTTTATGATGGGAAGCATGGGTAGTACTGTGGGTGAAAAGGTCACACGACTGATCGAATATGCGACAGATAAAAAGCTTCCATTAATCATTTTTTCAGCTTCCGGTGGAGCACGTATGCAGGAAGGTATTTTGTCATTGATGCAAATGACAAAAACAAGTGCTGCACTTCATTATTTTGACGAAGCAGGACTTTTATATATATCCGTGATGACCAATCCAACAACAGGTGGTGTTGCTGCTAGTTTTGCATCACTTGGAGATATTAACATTGCTGAACATTCATCACTCATCGGTTTTGCAGGTGCTAGAGTCATCAAGCAGACCATTAGACAAGATCTTCCAGAAGGATTTCAAACCGATAAATTTCAGTTAGATCATGGTATGGTTGATCTCGTTGTTCATCGTAGGGACCTAAGAAAAACACTTTATAAACTATTATCATTACACACGACGAAGCGAGGTGAGTCTTTATGACAACCGCATGGGAAAGAGTTAAACTCGCTAGACATCACGAACGACCAACAGCCATAAAACTAATTAAATCATTGTTTCCTGATTTCATCGAACTACATGGTGATCGCATGTTTGCTGATGATAAAGCCATTATCGGAGGTTTAGGAACACTAAATGGTATCACGTTTACCGTTATTGCAGAAGAAAAAGGTGTCACAACTGATGATAAGATTATGCATAACTTTGGGATGCCACATCCAGAAGGATATCGTAAAGCATTACGCTTAATGAAGCAGGCAGAAAAATTTCATAGACCTATTTTATGTATCATTGATACACCAGGTGCTTATCCAGGAATAGGTGCTGAAGAAAGAGGACAAGCATCTGCGATTGCAACCAATCTTAAAGAGATGATGGGATTAAAAACACCCATTATTGTTGTTGTCTTATCTGAAGGTGGTTCAGGTGGTGCACTCGCCATTGGTGTCGGTGATCACGTCTATATGTTTGAAAACAGTATTTATGCCATTCTTTCACCAGAAGGATATGCATCCATTATTTACAAAGATAGTCAAAAAGCCGACGTTGCAGCTGAACTTATGAAATTAACAGCTGAAGATCTCTTACATTTTCATGTGATTGATGAGATCATCCAAGAGGGTGAAGGATTGCATATCAATCCTGATTTTGGTTTTGATGAACTCAAAAAACGTATTATCAAATCACAAAAGAAACTTGCTTCATATGATGTAAAAAAATTACTAAAATCACGTTACCAAAAGTTTAGAACTATGGGTGTCTATCGTGAACAAGGAGAACAAGAAAATGAATCAACAACCTAAAATAAAAATTATTTCGAGTGGAAAGTATGTTCCACCTCATCTCATAACCAATGAAGACTTAGAAAAAATCGTTGAAACATCTGACGAATGGATTGTCACAAGAACGGGTATAAAAACGAGACACAAAGCAGAAGATGAAACGACAAGTCAAATGGCCGTTAAAGCTGCTTTATCTGCTATTGAACGTGTCAACTATGATGTACAAAAGATCGATTTAATCATTATGGCAACCATCACTGGTGATCAAATGACACCTTCCACTGCCAATTTCATCCAAGCTGCTTTAGGTCTTCAACATGAAGTCATGAGTTTTGATATCAACGCAGCATGCACAGGATTTGTTTACGGATTAGAAGTTGCTGCAGCTCTCCTTCAAACAGGACGTTTTAGAGCAGCTCTCATCATCGGTGGTGAAACACTCACCAAAATCGTTGACTATACCGATCGTAACACCTGTGTCCTCTTTGGAGATGGTGCTGGTGCGATGATCATTGAACCTGCATATGCACCACATCATAACGCTTATTTCTTTAATGCTGCCAGAGGTGACACACAAGGTTACTTAACCGTTGTTAATAAGATTAAAATGGATGGAAAACGCGTGTATCAATTTGCAGTAGATGCGATGCAACAAGCCATTCTTAAAGTGTTGAATGATGCAAATTTAGACATCAGTGAGATCGATATGATTATTCCTCATCAAGCGAATGAACGCATCATTCAATCGGTCAGCAAATCAATGAATATCCCGATTGAAAAGTTTATGATGAACTTAAGTGAATATGGTAATACCTCAGCAGCAAGTATTCCAATGACGATCTCTGATTATTTTGATCAGCATCATATCAAAGGACAAAAACTACTTTTAGTAGGTTTTGGTGGCGGATTTACATGGGGTAGTGCTATCATACAATTATAGGTGATTATATGAAAAAATTAGCTTTTGTTTTTGCAGGACAAGGTAGTCAATATCTCGGTATGGGACTTGATTTTGTGCATGAAGATTTAAAAATCAAGAAATTAAGTCATTTAGCTGATGATATCTTAGGATTTCAAACAGAAGAAATGCTTATAAGTGAACTCATTCATCAAACACGCTATACACAACCGCTTGTCTTACTATCAAGTATTTATGCTTATGAAGCGGTCAAAACGCTTGGTGTGACACCAGATGCTGTATGTGGCTTTAGTTTAGGTGAGTATTCAGCCTTTTATGCATCGTCAATATTTACGTTTAAAGAAATTGTTGAACTCATTAATATGAGAGCACTTCTCATGGAAGAATCAACAAAGAAACATCCTGGTATGATGGCCGCAGTTATCGGTCTTAACGTGGATCAGATCCAAAACTTATGTCAAAAAGTCAATCATCTATATCCTGCCAATTTTAATAGTTTAGTTCAAACCGTTATCAGTGGTACTGAAGAAGCCATTAATCAAGCTGAGGTTATTGCCAAGGAGCTAGGAGCTAAACGTTTTATAAAATTAAATGTATCAGGAGCTTTTCACAGCCCTTTGATGAAAGATGCTAGTGCTTCATTTGAAAAGTTATTACAGGAATATGAACCTAAAGAGACAACGTGTGATGTTTATTTGAACACGACAGGTGAAAAACTTCATCTTCCTGATTTAAAAAAAGAAATGGCTAAACAAATCATTGAACCTGTTCAATTTGTTAAAGCGATACAAAACATGAAAAAAGATGGTATCACACATATCGTAGAAATTGGACCGGGCTCAGTCTTAAGCGGTCTTATTCGAAAAATCGATATGGATATTGAAGTGACACACATTGAAAAATACGCGGATTTACCCGCTTTGAAAGGATGGTTACAGGCACATGAGTTTATTAAATAGAGTTGCATTAGTTACTGGGGGAGCTTCTGGTATTGGTCGTTATATTTCTTTAGAACTTGCTAAAGAAGGAGCAACCGTTATTGTTAACTACAACACGAGTAAAGATAAGGCACAAACACTGATTTCAGATATTGAATCATTGGGTGGTAAAGCAGATGCTTATCAAACCAATGTTGCTGTCTTTGATGAAGCGAAACAACTGATTGATAACATCATAGAACGCTATGGCAAGCTTGACATTGTCGTCAATAATGCAGGGATCACAGATGATCAACTCATTCTTAGAATGCGTGAAGATCAATTTGATCGTGTGATTGACACCAATTTAAAAGGGGTTTGGAATATTTGTAAGCATGCTGCAAAGCCCTTATTAAAATCAGAAGCTGGACGTATCATCAACATTTCATCGGTATCTGGTATCTTAGGAAATGCTGGGCAATCCAATTATTCAGCTGCCAAAGCAGGTGTCATTGGTTTAACTAAAGCACTTGCTCGTGAGTTTGCTGCCAGACATGTGACTGTCAATGCCATTGCTCCTGGTTTCATTGAAACCGATATGACAAAAAAACTTCCTGAGGAAGCTGTTAAAGCATGGGCTGACCAAATACCTCTAAAACGTTTTGGATCACCCAGTGATGTTGCACATGCTGTAACGTTTTTAGCCAGTGAACAAGCAAGTTATATAACAGGCCACACCTTAATGGTTGATGGCGGATTAGTGATGTGAGGTGTATCAAATGTCTAAAAGAAGAGTTGTTGTCACAGGAATGGGTTTAGTGAGCCCTGTTGGAAATACGGTTGATGAATCGTTTAAAAATCTGCTTGAAGGAAAAAATGGGATAGATTTCATCACCCTTTTTGATGCATCAGAAGATAAAGTCAAGATTGCAGGTGAAGTCAAGAATCTTGATTTTGAACAATTTTTAGATCGCAAAGAGATTAAGAGATCAGATCGTGTCACCAACTTAGCGATGGTTGCTGCACAAGAAGCTATCAACCAATCAAACTTTTTAAATCATACATATAATCCATTTCGTGTTGGAACGTTTGTCGGTAGTGGTATTGGTGGTTTAAATACGATTTATGAAGAGGTAAAAACAGCAGTTGAACGCGGACAAGACCGTATATCACCTTTTTTCATTCCAAACGCCATTATTAATCTCATCGGTGCGAAAATTGGTATTAAATATAATGCTAAAGGTCCTAATTTAGCACAGGTTAGCGCATGTTCAGCAGCAACCAATTCCATTGGTGAAGCTTTTCGATATATTAGAGATGGCTATTTAGATGCTGTCATTACTGGTGGTGCTGAATCTCCTATTAATAAAATTGGTGTTGGTGGATTTTCTAGTTTAAAAGCACTCAATTTCTCTAATGATCCTGATATTGCATCCGTACCTTTTGATCAAAGAAGAAGCGGTTTTGTGATTGCAGAAGGTGCTGGTATTCTCATATTAGAAGAGATGGAACATGCGATGAAGCGAGGTGCACCGATCCTTGCGGAAATGGTGGGTTATGGAACAACGTCAGATGCCTTTCACATGACTGCACCCGATGAAGAAGCATCAGGTATTACTGAATGTCTCATTCAAGCTTTAGCTGATGCACATATTAAACCTGAGGCATTAGGCTATGTTAATGCTCATGGAACATCAACGATTTTAAATGATAAACTTGAAACGTTAGGTTTTAAAAAAGCATTTGGACCTGCAGCATATGATATCAATATCAGTTCAACCAAATCGATGACAGGTCATGCTTTAGGTGCTGCTGGCGCGATTGAAACGATTGCAGTTATTAAAGCATTAATGACAGGTGACATTCCACCTACGATTCATCTCGATCAACCTGATCCAGAATGTGATCTGAACTATACACCACATCACAAAGTTCATCGTGATATCAGCTATGCCATGAATGTTAATATTGGTTTTGGTGGACAGAATGCTGCCATTATCTTTAAGAAGGTGTCATCATGAGATTATCTCAAGAAGAAATTAAACAAATTATTCCGCATCGTGATCCCTTTCTATTCATTGATGAAATGATTGAACTTGATAGTTTACACCATGGTGTAGGGATTAAATATGTCAAACCAACTGAATCATTTTTCCAAGGACATTTCCCTGGGAAACCTGTCATGCCAGGTGTTTTGATCATTGAATCTTTAGCTCAAGTTGGTGCCGTTGTTTTATTATCTCATGAGGATTATAAAGGTAAAATTGCGTATTTCACAGCGATTAAAGAAGCTAAGTTTCGTAAAAGTGTTTTTCCGGGTGATATGTTAGAACTCCATTGTGAATTAACCAAGATTAGACGTGGTTTTGGTTTTGGTGTTGCCAAAGCATTTGTTAATGGTGAATTAGCTTGTGAAACTGAAATATCGTTTGCAGTAGGACAATAACATGAATTATACCGTACTCGAGTTTGATGTTTTACCATCAACGAGTGATTTTCTCAAGGAACATCATCCCTATTTCCCACACTTAACATTTATACGTGCCGGATATCAAGAAAAGGGTCGAGGACAATTTGATCGCACATGGGAATCTCAAGCAAATGAAAATTTGCTTTTTTCTCTATTGTTAAAATCGATTGATATTAAACATGTTGACAAGTTGAAAAAATGGGTTCTATTCGAACTGATTCATTTCTTCAAATCACATGGCATAACACCTTATTTTAAAGAACCAAATGATCTTTATGTCGATGATAATAAATTATGTGGCATCTTGATTGAATCACTTTCAAGAGATGATATGTTTGATGTTGTCGTGATCGGTATAGGTATCAATGTGAATCAAACTTTATTTCATACGCCTAACGCGGTATCGATGCGCCAACTGACACATCAAATCTATGATTTACCAACTTTATTCATCACATTAGTAAAATCTTTATCTGAATCATATCCATTTCATAACGTATAAACTAATTTCTTTTATGTTAAAATGATACATAAAGAAACGAGGGGAAACCATGAAGAGAAGAGGGTTTAGCTTTTTAATCATAGGACTCATTTACATTGTATCGATCAGTGTAGGTGTGATCACCTTTTTGATTTTTGAAGATTTACCAGATATCGCACGATTTTTTGTTGCTGATGTTTTTGCAACTTTAGTTATATTTATATGTTCGCTCATTTTGAAAAATGCAAGTTTATACGATCCCTATTGGAGTGTCATCCCACCTCTTTTATTGATTGGAGCTGCAGTTTATTATCAAACATCAAGTTTTTCTGTGATCTTAGTCATTGCTTCATTATCTATTTGGGCGATTCGACTGACCTATAACTGGGCAAGTTTATGGCATGGATTTGATGAGATTGACTGGCGTTATGATGAGATGAAACAAAAAGCACCTAAACTCTATCTGTTAACTAATCTGTTTGGCATTCAACTTTTTCCAACATCAATTGTTTTTGTACAGTTGATACTAGCTATCCTTTTTATTGAAAAGCATCCAACAACCAATCTCTTAACCTTAATAGGTTCGCTAGTTATCGTTTTAGCTGCCTTCATACAACTTATATCTGATCAACAGATGAAACGCTTCAAGAAGCGCATAAAAGGTGAAAAGAAGTGTATTGAAGAAGGTTTATGGAAATATTCAAGACATCCTAACTATTTCGGAGAAGTCATGGTTTGGTGGGGTATTTATCTGATTTATCTCAGCATGGCTAAACACCTTGATTTCATGATTATTTCTCCGATCATGATGACGAGCTTATTCTTATTTATCAGCATCCCTTGGATGGAAAGAAAGATTATCAGGACGCGACCTGAATACGTTGATTATCAAAAACGTGTCTCGATGCTTGTTCCTTTTTTTAGAAAAGAAGACGAACAGGAAACCTCTTTAAAAAATGCTTGACAAGTCTTGCGATTATGTTATCATTAAGAGAGGGAATGACGTCTCCCATAGTACATACTAAAACCGCGACAACGTTGCTAATGACCTCTACAACTTTTTGTTGTAGAGTCTTTTTTTTAGAGGTGAAACATGTTATTATCTATTGCTTTAATTATTTTAGTGAGTTTAATGTTAGGTCGTTTGTTTAAACTCATCAATATGCCTGCTATTATTGGTATGCTGATCACAGGTATTCTTTTAGGTCCATATGTCCTAGATTTAATTAATGACCGTATTTTAGACATGTCTGCAGACCTTCGCCAAATGGCACTTATCGTTATCTTGTTAAGAGCAGGATTAGCGCTTAAACTGGAAGACATTAAAAAAATAGGAAGACCTGCCTTATTTATGGCATTTGTTCCTGCAACTTTTGAAATCATCGGTGTGATTTTATTATCGACTTGGTTATTCAATTTATCATTTCTTGAAGCTGCTATTCTAGGAGCTATCTTATCAGCAGTATCACCTGCTGTCGTTGTTCCTAAAATGATTAAATTGATGGAGTCAGGGTTAGGTAAAGAAAAACGCATACCTCAACTGATTTTAGCTGGTGCATCATTAGATGATATTTATGTCATCATCTTATTCACCAGTTTTCTACAGTCATTTATACAACAAGATTTATCATTTGCTATGCTTTACCAATTACCATTATCCATTGTGATAGGCGTTGGTTTAGGACTTTTAGCTGGTTATGTTTTGGTTTTATTCTTTAAGAAGTGGCACATGCGTGATACGGTTAAAGTGTTAATCTTGGCTGCAGTCAGTTTTTTACTCATCACACTAGAACAAGTACTTAAACCTGATCTTTTAATCAGTGGTCTACTTTCCATCATGGTGATGGGTGGTATGATTCATCACCAGTATGCCCCACTCGCAAAAAGGTTAGTTCATAAATTCGAAAAGATATGGGTTATTGCAGAAATGATGCTTTTCGTTTTAGTCGGAGCTGCTGTTGATTTATCCGTCATACCATCTGTTGGTATATTCAGTGTGCTCTTAATCTTTTTAGCACTTATCTTTAGATTAACCGGTGTTTTAGTTGCATTAATTAAAACAGAATTGAATTTTAAAGAAAAGTGTTTTGTTGGTATCAGCTATGTACCTAAAGCAACCGTTCAGGCCGCTATTGGTGCAATTCCTCTCGCTATGGGCATTCCGTCTGGGCATCTGATGTTGACGATTGCTGTCCTTGCTATTTTAATCACTGCACCGCTTGGTGCTATCGGCATTGATCTTTCTGCGCCACACCTTCTTAGTCATCAACATCGACAAAATGGGTAAAAATAGAGTACAATATAAGATATGATATAAAAAAGTGCCAAACTTTGGTCATTTAGTGTTAAAATAACTAAGGTTACATAATCATAAAGAGGTGAAATGATGAAACGAAACAAGTTTATCGTTATCGGTTCGGGACGTTTAGGAGCAAATATTGCAACTAAAATGTCTGAAACAGGTGAAGATGTCATCATTATTGATTCAACTGAAGATGCATTTAGAAAACTACAAGAAACATTTTCTGGCTATCAAATCGTTGGTGATGCTACCGATTTAGCTGTTTTAGAAAATGCGTATATCAAACATGCAAAAGCTGTTGTCATTACAACAGATAGTGATAACACCAACATCTATTTGTCACACATTTGTTATTATGTCTATAATGTCCCCAAGATTTACGTGAGATTATCAGATACAGACAAAGGTAAATTGCTCGAAGGTACATATATCAAAGCAATCTATCCATTCACGCTATCTTTAGCTGAATTTATGGATCAGTATGAGGAGGGTGATGTCTGATGAAAGTTGTTATTACAGGCGGTAAGCACGAAGCCGATTATATCGTCAATACACTCAAAGAAGAACATCATCAATTGATCGTCATCAATAATGATCGTCAATTTGCTGAATACATTAGTACCAACAACGATATTCCCGTTTTTCCAGGTGACCCTACCAAAGCATATACATTATCAGATGCTGAATGCGATAATGCAGATGTTCTTTTAGCTTTATCAGATAATGATACAGATAACTATATTGCTTGTATCACTGCAAAAAAATTATTTAACATCAAACGTACCGTAGCCAAAGTCAAGAATCCTAAAAATGTGGAACTCTTTAAAAAACTGGGTATTGATTCTATTATATCATCAACCTATTTGATGGCACAGACCATCTTAAATGAATCATCTGTTGAAAATATCATCAAGACGTTATCTATCGAAGATGAAAAAATTGTTATGATTGAAATTGGTGTTGAAGAAGAATATCATCTTGTCAATCAACGCATTATGGATATTCCTTTCCCAAGAAACATCAACATCAGCTGTATCTTCAGAGATCCTCATGTCATTATTCCAAAAGGGGATACACGGATTAAAGCAGAAGATAAACTCATTATCATTTCTACACCATCAGAAAAGGAAGAAATCATCGATTTCATTCAGAAAAAGAGATAATTTATGGATCAAAAATCATTAAGAGGTTACCCACTAATTTTAAGTTACCTCGGCATGTTTTCCATTTTAATCGGTATCATCATGCTCGTACCACTTGTCATGGTCGCTTTTTACCACGAAGAGGTTAACCAGATCAAATACTTTTTACCACCAGCAGGTGTTTTAATTCTGTTTGGTCTTATTTCAAGAATTATCTTTAAAGGGTACGTCAAAGAACGACTAGAAAGACATCAAGATGCCATTTTAGTTGTCTTATTATGGATTTTAGCAATCTTTGCTTCTGCAATTCCCTTTATGCTCACTGGAACATACAATCTAGCTCAAGCCGTTTTTGAAACATCATCAGGCTATTCAACGACAGGACTAACGGTTGTAGATGTCACACAAGCTTCCAAAGTATTTCTATTCTACCGAAGTGTCTTACAGTTTGTTGGTGGTGCTGGGTTAGTCTTAGTGTTAACTGCTGTGATCTCTGATAAATTTGGTATGCGTATGTACAATGCTGAAGGACATGGTGATAAACTTGTCCCTAACCTCATTCGTTCTGGACGTTATATCTTATTCATCTATTTAGGATATGTCATCTTGGGAACGATTTTATACATCATCTTTGGCATGCATCCATTTGATGCGATTAATCATGCGATTTGTGCGGTTGCAACCGGTGGATTCTCTACGAAACCAGAAAGTATAGGCTTTTATCAAAGTGTTCCGATTGAAGTGATTACGATCTTTTTAATGTTTGCTGGTGGAACGAACTTCTTTGTTCACTTATTAGTCATTACAGGTAAATGGAAGAATGCGTTAAAGCATATTGAAACGAAATCATTTTATATCATTACAGCTATAGCAGTCATTATTTCAACACTTTCACTCATCAATTATACAAATGGAGATCTCTTTGAATCCATCCGCATCGGTGCGTTCCACTACATCTCAGCGATGACAGGTACAGGTTATCAAATTACACCATCATTTACGGTGTTGCCATCATTCTTCTTTGGCTTACTCATTATTGGTATGATTCTCGGTGCTGGTGTTGGGTCTACTTGTGGTGGTATTAAGCAATATCGTGTTGGCTTAGGTATCAAATCGTTATATTGGAGTTTCTCTGATAAAATTGCGCATAAAAACGTCATTAAAAAGCATTTTATTAATAAGTTAGGCAATAAGATGATTGTTGATCAAGATGATATCTCAGATAACTACTCATTTATCTTAGTTTATTTAATCTTTCTAATGATTGGAACGTTAATCTTTAGTATCGTATCAAACAGCAGTATGCAAAATTCACTCTTTGAATTTGCATCAGTTTTAGGGACAGTTGGTTTATCGGTGGGTATCACCGGATATGATGCACATCCCATCATCTTATGGACATCATCTATAGGTATGTTCTTAGGAAGACTTGAATTTTATGTCTTCTTCATTGCCATTTCTAAAATTATTATCGATTCAAAACGAGGATTTAAAACCGTTATCCATCGTAAAGCGTAATGCATTGCTCAGGCAGTGCATTTTTTTTATTTCTTATATGTCATAACGTGTTAAAATGAAGTAGAATATGCATCATATGTTTTGATACATGCAACACATCTAAAAATACTTGGTAATGAAAAAAAGTCATACTATACTTGAAAGTAGGAGGAGCTCCTGATGATCAAAATCATTTGGAACCGTGAGGATTATGAAAAAATCAAAGATGACATCTCTGATCAATTCAACGTCATGGTCACGACAGATCCAAATGAAGTGCCCGAACATAAAATAGGTTTATTGCTTGATGATTCAAATGAACAGGCTATCTATCAATTCGTTGAAAAATTGATGTTAACATCGTATCAACTCATTTTTCCAACACCTGAAGGATTCCTGCAAGTTCATGTCAAGCATGTGACGTATCTTGAAGCTTTTGGTGATGATATCTATATGCATTTTGACAAAGATCAAAGTCAACTCATACGTCAACCACTTTATCAGCTTGAAGATAAACTTAAACCTTTCCATTTTATTCGCATTGGTAAATCATTTATTGTGAATATAACAAAGATTAAATATATTCGCACATCACTCAATGCGAAACTCGATTTAGAGTTAATCGATGGCACTCACCTCGAAGTTTCACGTTCCTTCGTCAAATCATTTAAGCATGCACTTGGCATACTTAAAAAGGAGGATTAATATGACTTTATTAGGATGGATTGTCTTTTCACTTTTTACAGTTGCAGCACTTTATTTCACTTACCAACTTACACGTGATATTTTATGGAATAAAAAATTAAAGAACTTTCAAAAACATGTCGGTGAATCAATTGTCAAGCGACCCATTTTGTTTTGGGTAAAACGCTCGTACGGTGCAGTGATTGCAGGTATGTTTATGTTTGCTACAGTAGTCTCTGGTTCTTTTCAAACACCCGAAATGCTAGGTGATCGTGTTTTGTTGCACGCCAAATCATTATCGTCAGCTGAAGAG
>Ga0116152_10000672_pt1 | contig 28217 bp, 24 predicted proteins | sample AD_UKC119_MetaG_FD_89894 | JGI IMG/M metagenome (GOLD analysis project Ga0116152, IMG submission 89894) | Active sludge microbial communities of municipal wastewater-treating anaerobic digesters from Hong Kong - AD_UKC119_MetaG | ecosystem: Engineered > Bioreactor > Anaerobic > Digestate... | reverse complement strand
TCAACGCCTTTGGTTAAATCCCAAATAGTTAGTAAGGCGTTATTCACGCCAGCCAACGCTTCCATCTCAACCCCTGTTTTGGCAAAGGCCGCCGCTTGGCAATAAACCGTCACGCTATTATTTACATCATCTAACGCACAATGAATTGTCACTTGATCCAACGGCAAGGTATGACACATCGGGATCATATCGGGTGTTTTCTTCGCCCCCATGATGCCTGCGGCCTCCGCCAAAGCTAAAACATCACCCTTAGGCAACGTCCCGTTTTTAACTCGATCAAAAGCATCTGCGCCCATATAAATAGCACCAGAAGCCACAGCCCGTCTTCTTGTCGCGCGTTTTCTTCCAACATCAATCATTTTAAAATGAGTCTCTTTTGCCGAAGGAAATTCAATTATCTCTTTTAGGTTTGTCATGTTTATCCTCCTATGGATGCTAAATGCTCACGCACGCCGCTATTGCCTTCATGCAAGAAATGTGCAGAGCGTTTAAAGTTCATTAATTGTAAAATTTTGCTTTGTAATTCTTCTTGTTGGTCATCATGACGCAAGTAATCTTTAAGAGAAAACCCACCTTCCCCAAATAAACATAGGTGTAAAGCCCCCCGTGCAGAAACACGCAAGCGATTGCATGTTTTACAAAAATCTTTTGAATAAGGCGCAATTAAACCAATCCGTCCCAAACTATCTGGATGGGAGAATTCCAACGCAGGCCCTGCCCCGTCAATTCTTGGTAATATGCTCCACCCTCTTGCCAATAATTTTTCAGTGACAACATTTCCTGAAAGATGGTGCATTTTAAAATAATCCTGATTATCGCTTGTGCGCATTAACTCAATAAACCTTAAGGAAACATCCTTATCTGCGACAAAATCAATAAATTCATCCAGTTCGGAATCATTTAACCCCTTAAGAAGAACGGTATTGAGTTTGATGGTCTCAAACCCAGCCTCAATACTCGCATCCGCACCGTCTAAAACTTCTTTAAAACGATCCATGCCTGTTATTTTTTTAAATTTATCCGCCCGTAATGAATCGATGCTGATATTAATCGCCCGTAATCCCGCATCATAATAATCCTGCGCCCGCTCTGGGAGCTTATAGCCATTTGTTGTAAAGGCTAGTTTACGTACCCCTGAAATATCATGAACTGATTTTACAATATCTAGAAAATCTTTTCTAACTGTTGGCTCTCCACCCGTTAAACGAATCTTCCATGTTCCTAAATCAGCAAAGGCACGCACAAGACGAATAATTTCCTCTTGAGTCATAAACGGAGAATCGCCTGTTTTCGTATAGCCATCGGGCAGACAGTAGGTGCAACGAAAGTTACAGACATCCGTAATAGAAAGTCTTAAATAAGGAAAACTACGGCCAAAACTGTCCGTAATCTGGTTTTGCGTCGTCATATATACCCCTTTGCAAACACGGCAGGCTGATATGTTTCCATTATCAGCCCCGATCCAACTTCCATATCTTTTATGACTTAGGAAGTGCGGATTCGGAGAATTTTAAGCCTTCTCTTTGAAGGCTTCTGAGGGTATTCTATGGACTGACAGCAAGCTCCCCCTTGATCCAAATCAATTAGGACTAAAATAATGACTATTGCGCACACAATCCAAAAAATTGCTCTTTTTCAAGGGATTGACCCCAAAACCATTGAAAAAATGGCCGCTCATTGTCATCAAAAAACCTTTGCTAAAGGCAAAGAGCTTTTTGCCGCAGGAGATCAAGCGGACGCTTTCTTCGTTATCATAGAGGGCTGGGTTAAATTATTTCGTATCTCTAAAGAAGGGGAGGAAGCCGTTATTCATGTTTTCGGCCCTGGGGAATCATTTGCAGAAGCTGCCGTGTTTAATGAGCGGAGAATGTACCCTGTGAATGCACAAGCCGTTGAAAAGGTCACCCTGATTGGAATACCGCGTAGTTTTTTAATCCATAAGATAGAAGAAGACAGCCAATTTGCCTTAAAAATGTTGGCCTCTATCGCGTCTAGGCAACATTACCTTGTTCAACAGCTAGAGCAAATTTCTACCCGCACCGCGCCACAACGCATGGGCGCTTTTCTGTTACAGTTTTGCAAAAAACAAACTGGTAAAGACGGAATTATGAGCGTTGAGCTCCCTTACGATAAGTCATTAATTTCAACGCGCCTGAATATCAAGCCAGAAACTTTTTCACGTGCGCTTGGGAAATTAGAGCCGCATGGTATTGAGCATAAAGGACATTCTATTATCATAAACGACATGTATAAATTAGCCGATTTTTGTGACATTTCTTTTAAAGACACACCCTGCTAAGCAACTTTTCCATCTGGGCGTGGTTGCCACAAAATGGGGGCGTAAACCCAGACAAACAGACCAAAACAAGCACTCCATAAACAGGCTGATCCTATAATCCAGAGACTCATCTGCGCAGGAAGGATAAGCGGGAAAATGACCCGCGTAATAATAGCAACCTGCATAATAATAAACATCAGCACAGTTAGTTTATTAGCTATCAAATCGCGGCCTGTATGGCCCAAAGAAACACGACACATCATTCCAATCGTCATAGAGCCTATCGCCCCTGCCGTCAAAGTATGAAGAACAATAGATAGCGGAACAACAGAAAATGCAGACAGGCCGAGTAAAAACAATCCAACTACAACCCACGCATAACCTACATGTAGAATCCACACCATCGGATCATTTAATATTTTAAGCGTATGATAAACCCGCATCCGAAAAAGATGGATACCTGCAGAAAATATAGCAACCACCCCTAAAGCAATCCCCTCTTTCCCCCATATCAGCAAGATAGCCGCTATAGAAATTAAAGATAAAAAGGCAAGAAAATCGACTTTATTCTGGGGCGTTTGAAATACTTTCACCTCACGCCGACGCAAAGCGGCTACGGTGAAGGCAGGAATAATACGCCCACCCACTAAAGATATCATCGCTATAATCACCATCACTGCTGCATAGAGCGGTGTACGACTTTCAGTTATAAAAAACACCAAATCACAGACGAACAAAAATGTTAGTAAGCCCAAGAAAGCAAAATTTCTTGTATTCCAGCTTTTGAATAAAGGAATAGACAGGCTCAACGCTAAAGCAGGAATAAAAGCGTTTTGAACTATCAAAACCGCCATATCGGTCAACCCTAAAGAAAAATTCATAACAACACGCCCTGCAAGCCATGTTAAACATAGCCTGAGTAAATGTAACTGCCGCGCGGGCGCTCCGCCTGTCCAATTTGCTACAGCGGTCAATAAAAACCCTGCAATAATCGCCATAGCAAAGCCATATATCATTTCATGGGCATGCCAAGAAATTGGGTCAAAAAATATATCTGGTGGCGTCACAATTCCTGCATAAAACCCCGCCCAAATCAACAAATTAACCGCACTATAAATTGCACCCATCAAGAAGAACGGGCGAAAACCACGGCCTAAAAATGAATGATCAAATAGGCTTTTAGATCGCTCTGGCATGTTGGTTCTCTTGCTGTTTGTGATATGTATCAAATTGAGATGCGGCAATACGGGCAAACGGCCATCCCTCTTCCATAATCTGCAAAGTAGTGCCGTCCATAGCAATCAATCCGTCTTGTTGTAACCCGACTAGACCTTGTTGCTCTATTGAGTATTGTTCAATATCCACCTTATAGCCACACATAATTTGCGCAATAAGATTTCGGCGCACTTTATCATCCTCATTCAAAATACGGCCTTTTTTAATTGGAAAATTTCCACTCTCTATCGCTTTGCGATATTCTGGCGCGTCCGTTAAATTTTGTACATAAGCCCCTTCAAAGGCGCTGATAGAAGATAAACCAAAGCCTAAAACAGTTTTTGCAGAATCGTCTGTGTATCCTTGAAAATTACGGCGAAGTTTATTGTTCTTATAAGATAAATATAAAGAATCATCCTCACGCGCAAAATGGTCAATGCCAATGCTGTGATATTTAGCTTTTTTCATTGCTTGCTTAACGCTTTCCATCATTGAGAAACGTAAACCAGTATCAGGAAAAGAATGCTTCTCTAATAGTTTTTGATGTTTTTTCATCCATGGCACATGCGCATAGGCAAAAACGGCAAAACGGTTAGGCTTTAAAGACAGGGCTTTTTCTACATTATCCTTAATAATATCTAACGTCTGTAACGGTAAGCCGATCATTAAATCAAAATTGATTTTGTTAATTCCAACGTCACGAAGGTTTTCAACGGCTTTCTTTACTTTTTCAAAAGGCTGAATTCTATTTACGGCTTTTTGAACCTCAGGGTTAAAGTCCTGCACCCCTAAGCTAACGCGCTTAAAACCTAGCTTCGCCAGTGTTTTTATTTTTGCTTCATCTAATAATCGTGGATCTGTCTCAATAGCCATTTCCGTCTGATCGTTTATATCAAAATACTGGCTTAATTTTTCTAATATCCTTTGAAAATCTTCTTCTTTCAAAAAGTTAGGTGAGCCACCACCAAAATGAAGCTGAGAAACCAGTAATTTATACGATAGCTTTTCACCGACTAAATCTATCTCTTTAAGCATTGTTTGAACATAAAATTCAACAGGGCTATAGCTGTTCACAACACGCGTATGACACCCACAATAATGGCAAAGCACGTGGCAAAAAGGGATATGCACATATAGAGAAACAGGTTCTTGCGTCTCTAAATCAGTTAATAGCTTCTGATAATATTGTTGCGAAATATCATGGTTAAAATGAACAGCCGTCGGATAGCTTGTATAACGCGGCACAGGCTGATCATATTTTTTAATCAAAGCAGATGTCCGCATAGCTTAAAACTTTATTGAACAAGCGGCGAATCTGCCCGTTTTAATTGAAACCCACTAATCTTTGCTTCGCCTGCCAATAATTGTACATACTGACTAAAAGCGCGCTGCCAACTTTGGCGCATTAAATAGTCAATAATCCACTCATGCACAGCTTCAAAAGGTAACTGTTTACCCTCTATGCGCTTGTAAACTTTAAGAATATGATACCCGTATTCGCTCGCCAATGGCTCTTTTGAAATCTCCCCTTCTTGCATAGCAAATAGCCCAACTTCAAATGCAGGACTTGTCTGCCCCTTCGTAATTTGACCAAGATGTCCATCGGTTTTAGCAGAAGAACAAGCAGATTCAGAACGTGCAAGCTTTTCAAAAACATCTGGAGATTTCTGAACTTTCTTGAGTGTTTTTTCTGCTTTTTTCAAGGCCTCTTGACGCATTTCATCGTCTTTTGCTGGTGCTAAATATAAAATATGCGCCGCTTCAAATAAAGGCGAAGTAAAAAATTTCTTTTTATTGTTATTGTAAAAATTCTCACAAGTTTTTCGATCTGGATCTGGAACAGAAATTTCTTTTTCAAACAACTCTTCAAAAACCGCATCAGGATTTTTAACAGCCTCATCACGAGCACATAACCCCAGTTCCACAGCACGTTGAATCAATAATTCCTGCACCACCAAAGACTGCATTGTGTCGTATTTGGCACTAAAAACACTCTCCGCAGGGTGATATTGCATTTCCGCTCCAATTTGTTCAGGCGTAATTCTAATATTATTAACAACGATACCAGGTGCGATACTTTTCATTATCTAGCTCGCTTTCTCACAATTTGATAGGGGCGAATTAAAAATCCTACTGGCGCACTAAAAACGTGAACCAATCTTGTAAAAGGCCAGATAAAGAGAATAAATAATCCTAAAGAGATATGAAGCTTAAACACTAACGCTACATCTGTAATATATTCATGCGCGCCACCACGAAAGGTTATAATATGTTGTGCCCACTCCATAAATTTGACCATCTCATGTCCATCTAAATGATGCAAAGAAACCGTAATCGTCCACATTCCGAGGCAAAGCTGTATTAGCAATATAATTAATACTGCGATATCAGCAAAAGAGCTTGTTGCCCGAATACGAGGATCAAACAAACGACGATGCAATAATAAAATCAAACCGATAAAACAGAAAATTCCTGCAATACCACCAGCCGTTATAGCCAATATTTGCTTTGCACCATGTGAAATACCCAATGCATCAAAAACAGCAATCGGCGTTAATAAACCAACAACATGCCCAGCGAGGATTGTTAAGATACCAAGGTGGAAAAGAACACTACCAATAATTAATTGGTTACGTCGTAAAAGTTGGCTTGACTTAGATCTCCATGAATACGGATCACGATCAAATCGCAATATACTACCTAAGATAAAAAAGACTCCTGCAATATACGGAAATATTTGGAAAAGAAAAAAATCCATGGCCTATGCTTCCTTATTTCTAAATTTTTCAGGGACTGGTTCACCCACCTGCAAATTCATCCGCGCCAGCATTTCTTCTGCCTTTGGGCACCCTGCATTCATATCCTGCCCTGTTGTTTGCAATGTGTTTTCAAAAGCATTCTGCTCTTCCCAAACTGCATCAATTTCATCAAAACTGAAGGTATCCCCACTAGATTCCTTAAGCGCTTCAGCGACTGCTTTTTTATCTGGTTTACTGGCTGATGCTTCTATTAACGCTTCAAATACACTAGCATAGGGTGATTGCCTATTTTGAAGACGGCCAGCAATTGATGCTAAAATATTGACCAGACTCCCTAAATTATCACATGCCTCTTCAGCAGAAATGATAGAGAGGTACTCTAAAAATAACGGCAAGTAATCAGGCATTTCTTCTGTATTAATAAAAAGCCCCACATCTTTATAAATTTCAGATAAATCAACCAACGCCTGTCCACGATCCCGAGAATCTCCATGTACATGCTCAAACAAATGCAGGCAAAGCGAAGGTGTGCGATCAAAAAGCGCAACATACTCTTCTTGCAAATCAAGAATGTCTTGATTATTCATCCAGCTCATTAATTTTCCTACAGCTGTTAAAGATCCAGAGGGAATCCATTTTTCTTTGTTTAAAATTGCTTCAAACTCTGGCAAAGCCTGAACTTGCTCTTTTGAAGGGTAAGCCAATAAACATCCTAAAACTTTGAGCGTTTTCATCTTATTTTCCTTACCTACTACCGCAACCACCACAACAGCCGCCATTTTCATGCGGATTTTTTGTAGGAGTTTCTGTTGTCTTTACAGTCACCGTCGGTGTTTTAACTGTTTTATCTTTTCTAAGACCTAATATTTTTAATAAACCCATAATATGTTTCCTTTAATTACAACCACAGCTGCCGCTACCGCAACCACCGCTTGCTTTTTCTGTTTCTGTTTTTGGTTTAGCTTGACCATGACTACCACAGCCACTACCTGCCTGATCTCTTGTAAATAACGTATTTACTCGATTATCTTTGCCAGAAGCACTGCGCCCCCGCCATGTTTTTTGACTTTCAAATAAATCTGTTTCACTATTTGAATGGGTTGAACAACCATTACCAAAACTAAATCCACAACCACCGCTTTCGCCATAAGCATCCAGTGTTTCTTCACGGTGCCCCGTTGGAATAACATAACGATCTTCATAATTTGCCAAAGCCATGATTTTATACATGTCTTTAACTAAATCTTCGGTTAATCCAACTTCATCAAGAATATTTGGATCACACTCGCCTTCTAACAACTGGCTACGCATAAAATGACGCATCGCCATCATACGTTTCAATGCCAATTTAACTGGTTCTTCTTTCCCCCCTGTTAAAAGGTTAGCAAGATATTTCACAGGAATACGCAATGAATCTACATCAGGCATAATGCCATTGCTTTTCAATCTTCCTGTTTCCATCGCATTTTGAACGGGAGATAATGGCGGAATATACCAAACCATTGGTAGTGTTCGATATTCAGGATGAAGTGGGAACGCCACTTTCCAATCCATAACCATTTTATAAATCGGTGAGGCCTGCGCTCCTTCAATCCAGTTATCAGGAATACCATCTTTGCGTGCTTGTGCAATAACCTCAGGATCATGTGGATTCAAGAAAATATCACATTGCGCTTCGTATAAATCTTCTGGGTTTTCTGTACTGGCTGCTTCTTCAATACGATCGGCATCGTAAAGCATAACGCCAAGGTAACGGATACGCCCCACACAAGTTTCGGAACAAACTGTCGGCTCTCCATTTTCAATACGCGGGTAACAGAATGTACATTTTTCTGCCTTGCCTGATTTCCAGTTATAATAGATTTTCTTATAAGGACAGCCAGAAATACACATTCTCCAGCCGCGACATTTATCCTGATCAATCAGAACAATTCCGTCTTCTTCACGCTTATAAATTGATCCTGAAGGACAAGACGCCACACAGGTTGGATTAATACAGTGTTCACAAAGACGTGGCAGATACATCATAAATGTATTTTCAAACTGTCCGTAAATTTCTTCTTCAATATCTTTGAAATTATAGTCTTTACGGCGATGCTCAAACTCTGTCCCTAGAATTTCTTCCCAGTTTGGTCCCCATTCAATTTTTTCCATCCTCTGACCAGAAACCAAAGAGCGCGGACGCGCTGTTGGTTGTGTTCTTGATTCTGGTGCATTTTGCAAATGATCATAATCAAACGTAAAGGGTTCATAATAATCGTCAATTTCTGGCATATCAGGATTACCAAAAATTTTAGCTAAGATGCGCCAACGTCCCCCCTGCTTCGGTTGAATTTTACCATTTGATTTGCGATGCCATCCACCATTCCACCGATCTTGATTTTCCCAATCTTTTGGAAAACCTACACCAGGCTTGGTTTCAACATTATTAAACCATGCATATTCCATCCCTTCACGAGATGTCCAGACATTCTTGCAGGTCACGGAACATGTATGGCACCCGATACATTTATCGAGATTTAAGACCATTCCTACTTGTGCTCTAATTTTCATTATTCTGCCGCCTTGATTTCTATTGAACCTTCCATCCAATCAATATCTTGATCTTCAATTTTACGAACAATTACAAACTCATCACGGTTCGATCCAACTGTACCATAATAATTGAATCCATATGATTGCTGCGCATAGGCACCAATCATATGCGTCGGTTTTACCGTTGCGCGCGTAACAGAGTTGTGAATTCCACCACGTGCATTTGTAATTTTACTTCCAGGTGTGTTCACAATTTTTTCTTGTGCGTGATACATCAAGATCATGCCATCATTCACCCGCTGTGAGACAACAACACGAGCCATAATTGCACCGTTTGTATTAAACACCTCAACCCAATCATTATCTCTAATACCTACTGATTTTGCATCTGGCTCACTCATCCAAACGATTGGGCCACCTCGCGATAATGTCAACATATGAAGATTATCGGAGTATGTTGAATGGATGCCCCATTTTTGGTGCGGTGTAATCCAGTTCAAAACAATTGTAGGGTTGCCTTCCTCTCCATGTTTTTTGATCATTGACTGAACTGTCGCTGTATTAATTGGCGGTCTGTAAGAAACCAAACCTTCACCAAAATCAAGCATCCACGGATGATCCTGATACAGCTGTTGACGCCCCGTTAGCGTTCGCCAAGGAATAAATTCATGCACATTAGTATAACCCGCATTATAACAAACGTGCTCTGATTCTAAACCACTCCATGTTGGCGAACTGATGATTTTACGCGGTTGTGCTTGGATATCGCGGAAACGAATTTTTTCTTCTTCCTTGGGTTTTGCTAAATGCGTATGATCAAGACCTGTCATCTTACTAAGAGCATTCCACGCTTTAACAGCAACTTCACCGTTAGTCTCGGGCGCTAATGTTAAAACCGTTTCGCAAGCATCAATATCTGTTTCTATTTTTGCGCAACCTTGTTTATTTTCACCATTTAATGCTTTTAAAAATTCAACCTCATGGTCGGTATTCCAACCAATACCTTTCCCACCATTACCCAGTTTCTCCATTAAAGGCCCTAATGAGGTGAATCTCTCATATGTTGCAGGATAATCCCGCTCAACAACTTTCATAGAAGGAGCCGTTTTTCCAGGAATTAAATCACACTCACCTTTACGCCATTCTTTGACATCTGGTTGTGCTAATTCCCCAGGTGTGTCGTGCTGAATAGGCGTTAGAACAACTTCTTTTTCTACCCCTAAATTCCCTGGGGCTAATTCAGAAAACTTCTTCGCAATTCCCTTATATATTTCCCAATCAGAACGACTTTGCCAAACAGGATCAATCGCCTTTGATAATGGATGAATAAACGGATGCATATCAGATGTATTCAAATCATTTTTCTCATACCAACTGGCAGTTGGCAAAACAATGTCAGAATAAACACAAGTTGTAGACATTCTAAAATCTAAAGTTACCAACAAATCCAGCTTTCCTGTCGGCGTTTCATCATGCCAGACAACATCCTTAGAACCATTACGTCCTTCCGCACCAAGGTCTTTTCCTTGAACGCCATGAGTTGTCCCTAAAAGGTGATTTAAAAAATATTCATGACCTTTTCCTGACGATCCCAAAAGATTTGAACGCCAGACAAACATATTTCTTGGCCAGTTTTTTGGGTTATCTGGATCTTCACAAGACATGCGTAAATCACCTGCTTTTAGGCGTTCCACAACATAATCAATAGGATCCTTTCCCGCCTTCTCTGCATCTTTAACTAAATTAAGCGGATTTTCTTCCAACTGTGGCGCAGACGGCAACCACCCCATGCGTTCTGCACGGATATTGCAATCAATAAGCGAACCTTTCCATTTTTCTTTATCCGCAGTCGGAGAAAGAATCTCGGTTACACCTAGCGTTTCATATCGCCATTGATCTGTATGTGCATAAAAGGCAGAGGTTGAGTTTTGTTGACGTGGAGGACGCGCCCAATCCAGCGCAAAAGCCAATGGCAACCAACCTGTTTGTGGGCGTAATTTCTCTTGGCCAACATAATGCGACCAACCACCACCTGATTGGCCGATAGCACCACAAAATACCAACATATTAATGCAAGCACGGTAATTCATATCCATGTGATACCAATGGTTCATCGCTGCACCGATAATGATCATCGATTTTCCTTTGGGTTTTATCCGCATTGTCGGCAAAGGCGCGCGCCACTTGAATTATTTTTTCGGCTGAAACACCTGTAATACTCTCTTGCCACTTCGGTGTGTAAGGAACATTTTCACTGTAATCAGATGCAACATTTTCTTTACTTAGACCTTCGCGAGCAATCCCATAATTAGCACAAACCAAATCAAACACTGTTACGACTGGTGTTTTCTTTCCATTCAACATCAAATATTTTACTGGTAATTCACGGTTAAGAACCTCATCTTGTTGATTGGATTCAAAATAACCATGCTCGTGTTCGGCATTAGCAAAATAAGGGAAGCCAACATTTAAAATATCATCTTGCGTTCCAAGTAATGTTTTTTGTGGACGGAACCCATCACCAGATTTTGAATCTGTCGGCGTAATATTCCATTTTCCTTCTTCACCCCAACGAAAACCGATAGAGCCAGTAGGTACAGTCACATCGCCTGTTTCCTCATTAAAACAAACAGTTTTCCATTCAGGATTATTTTCTTCACCCAGTGTCTTATCAAAATCAGACGCCCGCACCATACGCCCTGGAACATAACGCCCTTCGCGTTTCTCTAATTTTACAAGAAAAGGAAAATCAGAATATTTACGCGTGTAATCGTCAAAGTATTCAGAAACATTATCAATATGAAATTCTTTTAAAATCACATGTCCCATCGCCATACCAACGGCGGCATCTGTACCCTGCTTGGGATTTAACCAAATATCACCAAATTTTGATGCTTCTGAATAATCTGGAGTTATTGTAACAACTTGCGTTCCTTTATAACGTGCCTCGGTCATAAAATGTGCATCAGGCGTTCTTGTCTGTGGGACATTAGAACCCCACATAATAATAAAACCTGAATTATACCAATCCGCACTTTCAGGAACATCTGTTTGTTCACCCCACGTTTGAGGAGATGCTGGCGGAAGATCACAATACCAGTCATAAAAACTCATACAAACACCGCCTAGTAATGACAGGTAACGAGATCCCGCCGCATAAGACACCATAGACATCGCAGGAATAGGTGAAAATCCAAATATACGATCTGGGCCATACTTCTTGATCGTATGAATGTTAGACGCAGCAATTATTTCATTTACTTCATCCCACTCCGCGCGAACAAACCCTCCCATACCACGGACTTTTTGATACTCAGCGCGAAGAATAGGATCAGCCTGAATATTTTTCCATGTTTGAACAGGATCCCCACCACAAGAACCTTTCATTTCACGCCACATTTTTAATAGACGTTTACGAATTAAGGGATACTTCAAACGGTTTGCAGAATAGATATACCAGCTATAACTCGCACCACGCGCACAACCGCGAGGTTCATGATTTGGTAAATCTGGTCGCGTGCGTGGATAGTCTGTTTGTTGCGTTTCCCACGTAATCAAGCCGTTCTTCACATAAATTTTCCAAGAACATGAGCCAGTACAGTTCACGCCATGTGTGGATCTGACAATTTTATCATGTGCCCAACGGTTTCTATACGCCTCTTCCCACGCCCTGTTTTCTTCGGTAGTTACACCGTGATCACCAGAAAATTTCTCACGCTTTTGAAGGAAATAGGATACACGATCAATAAAATAGCTCATTTGGATATCTTTCGACTCTTAATAAAATTGTCATTACTTTAGGCATCTTTGCTTTAAGTGGACTTGAGCAAGATCAAGTCCACTTATTTTTTAGGGGTTTTTGTGTGCCGCTCCTGGTCTTAAATAAACCCACCAATTAAGAACAACACACAGACCATAAAAAGCAGCAAAGCCATAGAGCGCTACCTCAGGAGTTGTTAGCTTAATTTGCTCCCCGATCACTTGCGGGATAAAGAAAGCACCATAAGCTGCCACTGCTGATGTCCAACCGAGAACTGGACCAGCCTGCTCTTTATTAAAAACCATAGCGATTGTACGGAATGTTGATCCATTACCAATTCCTGTCGCCGCAAAGAGCACAAGAAACAACAGCAAGAACGGGACAAAATATACTTCTGGAGTTGCGGAGGCATAAGCCAACTTCATATAATAAGCTACGCCCAACGTGCTCCCTACCATAACGATAGAACAAATCTGCGTGACCAAAGCACCTCCCATTTTATCAGCCAGCCAACCTCCAACAGGTCGAATTAAGGCACCAATAAACGCACCCATCCATGCATACATCAAGGCACTTGGCCCATTTGGATTAGATAAATTATGTGTCATCACTCCTTCCGCATCAACCACATGCTGAAAACCAAATATAACTTTAATTGCTAGTGGGAAAGAGGCTGCAAAGCCGATAAATGATCCAAAGGTCATCGTATAAATTATAGACATAACCCAAGTATGTGGGTGTTTGAAAATCTGATATTGGCGTTTAAGACTTGCGCCAATTTCACCAGGAAGCAATTTCAGCAAAGCCACTGTCGCTGCAATCACACCAGGAAGAATAATATATTTACTGACATTCAACCCTGATCCATTGGCACTTTCTGGCAACATTAACCAAAGTCCTATCGCACCAACGCCCAAACCAATCACAAGCATAACAGCAATTTGGAAGAATGCCATTGGCGGCGCCCCCAATCCAGGGGAGACATGATTAGCTTTAATATTATCCATTCCTAACCATGCGGCGATAGAAAGAGGAATAAGAAGCACCAACCATACAAAACCAGCGTTGTGAATATAAGTTTCAGTACCTGCAGGAATTTTACCGATTAATGTTCCGCTATAATCTTGCAGCACCATTGGTTCTCCGCCAAAAACAGCAAAAGTCATAACCAATGGAATTAGAATTTGCATGGTTGTAACACCAAAATTTCCTAACCCTGCATTTAACCCTAAAGACAATCCCTTCATTCTTTTGGGAAAGAAAAAACTGATATTAGACATGGAAGACGCAAAGTTACCACCTCCTAAGCCAGAGAGAAGTGCTAAGAACTGAAACACCCAAAGCGGTGTATTCGGATCTTGTAATGCAAATCCAGTACCAATAGCAGGGATAATTAATAATGCCGTCGTCATAAAGATTGTATTACGTCCACCAGCAAGTCTAATAAAAAATGTCGACGGAATACGAAGTGTTGCTCCAGACAAACCTGCGATTGCCATCAGAGAAAATAAATCCGCTTTTTCAAAAGGGAATCCTAAATTGAGCATCTGGACTGTGATAATTCCCCAATAAAGCCAGATAGCAAAGCCGCAAAGAAGTGATGGAATGGAAATCCATAAATTACGAAAGGCAATTTTTTTACCGTAAGACTCCCACTGTTCTTTATTTTCAGGATCCCAATCTTCGAGTCCGCCGTGTTTAAATTCTGGTAACTTCTCTTCCTTCGTTTTTTTCTTTAATCCTTTCAATTCAGGCAAAAAACGAGGTTTTTCGATCGCACCTTCCATGTAAAGGATAGACGCATGCATCCAAAGAAGGGCAAACGCCGTTATAACAAAAAGAAGCATAAAACAACTTGTCCAAACGCCGATCACATCATTCATGAAACCAAAGGCAATCGGTAAACAAAAACCACCCAAACCTCCAATTAAACCAACAATACCACCGACAGATCCAACATGATCTGGATAATAAACTGGAATATGTTTATAAACGGCCGCCTTCCCTAGAGACATAAAGAAACCAAGAATAATTGTCAGCGCCACAAAAACAGGCAAGCTAATTGCTATATCAAATTCAATTGGTCCCTTGATCCCTTGAACAACATAACTTGTTGCTGGATAGGACAAAAAGAAACAAGCAATGACACAAGCTGAAAATGTCCAATACATAACCGTCCGCGCCCCATATCGATCAGACATCCAACCACCAAGAGCTCGAAAAATTGATCCTGGCAAAGCATATGCTGCGGCCAACATCCCTGCTGTTTTAATATCTAAATTATAAACGCCGACATAGTAACGCGGTAACCACAAAGCAAGGGCAACAAAAGCGCCAAAAACGAAGAAATAATAAAGGGAGAAACGCCAAACCTGAATATTTTTTAAAGGTTCCATCTGTTCCAGAATGGAACGGGGTTTTTCTTTATTTTTTTTCCGTTCTGAAATTTTTGGATCATCTTTTGTCAAAATAAAGAACAGAACAGCAATTATTGCTAATCCAATTGCATAAACTTTTGCTGTATCTTCCCATCCCAAAGCAACAAGCAAAAACGGTGCACCAAAGTTTGTGACAGCTGCCCCGACATTACCAACTCCAAAAATTCCTAACGCTGTTCCCTGTTTTTCTTTGGGATACCACTGCGACACATAAGCAATTCCCACAGCAAAACCACCCCCTGCTAAACCAACACCAAGAGCGGCCACCAAAAACATTTCATATGTTTCAACAGAAGCCAGCATATAAGTTGCCAAAGCAGAAGCCAACATCGTCAGGGTAAAAACAATACGTCCACCATATTGATCCGTCCAAATTCCTAGTAACAAGCGACTCAACGATCCTGTTAAAACAGGTGTGGCCACTAATAAACCAAACTGCGTATCACTCAGTCCCAGATCGGCTTTAATTTTAATCCCAATAATCGAAAAAATTGTCCAAACCGCAAAACAAGCGGTAAAAGCAAAGGTACTAAGGAAAAGGGCGCGGGTTTGGTCTGCTTTTGTTGTCATAACGTTTAACTCCTGCATATTTAATGGGCTAGAAAACGATTATTCTTTAACCCTCGCAGTTTTTTGTCATGATTATGACTTAATGAAATTGATTCAGATCAAGAACTTGTATTTATACAGGCGTAGGATACACAAATGATAAAAAACAAAACTGATATCTCACCAAGTATATTTTTTGCAGGCAGCAAAAAACCTCAGCTTTTTCAAGGATTGAGTGAAGATTCTCTACAACATATTCTTGAAAATTCGACTTTACAAAACTTTCCAAAAGATCAAATTCTTATCCAGCAAGGGGACATTCCTGAATACGCCTATTTTATAGTAAGCGGACAAATGCGAAGCTTCCGCTCTAATTCCGATGGGAATGAGGCGACGATTCGGATGTTAGAAGCTGGTGATGTCTGCATGGAAGCTGTTATTTTTATGGGCGGCACCTCCCCCATTACAGTGCAAACACTTTCTGATACCCGCATTATTTTAATTCCTAATAAATTTATGAAATCCTTTGCTGTGCAAGACACTCAATTTGCCAATAATCTCTTAAGAATTGTGACTCATCATTATAAAAACGCCATGCATCAAATTGATGCCATGGCCACCAAAACCCCTGTACAACGTGTTGGATATTATTTTTTACAAAAACATATAGAACAAGGTTCCGACCATATGGATTTTGAGCTGCCTTTTAAAAAGTCTACCATTGCTAATCATCTAGGAATGACGCCTGAAACTTTTTCTCGTGCTTTACAACAAATTAAAAAAATAGGTGTTGAAATTGATGGTGAGATCATTCGTTTAAAAGATGCTTATGCTCTTTGTCATTTTTGTGATACAGACACAGTTCATGACTGCACACTTTCAAATAAAGAAGCCTGCCCTGTCTGTCCAATGCATAAGTCGACAGCGCACTAAACGAATTGCGCTATAAGTAAAGCGGATATATTTCAACAATATCACCAACTTTAATTTCTGTTACTTCTTCTGAAACAACACCCCAACAATTCATACTAAGAAAGGGGCTCACCATAAAAGATGCCTGACCATCAAGAAAGGATACACCTAACTCTCCATTACGTTGGCTTTCCATAGATGATTTGACAAATATCTGCAGTCCAGATTTTTTAGAAAAAGGCGTTTTAGCCTTCGCATATAAGGGCTTTTCTTCTGATTGCTTCATAATTTTCTGTAAAAATGGTTGAACAAAAAACCGTAACCCCGCCGCTGTTGCTACAGGATTCCCTGGCAATCCAAAATAAAAAGTTCCATTGGGAAGTCTCGCAAATAAATTAGGTTTCCCTGGTTTTATTTTTATTTTGTGAAATAGAATTTCTGCGCCTATTTTCTCTAACCCTGCGCGAACAAAATCAAACTCTCCTGCGGAAACTGCACCGCTTGAAATAATGATATCAAGTTTCTGATCCATAAGATCATGTAAAATTTGATCAAATGATTGAGTATCGTCAGCGATTGTGCATTGTTCAACACAATCAACATGCATTGCTGATAAAGCTGCCACGCCATAGGGTCGATTAGAATTGTAAATTTTTCCCGATTCTAACTCGGCCGACAAATCATCTACAAGTTCTCTTCCCGTAGCTAGGAACGCTGCACGTAGTTTTTTATAAACCTTGATTTTATCAATACCTAAAGTCGCCAACGGCATAATATGTTGTGGTTCAACACGCTGCCCTACCTCAAGCACTGTCATGCCTTTTTTAAAATCCTCTCCTGCCCGTCGAATATTGGCATTTGCAACAGGAGAGCTAGTAAATTCAATAACATCATCCTTAACGGTAACCAACTCAATCGGCACCACGGCGTTTGCAGCAAGTGGCAAAGGCGCTCCTGTCATAATATGGATACAATTTCCTGCCTGAAGCGGTTGATCTGGCACAGCATCGCCCGCTGCAATCACATTTGATTTTTGAAGTTGAACAGGAGAGGTTTCCGATGCACCTTTCAAATCAGACAAGATAACCGCAAAGCCATCCATTGCCGAATTATCAAAGGGCTGTATATCAATAGGAGCCAGTAATTTTTCTGCACAAACACGTCCCATAGCCTCTTGAATAGGTAAAACCTCAGTTTCAAGGGAATGTTTTCCTGCCTGATCTAAAAGTATATTACGAGCTTCTTTATACGAAATCATATCTAAAAATTATCCTGCTTTATGTTTTTGAAACATTGATCTCGGTCAATGCTTGGTTTTCTTATGAGTGACAGAATTTGAGATCAATAACAAACATAAAAACGGTAACGAAATGAAATATGACATTATCATCATCGGTGGTGGCCCAGCAGGCCTTAGTTTTGCAAAATCTTTAGCAGATACAAACCTTAATATTGCTTTAGTTGAAAAACAAACAACAGAGCAATTAGCTAACCCCTCTTATGATGGTCGTGAAATTGCTTTAACTCATCTCTCTTATAAGATAATAACCGATTTAGGGTTATGGGACTTAATTCCACCAGATCAAATCTCGTTGATAAAAAAGGCAAAAGTTTTGAATGGAAATTCTCCTTACGCGCTTTATTTTGATCACGTAGATTCTGGCAAAGAGAATTTAGGTTTTATGATTTCAAATAATACCATTAAAAAAGCTGCCTTTGATTCTCTAGAAAATACAAAAAACATTACCCTCTTAACCAAGAAAGAAGTTTTAAACGTTACAACCGATCAACAAAAAGGGATTATTACCCTAACCGATAAAACACAGATAGAAGCACCCCTTATCATCGCTGCAGACAGTCGTTTTTCAAGTACACGCCGTTTAATGGGGATCCCAACCTCTATGCTTGATTTTGGCCGCACCTGTATCGTTTGCACAATGAAAATTAGTGGCAACCATAACGATACAGCTTATGAATTCTTTCACTTTGGACGCACCTTAGCCGTTCTACCACTCAATGATAACAAAGTTTCTATTGTTATTACCTTAGGCTCAGAAGAAAGCGCTTCTGTACTAAATATGAGTGCCGAAGATTTTTCAAAAGACATTGAACAACGGACAAAAGGACAATTTGGTTCTATGCAACTATCTAGTGAGTTATTTCCTTATCCACTCGTCGCCACTTTTGCCAAAACATTTTATACAAATCGCTTTGCCGTTATTGGCGATGCCGCTGTGGGAATGCACCCCGTCACGGCACATGGATTTAATTTAGGATTAAATAGTGCATACACCCTTTCTCTCGAGATCAAAAAAGCCTTAAAACAAGGGCATGATTTTTCATCATTAGAAATTCTTTCTCGTTATAATCAAAAACATCGTCATGTTTCTCGTCCCTTGTATCATGGTACGAATGCGCTTGTGCGTCTTTACACAAAAGAAACGCCGATGGCTAAATTTGCTCGTCGTTCATTACTACGATTGGGCAACAGAATACGCCCCGCTAAAAAATTGATTATGAATCAATTAACTGAAATTAAGGCCGTATAAAACCTTGCGGGAAACCTAAGGTATTTGATCCAGATCAAATTTAACCACCATATATAGTGTTAATGTGATTCTTATAAACACAACATCTTGTGTTTCGGGTTTTTCCCTAATATTTCGAATAATCACCTTTAAAACCAGCAGGAGTTCTCCATGACCAGTAACATTGCCGTTCTTTCAAGACAAAAAGCCAAAACAGAAACAACCAAAACAAAGAAAAAAGATTCGATCGAATCGCTTTTTGAAGGAACAAAGGTGAATTGTAGCGAAGCGGTGAGTGAGTATATTTCTGGTTCTGATTGGCGCATTAAAGCAAACGCCAACACTGGTTATTCAAATGCAGGTCTGATTAATAATGTCGCTGGAAAAGTAATTGCCAATTACTGGTTAGATGAAATTTACAGTCCCGAAGAAGGAAACGCTCACCGTAAAGCCGACATTCATATTCATGATCTGGATTGCCTTACTGGCTACTGCGCAGGTTGGTCATTACGCGCCCTTTTAAATGAAGGCTTTAATGGCGTGAATGGCCGCGTCTCATCTCGTCCACCTCGCCATTTTCGTGAAGCTTTGGGACAGATGAGCAACTTCCTTGGTATTTTACAATCAGAATGGGCTGGAGCACAGGCGTTTAGTTCTTTTGATACATACCTTGCACCTTATGTTTTCTACGATAACCTTAGTTTTGCTGAGGTTAAAAAAGCAATTCGCCAGTTTGTTTACAATTTGAATGTACCTGCACGTTGGGGACAATCACCTTTTACAAATATTACCCTGGATATTACTGTTCCCGAAGATCTGGCAGGACAAATTCCAACCTATAATGATTTGCATTTATTTAAAGGCATCGACAATGAGGCCCTTCTATTACGCCTACAACAACGGGACATGGGTATAATATCCCTAGAAGATGCTACTTTCAAACATTTTTCTCCTGAAATGGAAATGATTAACATCGCTTATTACGAAGTCATGACCGAAGGAGATTCCAGCGGTCAACCTTTTACCTTCCCTATCCCAACTGTGAATATTACAGAAGATTTTGATTGGGACAGCAAAGTGGCGCAGGCAATTTTTGAAAATACAGCAAAAGTTGGTTCTTCTTATTTCCAAAATTTTGTTGGCAGTCAATGGATGAAAGATAAAAACGGGAATCGTGTTCGCAACCCAGAAGCCTACTCTCCAGGTGCTGTTCGCTCGATGTGCTGCCGCCTACAACTTGATTTGCGGGAACTTTTAAAGCGCGGGAATGGGTTATTTGGCTCTGCCGAAATGACAGGATCTCTTGGTGTTGTTACCATCAATATGGCACGCCTTGGCTATCGTTTTAAAAATGATTATGAAGGTTTAATTGCTGAAATAGATCGTTTGATGGATATTTCTAAATCTACTTTAGAAAAGAAACGTGTCTTTGTTCAACAAATGTATGATCGCGGCCTATACCCCTATACTGCTCGCTATCTTCCTTTCCTAAAAAATCATTTTTCAACCATTGGGGTAAATGGCATGAATGAAATGGTACGTAATTTCACTGATGATAAATCCGATATTACGGATGAAGAAGGAATGAATATGAGCCTCGATATTCTCGAACATATGCGCAAACGTATGGTAGAATATCAAGAAGCTAGCGGTAACCTCTATAACCTAGAAGCCACTCCTGCGGAGGGAACAACCTACCGCTTTGCCAAAGAAGACTTGAAATATTACCCTGATATTATTCAAGCAGGATTTGATGAAAATATTTACTACACCAACTCCTCACAAATTCCTGCTGGACACACTGAAGATCCTTTTGAAGCCTTGGAACTGCAAAATAAGTTACAGTGTAAATATACTGGCGGAACTGTTCTCCACCTTTATATGGGTGAAAAACTATCAACAGGTGATACTTGCAAACGCTTTGTGAAAAAGGTTATTGAAAATTATCAACTACCTTATATCACAGTGACGCCTGTGTTTTCGACTTGTGAAGCCCATGGCTATCTAAATGGTGAACAGCCTGAATGTCCAACATGCGGTGCAGAGACAAATGTCTGGACACGTGTCATGGGTTATTTCCGTCCCGTTGCCAGTTTTAATACAGGTAAAAAAGGCGAGCATCGTGAACGTAAACACTTTCAAGAACGTCGCATTGAATCAGCTGATTTGTTTGAAGGCGCATAGATATGCCCAAAGATTGTAACAGTCCTATCTCTTCCCCAATATCAGGGGGAGAGAAACAAAAAATACTTCCCATTTATTCGATAAGCCCTTTTACCTTACTTGATTTTCCAGAGCATACTGCTTGTATTATTTGGTTTTCTGGTTGCAACATGCGCTGCGGTTATTGCCACAACCCACAAATTGTCAAAGGTAAAGGCCGTGGTGATATTAACCAAGTTCTTAATTTCCTTGAGAAGCGTAAAGGTCTTCTTGACGGTGTTGTTTTATCAGGAGGTGAGTCCTCCGTTTACGCTGGACTACCTGATTTTGCACGTAAAGTTAAAAAAATGGGATATGCCGTTAAACTAGACACAAATGGGACACGTCCAGATATTATTAAAGATTTTTTAGAAGATGATTTACTTGACTATGTCGCCCTTGATTATAAAGCCCCTCCCGAAAAATTTAAAAAAGTTACGGGGATTAATAAATTTCAAGATTTCGAAAAAACACTCAGCCTGCTATGCGATCAGAAAAAGCTTCCTTTTGAAGTGCGTACAACTGTTCATACTGACTTAATGAATGAAACCGACATCTCCGCTATTATTCATGATCTTGATAATAAAGGATATTCTGGAACATTTTATGTTCAAAATTTTTGCAGTGATAATGATCGCCCTACTCTTGGATTCTTAAAAAACCAGGTGCGGCTGCTTGATATAAGTCAACTGGCGATTCCTTCTCATTTCAAAATAGATTTCAGAAATTTTTGATCTAAATCAATGCTCATAACAGCTAATAATATAGTTTTTATTTAAACCACTATAGTTGCAGGAAACTTCTTTGACATTTGATAATCTAAATACAGCAAACGAAGCTCCTTCTGCCCCTTTGGATCTTTTTGGGCAATGGATGTCAGAGGCCGAAAAGGCTAGAATCTCTTACCCTAATGCCATGTGCGTTTCGACAATCGCTCCCCATGGAAAACCAAGCGCGCGGATTATTCTGTTAAAAGGATATGATGAAAAAGGGTTTGTCTTTTACACCAATCAAAAAAGCAGAAAAGCAGATGCCCTACACTCAACACCACGTGCTCATTTAAACTTTTTCTGGCGAGAATTAGGTAAACAAATAAATATCGAAGGCGCAGTTGAAATCGTCGCCCCTCAAGAAGCAGATGAATATTTCAGCACACGCCCCCGCGAAAGCCAAATTGGAGCTTGGGCTTCACAACAATCACACACTCTTGATAAAAGAAGCACATTGATTTCACGTATAAAACAATATGAGGAGAAATATAAAAACGTAGATATTCCTCGCCCACCATACTGGTCGGGATATCGTATAGTACCAGAAACAATAGAGTTTTGGAGTGAAGGAGATCACCGCCTCCACACGCGCTTACTTTATTCGAAAACGCCAAATGGGTGGGAAAAAGAACTACTCTATCCTTAATTCGCAAGCTCTGTTTGATTTAAATCAAGTGAATTCTTCTAAAAGCCTTCTAAACATAAGCATGACACAGGCAATATCTTCTATAAAAACTATTATTGATGAAGCACGCCATGGACGAATGTTTATCCTCGTTGATGATGAGGCGCGCGAAAATGAGGGTGATCTCATTATTCCTGCTGCGGCCATTACACCCCAAGCTATCAATTTTATGGCTATGTATGGTCGGGGATTAATTTGTTTGGCTATGGATGGTGTAGAAATTGACCGTCTTGAACTACCCATGATGGTAGAACAAAATTCCTCCTATCTTGAAACCGCCTTTACTGTTTCGATTGATGCAAAAGACGGGATCAGCACAGGAATTTCTGCGGCAGATAGAGCGCACACAATTCAAACCGCAATCAACCCAGCAAACACAAAAAAAAATCTGGTAATGCCAGGTCATATATTTCCCTTACGCGCCGACCCTCAAGGCACCTTAGGTCGTGCAGGGCATACAGAAGCCTCCGTTGACATTGCAAAGCTTGCGGAGTTTACAGGCGCGGCGGTTATTTGTGAAATTATAAAAGATGATGGAGAAATGGCGCGCCTTCCTGATCTTATCACTTTTGCTACAAAGCATGATTTAAAAATCGGAACGATTAAAGATTTAATAAGCTATCTACAACCACAAAGACTCTCCGCGTGACAAAAGCCCTTATCATCGAAGCCCCCTATTACGCCGATGTTGCCGCCCTTCTACGAAGCGGTGCAGAAGCCGAACTTAAAAAAGAAAATATCGCCTATGATATTATTTCAGTCCCTGGAGCGCTTGAAATACCCGCCGCCTTAAACCTCTCCCTCCACAATAAATATGATATTTATATCGTGTTAGGATGCATCATCAGGGGAGAAACCAGCCACTATGATATTGTCTGCAACGAAAGCGCGCGCGGCATCTATGCCCTTGTTTTAGAACATAAACTAGCCTTAGGGAACGCCATCCTAACTGTTGAAAACGAAGCCCAAGCTCTTAAACGTGCCGATCCTGCACATAAAAACAAAGGCCGTGATGCCGTTCAAGCAGCATTGGCAATAAACGCCATCAAAAAAGACGGTATATAATCATACATAAAATAAGCACACTTGATTTAGATCAATGTTCTATCACACCTATTTAGGCTATTTATTCTTACCTATTATTAGAAACGCAGAAAAACACTATGAACATCCCCTCTCTTAAATCTTGCCTTTTAGCTGGAGTCGCTGCTCTTACCCTATTATCGCCCATCCATGTAATGGCGGCGGATGATGTTGAGAAAGCCCTTATTAAAGATGGAAAATTTTTTGGTGAGGTTCGCTATCGTTACGAACATGTTGATCAAGATGGCTTTTTAAATGATGCTCACGCCTCCACAATCAGAACAAATATCGGCTATAAAACTGGTGTTTATAACGATTTCCAAGCTTTGCTTGAAGCGCAATTTGTTCAAAATATCGGCGCAGAAGATTTTAATAGCACAACAAACAGCAAAGGCGCGTTCCCCGTTGTTGCAGATCCTGACACCACTGAGATTAATCAAGCATGGCTTTCTTGGACAGGACTTCCAGACACCACAATAAACATTGGTCGTGCGGCTATAAATTTAGACAATCAACGCTTCATCGGTACGGTTGGCTGGCGTCAAAATGACCAAACCTATGATAATATACATGTCATCAACTCCAGCATTCCTGACCTGACTTTGCTGTATGGATATATCAGAAATGTCAACAGAATTTTCGGCGGTGATCATGCCCTTGGTGATCTCAGCACAAACACCCATCTACTGAATGTCTCTTATGATGTTGCAGATTGGATGAAGGCAACGGCTTACGGGTACTTCCTTGACATTGACCGTGTTTCTACACTCTCATCAAAAACATATGGCTTGCGCTTAACGGGCGAAACACCGATTTTCGATACATGGAATTTTATTTACACCGCCGAAGCCGCAACACAAAGTGACCATGGCAATAACATCATCAATTATGATGAAAATTATTATCACATAAACCCTGGTGTAAAAGGCTACGGCTTTACGCTTGAGGCTGGTTACGAAGAACTTGGGGGTGATGGTACAAATTCATTCCAAACACCTTTGGCCACATTGCATGCCTTCAATGGTTGGGCAGATAAGTTTTTAACTACACCCACCTCAGGACTGCAAGATACTTACGCTAAAATATCTTACAAAGTTTCAGGCGTTAATAAATGGATTGATAACACAAATTTAGCCGCCGCCTATCACGAATTTGACGGTGACAGCAATGGTAATTTCGGCTCAGAATTAGACCTATCTATTGGCAAGAATTTTGAACTAACAGAGGCAGGATATCCTTTTAAAAACATCAATGTCCTTGTTAAATACGCGGATTATAACGCAGACGATGCACCTTTTACCGATACACAAAAACTATGGTTTCAAGTCAGTGTAAAGTTTTAGGCAATATTCATAATGAGTAATTAAGGACCGACTTTTTTAGATTAAGTATTCACCTTTTCTAACCGTGGATTATTCTAATATTCACGCCATTTTCATCTAAAAATTCAGCTCCTTTTTTTTCTAAAGCATCCTTAATTGCTTTAATTGTTCTTTCTTGAAGCTTTTCACCTCTTTCAAACCGAGTAACTGTATTTGGCGAAACGTCTGCTAGCTCCGCCACATCTCTTATACCCAAATTTAACCCAGCACGAGCCATTTTACATTGAGTAATCGATAATTTATCATTCATTTTAGTTACCCTGTAACTTTTTTGTGTTGACGTGACTAATTTTAGGGTGTAATAATAGTTACAGTGTAACAAAATATAGCATTTATAAGATTGGAACAACTATGAATAATGAATTAGTTGGAGAGATTTGTAACGTCAAAATTGAGGCAAGCATAGATTGTCTTATTAAACTGCTTACTCGGCTTATTATTGAAGAAAATAAGAGAAGTAAAAATGAATAAATATGCAATATACGGCCGCTACTCAACAGAGATGCAGAACGAAAAATCCGTAGAAGACCAAGTCCGCGAATGCCAAAAATATATTGATGCTAACAATGGGGCTACGTATGAAATTTATGCGGATAGGGCGATGAGTGGTGCATCTCGTTTTCGTCCTAACTACCAGAAAATGCTCAATGATGCAACTGAAGGAAAGTTCCAATTTATAATAGCAGAAGCCTTAGACCGCCTTTCCAGAGATCAAGAAGATCTTGCCTCTCTATATAAACATTTTGTTTTTCATGATGTCTCCTTACTAACTTTATCAGAAGGTATAATCAATGAACTGCATGTAGGTTTAAAGGGTACTATGAACGCACTCTTTCTTAAAGACCTTGCCAGAAAAACAAGAAGAGGACTAGAAGGTCGTGTAAGAGCTGGTAAATCTGCTGGAGGCAAAACTTATGGTTACAACATTGTAAAAGACTTCGACCATAATGGTGCACCAATAACAGGACAAATGGAAATCAATCAATTTGAAGCCCAAATTATACAACGTATTTTCATAGAATTTTCTGAGGGGAAAAGCCCAAGAAAAATAGCAAAAGACCTCAACAATGAAAACGTACCTGGCCCTCATGGTAAAACATGGACTGATACCGTCATCAGAGGGCATAAAAAGAAAGGAACTGGAATTCTTAACAATGAACGTTACATAGGGCGAATAATTTGGAACAGGCAACGTTTTATTAAGAACCCACAAACAGGTAAACGTATATCACGCCTTAACCCGCCTAAGGAATGGATAATACAAGAGAATCTTGAACTTGCTTTACTGTCAGAAAATCTATGGAAGAGCGTTAAAGCGCGGCAAGATATTATTGCAGAAACAGCACCAGTAAAATGTGGAAAAAATTATCTTACAGGCTCCCGTCGAAGTAAGTTTTTACTATCTGGTCTATTGAAATGTGGAGAATGTGGGGGTGGATACACCATAGTTTCACAAGATCGATATGGTTGTGCTAACCGAAAAAATCGAGGGTCTTGCCACAATTCAAAAACAATAAAACGCCAAGATATAGAAAAACGTGTTTTATCTGGCCTTAAAAACAAACTTCTAGAACCAAAAGCGCTTACAACTTTTATTGATCAATATGTTGCTCAACTTAAAAAATTAGAAAAAGCTAATGAATCTGAACAAAGAGGAATAAAGCAAGAACTCAAGAAAATAGATAAACGCCTAAATGCAATTCTGCATGCTATAGAACAAGGAATTATTACTAACACAACACAAAATAGAATCTTAGAATTAGAGACTCAAAAATTAAAGCTAAGTGCTAATTTAGAAGAAGAATTTTGTCACCCCAAACCCGATAAAGAAATGATCAACCTTTATCAAGAAAAGGTCAAAGATCTGTCTACCGCTATATACGAACCAGAAATTAGAAATGCTGCAATGGACGCTTTAAGGCCATTAATTGATAGGATTATCTTAAAGCCAACGAATTTAGATGACATAAAAGCAGAGCTATACGGTAACATTGCGGCCGTGGTGGCTCTAGATAACGAAAAAGGCCAGAACTTTTCTGACCTTTCAATCCGTTTATCAGTGGTTGCGGGAGTAGGATTTGAACCTACGACCTTCAGGTTATGAGCCAAAGGGACGCTTATTTCACCAAATTTAATATAACCGCTAAAGCCTTTACAAACCTTACCATACAGCGTATGAATTACTTAACAACCTTTAATAAAAACAACCCCATTTTACGCTATTATGCGGCAACGGTGCGGCAATGAGACAATTTAACTTCACAAAACCATCGATCACTAAATTACCTGCTCCTGATAAGGGGATGGTTACTTATAAAGACACTAAAGAGAAAGGGTTAAGCCTTTATGTTACTGCAACTGGTGCAATTACTTTCTTCATTCGTAAGCGCATCAATGGCCGCGATGAACGCATTAAATTAGGTGCGTTTCCCGACCTGTCTGTTGAAAATGCACGAAAAAAGGCTTTGCAGGCTAAAGCAGATATAGCCAACGGCAAAAATCCTAACCACGATAAAAATAAGATATGTGACGAGATAACCTTTCGTCAGTTGTTTGATAGCTATATAGAACGTTACAGCAAGAAAGAGAAAAAGTCTTGGCAGTACGATGAGCGCGAAGTGAACAAATTCTTATCTCATTGGTTTAAACGTAAAATCTCAACGATTACCAAATTTGAAATTCAAAATCTTCACGAAAAAATCAGAGAAGAAAACGGCCTATACCAAGCCAATCGTATCCTTGAACGCATACGCGCTATTTTCAACAAAGCGATTGAGTGGGGATGGGAAGGCAAAAACCCCGCACAAGGCATTAAAAAATTCAAAGAAAAATCTCGTGACCGCTTTATACAACCTGATGAAATGCCATGCCTGTTCCGTGCCATTGATGAAGAAGAAAGTGAAGTTGCACGCGATTATATATGGCTATCACTGCTTACAGGTGCGCGTAAATCAAACGTATTAGCCATGCGCTGGGATGAAATTAGCTGGGAGCGCAATGAATGGAGAATACCAGATACCAAAAATGATGAACCAGCGACAATTCCTCTTACTGACAGAGCAGTTGAAATTCTCAAAAGTCGCCAGCGTAAAACGAATAGTGAATGGGTTTTACCTAGCCC
>Ga0116152_10000670_pt1 | contig 28249 bp, 31 predicted proteins | sample AD_UKC119_MetaG_FD_89894 | JGI IMG/M metagenome (GOLD analysis project Ga0116152, IMG submission 89894) | Active sludge microbial communities of municipal wastewater-treating anaerobic digesters from Hong Kong - AD_UKC119_MetaG | ecosystem: Engineered > Bioreactor > Anaerobic > Digestate... | reverse complement strand
GATCGCCTGCGGGCTGATGCCCAAGCGCTTCGCGATGCCGGTATCGGTTGAAACTCCCACGATACTCGATAGTCGTTCGAAAACCGCTTCTACGTCCGAGCGCAGCTCGCTTGCCTTAATTGGTCTCATAGTTTAAATTATTGGTCGTATAGTGTATGTCACGCGTAACAAGTCGAGAGGTGGCCCAGTGCAGATGAACGACAGCAAATTCTTTCCTGGTCGCGAGCTCTACTTACGAGTGCGTGCCGGTTTCATCCTCCAGGACACCACTGTCAGCGCTTGGTGCGAGGTGCAGGGCATTCCACGGCAACATGCGTTGGCTGTACTCACTGGTCAGTGGAACGGCCCCAAGGCCAAGCGACTGAGAACCCGAATTATCGAAGCATCAGGCATTGACAAACCCCCTCTCGCTGTCTGACCCCAACTCCGAGTTTATGAAGGTGACAGCAATCTGGACAGAGAAAGTTCAAACGCTTTTCGACATTCCAGAACGGCGGCACGGCTTGGCGGTGCCAACCGGTCATCGTCGCGCGCATATCCGCGTCGACAATTTTCGCTCACCCGATCGATGCGGAGCGTTTGGAAGAGAAAGACCGGGCGGCCGCTGGCGACGAGGATGCACAACCAGCAACCACCCGGCATTTCAAGGACCTGAGAACGCCAGCCGTCGCAGGGCTGTCGTCTCCATCGAGACACCAGTGCGGAGCAATTGCACCAGCGAGGATAAGCATAAATGGGTTCCCAGAGCCATTCAACGTCGGCCTCGGTAACGGCAGCCGCCGTACGCCGACCAGCCAGGCGAAGTCACGTGGACAGAATCATCGATCTCCTGCCCAAGCTGCTCCAGGCCGAGCTGCGACGCGTCATCGACGAATCCGTGCATCTCGGGTTTGCGGCCGCCACACAAGTGCCCCGTGAACCCAATGCACCGCAGCTGCGGAAGGGTCGTCTCCACAAAGTCGACATGAACCCCAAGGTCAGAGACTTCATCCTTACGCACCAACCGAAGATGAGCTACCCGAGTCTCGCGGCCGAAGCGAAGAGGAAGTTCGGGCGCAGTGCACCGTCTGCCAGCGCAATTCACCGGTGGTGCCAGAAGCAGATCCGCCTCGGTGAAGCTCGGGAGGGGTGGAAAAAGTGAATGACAAGACCGACCTCATAGAGCGAACGCTGCGGGTGATTGCGGCGATGGGTGAGGCTGATGCAAAGGCCAAGGGCCGGGAAGAGATTGCACGTGCGGCCAACGTTCCGGACAGCACGACCTGGAGGATCCTCAAGCGCCTGCAGTCACAAGACTGGGCCGTGTACGACGACGAGCGCCGAGTATGGCAGCTCGGCCCTGCCCTGGTAGCCCTTGCACACGCACATCGCCGTCAGACCCGCCGGCGTTTGGACGCCATCCACAGCGAATACGAAGCCCTTGCCAAGGAGCCGCTCAAGCCGTGACCAGAAAGCGCATCACCAATCCCGTTTCCCCCGAGGCCCTGCAGCGCAGAGAAGCCACCGCCGTCGCTGACCTCGACGACGCAAAAATCCAGGTGGCTACGGAGAATGCTGCCGCAGTCGCGCGATCTGGTTACTCGACCGCCAGAGATACTGCCAACCAGCTGTTGGCGCGCAGCCAATTGATGAACGGTTTGGCCAGGGTGCTCGATGCCACCCGGCTCGCAGAAATCAAGCGACTCAAAGACGAAGGCCACTGGAAATGCCTGGTCAAGCAGAACTTGCAGCTCCCCGATGGTCGATGGATCAATATTGAAGGCTGGGAGAGCTTCTGCACGGAAATCCTCGGATACAGCAAGTCGAAGATCGAGGAGGACCTCCAGAATCTCGAGGCGTTCGGCAACAACGCGCTAGACGCCATGCAGTTGGCCGGAATCGGCATTCGGGACCGCCGCGCCCTTCGCAAGCTTCCCGACGATGATTTGCAGGCCCTGCGCGGCGAGATCGAAGGCAATGCCGGCAATCCCGATGCAATTCTCGCCACCGTGCAAGAGGTCCTGGCAGTTCGCCGTAAACAGGAGGCGACGCTTGAAAGCCGGGTTGCCGGACTGCAAGAAGAGGTCGATCGCAAGAAGGAAGAGATTGACCGGATGGCCGCAGACAACCGGGAGAAGATCAACAAACTCGCGGATGCGCTCGACCGCTGGGAAGCATTGTCGCCGGACGAGCGCGCCGTCGAGCTGGCGCGAGACCTCGAGGAAGCGACGAGCCAGACGCTTGAGCACTTCCTGAAGCCGCAGTCCGTTATCAACAAAATCATCGCCTGGAACGACGCCCCACCCCACCTGCAAGGTGCCTGCGTGCCGGCGCTTCGTCGACTCGCACGGGAAGCCCAGCGCATCGCAGATGAGCTCGGCCTGGCATGGGGCGACACAAACGATTATGTCGCCGAAGCCGATTTTCGCGCGCTGGTCGAAGGCCATCAGAAGACGCATCCATAAGAAGAATAGGGGCGATGGCAATGGCGAGCAGGCAGATTGACAAGGTGTATCTGACGGATCTGGCGAAGCGGCTCGACCAGGCGCCGCATGGTGATAAAGGCCCAATCGTTGAAAAGGCCAGTGCCATGCTCGGCATCAGCCGAGAGACCCTCTATGCCGCCCTGAAGGATTACCGAGCAGTGAAGCCGCGCAAGGTCCGCACCAACAAGGGCCACAGCAAGGTCACAGAGGACGAGGTACTGTTCGTCGCCAACCTGCTGAAGGAGAGCCGCCGCGCAAACGGCAAGCGCCTCATGACGGTAGAGACGGCCATCGGGATAGGGCGCGCCAATGGCCGGGTCGCGTCGGACGCTGCGACGAGCACCTTCCTGCGCGCCATGCGCCAGTTGGGTGTTCACCCTGACCAACTGTCGCAGGCGCAGACCCACATCAACATGCGCAGCCTGCATCCAAACCACGCGTGGGAGTTCGATGTCTCGGTGTGCGTCCTCTATTACCTGGACAGTGGCGGCATGGCCGTTATGGACCAGGATCGGTTCTACAAGAACAAACCGCAGAACCTCGCGAAGGTGGCGAAGGACCGCGTGCTACGTTACTTGGTGACCGACCACTACAGCGGCGCGTTCTTCCTCCGCTACTACCAGGCCCCCGGCGAGACGCAGGAGACCTTGTTCGAGTTCTTGATGGAGGCGTTCGCGGAAAAAGCAGAGCCAAGCATGGAGCCTTTTCACGGCGTGCCGTTTCAGTTGGTGTGGGATCTCGGCGCGGCCAACCAAAGTCACGCGATCCAGCGGTTGCTCAATGGTCTCGACATCAAGCATTGGGCACACCAGCAAGGCAATCCCCGCGCCAAGGGCCAAGTCGAAAACGCCCACAACATTGTTGAGCGTGGGTTTGAAGCCAGGCTATGCCTGTGCAACGTATCGGACCTTGATGAACTCAACGAGATGGCCACCCGATGGTCGCGCCATTTCAACGCCACGAATGCACATAGCCGGCATGGACACAGCCGTTATGGGCTGTGGCAACGCATCACTGAGGAGCAGTTGCGCAAACGTCCGGCGCGAGAGATCTGTCAATCCCTTTTGGAGTCGAAACCGGTAAGCCGCAAGGTCAAGGGTGACCTCACCATCCAACATACGGTCAAGGGCTATCCAGGTGCTCGCTATTCTGTCGACCATCTGGATTGGGTGCGTGTCGGGGACAACATCGAGGTGCGGGTCAATCCCTACGAAGCCCCCTGCATCTTCATCATCGGCCATGATGAGCGAGGTCACGAAGTACGGTATCGATGCAGCCCAATCCAAGCAGACATTGCCGGTTTCGCCGTTGATTCACCGGTCATTGGCGAGGAGTACAAGGCGACCCGCGATACCGACACTGACCGGCGCCGAAGGGCGCTCGACAAGGACGCCTACGGTGTAGGCACCCAAGCGGATGTCAAAGAGGCCAGGCGCAAGCGCCAACCAGCCTACGGGGGGCAGATCGATCCTTTCGCAGATCTCGGGAATCCTCCGGTGGGATTCATGGCGCGGCCTGGTACCGAGATGAACCTGCCCGGGATCGCCGACGTCGTAACGAAGCCGCTTACGCACATTCAGGCCTGGCGGAGGCTACATCCCCAGCTCGACCGTGCGTGGACCCAGGAAGACATGGCATGGTTGAAGCAACATCATCCCGACGGCGTGCCGGAAGCCGCTATTCCTGGGATCGTGGACGAACTGCTGGCACTGAGTGATCCATCTCGTCAGCCAACACATTCCTCTGTGGGGGGAATCAAATGACGGTGACCACTCCCGGGTCGACCAGAACGCGCAGGACCAAAGCTGGGACTTTGCGCCTGAAGCGCATCCTGACGGAGCGCCGCATTCAGCAGAGTCAGTTCGGCCACGCCCTCCTACTGGAAAACGGTCACTCGCCTTGCGAAGCAACGATCAGCCGCCTTCTGTTGCATGGAATTTGGCCGCGGCGTACGTCGAGGGAGTTTCTCCAGATACAGATCGCAGCACTACTGCGTCGGTATGGAGTCGCGGAGGAAGAAATCCAAACGGCGTTTGAAATAGACGAGCCCCCAGACGGGGCACGGGCCGCACCGCCAAGCACTGCCCGCGCACCATCCAGAATGGGTTTTCCGATCGATGAAGAGAATCAACTTCCGGAGAACGTGATGCTAACACAGCGAGCGAAGAAGCACTTTCGGCTCTTCCGGGATCCGTTCACCGACGACATGAACAGCGCCGACGACGTGTTCCTGAGCGACGGGCACCGGTATGTCCGCGAGACAATGTTCCAGGCCGCGCGCGATGGCCGCTTCATGGCAGTCGTGGGTGAGTCGGGATCCGGAAAATCGACACTGAGGCGCGACCTGATCGCGCGGATCGAACGCGAAGGACACGACATCGTCATTCTGCAGCCGCAGATCATCGACAAAGGAAGGCTGACTTCGGGCACCCTTTGCGAAGCGATCATCGAAGACATGGGGCGAGAGAAAGCACGTCGCAGCCTCGAGGCGAAGGCCCGCCAGGTGCAGGAGCTGCTGATCGGTTCCTCGCGGGCCGGGAACCGCCACGTCCTCATCATCGAAGAGGCGCACGATCTCACCATCGATACGATGAAGCAGCTCAAGCGCTTTTGGGAACTGGAAGATGGGTTCCGCCACCTGCTCGGGATCATCCTGGTCGGCCAGCCTGAACTTCAGAAGCTCCTCGACGAGCGCACTGCGTGGGCAGCACGGGAGGTTATTCGACGCTGCGAGGTGGCGACCCTGGAACCCATCGACCAATGTCTCGCCGATTACGTCGCACTCAAATTCGCACGCGCCGACAGACCGGTCGACAGCATCGTGGCGGAAGATACCTATGAGGCGATCAGGGCAAAGCTCACGCTGCCACGAGGGGCCGCGAAGCCACCATTGTCGATGGTCTACCCCCTGAACGTGAATAACCTCGTTCGTCGCGCGATGAACCTGGCGGCCGAGATGGGCGAACCCCGTGTGACGGGCGAGATCGTTCAGGGGGTATGACATGGGTGCACGTCCCCGAAAGCTCACCGCCCGGCAAATCGCCTACCTGCACACGCTGATGCACAAGAACCGGATCCCCGACGCCGAGTACCGCGAACTGTTGCACGCAGCGGCCGGCGTCGAATCCTCCAAGGCGCTCGACCAGTCAGGGCTTGACCGGGTGCTCAGCCTTCTCGAACAACTGGGTTTCGATGTTGGCGATCGCCGCCGGCCACGGCCGGCCGTCGCTGCCGAGATCCGCCGCGGCATGGCGACGCCGCGCCAGCTTGGTTACATCGAAGACCTGGTCAACCAGATCTTCGGTGCGGACCAACCACGGTTCCGGCACTGGCTGGAACACTACTTCAAGGTGACTCACACCCGGTTTCTGCAGGCGCACGATGCGCGGCGAGTGATCGACGCGCTGAAAGCGATGCAGGGGCGAGGTTACATGATAGGAGATGACAGATGACTGACTTTCAGTTGGTTGAGAGCGACGCGGGGATGGTCGCGCGCGACGCGCTGGTGCGAGCGCGGTGCGCGGTTTATGCAATCGAAGAGCTGGCCAAGCGGATGGAGGATTTCGATGTGAACAACGCCGCCACGCTGCTGGACTTCGCAACCGACGCGGCGAACCGGCACCTCGATTTGGTCGAGAAGTTCGTTGAGAACAGTTGCCTCGCCGCATCCATCGACATGATTCAGACCCGAACAGAATGTTTGGTCTTGATCGCAGAGTCCGGGTTGCCCGAAGACATCAAGAGTGAATTGCGGAAGAAGTTCGCAGCCCGAAAATGGTACTTGGTCGACGATGTGCACGGAGCGATTGCTTTGGGACGTCAGCGAATAGCCGTCTGAGGGCCTGTGCAAACCGCTGCAAATTCCTAAAATTTTCTGAACCCCAACTCACCACCCCTGGCCGATAGGCGCTCAGAGCGCCTCTCAGGGGCTCGCTGTGCAGTCGCGGCCTTGGCTTCTGCCGCCCGCGGATGGAATCTTGCGCGCACGAGGCTCCGGCCCGGCCGACCCAATCGGCTGGCGCATTTATTAACGTTCGTTAAAGGACAGCGCGAATAGCCTGCGCGAAAGATACCGGCAACGCTTGCAGCGCCACGCCAGGTACTCATGACTTCCAGCGCAAACTCTGAACGGGAGCCCCGGTACTACGGTCCGGGCGCAGAACTCCTCAACGAGATCTGGGACCTCTTGACCGTCGTCTTCGAGGCACATCCAGCCATCGCGGATGAATATGTCCACGATTTGGTGAGCAGGTCGGTGGAGTGCCTCCGGGGGAATCTGGGCGGATCGCTCATCTACTTCCCTAAGGGAGTGGCTCACGATATGAACACCCGAAACGAAACGATCTTGTCCGAGTTCAATGGGCACAACCACCAGGATCTGGCACGCAAGTACAACCTCGCCACCCAACAGATCTACAAATTGATCAAGACCGCCGGCAGGTAGGCGGCCCCAACGAGGATGACACACGTGACCGGAAAAACCTCCTTGACCGAGCAGCGCGGGGCGTTGTTCAGACGCTTCTTCCCCATACTCTTCCCGTCGTCAGACACGCCGAACGGGGGAAGGTCCGGCAGCTCTCCATTGGACAGCGCTTTACCCGATATCGAGCAGCTTCAATCGCTGCGCATCCAGATGCACCGGCTGCGTGGCCTGCGCGATGCAGAACTCGACAAAGCCGAACATATGGTCGATGAACTCAAGCACCTGGAAGACAAGCGGTTCGCCGCCCTCGCCCGCGCGCGGATCGAGGAGGATGGCACGTTCACCAAAGAAGCCGATCAACTACTCAAAGCGGTTGAGCAAACCGAACGCGCACGCAGGGATGCCGCAGGCGTGGCGGAGAAACTGGCCCACGAGGCTGACGGGCTTATGCCGAGTATCGAAGAGCTGGAGCGCTCGGCATTGATCAGCCTTGGCCAATTTCTCGACGGGCGCATGAAGGCGTTGGTCGACAACTACCAGCGCTTGGCCCCGGAGATCGTGGAGTCGGTTCTCCAGATCAGAGCGTTGCAGATCGTCATGCAGCGGTACCAGACCGGCAACTCCAACGGATTCCACGGTGAAATACATCTGCCCGACATCGTGGCCGGTGACCACCGGACGCGAGAGCCGCTGCTGCGTGGTGACAAGCCCGAGTTCACCCGCGGTGCCGACGAACGGGCAAACCTGCTGATGAGCGAGTTGCAGAAGCTCGGCCACCAGTACGGCGCGAAATACAACTGACACGACTGTCCGCAATCCCCGGAGGCACGAACCGTGTACACCCCGAACAGCTACATCAACCGACTGAGTGGGCGAGGCGCAATCGGTGACAGGCAACCGCGCAGGGCAGCGCAGATCCTGGATGCCTTCTTCGACCAAACCGACTCCAGCGTGCGCTCGTTTCGCGAGGCGTACATCGCTATCACTGGCGACAAGCGCGTCACTGGGCGCGTCGAGAATTGCGACGGTGTTTGTCTTCGCGAAGCCGTCGGTACCGGCACATGGGCAAACGCCTTGGGCGATGCTATCGGCCGGCGGATGGTGAGAGAGTACAAGCAATCGGACTACAACCTGTGGCACGACATTGCCGACGTCGCGCCGCCAATCAGGGACTTTCGCATCCAGCGACGGTCACGCATCGGTGGCTATGGCAATCTTCCGACTGTCAATGAAGATGCCGCCTATCCCGCGCTTGTCTCCCCTGGTGAAGAGACCGCAACGTATTCCCTCACGAAGCGGGGTGGAACAGAGACAGTCAGCTTGGAAACGATCGCCTCCGACGATGTTGGAGCGATCCAGGCGATTCCGAAAAAGCTGGCACTCGCTGCGGCGCGCACGCTGCAGGAATTTGTCCTCGACCACATCAAGACAAACGCCGCCATCTATGACGGCGTCACCCTTTTCCACGCGAGCCACGGGAACCTTGGCTCAGCGGCGCTGTCGGCGGCTGCGGTTGCCGCTGGTCGCGCTGCGATGCGCAGGCAGAAGGAGTTCGGATCGAACACACCGCTGCTGTTGGCGCCAGCGGTCCTTTGGGTGCCAGTCGATCTTGAAGAGACCGCCTACAACCTGTTCCAGCGCGGAACAAACAACGATCGGACGTTGGTCGAGTCGCTCCAACTGAAGATCAACGTGGTGCACGATTGGAGCGACACGGACGACTGGGCAATGTCCGCAAGCATCGACAAACACCCCGGTTTCGAGATCGGGTTTTTCAATGGTAACGAAGTACCGGAACTCTTCTTGCAGGACGTCCCGACGACTGGCTCGCTGTTCTCAAACGACCAACTGGTCTACAAAATCCGTCACATCTACAGCGGGGCTGTGACGGACTTTCGGCCGTACTACAAGGGGGTGCCGGCCTGACTGGCTGGAAGCCCAAGGGCTTGAAGCTGATGACCTACCGCCACCGCAACAACTTTCACAGTCGCCGGCAGTCGAATCGCGTGGTTCGATCGAAGCGGCGCCACCGCAAGTTACCCCGATGGGTGTTCTTGGCGTCGTCGGCACAAGCGCCCCGCACGCCGTCCCGGTGGAACTCGGCACCCGCCCACATTTCCCCCCATTGGCACCACTGGTTGATTGGGTTCGCGCGAAGCTGGACATCACAGACCCACAGCAAGCCGTTTCGGTGGCGATGTCGATCCAGCGAAAGATCGGTGCGCATGGAACCAAAGGGAAGATGATGTTTCATCGGGCATTCGCAGATCTATCGCCACAGATCGAGGGCATGTACGAACGAGCGCACCGCAGCATCCTTGAACACCTATCCAACGCGAATAAGACCCCAGGAGATTGACATGCTTCGCCTGAACATCAACCGCACATTCACCGTCCCCGTGCCGGTTACCTACGTTGACGAGGCCGGCGCCGAACAGCACGCCAAGTTCTCAGCCACCTTCCGGGTGCCGAGCAAAGACGACCTCGACGCACGCGACAATCAGGGAAAGCTGTTGCTGGACCTGGTGCTCACCGGGGTGAGAGAGATCGAGTTGACCGATGCCGACGGTCGAGGTCTTGAAGGTGACGACCTGCTCGCCGCCTGCAAGGCTGATCACACCCTGTCGACGGCCTTGGTCTCCGCCTACTGGGAGAACGCGGCAAAAAAGCCCCAGCCGCGAACCTGATCGATGTGACCCACGCCCTATTGGGCGAACACGGGCAAGACGACGCGGCCGAGGACCTGGCCGCCTGGGGCGCGGACGACGAGACGGTGAAACGTTGCCAGGAGGCGCACGCGGAGGTCTGGGTGCTGCCGGAGAATTGGGATGCGGCCACCCTGTTCAGCGCCTGTGGCACCCAGTGGCGCACCGCGGGGGTGGCCGGCGTGGCCACCGGCCTGGATTACGCGGGCGTCGACGTGGTGATGCGGCGCAGAGGGTTTGCGGACGAGGTGTTCGAGCAGCTGCAGGCGATGGAGCGCACAGCCCTCGAGTATTGGGCTAGTCGTCGATGAGCGGCTCGACGACGCGATCGACAAGGCGGCTGCCAAGCCACTTCACCGGCAGGTAAAGAACAAGGAACCCCAACAGCAAGGCGAGCATCCACATGTCCGACATGGTCCTTTCGATCAAGCTCACCGGCGATAGTAGCGGGTTAACCGGCTCGATCAACATCTCCCAGAAGGAGGTCAAGCGCCTGGCCGGCGAGTTCGATAAGGCCGGCACCAGCACTCAGCGGTTCGATCGCGAGATGGACCGCACTGAGTCGACGGCCAACAAGCTCGGCAAATCCATGCAACGTCTGGGGCATTACGGCGCAGCGCTGCTCGCCGGCGGTTTCGGTGTGCGCGGCGTGTCGGCGGCACTTAAGCTGGCCGATTCCTATCACACCCTGGAGCGCCGCATTGAGGCCGCGACACGAGTCTCGGGCAACTACGTGGTTGTGTCTGAGCAGATCCACCAACTCTCGCGCGACAACGGCGTGGCATTGGAGGCCACGGTATCCCTTTTCCAGGGGCTGGCGCGCGTCCGCGCGGAACTCGGCGCCACTGACGATGACCTGTTGTCGCTGACCGACACGTTGCAGAAGGCCGGCGCGATCGGCGGCAGCTCCACGTCCGCGATGGCCGCCGGGATGCTGCAGTTCACCCAAGCGATGTCTGCCGGGACCGTGCGTGCCGAGGAGATGAACTCGATTGTCGAGAACATGCCCGAGGTGGCGCTGCAGATCGCCGAGGGCCTGGGCGTGACGGTGGGCGAGCTGCAGCGCGCGGTACGCGAGGGTAAAGTGCTCAGCCGCGAGGTATTCGGCGCGCTGATGCGCCAGGCGCCGCAGGTCGCCGAACAGTTCGAGGCGATGGGGATTAACTTTGGCCGCGCCGGCGAGAAGTTCGATCAGAGTCTGACGGCTGCAGTCGCCAAGCTTGACCAGGCACTAGGATTGTCGGCGAGCGTGGCGCGCAACCTGAGCGCTATTGCCGACGAGATCAACATCACGACCGGCAACGCCGGCGTGCGTGATCTGGCCGTGGGGATTGAGCGGCGCCGGAGCGAGATCGATCGCCTGCGGGGCCAGCAGCCGACCAGCCCGCTGGACTGGCTGACGGGTCCCTCCAATGCGGTGAGCGTTGTCAAACTACGTTCGGAAATCGCCGAGTTGGAAGCCGAGTTGAATGCCAAGCTGCAGGCGCGCGGCGGGGTGGATGGCCTGCGCCTGCGCCAACAGGCGCTGGAGAACCGCATCCACGAGATCGAGGCCGAGCTGGCGCCGACGCTGAACCAGTACCCCGAAGGAAGCCGGGCACGTGCCGTGTTCATGGATCTCGATCCCAAGGCCCGTGAACTGACCGGCTTGCGTGCGCAGCTGGCCGAGGCCGGCAAGGCCCTCGAGGACCTTGAACTGAGCTTTCCCCAGGGTCCGTCGGTCGGTGGCGGCAGCGTGGATACCGCGCGTGCGGAAAAGCTGCAGTCGTTCGTCGCCGCGCTGCGCGAGGAGCGCGATACCCTTGGCATGAACAGTGCTGAACTCGCGCGCTACGAAGCGGCCAAGCTCGGCGCCGATGCGGCTACGCAGACGCTGGTGGTCGGACTGGCCCGCGAGATCGAGTTCCGCCGCGAGGGCGAGGAGGCGCTGGACCGGGCGATCGCGCAGCAGGCAGAGATGGAAGCCGCGTACGACCAGCGCATGGCCGGCAATCAGGCGCTGATCGCCAGTCTTGAGGTTGAGTATCAGCTTCTGCAGATGACGGACCAGGAGCGGGCCGTGGAGGTCGCCCTGCGCCGGCTGTCCGCCGATGCGACCGACGAGCAGAAGGCGCGGGTCACGGAACTCACGCAGGCCATGCTCGACCACAACCAGGCCGTCGCGGACGCACAGGAGGCAGAACGCAGCCTGGCGGCAGAAAACGCCGCAGCCATGCGGCGCATCGACCATGCGGTGGGCCGCACCATGCGGGCTGCGGAGGACTCCTTCATCAAGTTCGTTAAGACCGGGAAATTCGAGTTTCGAAGCCTCGTTGACGTGATTCTCGATGAGCTACTGAGTATTCAGTTCGAAGCCGGCATCGGTAGCTTCGGCGGCGGAAACGGTGGATTCGGTGGGTTGGGTGGACTGCTCACAGGTGTTTTTTCTGGGAGCGGAACACAGCAAGCCACGATGTTGGCCGATCAATGGAGTTGGGGGGATACGATCGCATCGTGGTTCGGTTTCGGCGATGGCGGCGTGATGACCCGCTACGGCCCAGTACCGCTGCGCCACTACGGCACCGGTGGCATCGTGAGTAGCCCGCAGGTGCGTGTGGCCGGCGAGCGCTACCAGCCCGAAGCGATCGTGCCGCTACCGGACGGCCGCGCGATCCCGGTCGAAATGCGCGGCGGCGAGGCCGGCCTAGTGTTCAGCCCCACCTACAACATTGATGCCCGCGGGGCGGATGGAGTTAGTGAATCCCGGATTCGGCAGGCGATGCGGGAGACTGTGCAACTCACACTCAACGAGTTGGCTCGACAAATCGGCCAAGGTGGCGCCTGGGCAAAACTGATCGGCCGGCGGGCATGAGAGTAGTTCGCAAGGATGGCTTGCCGTGAGCGACGAGCGTGGTGACCTCACAGACACATTGATCGAACTTTTCGCAGCGTTCGACCGGAAGGCATTCGTATCAAATGCGCTTTGGATTGTGCTGGTTCAGGCGTTGATACAGCGGGGTACCGTATTGCCCCATGACTTGGCCGACCCGATCGCGCAGGTACTCGATGAGCTCCCGGCAGATGGCTCGGCTCACGCTGAACGGGCGCTGTATACGATGATCCTGCGCGACGTGATGGGTTGTGCTGCCCCGCAAGAGAAGGACCCACCCCCCTGGTTTCGTGGACTCATTCGAGGTGGGTCTTCCTCGCGCGACGGGCCAGCCTGACATACCGCAATGCGACACCTTCGGCCACTTCAAACTATCTTTCGTTGGCCCGAAACCCTGACTTACTCGACAACCCTGTCCATTGTGGAATCACGCTTCCGCGTGATGGAATATCGTCAATTTCATTTATGTCGATTCTGGGCCCGCATTTATGTTGGCGCCGCACACGCGTTCATTTCTTTTGCTTGCCCAAAAGAAACGAACCAAAGAAAAAGGCCCCCGAAGACTTGCCCCTCGCCGGTGGCGAGGGGTTCCCTGCGCTTCTCGGCCCAGACCGGCGCTGCGGAACTCGCGATCTCTGATCGCTCAGACAGTCCTCGCTTCTCCCGGTCCGGTCCTGCGATGCTCGGCTGCGTCAACGGGGCTGGGGCGCACACCCTGACCCCTTGGTGCAGCCGAGCACCGCAGGCAGAAAACGGAACAGCGCGAGGACTGTCTGACCGAGCGCAGCGAGGGAGTTCCGCAGCGCCCGTTTTCTGTCGAGGAGCACAGGGGAGTCGGCGCGTAGCGCCGACCAAGCCTTGGGGTGCCTTTTCTTCTGGTTACTCTTCTTTGGGCAAGCAAAGAAGAGTAACGCTGGCGCGCTGAGCCCAGCGCAATCAAAAACGAGTAAGCGCCACCGCGCGCTTTCAAAACCCCTGCGTGCGGGGCAGCCCCCGCATTCAAGATCGGGTGCGCGCTGCCGCGCGCATTCCCCAACCAACCGTTTTGCTATGATCGCCGCCTGACCCCCCCAGCAGCGAGTACCCCGATAACCATGAGCGGTTCCGCGATCAAGCGTCACAGGACTGTGGGTGTGCGTGTCGGCCAGGTCATGGTCGGCGGAGACGCGCCCGTGGTCGTGCAGTCGATGACCAACACAGATACCGCCGACACCGCGGCTACCGTCGACCAGGTCGCCGATCTGGCACGTGCCGGCTCGGAGCTGGTGCGTATCACCGTCAACAGCGAGGAGGCGGCGCGCGCGGTGCCGGCGATCCGTGAGGCGCTGGACGCGCGCGGTGTGAAGGTACCCCTGGTCGGCGATTTCCATTTCAACGGACACCGCCTGTTGGCCCAGTACCCCGAGTGCGCGCAGGCGCTCGCCAAGTACCGCATCAATCCCGGCAATGTCGGCAGCGGTGAGAAACGGGATGCCCAGTTCGCGAGCATGATCGAGACCGCCATCGCCAACGACAAGGCCGTGCGCATCGGCGTGAACTGGGGCTCGCTGGACAAGGGCCTGGTTGCACAGATGATGGATGAAAACGCACGCAAGGCGCAGCCGCTGGACGCCGATCAGATGATGCGCGAAGTGATGGTCGCATCGGCGCTGCAGAGCGCGACCAGGGCCGAACAGATCGGGCTGGGCCGCGATCGCATCATCCTGTCGTGCAAGATGAGCCGGGTGCAGGACCTGATCGGTGTCTACCGTGCGCTGGCCGGACGCTGCGACCATGCGCTGCACCTGGGTCTGACCGAGGCCGGCATGGGTTCCAAGGGTATCGTGGCCTCTACCGCAGCGCTGTCAGTGCTGCTGCAGGAGGGCATCGGCGACACCATCCGCATCTCGCTGACTCCCGAGCCCGGCGGCGACCGCACGCAGGAGGTGCGTGTCGGCCAGGAGATCCTGCAGTCGATGGGGCTGCGTGCCTTCATGCCGATGGTGATCGCCTGTCCCGGTTGCGGACGCACCACCAGCACCTACTTCCAGCAGCTGGCGCAGGACATACAGAGCTACCTGCGCGAGCAGATGCCGATGTGGCGCAAACAGTATCCCGGTGTCGAGGAGATGGACGTGGCGGTGATGGGTTGTGTGGTCAACGGGCCGGGCGAGAGCAAGCACGCCAACATCGGCATCAGTCTGCCCGGGACCGGCGAGCATCCGGCGGCGCCGGTCTACGTCGATGGCAAGAAGACCGTCACGCTCAAGGGCGACAACATCGCCGCAGAGTTTCAGGCGATTGTCGATGACTATGTCCGTAGTCACTACGGGGATGGTGTCTCGTCTGCATGAACTAGACTTGACGCGATACGGCACGCGACAGCCAGGCCGTCGCGTGATGATCGGGTGCAACGGGAGTCGACTCTGGTAGACGCATGAGCGGTAACGTATTCAAGGGACCCATGCTGGTCATCGTCCTCGGTGCTGTCGCGGTGCTCGGGGTGCGCTATCTGCCGGTGGACGATATCCTCGAGCGCATCCGTGCGGCAGGGGCCACCGATCCGGCCGGCAGCGCCGCGGTCGTACCGCCCGAGCCATCCGCCGATGCGAGGCTGTCGACGCCGGTCAATCGGCCGCCCGAGCCACCCGTCGTGATACTGGCGGACACGCAGGGGGCCTCGCCGACGGTGATCGAGCCGGCGGTTGCGGACGTGGCCGAACCGGTGTTGCCGCCGGAGGATGCGATCGACGCTGCGCCCGGGCCTTCTGCACCGGTCGTTGCGGATGCCGTGGTTGCGGATCCGGCGCCTGTGGATCCGGCGGTCGCGGCGGTGGACGAGTTGCCTGAGAGGATCCGTGCCGCCGCGGCCGTTATCGCGGCGAATCCAGCCGCCAGGACGCAGGTGACCACGGCGCCGAGGCCGGTCGAAACCAGTCTTGCCGGGTCGACGACCATCGCTACGAGTCCCGTCCCGCGCACGCCCGACCGCCCTGGTGCTGTTTCCCCGGCGACACCGGACGCAGTGGCTGCTCGAACAGTGGCACCGACACCCGTCAAACCCAAACCCATCGCACCGAAGCCTGTCTCGGTTGAGCCTGACATCCCGACACGGGTTGCACCGAAACCTGTCGCATCGCCCGCGGCCAGCCGCTCACCCGAGGTGGTGGCGAGTATCGCCAGGCCGGTGCCGGTTCCCGTGGTGCGGCCGCCGCCGGCGCCGGCAGAGACCGGTCTGCGGGTGCTGGTCGAGGCAGACGTGGGAGAGCGCTCGGGGCTTGGCAAGTTTACCGCCGAGTCTTACGCCACCCTGCTCAAGGGCGAGCTGGAAACGGTCAGCAGCGATTTTCTGGGCGCTGCTGCGGTCCAGAGCGGTGCACCCAATCTGGCGTTTCGTGACCAGCTTGCGGACGGAAGAGCCGGCGTCGAGCGCTTGTGCTCGCAGGCGCGGGTACAGCGCGTATTGCTCGCCGATGTGAGCATCCCTTCCGGCGGCTTCTCGTCAGTCGCCAGTGCCTACTGGCCCGAGGTCAGGTTCACTGCGATCAACTGCGGCGACGGCCGATTGCACAAGAGCAGCAGCAGGCGCCTGGAGCCACAGCGTACCGACCGCTTCGAGTACCAGAAGGATTTCGCCCAGCGCGCGCACGATTTCGTCGCCAGCCAGGGTTACTTTCTGCGACCCTGACAAACCATCAACCAGAGGAGAGAGAGATGACAAAGGTTTCCCTTGCCGCCGCATTGGCCGGTGTTTTCGCCGCAACGCCGGCGATCGCAGAGGACAGCATGGTCATTCAGGTCAAGCGCATGTCGATGGAGACCGCAGCCGCGGTGGCCAAGGCGGCGGTCGACGCCTGCCGCGAGAAAGGCATCCAGATCGGCGTCACCGTTGTCGACCGCGACGGCATCGCGCAGGCCGTCCTGCGTGACACCATTGCACCGACGATCACGGTGCCGATTTCTCAGGGCAAGGCCTATGCGGCGGTGATGTTCAACGTCGCCACCTCGGAACTGGCCGATCGCGCCAACACCCCGATCGGACGTGTACCGGGTGTGATCATGTCGGCCGGCGGGGTGCCGATCCAGGTCGGCGGCGCACTGCTCGGCGGTGTCGGTGTCTCAGGTGCCCCCAGTGGTGACACCGACCAGGAGTGTGCACAGAAAGGTGTCGATGCGGTGCAGACCGACCTGGAGATGGCCGGATAGGTATACCGGCTCGACATCCGCAAACAAGAACCCTGTCCCGATGACAGGGTTCTTTTTCTGCGGCGGGCCGATGCGATCCGGTCATGCGGTCTCGGCTTCAGCGTGCCCGCCGTGCCGGCGCCTGCAACGGGCGCAGCAGTCGACCGTCGGCGCGCAGGAACCGGATGAAAAACTCGAACAGCACCAGCCGCGTCGTCTGCACGAAAACCACCAGCCCCTCGAGCACGATGATCAGCCCGTGACCGACAGTCAGCGCAATCAACTGCAAGGCTGGGCTGTCGATCATGCCGGCGATATCGACCAGCGTATGGCTGAGCGCGGCGTGGGCCAGCGCAAAAGCACCGAGGCGGATGAACGACAGCGTATTCAGGCCGAGTTCGAGGGCGCTGTGCGACAGGCGGCCGACGTCGGCGCCCAGGCAGCGCCAGGGATTCCCTGTGCAGTTCGCCACTGAACCCGCGAGGTACCACAGCAGTGCAAGACCGGCGCATGCGATCGCGAGCGGCTGGAACAGCGCGGCCAGCACGCTGAGATAGAGCGCGAGGACTGCCGCGTCGCGCCACCACCATTGCCGCAGCGTCCCTCGCAGGCGCGCCTCGACACCCGATAACACCAGCCCGAGCAGGATGATCAGCACGCCGATTGCGAGCGGTGCGAACAGCGTGAACAGCGGATGCTCGAGCGGACTGAACCACAACGGCGGCAACGCAGGGGTACCGAAGGTCTCGCCGAACAGGGCGCCAAAACCGGCGGCCGCGAGTCCGCAGGGCAGCAGGAAACGCAGCCGGGGGTGGCGCGGCGCCATCACCAGACTCAGCGCTGCCAGCACCAGGCCATGACCCAGGTCTGGGAACATCAGGCCGAACAGCACTGGTACGATGACGCTGAGCAGCGGTGTCGGGTCCAGCTCCATGGATCCTGGTGTCCCCATCATGTCGACAAAGACACGAAACGGGCTGGTCAGCAGGTTGCGCGACGTGGCTATCGGCGGCGGCCGGTTCGGCGGACCCGGGCGAAACAGGGTCACCGCGTCGACGTCTGCACGATGCAGGGCATCGTCCAGTACCGCCGGACTGGATGCCGAGGTCCAGCCGGCCACATGGCAACGCTGCCCATCCTGCGTGAGCATGACCGTGTGATCGAGATACCAGCGCAACACCGCGAACTCGCGCAGCGCGTTCAGCAGCGCCGGGTCGCCCCGGTCAGCCTGAAAAGCGGCCTCATCGTCCACCATTTGCGCGGTCAGCCGCCGGATCTCGCCGGGCAGGCGTTCGTTCCGTTCAGGCCAGTGCCTTCCCAACCAGTCAGGGACATCGACGATTTCGCACCGGCGCATCCGAAACAGGTAGTCGAACGCCTCGCCTTTCTCCGGCAGGCACAAGACGATATGAAACCGGTGTGCAGGCCCCTGGTATGTCTCGACGATCCCGGCGTTGCCTTCGGCAGGAGCGTCTTCGGCAGTGTTTGGGCAGGCGTACAGGCGCTTGGTGAGGAACGAACTGTGTTGACTGAAATCCGCCAGTGCCGAGGACGTGTCCCCGATACCGTCCACCGCCTCGCGCAGCAGTTCGAGGTTGTGCAGCGTATTGCCGGTCGCGACGGTCGCACGACGCCGACGCAGCTGCCTGGCCAGCCAGTGGCGTAACGTAGCCAGTGCATCCTGTGCCACTTTTTCCGGCCGGCCGGTGACGACCCTGTTGGCGGTGTCCGGGGCAGGCAGCAGGTCGGCATAACGCGCTATCAGCTGCTCGCCGGCCTCGATCGACTCACGCAACTCGCGGCTGTCAGGCAAGGGAACGTTGACGATGTCCTGCTCGAGTTCGACCTGGCCGGTCGCCGCCAGCGCCTCGAGCGCATAGACGATCTGCTCACGCGGCACGCAGGTCACGAACCAGTGTGTGGCTTTCTGGGTCAGGCTCACTTCGTTCGGGTACAGGACAAGAATACGTAGGGATACTGTATTACTTTTGTCGCCCAGGTAACCGTGGTGTTTCAGCCGGCGGGCGGCGCATCGCGCCGTCGCCGGTCAGCCGCGTGCGCTCCCGGCCGAGGGCTGCGCAGGTTGCCAGAGATCGAACACCAGCGACCGCAGCGCATCGATCATCGGCTCGCCTGCGCGCTGCCGCTGCACGGCGAAGCACAGGCTGATCGCCGGGGTATCGCCGCTCCAGCAAAGTCCATCACCGGCCGCCTGCAGCCGTTCGGCGTCGTCCGCGCGCAGCAGCGAGAGGCCCGCGCCGGCGCGGATCAGCTCGCGTACGGCGTCTTCACTGTCACAGTAGGCGACCCGCCGGGGCATGCTCTCGAGGTCACCGAGTACGGTTTGCATCAGCTGGTAGAAGGGACAGGAGTCAGAGGTATAGACCCAGGGCATCTGCGTGAGCTGCTCGAGCGAGGCCTCGGTGATGCGTTCCTGCCAGGCATGCGGTGCGACGATGCGCATCGGCACCTCGGCCAGTTCCCAGGTCGCCAGATCGGCAACATGACAGGGCCCGAAAAAAAATCCGCCATCGAGCACGCCGCGGCGGATGTCCGGCAGGATCTGTGCGGTCATGCTTTGCATGAAGTGCGGGCTGACCCTGGGGTGACGTGTCTGCAGCGACCGGTGGAGCTCACCGATGCGCATGAACTCGAAGTCGGTGTGAACGCCGATGCGTACCTCCCCGACCAGCTCCTGCTGCAGTTGCTGCGCCTGGTTCTTCAGCTGCGCCGCGGCGTCCAGGGTGCTCAGTGCATGGTCGTACAGCAGACGTCCCTTGGCGGTCAGCTGCATCCCGCGGGCGCTGCGTTCGAAAAGCGTCACCCCGAGTTCGTCTTCCAGCGCCTTGATCTGCGCACTGATCGCCGGCTGGCTGGTGAACAGCAATTCCGCGGCACGGGTCAATGAGCCCTCATCCGCGATCCGCACGAAGGTATTCAGTTGATAGAGCTCCATCGGACGGTCTCCTGGTGTGCATGGCCTACAGGGGAATTGAAGCAGATCACCCGGCGCTGTGCCCTTCGCCATTTCTGATCGCCGCCTTCCAAACATACGATTGGTCGGGCGCTGCCTGGCGTCCTAGGTTTCCGCTACCGGACGACAGGCGGAGATAACGATGGACCAGGTTGAGATTGATCGGCCAATCATGGCTGGCATGGCGGAGGCGAGGGCCCGACAGCGCGGGAAGGCCGATGCCGCATCACGCCTGTGGCGCTGTCTTGTATTGGCGATCCAGCGCCGGCGTCAGCGGCTTGCGCTGTCGCGCCTCGACCGGCGCCTGCTGGATGACATCGGGCTGACGCCGGCGCAGGCATCCGAAGAGGCGCGAAAGCCGTTCTGGCACAGATAAATAACGGTAGGCAGACGCGTCGGCGAGGCGTATAAAGCGCCGTCCCGATGCATTGGAGTCCCACCGATTGAGCGCCCTGGCCAGCACGCTGGAACCCACAGACGGTGACGTCTTCGAACGCATCGCGCAGGCGATCGGGCGGCACGGATACGCGGTCATGGACGCCGTCGTGCCGTCGGCACTGCTCGACAGCCTGTTCGTGCACCTGTGCAATCTGCCCGGGGAGGCGCTGACGAGGGCCGGGATCGGGCGCGAGGACGACCACCAGCTCAACCGTTTCGTGCGCAGCGACGAGACGCGCTGGCTGGAGCCTGGTGAAGCGGTTGCCGACGAGTTTCTCGGTTGGATGGAGCAGCTGCGCCTCGGCATCAACCGCCGGCTGTTCCTCGGCCTGTTCGACTACGAAGCGCACTATGCGCGTTATTCTCCGGGCGCCTTCTACCGCAGGCACAGGGATGCGTTTGCCGGTGGCGACAGCAACCGCGTGCTGTCCACGGTGCTGTATCTCAACCCTTCCTGGATGCCCGAAGATGGTGGCGAGATGCTGCTGTATGCGGATGATGAGCTGAGCATTGTCGAGCGCGTGCAGCCGCTGTACGGCCGCCTTGCGGTGTTTCTCAGCGAAGACTTTCCGCACGAAGTCCTGCCGACCAGGCGCACGCGCTACAGCATCGCCGGCTGGTTCCGTGTCAATGGTTCGCTGGGTGGGCACATCGATCCGCCGCGCTGAAGGCGCAACGCACGGCGATGTCGCCGATCAGTCGGTCAGCAGTTCCCGCAGGCGCCGGGTATCGACGCGATAACGGTGGCTGCCCAACTCGGTCAGCAGGCGCTGACGTTTGAATTCGGCGATCGTGCGGCTGGCCGTCTCGGTGGTAATGCCGAGCATCGCGCCGAGGTCTTCGCGGCCGAACAGGATGCACTCGGGATTCGCATCGTCGTGCACCAGGCGCAGCAACAGGCGCGCGATGCGCTGACGCGCCGGGCCGGTCGACAGCTCGGTCAGCCAGGCATCCGCCTCGCTCAACGCGCGGTGCCAGCGTTTCAGCAGCTCCACGTGCAGGTCGGGATTCTCCTTGCTCAGCGCCTGCACCGTGCTCGCCGGCAGGCAACACACCTCGGTCGGCTGCATCACGATGGCATCGTGTTCATAGGGCTTGCCAAGCAGCGCTTCCAGCCCGGTCACATCGGCGGTATTCACCAGCCGGACGATGCGTTGTGCCCCGTCAGGCAGGTATTGCACGAGTTTGACCACGCCGCTGCGGATGGTGAACATGCGGTCGCCGGCATCACCTGCCCGGTAGAGCGCCTGGCCGGGCTGCAGTACGAACTGGTTGATCGGGTGGTGGATCTTCTCGAAATCGGACTCGCGCAGGCCGGCGAAAAGCACGGATTCGCGCAGCGTGCATTGTTTGCAGTCGGCCTCGCCAGACCATGCCTCTTTGAACGGGACCCGGATATTCATCGGCGCAGTTTAGCGATTTAGCGGATGCGGGAATACGCCTCTGTTGTGAAGTAGATGCCGCGGCGCCCGGTTTGTGACAGGATGCCGCCCCCATGGCACTGCTTACCCTGCGAAATCTCCACCTCAGCTACGGTGACCCGGCGCTGATCGATGGTATCGATCTGTCGATTGAGGCCGGTGACCGCATCTGCCTGCTCGGGCGCAATGGCGAGGGTAAATCGACGCTGCTGAGGCTGATCGCCGGCGACCTGAAGGCCGACGAAGGCGAGCGCGTGGTCGCCCAGGGTGTGCGCATCGCGCGCCTGACCCAGGAGGTGCCGGAGGCCCTGCGTGGCAGCGTGTTCGAGGTGGTCGCCGATGGCGCCGGCGAGACCGGCGCGCTGATCAAGCAGTACCACGCGGCCAGCCATGCGCTGGCCGAGGATGCGGGCGAGGCCGCGCTGGCCCGCTTGGAACAGATCCAGCACCGGCTCGAGGCGGTCGACGGCTGGCGCATGGAGCAGCAGGTCGAGAGCGTGATCTCACGCATGCAGCTGAACGCCGACGACCGTTTCGAGGCGCTGTCCGGCGGTATGAAGCGCCGCGTGCTGCTGGCGCGCGCGCTGGCCGCCGACCCGCAGCTGCTGCTGCTCGATGAACCGACCAACCACCTCGATGTTGAATCGATCACCTGGCTGGAGGAATTCCTGCTGAACTGGCCCGGCACGCTGGTGTTCATCACCCACGACCGCGGCTTTCTGCAGCGCCTGGCCACGCGCATTGTCGAACTCGACCGCGGACAGATCGCCGATTTCCCCGGCGACTACCAGAACTACCTGCGGCGTCGCGACGAGATGGACAACGCCGAGGCCCTGGCCAAGGCGCGTTTCGACAAGATGCTGGCGCAGGAAGAGGTCTGGGTGCGCCAGGGCATCAAGGCAAGGCGAACCCGCAACGAGGGCAGGGTGCGGCGGCTCGAGGCGATGCGCCGCGAATACGGCGAGCGGCGGACCCGTCAGGGCACGGCCAACCTGGCGACCAACACCGCGGAGCGCTCCGGCAAGCTGGTCTGTCAGGCCAGTGATGTCAGCTTTGCCTGGGACGGGCGCCCGGTCATCCGCGATTTCACCACGACCATCCTGCGCGGTGACCGCATCGGCATCATCGGTCCGAACGGCTGTGGCAAGTCGACCCTGCTCAACCTGCTGCTCGGCCGGCTGGAGCCCGACAGCGGCACCATCGAACGCGGCACCAAGATCGAGGTGGCGTACTTCGACCAGCTGCGCGACCAGCTCGACCTGGACAAGACCGTGCTCGACAACGTCGCCGGCGGCAGCGACAAGGTCAGCATCAACGGCAAGGAAAAGCACGTCATCAGCTACCTGCAGGACTTCCTGTTCCCGCCCAGGCGCTGCCGCCAGCCGGTGCGTGCGTTGTCGGGCGGCGAGCGCAACCGCCTGCTGCTGGCCAAGCTGTTCACCCGACCGGCCAACGTGCTGGTAATGGACGAGCCCACCAACGACCTGGATCTGGAGACCCTGGAACTGCTCGAGGAACTGCTGCTCGAATTCGACGGTACCCTGCTGCTGGTCAGCCACGACCGCGCCTTCCTCGACAACGTGGTCACCAGCACGCTGGTGTTCGAGGGCGACGGCAGGGTGAATGCCTATGTCGGCGGTTACCAGGACTGGCTGCGCCAGTCCCAGGCGATACAGGCGGCGGACAAGGCGAGAACCGCCCGCGCCGAGGCGGAAAAGAAGCCCGCCGCCGCAAGGCCGACCGAGGCCGCCAGGCCGAAGAAGCTCAGCTACAAGGACCAGCGTGAACTGGAGATGCTGCCCGGGCACATCCAGGACTTGGACGCCGAGATGGGCCGGGTGCAGGCGGCGCTTGCCGACCCGGCCCTGTACCGCGAATCGCCCGACCGGTTCACCGAACTGACCGCTCGATTGCAGGCGATCGAAGAAGAACTGGCCGCCGCCTATGCACGCTGGGAGGCTCTGGAAGGCTAGCGGGCGCCGCGGTCAAAGTACGTCCAGCGGGCTCAGTACCCCGAGGCCGCCCTTGTGCACCACGTGCGTGTAGATCATCGTGGTGGCCACATCCGAATGCCCGAGCAGTTCCTGGATCACCCGGATGTCGCGGCCGCTTTGCAGCAGGTGGGTGGCGAACGAATGGCGTAGCGTGTGGCTGGTTACGCGCTTGTCGATACCGGCGTCACGTGCCGCGTCGCGGATCGCCTTTTGCAGGCTGGTCTGGTGTACATGATGGCGGCGCATCACCGCGGTCGCGTAATCCATCGCCAGGCGCGCGCTGGGGAAGGCATACTGCCAGCGCCAGTCGCGTGCGGCACTGCCGTACTTGCGCGCCAGGGCAACAGGCAAGCCGGCCTCGCCGAAACCCTCACGCAGATCCCCATCGTGCAGCCCCCGCACCTCGGCCAGGTGCGCCTGCAGCTCCGGCACCAGCTTCTCCGGCAGTGGCACCACCCGATCCTTGTCACCCTTGCCACTGCGCACGGTGATCTGGCTGTAGCCGAAGTCGATATCCTGCACGCGCAGGCGGACGCACTCCATAACGCGCATGCCGGTGCCGTACATCAATGCGGCCATCAGGCGCATGCGCCCGTTCAGTTGCGCCAGCAGGCGACGAACCTCGTCCGTCGTCAGCACCACCGGCACGCGGCGTTTGGCCGCCGCGTGGGTGAAAGTCCCGCCCAATGCCAGGTCCTGGCCGAGTACCTCGCGGTACATGAAGACCAGGGCGTTGAGTGCGATACGCTGCGTGGCAGACGCCACCTGGCGGTGCACCGCGAGGTGTTCGAGAAAGGCCGCGACCTCGGCCGCCCCCAGTTCACCGAGCGGGCGCCAGCCGTGAAACGCGCAGTAGCGTGCGAGCCAGTGCTCGTAGGTCTTTTCGGTACGCCCGGCCATGTGGCGCACCCGCAGCGTGGTCACGAACGCCTGATAGTCAGCCCCGGCGTGTTCGCGGAAGCGGGTGACCATCGGGTTGCGGCTGGGCGCCACCAGGAGATTGCCGCCGGTATCGCGATGCAGTGTCACATGGTCGGACTCCAAAGTGCGCGCAAAGGCACGCCAGTGCAGCCAGTCATATGATGCCGCCCACGGGGCACCGATCAGGTTGCAGAACAGCAGGCGCAGGGCGTCGACAATCTGACGAAACTGCCATTCCTGCACATGAGCCATTCTGCCTTTTCCGGCCAGGTATTCGTCGACGTCATGAGGCAGATGCTCACCGAGGCGGTACCCCGGGTGGGCCCGGATGTACCCCTCCACATGTTTTCGATACCATGGCCTGACCCGTGCCGGGACTGACGATTTTTCAAGGATGGAGAAGTAGTTATGCCAAAAGCGTTGAACAGCGCGCGACGCCGCGTCGGGTGTGTCCCCAGTCATCCCAAGCCCTCCCTGGCCAGCGATACAAGGTGCCCGGATCGTTCAGATTCGGACAAAGTTCCAAAGAATTATACAGAGTCTGCCTATCTCAGTTCAGGCAATATCTGCCCATCTAGCTGTTAGATGCCAAAAATGGCGAAGTCCAACGCGTTCATCAAATCATCGCGCATATGGGAAAGTGAGCCTATCGGGGCTTTCAGATGTTTTTTGGGAATGGCAGATATCTGAGGAGTAAGCAGCAAAAGGTGCTCATCCTGAAAAGTAACCTCTGGGGTCAATCCTTTCATGGCGGTATCTCGAAACAGCGAGGCTTTGCCGAGCGGAATCACGATCCGGGTAGCAAGCTCTTCGAGGTATGGGCTTTGAATATCAACAAGGTATGGGAAATGTTTACGAGTGGCGGTGCTCGGGTTTCTGAAGACGTCGAACTGAGCCATCAAAATTCCCGAAACTCGTCGCCGAAGCACCCATTCTCATCTACGAAATCGTTGTATGCCCGAATTGCAGCCTTGTTCTCTTGGGCCCACTTTGCCGCCTCCGCTTGTGCCAACTGGCTCTGGAGGGCCTGCTCCAGCGTTGCTGAGAGGTTAATTTTCAAGGCGCGAGTCTTGGCTAGTAAGTCGCTGTTAACACTGAGGTTTGTTGGCTTCTTCGGAGCGTTTTCATCGAATAGGCGGTGCATTTTTGCCTCCAGTGGGCGGCGCAACCCAAATGCGTATCGTAATGCGCATAATAATGCATCTAACAAGGCGGTCAAGCCGTTCGCCTGCGGCTCACTCGGACGTTCAGCACTCCGCACTCGCTCGGGCATGGCTTCGCCATTGTTGCCCGAGCAACTACTCCATGCTGAACGCCGCTTACCTTGGCGTTAGCGATAGGAGCAAAAAATGAAAAAGAATATTCATTTCGTAGCAGGATTATTAGCGACCCTGACAATCGCAACCTTCTTTACCTCGACAATCGTTGTTGAGTTATTTGGGTCGCATGAAGCTGTCGCTACAGTTAAAAATTTTATCGTCATGCCAGGTTTGTTTATTCTAGTCCCAGCTATTGCTGCAACAGGTGGAACTGGCTTTGCCCTTTCAAAATCAAGAAAAGGCAGGCTAGTTCAAGTCAAACAAAAACGAATGCCATTCATAGGCGCAAATGGTGTTTTAGTTCTAATTCCCTGTGCCATCTTCCTAGATCGTTGGGCATCGGCAGGTGCATTTGACACAACATTTTATATTGTTCAGGGTATTGAACTTATTGCAGGCGCAACAAATCTCACTCTCATGGGCATGAATATACGTGATGGTCTGAGAATGAGTGGTAGGTTTCGTGCTTCATCATAATAATTCGCTAACAAGGCGCTCCAGTTGATTCACAAAAGCGGCACTCCTGTCGTCGCACCACTTTTGCTCTCAACTGAGCTTAAACGTTAGAAGCAAAAAATGCCACAAAGGATTGTTCAATTCGCATTGCTCGGATATTTGGTGTTCTGCATCTATCTCGTCACGTTTGCGGGAATCAATTTCAAAGAAGTGCAGAATGAAAACTGGTTCATCAGTAGCAATTACATGGTTGGCTTGATCTTATGCTTGCCGGCTGCCTTCATTTTAGGGTTAATGCCGGAAAGCTGGAATCCAAGCGCTTTCCAGTCGAATCTCTTCGTGGCGTTTATCTCCGTGGCTCTTGCCGCCGCTTTCGTGTTTTATGGGAGCATCTTGGCGTTCTTCGAAAAGCGGAAGGGGGAATGAGCAATGTGCAGCGAAGCTTCTAACAATTCGTTCAAGCCGTTCGCCTACGGCTCACTCGGACATTCAGCACTCCGCACTTGCTCGGGCATGGCTTCGCCATTTTTGCCCGAGCAACCGCTCCATGCTGAATGCCGCTTAACTGGGCGTTATGTTTTATAAGTAACAACAGTCTATTGAAATGAAAAAATATTGAGTAACTAATGCTTGAATTTCTTAAAGATCTGGTAAAGGAAGGCATTGGCGCAATCGTCAAATTCGTGATTGCTTTCGGTGTAGGCACTGGGGCTGGCGCAGTTGTTTGCTGGTACTACGGCATTCCCTTAGGGTTTTCTATTATCGGGGGTATTCTCGTGCTTGGGATTGCGCTTGCCTTAATGTCGGAATCAGGTTTTCTTTCCTAAAGGCTTCGAGTATCCATTTATCAAACATGCGCTTTCCAGCATCATCCGCTACAAAAAAGCCGGTATCGGAAATCATGGTGAAGGCGAAAAACATAACAAGTAGGTCAACTCGTTCGCCTTTGGCTCACTGGGACGTTCAACACTCCGCGGCATCTCGCGCATGCCTTCGGCATTTTTGCGCAAGCTGTCGCTCCATGTTGAACGCCCGTTACCATGGGCGTTAGCTGTAAAAAGAATGGGCGCATCTACTATGCAAGAAACCGAAATGGCTGTAGTCGCGTTGCAGTTATTTGCGCACTTGGCGTGACCCGATGTCTGCTGCTACAGGAATAGCAATTAACATAGCCATCTGCCTGATATTGGGTGGGCTTCTGACCATTGTGCGTCAAATTCCATTGCAGGTGATCTTGTTCGTTGCACTTCCGTTCGTTTCAGCATATCTGCTGTATTGGGGTGGCGTTCTTGCGTCTGGTGGCAATCCAAGCGGCGAAAATGCGAACTGGGCAGGGCTGTTTATTGGCACTTGGGGTGTGCCCGGTTATCTTGGCTTAGGTGCGGGGCTAATGATCGCAAGAGGTGCCAGAAAAAGTGGCAGATTCACAGCTAACAAGTAGGTCAAGCCGTTCGTCGCTTCGCTCCTCACTCGGACGCTCAGCACTCCGCGCCTGTTCGGGCATGGCTTCGCCATTGTTGCCCGAGCAATCGCTCCATGCTGAGCGCCGCTTACCTGGGCGTTAGGGGCATAAAGAATGGCGAGCATCGAGCATATAAACGAACTGCTCACGGTTGCGGCGAGGCTGATCGATACCGCATCCGGAGAAATTCGTGATGCGCCACTTGAACCGGTCACTGAGAATATCGAGCACATAGGGCGTGCGCTTGCTTCCATTTTCGAGGTGCAACACAGAATTTACGCGTTACGCCCAGAGTTAACGCCCGAATACCTCAAAGAACCATCTGAGTATCCTGAGGCAAACAAGGCATTAACAGAAACGATGTCGAAAGCCACCCTGTACGAAAGAAACGGAAACCCCGAAGCAGCAATTGCGGAATATGAGGAATTCTTGTTTCAAGAGTGGCCCGAGCTTCATCGCGGCATCGCAGTTGGCGAAATTGAGAGGCTCCGTGCAAGCGGCCGCCCCTAACAATTCGCATATGGACTCCTCCCACAAGTAGGAGGCGATAATCTATTTTCATGCTTCACGGACGAAAGATCAGTTGCAGTCGCATATCCGGCCTCTTCGCTGGTGAGCGTTGCCCACCGGGCCATTAT
>Ga0116152_10000663_pt1 | contig 28332 bp, 24 predicted proteins | sample AD_UKC119_MetaG_FD_89894 | JGI IMG/M metagenome (GOLD analysis project Ga0116152, IMG submission 89894) | Active sludge microbial communities of municipal wastewater-treating anaerobic digesters from Hong Kong - AD_UKC119_MetaG | ecosystem: Engineered > Bioreactor > Anaerobic > Digestate... | reverse complement strand
TCCTGTTTGTAATCCTGGGGCTCTTTTTCAGCTCGGGAATTATAATATTCATGATGGCCCTTTATTTCAGACACAAACGGGGCTCAGTCAGAGATGATATTTATAAACGTCAGAAACCGGTTATCAATTAAAAAATCATAATAGTATGAGTTGGATCAAAGATTTGATTTCACCCAAAACCCGTCAATGGGAAGAGTTTTACAGGAACAGGCACCAGCATGACAAAGTGGTACGCAGCACCCATGGTGTGAATTGCACCGGTGGATGTAGCTGGAATATTCATGTGAAAGATGGAATAGTTGTGTGGGAAACCCAGGCATTGGATTATCCATTGTTGGAAAAATCTTTACCGCCATATGAACCTCGAGGTTGTCAGCGTGGAATATCTTTTTCATGGTATCTATACAGTCCTATCCGGGTTAAATATCCGATGATCCGGGGTGCTTTGTTGGACATTTTTAATGATGAAAAAGCCAAAACAGGTGATTCCTTAAAAGCATGGGAAAATATCCAATCAAATCCAGACTTACGTAAACGTTATCAAAACGCAAGAGGAAAGGGCGGGCTCAGAAGGGTTACCTGGGATGAGGTATTAGAGATCATTGCCGTTTCAAATATTTTTACAGTAAAAAAATATGGCCCTGATCGTCTAGTTGGTTTTTCTCCCATTCCTGCCATGTCGATGTTGAGTTATGCCGCTGGATCACGATTTCTTCAATTGATGGGGGGTGTTAATTTAAGTTTTTATGATTGGTATTGCGATCTGCCCAACTCTTTCCCTGAGATTTGGGGCGAACAAACCGACGTGGCTGAAAGTGCAGACTGGTATAATTCGAAATTTATTGCATGCATGGGTGCAAATTTGGGTATGACTCGCACACCCGATGTTCATTTCTTTTCTGAAGCCAGGCATAACGGGACTAAAACAGTTGTATTCTCACCTGATTTTAATATGGTAGCCAAATATGCTGATAAATGGGTGCCGGTTCATGCAGGACAGGATGGAGCTTTTTGGATGGCAGTTGTTCATGTGATTTTAAAAGAGTACCATTATGAGAAGCAGGTCTCGTATTTTATTGATTATGCCAAAAGGTATACCGATAGTCCATTTCTTATCGAAATAGTTGAACAAGACGGGAAAATGGTTCCAGGCAGAATGCTGAGAGCCGATAAGATAAAAAAATACAAAGATATAGAGCATGGTAATTGGAAGTTTTTAAACTTCGATGCAAAAAGTGGAGATTTGGTATGTCCGGGAGGAAGCTCAGGACATAGATGGGATGGCAAAGACGGCAATTGGAATATGAAATTTGAAGATGCCGAAACTGGAAATTCTTACGATCCATTGTTAACCCTGATTGAAAAAAATGATGAAATAATAAAAGTTGAGTTTGTTGAGTTTGGAAAGGACCTCAAATCATCAAGAGGCGTTCCTGTTAAAAGAATTCAAACAGTTAATGGAGATATAAATGTTACTACCGTTTATGATCTGATCATGGCTCAATACGGAGTTGATCGGGGTTTAGGCGGCGATTACCCAACTACTTTCGATAAAAAGGATGCAGCATACACACCGGCCTGGCAAGAAATCTTTACAGGCATCGGACCAAAAACAGTTATTCAGTTTGCCAGGGAGTGGAGCCGAACCGCTGAAACCACAAATGGTAAATGTTCTATTATTATTGGTGCAGGCATTAACCATTGGTATCATAATAACCTGATCTATCGTGCGGGAACCATGGCATTGATGCTTACAGGTTGTATTGGTGTTAACGGAGGTGGAATGAATCATTATGTTGGGCAGGAAAAATTGGCACCTGCAGATTCGTGGGGAACCATCATGTCAGCAAAAGACTGGCAGGGGCCGCCACGATTGCAACAAACACCCATCTGGCACTATATTAATTCCGACCAGTGGCGTTATGACGGAAACCAGGCAGATTATAATACGGTTCCTGAAAACGAATTATCCGGGATGCATTCTGCTGATATGGCGGTAAAGGCTGTTCGGAATGGCTGGATGCCTTTTTATCCTCAATATAATATAAGCAACCTGGATATTATCAAGGATGCAGAGATAGCCGGTGCAACAAGTGATGAGGAAATAAAAAAATATGTAGTTGAAAAACTGAAGAGCAAAGAACTGCTTCATGCAGTGGCAGATCCTGATGTTGAAAACAGTTTCCCAAGGGTTTGGTACATCTGGAGAGGGAATGCTATTGGGGGCAGCGCTAAGGGACACGAGTATTTCCTGAAACATTACTTGGGTACACATACCAATACTATTGCTGATGAAGTCGCCGATCAGTTTGTAAAAGATATCCAATACAATAGTGAGAGTCCAAAAGGTAAAATGGATCTTATTGTTAACCTTAACTTCCGAATGGATACCTCTGCATTGTATTCAGATATTATTCTTCCGGCAGCTTCCTGGTACGAAAAAACCGACCTGAACAGTACCGATATGCACTCTTTCATCCATCCCCTTGCTCAGGCAATCAACCCGGTTTGGGAATCTAAAAGTGATTGGGTGATATTCAGGGAAATTGCCAGGGCTACAAGTGAATTAGCAAAGACACATTACAATAAACCTGTAAAAGATATCGTGAACACTCCTATTGCTCATGACAGTGCTGGGGAAATTACCCAACCAAACATTGAGGACTGGAGTAAAGGAGAGTGTGAGCCTATTCCCGGAAAAACAATGCATGGGCTTGTTGTTGTAGAACGGGACTATACCAAAGTCTTCGATAAGTTCATCCGGTTGGGTCCCAATGTTAAAAAGGGATTGGGGGCACATGGAAACAGTTACGATTGTACCGATTTTTATGAGCAAATGCTGGATGACAGAAATCATGTCAGTGTTTTTGAAGGTAAAGAATATCCATCCATATATGACGATGAAGAAGCCGCCAATGCAGTATTACATTTATCGAGCCTGACGAATGGCGAACTTGCTCATCGTGCTTATAAAGTAGCCGAAAAAAAAACCGGATTGTCATTGTGCGACCTTGCTGAGGGCAGTAAAAATGTGAGGATGAACTACAAAGATTTACAAGCGAAACCTCAACGATATCTAAATTCACCTGTCTGGTCAGGACTTTTGACTGATGGAAGAGCTTATTCGGCCTATACTTATAATGTTGAGAGGTTGGTTCCCTGGCGGACCTTAACGGGTCGACAACATTTTTACCTCGATCATGAAGGGTACATTAAATTTGGGGAACATCTGCCGACTTATAAACCTTCACCAAAACCTGATGCCTACGGTGAATTACGAAGAACGGTAGCTTCAGGCAAAGCTAAAATGTTAAATGTTCTTACTCCTCATGGTAAATGGCATATACATTCAACCTATGGAGACACTCTACGAATGCTAACTTTATCAAGGGGAATGGAACCATGTTGGTTAAGTGAGGAAGATGCAGCTGAATTGGGAATAAAAGATAATGACTGGGTGGAGGTGTTCAATGATAATGGCGTGTATTCGACTCGGGCCTGTGTTAGTGCCAGAATTCCAAAAGGAGTTTGTTTTATATACCATGCCGTAGAACGAACTTATTCAACTCCTAAAACTCAGGTACGAGGCGGAAAGAGGTCAGGAATGAATAACAGTATAACACGGATTCACCTCAAGCCTAACCTGATGGTAGGTGGATATGGTCAGTTTACTTATCACTTCAATTACTGGGGACCGGTTGGTGTAAATCGAGACACCTTTGTGTTGGTTCAGAAAATGCATAAAGTTGAATTTTAATAAAAGGATATCATGAATATAAGATCACAAATCGCAATGGTATTTCACCTTGACAAATGCATCGGTTGTCATACCTGTTCCATTGCCTGTAAAAATATTTGGACTGATCGTAAAGGAGCTGAGTACATGTGGTGGAATAATGTGGAAACCAAACCGGGTACTGGATATCCTGGCAAATGGGAAGATCAGGAGATTTATAAAGGAGGATGGGAAAAGAAGGGGGATTCAATTCATTTGAAAGGTGCGGGTAAATTCAAAGGTCTAAAAAATATATTCCACAATCCCAATATGCCAGTTTTGGAAGACTATTACGAGCCATGGGCTTATAAATATGAACATCTGTTTGAAGCTGAAGAAGGAAATGATCAACCTGTAGCTAGGCCGGTTTCGTTGATTACAGGTGAAAACATTACTCCCAAATCGGGCCCTAACTGGGACGATGACCTGTCAGGATCACTAGATTATGCCAGAAATGATGTAAACTTTAAAGATCTTTCACCAGCAGAACAAGAAGCCATGTTTCAGTTGGAAAGGATGACGATGCATTATTTGCCACGTATTTGCAATCATTGCCTTAATCCGGCATGTGTGGCAGCATGCCCATCAGGTGCAATTTACAAAAGAGGAGAAGATGGTATTGTGCTTATCAATCAGAAAAAATGTCGTGCATGGCGAATGTGTATTACTGCCTGTCCTTATAAAAAAAGTTATTACAATTGGAATACTGGCAAATCTGAAAAATGCCTGCTATGCTATCCCCGGCTTGAAAATGGGCAGATACCGGCATGCATGCATTCCTGTGTTGGACGTATAAGATATTTGGGTGTTTTACTTTATGATGCTGATAAAATTAAAGAATTTGCATCATGCGATGAATCCGAACTGGTTGAAAAGCAAAAATCCATTTACCTCAATCCGTATGATCCTGAAGTGATCAAAGCTGCAAAAGCTAATGGTATTGCAGATTCGACTTTGGAAGCAGCACAAAAGTCACCGGTTCATAAATTTGTAATTAAGTGGGGATTGGCTTTACCTCTACATCCTGAGTTCAGAACATTGCCTAATTTATTTTATGTGCCACCTTTACTCCCAACCATGGCATTTGTAGAAAACGGCACTTATGAAACCACCAGCGAATCCTTTTGGGGAGCAATTGAAAATTCACGTTTACCCATGAAATACCTAGCTAACTTATTCAGTGCAGGAAATGAGAAAGCCATTGAAGTGGTGCTGAAAAAGTTAATGGCTGTAAGACTGCATCGCAGAAATGAGACAGTTGGCGATTTGCCGGAAAAAGAAATCAGTGATCCGATGGGTGAAGTTAAAATGGATAAATCAACAGCTGATGAGATTTTCAGGCTTACATCTTTGCCTTTATTTGATGAACGGTTCGTGATTCCCGCAGCCCATCGGGAGGAAGCAATGGAAATGCTGGAGAGCACAGCGGATGTTAAAGGAAATCACGGTTTTGGATTTAAAGAACCACCGAAAAGAGGTTTATAAAAATCAAAAGTATGAACTCTAAAATTTACTATCAAAAACTTGCTTCTCTTTTTACCTATCCAAATGAGTTATCGGAAAATGCCTGGATCGGATTTAAGAATACCATTGCAGATTTTTTACCATTAAGGATAAAAGATGCCCATCAATTAGCTGATATATTTTGCAATATGGATTTTTGCAAGAAACAGGAGTATTACTTGAAAACTTTCGATGTACAAGCAGTTTGTCACCTCGATATCGGATATGTACTGTTTGGGGATGATTATAAAAGAGCACAACTTTTAGTTAACCTGCAGGCGGAACATCAGAAAGCTGGGATTGATTGTGGTACTGAACTTGCCGATCATCTGCCAAATATCCTGAATTTGCTTGCAACAACAGATGATCAGGATTTTGCGAATGAGCTTGGATTCGTGGTACTAATACCTGCAATACAGTTTATGATATTGAAATTTAAGAACACAGAAAACCATTATAAAGGTTTATTGGAGATTTTACTTGAATTATTAAAACGTGATTTCAAAGGGGAAGACCTTGAGGAATATGTCATCCCAGAACAATATTTCAAAGGTGAACAGGATTTTTTAATTCCTTCTCCCAAACAAACGATTTGCGATACATTATGTAATCAACGAAAAAAAATATAGATATGACCAATCAGTTTTTCTTTATTGGACTACCTTATGCAGCATTATTTGTTGTATTGATTGGAACCATATTCCGTTACCTGAATTTCGGATTTAGGGTTTCTTCTCTTTCATCACAATTTCTAGAAAGTAAGGAGCTGTTTTATGGCAGCCGACCATTTCACTGGGGATTATTGTTCCTGTTTTTTGGACACTTGGTTGCATTTCTCTTTCCACGGAGTGTGTTATTGTGGAACAGTATGCCAGTTCGGTTGGTTATTCTCGAAGTAACAGCTTTAGCATTCGGAATTACAGCATTGTATGGATTATCATTATTAATTCTTCGACGCGCTCGAAATCCACGATTGATAAAAGTCGCAAATAAAATGGATATTGTCGTTTATGTAGTATTAACGGTACAAATTGTGACAGGATTGTGGGTTGCAGTTTACTTCCGATGGGGCTCTTCATGGTTCGCGTCATCCTTAACACCCTATCTTCGTTCCATATTTACATTTAGCCCCGATATCTCAGCAATTTCAGCAATGCCACTTGCAGTTAAAATTCATTTAGTTTCAGCTTTTACGCTAATAGGCATTATCCCTTCAACGCGCTTTATGCATTTTCTTGTTTATCCGTTTGCCTACCTATGGAGAAGTTATCAACTTGTCATTTGGAACTGGAATCCTAAAAAGATAAGAACATCCCGCAAATTGATAAATGGTATCAGATCAAAAAACAATTAGTCTTAAGTTAAACATTTAAATGAAGAGGTTATGGCATTGCCTGAATTAATAGATTTTAAACAAGAGAGAATCAAAACGCTTCATTACACCTGGATTGCGTTTTTTGTAACATTCTATGTTTGGTTTAATATGGCGCCATTGGCAACAACCATGTTGGAAAACATTCAATGGTTGACCAAAGAACATATTAAAGTATTGGCTATTTGTAATGTTGCTCTAACAATTCCTGCAAGGATTGTTGTTGGTGCTTTGATTGACCGCTATGGACCTCGTATTGTTTTCAGCTTGCTGATGATCATCATGTCGATACCAGCTTTTCTTTTCGCTTTTGGAAATACGTTTATTCAGTTACTTATTTCAAGATTGATTCTGGGTTCGATAGGTGCCGGATTTGTAATAGGTATCAGGATGGTTGCGCAATGGTTCCCTCCCAAAATGGTAGGTCGTGCTGAAGGATTTTATGCAGGCTGGGGTAACTTTGGATCTGCTTGGGCTGCCATGACATTACCTTGGATAGCCATTCATTTTTATGGTGGTGAACAGGGTTGGAGATATGCCCTGGCAATTAATGCTGGAGTTTCTTTAGGTTATGGTATTGCTTATTATTTTCTGGTAAGGGATGTTCCCAAAGATGGGGCAACCAAAGCATATCACTTCAAAAAAGCAAAAAAAACCCAACCCATGACTGTAAGCTCTTATCGCGATTTGATACAATATCTATTTTGGTCCTTTCCTCTTGTCGGTGCCATGGGTGTTCTTGCTTGGAAAATAGGAAATGTTGAAGTAAATGGTGTTCAAATTTTACCATCTAATATTCTATATATTGTTTATGGGATATTGGGATTAATTTATGTTGCTCATGTAATTAAAGTATTACAGGTTAACCTACCTGTTCTTAAGGCTGGTGTTGCTGAGAAAGATAAATACCGATGGGGAAATGTTGCAGCATTAAACAGTACATACTTTGCGAATTTTGGTGCGGAATTGGCCGTTGTATCAATGCTTCCCATGTTTTTTGAGAATGTATTCAGAAACCTTGCGAATAGTGAGGGGGACTTAATTATGACAGCAACCTTTGCTGGAATTATTGCAGCTTCCTTCGCATTTGTAAATCTTTTTGCACGCCCATTGGGGGGACTTTTATCAGATAAAATGAATAACAGGAAACGGACGATGCTGATCTACATGTTTGGTATTGCAGTAGGTTTTTTCTTTATGGCTATAATAGCCAAATACGGACCATTAGGAGAAGACGGTGTCAGAATGTTGGATCCGCTTTTTGACGGAATGTGGTGGCTTGTCGTTGCAGTAATTATTACCATCGCAACTTCCATGTTCGTTCAGGGTGCTGAAGGGGCAACATTCGCCATTATCCCAATGATCAAAAAAGAACAGACTGGTCAGATTGCAGGAATGGCCGGCGCATATGGTAATGTTGGTGCAGTAATTTATCTTGTACTTTATTCACTGGTAGATGATAAAACATTCTTCTATGTTTTATCTGGTGGTGCACTAACCAGTTTTTTCTTTTGCTGGGCTATGTTAAGAGAACCAAAAGGATCATTTGCAGATGAATAAATTATTCCACTTTAACTAAAAGTATCATTTAAATAGATATTTACTCATAATATTTAAATCAATTATTATGCTAAAAGTTAACCTATCAGATTGGAATGTAGAAGATGAAAAATTCTGGCAATCGACGGGTAAAAGAATAGCCACAAAAAATTTGTGGATATCAATTCCAGCTCTTTTACTGGCATTCGCAGTTTGGATTATGTGGAGTATCATTGCTACCAAGCTTAAGGAATTCGGATTTAACTTCGGGATGATTGATGCTTCCATGAGTCCTGAAGAAGTAGCTGAAAAACTCAAAGAGATTAATAATCTATACTATACATTACCTGCAATAGCAGGGCTTGCGGGTGCCACACTTCGTATTCCGAATTCATTCCTTATTTCATTAGGTGGCGGGCGGAACGTTATTTTTGTAACTACATTGTTGTTATTAATTCCAGTTATAGGTGTCGGTATTGCATTACAGAACATAAATACCCCTTACTTGACATTTGCCTTTTATGCCGCACTTTCTGGTTTTGGCGGTGGAAACTTTTCTTCTTCTATGAGTAATATTAGCTTCTTTTTCCCAAAACGCATGCAAGGAACTTCACTAGGACTAAATGCTGGAATCGGAAATTTGGGTGTAGGAGTAATGCAAAAAACTATTCCCTGGGTTATAGGTTTTTTCATATTTGGGGCTATTGGAGCTAATGGGAGTAAAGTCTACGGGGAAACATTATCAGGTCTTCAAAATGCAGGTTGGGTTTGGGTCCCATTATTAAGTCTTGCAGCAATTGCTGCATTCTTTGGAATGAACAATGTGATTACCGGTACTCCAAAACTACCTTCAACATTGCAAGGCATAACCAAAACTTTTTACATGGTTGTTCTAGGATTGATTAGCGCAGGAGTAGGTGCATACCTTTTAATTAGTTTGAAAGTAAATATGTGGATAGTCTTGCCAGTTGTTATCCTATTGACGGTAATGTTAATGAAATATGCTACACCAGGAGAAATCAAATCGAACCTAAATAAACAATTTGCAATATTCAAAAACAAGCACAACTGGGTAATGACTATTATCTATACTATGACTTTCGGATCATTTATTGGGTTTTCAGCAGCTTTTCCGAAGCTGAGTCAGGATATTTTTGTTTATACAGACTCCAATAACCCTGAATTTATAAATCCTAATGCCCCTAATTTTTTAATGTGGGTATTTCTTGGACCTGTCATAGGTGCTCTTATTCGACCGGTGGGTGGATGGTTTTCTGATAGAATAAATAGTGGGGCAAGGGTGACAGCGGTAAGTACAATGGCACAAATTCTAGCTACTTTAGCGGTTGCCTACTTTGTTATACAAGCAAGGAACAGTGAAACACCTGAGTCATATTGGTGGCCATTCTTTATTTGTTTCATGATTCTTTTCTTAACAACGGGTATAGGCAACGGTTCAACCTTCAGAAGTATTCCTTACATTTTTAATAAAGAGCAGGCTGGGCCAGTTTTAGGATGGACAGCTGCCATTGCAGCCTATGGAGCATTCATTATTCCAAAGGTTTTTGGCCAGCAAATTGCAAACGGTACACCAGAATATGCATTATATGGATTTGCCGTTTACTATTTTATTTGTTTGGTTTTAAATTGGTGGTTTTATCAGGGGCCAAAAGCAGAGGTGAAGAATCCTTAATTATTATTGAGAAAAATAGTACTTAATTTATTATTCCGTTAATAATGTACTTATATTTGCGCATTCAAATACTTAAATGGTAAATTAAAATTGAGCTCTTTCATTCATATATCTGAAGCAACTACAATAGCTGTTCATAGCTTATCCCTAATAGCAAACTCTAAACGAATTCTTAATGCTAACAAAATTGCTGGTATCACAAAATTTTCAAAACATCATCTTTCAAAGGTTTTGCAGATTCTTGTAAAACATAATTATTTGTCTTCATTACGAGGACCTACTGGCGGTTTTACTTTAATTAAGCAACCTGATAATATTTCATTATATGAAATATTTAAGTTGATAGATGGGGAACTTGAAAGCTTCCAATGCACTATTACATGCCAGGATTGTTATTTTGAAACATGCATTTTCGGAAAGCATCCTCATCAATTCACTGAAACCTTTGAACAATACCTAAAAGATAAAACCTTGAGTGAATTTAAATTAAAAAGAATGGTATGAAGTGACCATAATTGTAAAGAATTAACAGATGGCAGAATTCATCAATAACTCAGAAAAAAGGCGTAAAAGTCTGTTAGAATTAGGCATAGGAATACTTGAGGGTAATAATAACCTACAATTTGTTAGCCGATTTGAAAAACAAATAGAACAAGCCACCTCCCGTGATATAGTTTACATAGTAGATGGTATGGTGAATACCGGAAGGCCGATAGAAGAATTGAAAAAGGCGGTCAGCAAGGTAATCAACCTGATGTATATTCCATTGAAGGAAAATCAACCTGGATCCTACGAAATGATTCCATTTATCAAAGCATTAGTGGATGAAAACCACGAGATGGAGTTACGCATGAAAGAGATCAAAAACTTTGTGAAAACGATCAACATTAGTGGAATTGATAGGGAGCAGTTAACACAATTGAAATCCGACCTGTTGTTAAAGATTCAAGACCTTGAAATTTTCGACCGGCACTATATCCGAAAGGAGAATATTCTTTTCCCTCAGTTGGAAAAGATTTGGCAGGATTATAGGTGCCTGCAAGTTATGTGGTCGCTGCACGATGATGCCCGAAAAAGCATCCGTAAATTAAAACAATCACTTCAAATGGATGAAATGGCAATGGAGCAATTTAACCAGCAAATTGGAGAGTTGTTTTTTAGTGTTTATCCCCTGATCTACCGCGAAGAAAAGATACTATTTCCGGTAGCTGTTGAAGAAATTCCCCAAAAAGACTGGACTTTAATGCATCAGCTCAGTGCTGATGTGGGGTATGCATGGATTGATGAACCTGAAGTTCTTGAAAATAGTGAAGCTAAGGCTGAACAAAAGTTTTCAGCAAATCAAGATATGATAGACCTTGATACGGGTTTGCTTGAAGTCGGCGATATTATCCGGGTCTTTAATCATTTGCCTGTCGATATCACCTATGTGGATGAAAATGATGAAGTACGATATTTTTCCAATCCGAAGAACAGGCTTTTTCCCCGTTCGAAAGCGATCATAGGCAGACAGGTTCAGAATTGTCATCCGCCAGAATCCATTGATGTCGTAAACCGGATTGTGGAAGCCTTCCGAAATGGTGAAAAAGATGAAGCATCTTTCTGGATACAAATGAAGGGTAGGTTTATCCTGATCCAATATTTTGCCGTTAGGGATGAAGACAACAATTACAAAGGGGTAGTGGAGGTGAGCCAGGATGTAACAGAGATCAGAAAGTTAGAGGGTGAACGCAGGTTACTGGATTGGTGAATCTATTGAAAGAGATAAATAGGATTAAAAAATTAAAAAATCAATATAAAAAATATGGAATCAAAAGAATTTAGTCATTCGACCAACATAAAGTTTAAGAACAAGGTGGAATATTCATCCGAAGGAATTGTAAGCAAACGCGTGCTTCAAAAAGAAAAAGGCAATGTATCCTTATTTGCATTCGACAAAGGGCAACAATTGAGCGAACATTCAGCACCTTTCGATGCACTTGTTCAAGTTTTGGATGGTGAAGGAGAGATCGTTATCAATGGAAAATCCCATATTTTGCTGGAAGGTGAGTCGATCATCATGCCTGCTAATGTGCCCCATGCTGTAATTGCAGCAGAAAAATTCAAGATGCTCTTAACCATGATCAAAAGTGAATAAGATAAATTTCAAATTATAATGGGACAGAGTCGGATCGCACGGGAGAAAAACACGGTGAATACTATGGTCGTACTGTATTGCAGGGCGCACCATTATGTAGAAAATGGATTGTGCCCAGATTGTGAATCACTCATATCTTATAGCAATGCCCGGCTTGAACGTTGCCGCTATGGAGAAGAAAAATCAGTATGTTCCAAATGTCCGGTACACTGTTACAAACCTGATCGCAGGGATGAGATTAAATTGGTGATGCGATATGCCGGTCCGAAGATGATATTCCACCGGCCATGTCTGGCCATCAGGCATTTGGTGGATTCGAATCTATTTTAAATTGCAAATCCCATTTTTAGTTCAGATCAATCAAGTTAAAACATAAAAAGTTATATAAACATGAGCGAATTAATTAACAACTCTGAAAAACGCAAAGAACTGCTTAAACATATGATCTTACAAATCCATGAGGGTGAAGCCCCGGATATGGTCAGGGAGCAGCTTATCCGTTTGATGTCAAAGATCCCTTATGGAGAAGTGGTTGAGGTAGAACAAGCGTTGATTTCAGAAGGCATTTTAACAGATGAAGAAGTATTAAAATTCTGTGACTTACACACCGAAGCTCTTGAAGGTCATATTGATCAAACAGGTGCTCAGGAGGTTCCTGAAGGGCATCCGGTTGATGTTTTTAAAAATGAAAATCGTGAGCTTGAAAAGGTGATAAGAGAATGTGAAACAATTTTCGAAGAGCTTGAAAAAGTTGAAAATGAAGAACAGGTAAATACGCTTAGGTTGAAACTTCGTCAACAATTCAATCTTTTGATGGATGTAGATAAACATTACCAACGCAAAGAAAATTTGCTTTTCCCATATCTTGAGAAAATCGGCGTTACTGGTCCTCCCAAAGTGATGTGGGGTAAACACGATGAAGTTCGGGATATGTTGAAAGGAGCGATAGAAGTTTTGGGTTTTGATGAGAAAGTTTCACCGGAAGAAGCAGTCGCTATCCGCGATATGGTTTTGAAACCGGCCACAACCGGAATTGCAGATATGATCATGAAAGAGGAGGAAATCCTTTTTCCCATGTCGATGGACAAACTGACTGATGCCGACTGGCTCGATATTGCCAAGCAAACCAATGATATAGGTTATTGTCTTTATGATCCCCAGGTAGAGTGGCAACCCGAAGGAGTTGATTTATTAAGTCAGGTGAAGACCGAAGGATCTCAGGTTCAGCTGCCAAGCGGCAGTTTTACCACAGAGGAATTATTGGCTTTACTCAATACCCTTCCAGTGGATATCACTTTTGTTGATAGACATGACAAAGTAAAATATTTCTCACAGGGTGCCGAGCGGATTTTTCAACGTAACCGGGCTATTCTGAACCGGGATGTGCGCATGTGTCATCCTCCCTCAAGTGTTAACATTGTTGATCAAATTGTAGATGACTTTAAAAGTGGTCGTCAGGACTCAGCTCCCTTTTGGATACAGATGAAAGGACAGTTTATTCATATTGAATATTTTGCTATGCGTAACGAAATCGGAGAATATCTTGGAACGCTAGAGGTATCTCAAAACCTGACTAAAAAGCGAGCCCTGGAAGGAGAACAGCGGATTTTGTCATATGGTGATAAATAGATTCAAAGACGGGATACATCGCGTCACCACATCCAAAAATTAATAACTAAAACAATGAACAAATTGATCATAACCCCAAAAACCAAAATAGCTGAATTATTAAAAGCATACCCCGAATTGGAGGATGTTTTGATCGACATCGCTCCTGCATTCAAAAAATTAAAAAATCCGGTTTTACGCCGGACGATTGCGCGTGTCACCACCCTTCAGCAGGCGGCCTCTGTAGGTGATGTTCCGGTGGATGTAATAGTTAATAAACTGCGTGGTATTGTTGGACAGGAAACGCTGGATGATGTAGAATCGGGTGGAGAATATGGCGGTGAAACTCCTGCCTGGTTTTCCAAGGATAAAATCACAAAATCATTTGATGCTCGCGAAACCATAGCTCAGGGAGGCCATCCCCTTGGAGATGTTATGGGAGATTTACATCATTGGGAAGACGGAATTTATGAATTGATCACACCTTTTTTACCGGCACCGCTCATCGACAAAGTAAAAGAACAGGGATTTAAGGCCTGGACAAAGAAGGAGAATGAGAGCTTATTCAGGAATTATTTTCTTAAACAGAACTAGAAAAAGATCATTCGCAGTTCGAACTTTTATAGTAAGAAATGAGCAGGAGGAAATTATTAAAAAGATTAAGGAAATTTCACAAATGGCCTTCCATCGTACTTAGCATTTTTATTCTCATCTTTTCCATTTCAGGTATTGTGATGAACCATCGGGAATTGTTTTCAGGTTTGGATGTGTCAAGGCAATATTTACTGGATGATTATCAATATAAAAACTGGAATAATGCTGCTGTTAAGTCGGCATGCAGGATCAGTCCTGATAGTATTTTGGTTTATGGTAATATTGGTGTATGGCTCACCGATAGTATGTTAACAGATTTCTCTGATTATAATGCCGGCTTTCCGAATGGAATTGATAATCGAAAAATTTTTAAAATTCATCAGACAAAGCTAGGTAGTTTATATGCCGGGACGCTGTTTGGAATGTACCGGTTTGATAACCGGATTAAGGAATGGAAGTTTGTTCATGCTCCTTTCGGGAGAGAACAGGTGGTGGATATGTTCGATAAAGATGACAGTTTGTATGTGCTTACCCGTTCGTATTTATATGTTTCAATGGATGCTCCACCGAAATTTGAGTTTCGGAAAGTGATACTTCCTCCGCCGCTAAATTATGACAATAAAGAGGGATTATTCAAAACCCTTTGGGTGATTCATAGTGGCGAGATTGGTGGATTTGCCGGGAAACTGTTTGTCGATTTAATTGGCCTGACATTTATCTTTTTAACTTTTACCGGATTAATTTACTGGTTATTTCCAAAATGGATCAAACGCAGAAAACGGAAAGAGAAGCCCATCCAAAATATCAAATCCGTTAATTTGTTTTCCTTAAGATGGCATAACAAAATTGGGATATGGGTCGTAGCCTTTTTATTGATCACAACCATCACGGGTATGTTTTTGCGACCTCCATTGCTCATCACCATTGCCAATGCTTCAATTGGAAAAATCCCTTTTACACTGCTTGATTCTCCCAATCCATGGTATGACAAGTTACGTCGTATATTTTACGATCAGGAAAAGGATAGCTATGTAATCGGGACCAACCAGGGCATTTATTCCTGGGATAATGAGTTTAATAATGTTTTGATCCCTTTTAAGGTGCAACCTCCCGTAAGCGTGATGGGCATCAATGTATTTGAACAAATGCAAGACGGATCCTATCTGGTTGGGAGTTTCAGCGGGTTATATTTGTGGAATCCTGATAGAAATCTATTGAGAGACTTTCTTCATCCCAACAGAAGTATATCCATCAATACAGGTGGCCCTCCCATCGGTTATGATGTTTCGGCCGGTTTTATCAGGCTCAAAAATAATTTGATGTATCATTTTGATTATGAAACAGGAGTGAATCCAATAAATCACCATCAACCTTTTCCGCCCATGCCCAATGAGATCGTTGTAAAAAGTCCAATGTCGTTATGGAACCTTGCACTCGAATTTCATACAGCTCGGTATTATCAAATCATGTTTGGGGATTTATACATCCTGTTCATTCCACTTTTCGGTTTAACAATGTTTCTGATCCTGATCACAGGTTTTTGGTTATGGTGGAAGGTGTCGCGTAAGAATTGAAAAACATGGAAATAAAATCCAAGTAATTTCATAAAATAAATTAATGGAATATTTCTTAATTAAATTTTTATAGTTAGTAAATATTAACTAACTTTGTGATATTATAAAATAGTTTAACATGGATTCGCATATTTCCATCGAACATTTATATCAAAAAGAAATCGCGAACAGTGAAAAATTACGTTCATTAGTACTGATTGGGCTGCTTGCTGCAGAAGCAGTTGTCTTACTAGTCATTTACATTTTTTATCAAGATCATTATTTACAGTTATTTAGAACGCACCTGGCATTATATGCTATTTTAATTTTCACATTGATTATCATTTTCTATGAGGTGGGAATTCACTATCTGGTAAGCAAAAGGTACCATTGGCTTATTTTAAATGAAAAAGTGTTTGGCTATTTCACTAGTTTGTCGGAGGTAACCCTTCTCACAATTCTATTAGTTTTTATCGTTGAATTCTCTGAGCAAACAATGATACTTCAAGCTCCTGCTACACTCACATATTTTATTTTTATTGTGCTTTCGACACTTCGTCTGAAATTTAATCTTTCTGTTATTACAGGAATTGTTGCTGCAGCTGAATATATATTTGTGAATGTTTATTATTCTACTTTTTATTATCAATTCAATTTTGATCCAGGACTCAATAAACCCATTGGAGTGCAATACCTCGGTCAAGGTTTAATATTGATAATAACAGGTATTGCGGCGGGTTTTGTAGCAGATCTAATTAGGAAAAAGATGAATATTTCCTGGGAGAATATCCAGCAAAAAAACGAAGTAATTGATTTATTTGGCCAACAAATTTCAACAAAAATTGCCGAAAATGTGATTAAAAGTCATAACGAATTGGCTGGGATCAAAAAACAGGTTTGTATTATGTTTCTTGATATTCGTGATTTTACTCCTTTTGTTGAAAAAAGCAGACCGGAAGAGGTTGTATCATATCTCAATAAATTATTTGGATTTATGATCGAGATTGTTCAGAAATATGACGGTGTTATCAATCAATTTCTCGGTGATGGATTTATGGCTACTTTCGGAGCGCCGGTTTCTCTCGTTAATAGTTCACAAAGGGCGACTCTAGCCTCAATTGAAATAGTCAAAAAAGTTAATGCAGAAACAGAAAGTGGTAATATTCAAAAAACCCGAATTGGCATAGGGCTTCATTACGATGAGGCCATTACCGGAAACATAGGTTCGGAGTTGAGGAAACAATACTCCATCACCGGCAGGGTGGTGATTATAGCATCTCGAATCGAACAGCTGAATAAAAAATTCAATTCACAGCTATTAATCTCTGATGAGGTTTTTACCCAGATAGATCAAGATTTGAAAAATAGATTTGTTAGCCTAGGTTATTCTTCTGTTAAGGGAAGTGAACAGGGGGTACTACTTTACAAGTTAGTCGAAGAATTTGAAAATGAGGAGATTATTGTTAAATATTGAAAAAAATGCAAAAAAATTTGGCTATAATTGAACTATTTTGTTCTTTTGTGAGTTAATACTAACTAACATCTGCATTATATGTATTCGGAAAGACAACAACAAATCATAGATGAAGCGGTAAACCTAATTGACGAAAAAGGAATACAAGGGCTTACTATTAAAAACTTGTCAAAGAAGATAGGTATATCAGAACCTGCCTTATATCGGCATTTTGATAGCAAAACGGATATTCTACTTAGCATTCTGAAGGATTTCAAGGAAATGGCTATCATCCTGGGAAATGTATTGGATAAGATGGAAGGGACAACGCTGGAAAAAATTAACTTAATGTTTTCTAGTTTATTAGAGCTTTTTTCAGAAACCCCTTCAATGGTATCCGTAATTTTTTCTGAAGAAATTTTTAAAAATGAAAAGATCCTCAAAGATGGAATTATCGAGATTATGAACCTTCATGCACAAACTCTTGAAAAAATAATTGAAAGTGGACAGGCCGATAATACGATAAGGAATGATATTGATAAAAATCACCTTTCATTAATGGTTATGGGATCTATAAGGTTATTTGTAAAAAAATGGGATTTGAATAATTATTCATTCGATTTAAAAATGGAAGGTAAAAAATTGATTGCTGTATTATCACTAATAATAGGAATCTAAATAATATTGTAATGAAAATAACAAAGGTATCAGAAACCCCGATAAATGAAAATCCACATAAAGTAGATGCTCGAAAAATATATGATAAAAATCAAGCACAGGCAGTGCATATTATATTAAATCCAGGAGAAAGTCTGAAGCCACATATTACACCAGTAGATGTTTTCTTTTTTGTTATTGAAGGTGCTCCTGAAATTATGATTGGGGACAAGAAGCTATTGGTTAACCCTGATTGCCTCATTGAGAGCCCGAAAGGGATCGCCCATTGTATTTATAACAACAGTAGCAATATTGTCAGGGTTTTGGTTGTGAAAACTCCTAGACCGACAGCAAAAACAGAAATACTTTAATAGTAATTCATGAAATCAAATCAAATTTAGGTAAAACAAATGAAAAAGGTTTGGACATACATAATTGCTTCTGCTTTAGTAGCTTTTAGCTTACTTACATTATTTCTAAGCGGTTCGGTTATTTTCGATTTTTTTAATATAAGGGAAAAAGAAGGCAATTATGTCTTGTTCATTGTATGGGTAAACTTTATCAGTAGTTTTTTGTATCTTTTTTCTGCTTATGGGATCTTCAAATTCAAAAAATGGTCTTTTTATTTGCTGTTAATTTCGTTGATTATGCTGACAGCTGCATTTTTTGGATTATTAATATATATTTACTCTGGAGGTACATACGAAACCAAGACAATTGGTGCAATGATTTTTAGATTATTACTAACCCTTGGATTTACAGCCTATACATATTTTAATATTAAAAAAAAGTAAACATGAAAACTAACTTGATCATTTTATTTGTAATACACCTGCTACTGTTTAGCTGCGTTAATCCGGCAAACGAAAGTAATGAAAAACAAACGATGAATGATGAAACAACCGAGCATCATCACGATAGGGAAGACGAAACCCTAGTGTTGAATATTGGAAAAAAATGGAAGGTTGACGATAATATGATGATTTTTATTCAGGATATGGAACTTCAGGTCAAATCATTTTCACCTGATAAATTGAGAAGTTATCAATTATTGGCTGACAGCTTACAGGGAAACATTAGTCTTCTCACTTCAAATTGTACAATGAGTGGGATGGCACACGACGAGCTTCACAAGTGGCTTGTTCCTTATATTACGCAGGTGAATACACTTTCGGAAGCAAATACTGAGACCGATGCTAGTGAAGCTTTCGATCAGATCCAGGATTCTTTTAAAACATTCCATCAATATTTTCAATAAAATTAACGATGCAAAATCATCAAATATGCAACGTGGCTCTATTGCCCCCGGGTTTCAAAGAAATAAATTTATAAGTACAACTAATCACAGCTAAATTTTTTTAAACATGAAGTTAGTTAATATTAACAAACAAATTAAATACCTACTGATACTCATATCAATTGCTGGTATTTTGAACGCTAATGCACAACAAATATGGACGCTTCACCAATGCCTCGACACAGCCCTTGTTTATAATAAAACCCTGCAGCAAGGTAGAAACAATATTGAACTTGGTCAGCAAAAGCAGGCAGAAGCAAAATCTAATCTTATACCAATGATAACTGCCAATGCCGACTATCGCTACTATTATGATCTGCCTTATCAATACATGCCTTTATCTGCATTTGATGGGCCTGAAGGCCAATTTAAACAAATCCAGTTTGGAGTACCCCATAACATTAATGCAAATATACAACTGACCATGCCATTATATAATCCGCAGATTTACGGAGCAATTAAAACCAGTAAGATAGCAGGTGAGTTATCGGAACTTCAATACCTGAAATCAGAAGAACAGGTCTATTTTGAAATATCAGGCCTCTACTACAATGCCCAGATTTTATACCATCAGCTAGTATTTATTGATAGTAATCTGATTAATACTAGACAGCTTTTAAAAAATATAAAGCTTCTTAATAACCAGTTGCTTGCCACCGGAAGTGATGTAGACAAAGTACAATTGCAACTTGACCAATTGAAAACTCAAAAGGAACTCGTAAGCAGTAATTATGATCAAATAATCAATGCCTTGAAATTTTCAATGGGGATTGGGATGGATCAATCCATCGAAATTAACCCAATCATTATTTATCAGAATAGTATTGAATATACAACAACAACTCCGGTTGATATTCTAATTGTGAGAACACAGTTCAAAATGCTTACGAGCGAGCTAAATACACTAAAAAATACATGGTTGCCATCGCTTTCTCTCAATGGTAACTATGGAACCATAGGATTTGGCTATGCTAAAAAACCAAATGAATTTTTAGATTTCCATCCGGTTGGATTTGCTGGATTACAACTATCAATTCCCTTATTTAACGGAACAACAACACAAAAGAAAATAATGCAAAAAAAAATAGAACAAAAGAACAGCCAAATTCAATTGTCATTGCTTGCAGGCCAGAATGAAATGCAAATTTTAAATGCAAGCCAAAAAAGGAGCGCAGCCAAAAGCTCAGTAGAAACAAGTTCCAAACAAATTGAGTTAGCCAAATCGGTTTATGACAATACTATACTACAACAAAGACAAGGCGTTGCTAATCTGACAGAAGTCTTGCTGGCAGATAATAGCTTGCGTGAAGCTCAGCAAAACTATTTATCAGCAGTAGTTAACTACCTTAAGGCCGACCTGGAATTAAAAAAAATAACCGGAAATATTTCATTTCATAAATAAACTTGTAAAAATGAAGACGAAAAAAAGAATTGTATATGTCATTATTTCTTCGCTTCTGATAGCCGCTGTTGTCATTCAATTGATGAACAATAAAGAGAGTGCCCAGGAGCGAGTTTATCATTACAATAAAGATAAAGCTGTTAAAGTACAGGCTGATACGCTGAAATTGCTAGAAGCTAAAGCAAACTACAGGTTCACGGGAACATTTGAACCAAATAGGGAAGCGAAAATCAGTGCTGAAGTGCAGGGTAAAATCAATAAGGTTTATGTAGATGAAGGGAGCACTGTAAAAGAGGGGCAAACCTTAATTCAACTCGATAATACTCTGTTGAAACTACAACTCGAATCCATTGAAGTTCAAATAGAAGGCTTGGAAGCCGATGTAAAACGATATGGTATTCTTGCTAAAGCCCACGCGATTCAAGGTATACAATTAGAAAAGGCCGAACTGGGATTGAAATCCGCCAAGATTCAGCGGAGTACAATTCTTGAACAAATCAATAAAACCACTATTGTGGCCCCTTTTGCCGGAATTGTTACGACTAAAATGACCGAAGAAGGTGCTTTTGCTGCACCCGGAATTCCATTGCTCCAATTAACTGATATTAACCGTTTAAAATTTACAGTTATGATCTCCGAAAAAAATATTGGACTATTTCGCATGAACCAGGCATATATGGTTGTTGCCGATGCATTCCCTAAAACCAAATTAGAAGGTTCCATAAACCTTATAGGAAGCAAGGCAGATTTGGGCAACAATTTTCCTGTGCAGGTTACTATAGAAAATAACCCAGAACAAAAAATCAAATCAGGTATGTTTGGCCAGTTAATTATAGCAAATGATACAGAAAGTGAACAAATCATAATTCCAGCATCCGCAATGGTGGGTTCAACAATCCAGCCGCTGGTTTATAAAATCGAAAACGGAACAGCATTGCTCCATCCCATTACGGTCTCAAAACGCCTAGAAAACAAAGTAGTTATTCAAAGTGGGCTGCGCGAAGGCGATGTGATTGTAACAGGTGGGTTTATCAACTTGTTCGATGGTGCCAATGTTCAATTTAATTAAATCAGAAAATCATGAATATTACTGAAATATCAATAAAACGTCCTTCTCTAATCATTGTACTCTTTGGTCTATTTATCCTGTTAGGCACAATCGGCTTTATGAACCTGAGTTATGAACTGTTGCCCGATTTCAACCAGCCGGTTGTTGTGATCAAAACCATGTACCCGGGTGCTGAACCGGAGGAGGTTGAAACATCGGTTTCCCGAAAAATAGAAGATGCCTTATCCAACCTTGAAGGGGTTGACTACTTGGAAACCATGTCGATGCCAAATGCTTCGGTAATTATTGCCAATTTGAAGTATGGAACAAGTGTGGACAAAACCATGCAGGATGCGCAACGATATATTGACAACATCAGAAAAGATCTTCCTTATGATATTCTGAGTCCGGTAATGAGCAAAGTCTCACCCAATGACTTGCCAATTATGTCAATCAGTGCTACTAGCCATATACCTCCTACTGAATTTTTTCAAAAAATGCAGGATGAATACCTGCCTCAGATCCAGCAGTTGAAAGGAGTGGCAGAAATTACCCTTCTCGGTGGGGAAGAGCGGGAGATACAGGTTAAGGTCGATCAGGATAAATTGAGGATGTACAAACTTTCCCTTTCGCAGGTGGTGGAAGCGATAAACCGTTCAGGCATTGACCTTCCTGCCGGAAAAGTACAATCCGATGAACAAAACAATTCAGTGCGGCTAATCGGAAAATTTGCTACGGTTGAGGACATAAAAAATGTTCAGGTTGCCATGCTCGTTCCCGGCAGCCCGGTATATGTGAAAGATATTGCCTTTGTGATTGACGGAGTAAGGGAAATTGAATCTGTAAGCCGTTATAATGGAACCAATGGTATAGGCCTGCTCTTGAAAAAACAGGGAGATGCCAATGCAGTTGATGTATCGAGACATGTCCGCGAAAAACTGAAAGACATCGAAAAACAGAACAAGGATGCCGGGGTAAAATTTATCATAGCTGACGATTCAACCGACAACACCATCGCGGCGGTAAATGCTGTAGTTTTTGATTTGATATTGGCGGTGATTCTGGTTTCACTGGTTATGTTGTTGTTTTTGAGAAGTTTCAGGAACTCACTAATCGTCCTCGTGGCTATACCTACTTCATTGGTAACCGCCTTTGCTGTGATGTGGCTCCTAGGGTACACTCTAAATCTGATGACCTTACTGGCCATGTCGCTAATCATCGGCATACTGGTAGATGATGCTATTGTGGTACTTGAAAATATCCAAAGGCATCTTGATGTGGGCAAGGAAAAACGATCCGCTGCTATGGATGGACGAATGGAAATAGGCTTTTCGGCTCTTTCCATCACCCTTGTAGATGTTGTGGTGTTTTTACCCATTTTGTTTTTGCAGGTTTTTGTTGCTGATATGCTCAAACAATTCTCGGTGGTGGTCATAACCTCTACACTAACTAGTTTATTGGTAGGCTTTACGCTAACGCCATGGATGGCATCACGAATAGGTAAAAAAGAAAATTTAAAACCAACGAATTTATTAAATCGTTTTCTGCTCTGGTTTGAGGCGCAATTGGATAAATTTATTGAGTGGTACGGAAATCATTTGCAATGGGTGCTCAACCATAAACTTATTTTTACGGGAATAATTATTGCATTATTGGTAATGACAGTCGGTATGCTAAAATTAGGAATTATTGGAAAAGAGATGATGGCAACCGGCGACCAGGGGAAATTCAGACTAAACCTTGAATTTGACAAAACTATTACAGTCCAGCAAAACAACATTACTTCCCGAAAGGTAGAGCAATTCATTTTACAACAGCCGGAAGTGGAAACCCTCTTTAGTAACATTGCAGGTCCGAGCACAGGTATAGGAAGCCTGGGTGTGGGTTCTGCTAATAAATCAGAATTCACTGTTCAGTTGAAGCCTGAGAGTGAGAGAACAATAAATACCCTAGAATTCATGAAACAACTACGGAACGAGTTAGAAAATGAGTTTATAGGTATCAATTTCTCAATGGCAGTTATAGGTTTACTTCCAAAATCAGCACCAATAAAAATTACCCTGAGTGGTGCAGCATTAGAAAATGTGATGAAGAGTGCTCAAGATCTGAAATCGACTATCCAAACATTACCTGGGGCCGATAATGTGCAACTTTCGGTGGAAGAGGGCAGCTCTGAATATCAAGTGATTCCTGATAAAGATAAAATGCAAAGACTGGGGCTTAATACGGCTTATGTAGGTTTAAATATACGAACAGCCTTTACCGGTAATGACGATGCAATATTGACTGAGAATGGAATAGAATATCCTGTGCGAGTTTGGTTAGACGATTTTGACAGAAGAAATTATGAAGATGTTAATAGACTTTCAATTGTTAATCCAATGAAAGTACCTGTTGAAGTTTCTCAGTTTGCCGAGGTAATTCAGGATAACTCGCCATCCATGCTGGAGCGGCTCGACAGACAGTCCTCAGTTACACTTACGGCTGAATCGTTTGGCAGACCGTCAGGAACACTGGCTGATGATGTTCTCAACTATCTGAAAGAGCATCCCTTACCACAGGATGTAAAACTTACCTGGGGTGCCGACATCAAAACCCAGAATGAAAGTTTTGGAGCACTTGGTTCGGTACTGTTCATTTCCTTTATCCTGATATACATGATCATGATAGCTTTGTATGATAGCTATATTTATCCTTTTGTGGCACTATTTGGTATACCTGTAGCTGCCATTGGCGCATTACTAGCATTAAATCTTTCAGCTAATGATATTACTCTTTTTGCATTGCTTGGTTTAATCATGCTAATGGGCCTGGTAACAAAAAACGCCATATTAATAGTGGATTTTACCAACCAGCTTAAAGCGCAGGGTAAGCAGTACAAAGAAGCGTTGATTATAGCAGCAAAAGAACGTATGCGCCCAATATTAATGACAACACTTTCAATGGCTATTGGCATGTTACCCATTGCCCTGGCAAGAGGTACAGCTAGTGAATGGAAGAATGGATTGGCCTGGGTAATTATTGGTGGATTATTGTCTTCCCTTATACTAACTGTTTATTTAGTGCCAGTGGTTTATTTCATGGTTGATTCAATAAAAGAACGATTCGAAATTAAAAACATATCATTAAAAACTTCTCTTAAACACACATAATATGGTATCACTATTCAAAAAACAACGAGTCTTATATATTGGGATAATCTTAATTGTTTTAATCAGTGCATTTAAGGAACAATCTGAAAATCCTTTATTTTCATTAGCGGTAAAGGTTGAAAATCTTAGTAATGAAAAGGGTGTAGTAGTAATTGCATTGTATACGAGGGAAGATTCATTTCCTGATGAGCATTATGAAAAATATTACCAAATTAGTACCAATGTGATTTCAAATCGTTCAGCCTCTTATACCTTTAATAATTTACCAACAGGTAAATATGCAATTAATGTTTTACATGATGAAAATAATGATGGAGAAATAGACAAGGGTTTAGTTTTACCAAAAGAGGGAATTGGTTTTTCCAATTATCATTCGATAGGTATTTTCAACAAACCAACATTTAATAAAGCATCATTTAATATCAGAAGTGATACAAATATTAAAGTAAAAGTTATATATTTTTAATAATGCCAAGGAATATTTTGAAACAAAATCCTGAAAATAGAATTTTAGATTCAGCTAAAAAATTATTTATTCTTAATGGATTTTATGGGACAACAATTTATCAAATTGCCAGGGATGCAGAAGTAAGTAAAACCTCAATTCATTATTACTATAGGTCAAAGATGAAATTATATGAAAGCGTGTTTCCCGGAATAATTCAAGACTTTAAAAATATTGAATTGGGTAAAAAGTACAGGCTGCAGATCTTGATTTTTTTATTATCTGAATTGTCTACTAATGAAGAAAGTTTATTTAGGCTTTTAAAAAGGAAAAATCAAATTGATTGGTTTAAAGGGCTGTATGAAGATGTTTTGAATAAATTTATTTGATTTAAAAATATTAGATTCGAATAATTTAACCTTACAAAGATTTAATAAATTTTTTATACATATAGTTGTTTATTCCTTAGAAAGTCTATTTAAAACAGCTTCTCCGTTCTGTATCTTTTTTGACAGTGTTTGTATAGTTTCATTTTTTACAAGGTTATAGAATCCTTCACGGACTGTAATGTATTCATTATGAAAAGGGCAGGGATTCTTACTATTACAATTTTTTAATCCGAACCCACACTTATGAAAAACGCCATCTCCTTCCATTACATTTATTACATCAAATATTGTGAGGTGTGATTGGTTTTTGTCAAAGAAAAAACCACCCCCGCGACCTTTCATTGATTCCAACAACTTGTGCTTGGTTAAAGTTTGAAATATTTTTGCAGAATACGCAACAGGTGCTTCAATCTCCAGAGCTATCTCACTAACACCCGGTCGGTGTCCTTTCCAGTTTTGTAATTGAATATATACAAGGGCTCTTATTGCGTATTCTGTACTTTTCGAAAGCATTATATTATTTTATGTATTCCATTAACTCTGTCTCTAGCTCAGCAGATTTTTTAAATAAAATATTATTTTCAATATGGATATGACGATGCAGGTCCTGTTCAAACTCATGCAGGGTTTTAAATGTAACCTCATAAGTATTACAGCCATCCGCTGGCGGTGTGTACCCTTGTGTTATTTGTGTTATTTTTTCAAACCTTTCGCCTTCTGCCTGGTGTTCAAGGATCATTTGATTGATGGGATTCATTACACCTCCAATTGTGCTTGATTCAACATTTCCACCTTTCTTCATTTTAACCATTCGAACGATATATGGAAAAAGAACTATTTCTTCTTTTTGCATGTGCAAAGTTAAATTATCTGCAGATTCTTTAAAAAGTTTTGCAACCTTAAATAATTCCGGGTGGTTTTCGCCATGGACATGACAAAGTTTCTGAAGTTTCTCCTTCAGAAAAGGAATATTATCTGCAACGTATGAGTGATGCCTTTTTATGATATAGTCGCACAAAGCATCAAGTTCAAGTCCATCCAAATATTTTGAATCAGGATCATTTGTCTGAGTCAGTAATTCAAGTTCTGGAATCAGTTTTTCGATATCTACTTTTGCATTAATACATGCTTCTGAAAGTGAAACTTGTCCACCGCAACAGAAGTCGATTTTGTTTTTTTCGAATATTTGAGCCGTTTTAAAATTTGTTTTCACAATCTCACCAACTATCGTGTTTTTAGTTATTTCCATGTTTTTTTAATTTAAATTTTTTTACAAAGATAAAAAATAATTATATAAAAAGATATAAGGGTCTTTATATATTTATATATTTGTTCCCGAAAACAAACAATAACTTATAACATAAATTATGAACACAAAAAAACTTTGGATAGGATTTATTCTGGTTATGGTAATCTCTTTTGGGATATTGGGCTATTACGGAATAGAAATTTACAGGGAAGCACCACCTATACCAGAAAAGGTGGTTGATCCGAATGGTACCGTAATTTTTTCATCACAGGATATAAAAGATGGACAGAATATATGGCAATCAATGGGTGGTCAGGAAGTCGGCACTATATGGGGACATGGGGCTTACAAAGCACCTGACTGGACAGCTGATTGGCTTCACCGGGAAGCAATGTTTATCTTGAATAGATATGCATTAAGTGAATTCTCGAGTGATTATGAAAGCATTGATGAGGAAAAAAAGGCAATGTTGCAGAAAAGAGTTCAGATTGAGCTTAGACGAAATACTTATGACCCCATTAAAAAAACACTAGAAATCTCTTACCTTAGAAAAGATGCATTTCATCATTTAAGTAGGCATTATGCAGGTCTATTTATGGATGATCCAGAAAAGCACATATTGCGAGAAGCCTATGCAATACCTGAAAATAGCATAAAAACAGATGAAAGAATGTTTAAAATGAATGCTTTTTTCTTTTGGGCTACATGGTCAACGGTTACTGAGCGACCGGGAAAGGATATAACTTATACCAATAATTGGCCACCGGAAAAATTGGTTGCCAATGAACCGCCAGGCTCACTATTACTATGGACAGGTTTTAGTGTGATTATTCTTCTTGTCGGGATTGGACTTCTGGCCTGGTACTATGCATCTAACAGCGACAAAAATGAACACGTTGAAATTCCGAAGGTAAATCCATTATCAGGGGTCAATCAAACACCTTCAATGAAGGCAACCTTAAAATATTTTTGGGTGGTGACAGCATTAATTCTTGTTCAAATTTTTATGGGCGTGGTGACCGCACATTATGGCGTAGAAGGATTAGGATTTTATGGTTTCCCATTAGCTGATATTCTTCCTTACTCAATTTCGAGAACCTGGCATATACAACTGGCAATTTTTTGGATTGCCACTTCATGGCTAGCAACGGGATTATTTATTGCACCTGCTGTATCTGGCAAAGAACCAAAGTATCAAAAACTGGGTGTAAATGTGCTTTTTCTTGCTTTACTTGTAATTGTTGTCGGCTCGCTGGTCGGGCAATGGATGGGCGTAATGCAAAAACTTGGACTGGCTGAGAATTTTTGGTTCGGACACCAGGGATATGAGTATGTTGATTTAGGCAGATTCTGGCAGATATTTTTGTTTTTGGGTTTATTTATTTGGTTGTTTTTGATGGGAAGAGCAATTTGGCCCGCTATAAAGGCAAAAAGTGAAAACCGCCATTTGCTTGTTTTGTTCCTGA
>Ga0116152_10000661_pt1 | contig 28354 bp, 19 predicted proteins | sample AD_UKC119_MetaG_FD_89894 | JGI IMG/M metagenome (GOLD analysis project Ga0116152, IMG submission 89894) | Active sludge microbial communities of municipal wastewater-treating anaerobic digesters from Hong Kong - AD_UKC119_MetaG | ecosystem: Engineered > Bioreactor > Anaerobic > Digestate... | reverse complement strand
TTTTCGAAAAGTTAAGTTCAATCACACTAATAAGCCCCTGTTCCATCTTTTTCACAGCGGCATTATAAGCAACCTGAGAGAAATCAACTTGTTTTAACAGTTGATCATACTCGGCGTTAAACGATTCAAGTTCCTGGTAATTCAGTGTAATCTCATTAAACAACTCTTGCGAGGTCTTTTCTAAATTGACTTCAGCTTTCATATAATTTAATCGTGCCTGTTTCACATCAGACCTTAGGCCAAATCTTTGAAAAACAGGAATATTCAAAGAAAATCCAATAGATTGACCAATATTGTTCTTAACCTGGTTAGAAAAGGATTCAACATTTGAATTTCCTTTTGTTTTAGCATAATACGATCCGTAAGACGCATCTAAGCTTAACGAAGGCCACAATGCACCTTTGGCTATTGAAACATTTTTCTGTGCTGCTTCTTTTCTTAATTCAAATGCCTTAAGCGTTGGATAAAAATTCTGTGCTTCTGCAAAAATGGCAGCCGGTGTAGCTGACGTTAGAACAATAATGCCTTCATCCGAAGATCCGAATTCAATATCCAGATCTTCTTCCGGTGGAAGATTCATCATCTGCCTTAGATCCAAAAGCGCTTTCTTATATGAATTCTCTGCCTGAATATAATTTAGTTCCTCCTTCGCCATATTTGATTCCATTTCAAGAAGATCTGATTTAGCTTTTAATCCAAGGCTCACTTGTTTTCGGGCACGTTCTACGTTCAACTTTGATAATTCCTTTTGCTCTGCCACAATTTCCATCAGCCCATGGTAGTATACAGTATTGTAATATGCTCCCATCACAGAAATAGCAATGTCGTACTTTTGCTTTTTCTCATCTTCAATACCCGCCAAATAGTTCATTTTTCGTGATGAAATGGTATTCTGTTTGATGAAGCCACGAAAAACATCTATGCCAGCACTGAATCCAAAGCTACTATAGAACTGGCTGGTGTTGGTATATTCATAAGTGTCGTAGTCGAGCGATTTTCCGTATGAATTTGAGCCATTTCCGCCTAGCGAAACATAAGGTAAAAGATTTCTTTTCGACTGATTTAAATATTCCTTGTTAATATCGGTCTGAATTACCTGGTTTTTCATATCCAGGTTGTGAGCAATGGCATATTGAATGCATTGTTCCATGGTCCAACTTTTCTGTCCCTGAACATTTGGACTGGCTAATAAAAAAACTCCTGCGAGCAATAATAATAAGTAGTTCCTCATATCGTAAAATTGTTTCTAAGGATTTCCGGAATGCCAAAAAAATGCCATGATTCTTACTGCACTGATAAAGAACAAATTAGAACTAAGCAACTATTAAAATAACATCCGCTGTGTAAATAAAATTGACAAATTGTGTAATTTTTTTTGACAGTTCGTTTGAATAATACCCGGCTCAATGTACCTTTGAGAAACCGTTAATTAACTGGGATGTAATACGTTAAAATGTCCGAATATTTTTATGAATTTCTTTTGCACCAAATTTGAAAATGTATATAAAATTAAGAAGGAATATTAAAGTTCTACCAAGATGTTAAAGGGAAAAATTCTGATTGTTGATGACAATAAAAGTATTTTAAGCGCAGTGGAAATTCTGTTACAGGATGAGTTCGATGAAATCGTCACCATTGCTAATCCCAATCAACTTCCATCGTTGGTTGAAGGCAAAGATTTCGACCTGATTCTTTTAGATATGAATTTCTCGGCCGGGGTGAATACTGGTAACGAAGGGTTGTACTGGTTATCCCGGATAAAAGAGATCCAACCTGAAATGGAAGTGGTACTTTTTACTGCTTATGGTGATGTGGAACTGGCAGTTAAAGCGCTAAAACAAGGGGCAACTGATTTTATTCTAAAACCCTGGGATAATGAAAAACTGAAAACTACCCTGCGTAATGTTTATAAACTACAGCAGTCAAAAAAAGAAATTAAAAAATTAAAACAAAAACAAAGTGCACTGAAAGGTGAGATAAAAAAAGGAAATCATTTTATCATTGCCGAATCGCCACAAATGAAGGAGGTATTGAACCTGGTTAGAAAAGTAGCCGTTACCGATGCCAACATTTTAATTACAGGAGACAATGGAACAGGAAAAGAACTGATTGCCAGAGAACTGCACCGGCTATCGAAACGGGCCGAGGAAATTCTGGTAACGGTTGACATGGGCGCCATTAGCGAAACACTATTTGAAAGCGAGCTGTTTGGGCATAAAAAAGGTTCGTTTACCGATGCCCGTGAAGACCGCACCGGAAAAATAGAAAATGCCAATAACGGAACTCTGTTTCTTGATGAAATAGGAAACCTGCCTTTACACCTTCAACCTAAATTATTGTCCGTCCTTCAAAACCGAATGGTGACTCCGATAGGCTCAAACAAAGCCACACCGGTTGATGTCCGCCTGATTTGCGCCACCAACTGCAATCTTGGGCACATGGCTGCAGAAGGAACGTTTCGCGAAGATTTGCTTTATCGCATCAACACCATTCACATTGAAATTCCGCCGCTGGGAGAAAGAAAAGAAGACATTGCTGCTATTGCCAAATATTTCCTTACTATTTACAGTAATAAGTACCGGAAACCCGAATTGGAAATATCGCCGGCAGGCATGGCAAAATTAATAAACTATCAGTGGCCGGGTAACGTACGTGAATTGCAACATACTATCGAAAAAGCTGTCATTCTGTGTGATAACAATGTACTTACTCCCGACGATTTTTTCTTTAAACCCGTAATGCCGGACACAAGCGATGTTTTCGATGGTACCATTGAAGAAATGGAAAAAGTAATGATTCAGAAAATTCTGAATAAAAGTGGTCAGAATTTATCGGCTGCCGCTGAACATCTGGGTATATCAAGACAAACCCTGTACAACAAAATGAAAAAATATAAACTCTGAAATACATGGTCAGTAGAAAGTATTACCTGCGAATCGTAATTAGAGTTTTATTCCTGGCAGCCAATGCTCTTGCCATCGGATGGTTGCTTTTTGGAGGTCAGGTCCAGTTCATCGGTTTTTTCCTTGTGCTGATCTTTATTATCCAGGTATCAGAAATGATTTACTTCTTAAACCGCACCAACCGCCAGATTGCCTTCTTTTTCGATGCAGTTAGAAACGATGATTCAACACTTAACTTCCCGAAAAAAACAGGTAATATTACCCTTAATGAGTTAAATACAAGCCTGAATAAAGTCAATGAACTGATTAAACACATTAAGTTTGATTTACAGGAGCAGGAGCAGTATTTCAAAACCATCCTTGAACACATTTCCACCGGAATTATCACCTTCAACGAAAAAGGAAATATTTTTCTTTCAAATACTTCGGCAAAAAATTTATTGGAACGCGAACATCTCAATCATATCGACCAGATTGCAAGCATTGATAAAAGACTTTATTCGACATTAAAAGAGTTGCAGGCCGGCGACAACAGGCTGGTAAGTTTCAATGGCAAAAATGGGCTGGTCCAGCTATCACTAAAATCGACACAGTTTAAAACGGCCTCTGAAAATCTGTTACTCGTTACTATACAGGATGTAAAAAATGAGATGGATTCGAAAGAACTGGAAAGCTGGATAAAATTAATAAGGGTGCTTACACATGAGATAATGAATACCGTTGCGCCAATCACTTCCCTATCTCAAACCATTCTGGGTTATTATAAAAATCTCGAACAACAGCCTCCTTCCGAAAAGATGATAGCTAACACCGTGAAAGGGCTTGAAGTAATAAATGACAGGGGAACCGGTTTGATCAGTTTTGTAGAAACCTACCGGAAGTTAACGCGTATTCCGCCACCCGACAAGAAACCTATCGGGGTAAAACTGCTTTTCGAGCAAATTATTACGCTCATTGGCATTGAATCTGATCAGAATAACGTTCGTATTGAATCCGATGTACATCCGCCTGATTTGGAAATTTCTGCCGATAAAAAACAAATCTCGCAGGTGCTGATCAACCTGGTGAAGAACTCGAAAGAAGCGCTTAAAAACAGCAAGGAAGGAAACATTGTTTTACAAGGCAAAATCAATGAATACGGACGAACTTTAATAACTGTAAGCGACAATGGTCCCGGAATACCGGATGACCTGATGGATAAAATATTTATACCTTTTTTTACTACCAAGGATTCAGGCTCGGGAATTGGGTTAAGTCTTTCTCGCCAGATTATGCTATTGCACGGAGGGAGTTTAAAAGTGGTTTCCAAACCCGGGAAACAAACCGTTTTTACTCTTGAATTCTAATATAGAAAGTCAAACAATTTTTCATCACCCTGTCGGTTTTCCTTTATAAGTTTTTTTCATATTCCGGTGAAACCGGTTAATCAATTGCGCATGTAAATGAGGGTAGATTCCTTCCCGTGTTTTAGGTTTACTTTTGTAATAACTTAAATGCGTGATTAAAGTATATCCCTTAGGTGTGCTTTGGAAAAACATCTGCTGTTTACCGCTGGTACCATTTCCTTTGATGTAACTGTATTCGATTAGTCTTTCAGCAGGATCAACTTTTGTTACCTCAAAAGCCATCGCTATTTCTTTAAGGCCCATTAACAACTTTATATCAAAAAAAACTATTAGTCCAATATTTAGGTTTTCCAACTTATCTGAACTATAATAGATTGAATCATTTTTCCTCGAATAGGCCAGGCCCATATGTACAGAATTTGAATTCCAGGAGGACTGCAAATCAGAGTTGGCATAATAGCCCCAAACTTTTGATAAACTGTCTTTTACAAGATATTCACGATCAATCACATGAAAACCTGCAGTACTGCTGTCGGGGTCAAGTGAAGGTTGAATATCACTAAAAGAAACTACTTCGCCTGCTTTCTGATTTTCAAGAAATTCAACAATACGTTTAAATGCAATTTTCTTTGTCTGTACATCATCAAGTTTTGTTTGTGCAAAACCCGAAAGGTATCCTGTTAAAATAAAAAGGAATAAACTGATTATTTTTGGTTTAGTAAATACTGAATCCACCGTCAAAGTCCTTAGTGTCCGCGGTAAATATAGCAATTATTTGATGTCAGGAAATATGTTTTCCAATCATCCGGGATAGAGACACTCAGAAATGCAGTTTTTCATGAAGTGCTTCTTTGTATTTGATGCTAACCGGAATTCTTTTATCTGCAACAAGTACCTGGTTTCCTTCCAGATACTGAACCTTTGAAAGCGAAATAGCCCATGATTTGTGGATTTGTACAAAATCTTCCTCCGGAAGACGAGCTAAAAAGTCTTTCAGGCGCCCGTGAACCATAAGAGTTTGATCGTTTAACCCAAACCGAACATAATCGCCACAAGCTTCGAGATACTTGATTTCATCAAATGTTACACGGTAATCCTTTTTGTTCGATCTCAAAATGAGGTGGGATGTTTTGTTCTCAGGTTTTTGTTTAAACCGATCAACTGCCCTGTTCACAGCTAAACGGAAACGTTCGAACGAAACCGGTTTTAAAAGATAATCTACCGCATCTACCTCGAAACCTTCAACAGCATATTGCGGATAAGCAGTTACAAAAATAACAAGAGGAGGTTCTTTCAGCGATCTCATTAAACCAATACCACTGAGCCGGGGCATGTTTATATCAAGAAAAAGCAACTGTATTTCATCCTGCTTCAGAACTTCACCAGCTTTGAGTGCATCGCCTAAAACAGCTACTAATTCCAGTTCCGGACTGGAATGAATAAAATCGGCTATTACTTCCTGCGATAGCGGTTCATCATCAATAACCAGGCATTTTAGTTTCATATTTCCAACAATTGAATGCTTAAGTCAACTTTAAAAGTACGCTCTCCTTCCGTAATTTTCAAATTGTATTTTCCAGGATAAATGAGATCTAAACGTTTCCGAACATTTTCAATTCCAATTCCCTTCTGTTCACTCCCAGGATCGGCTGATTTTCCTTTGCTGTTTTCCACTTCCAGATGAAGGGAATCACCGTCGGTGTCGAGCTTTATGCGAACAAAAACGTCTTCTCCACCACCTTTTATCCCGTGTTTAAAACTATTTTCTATAAAAGGCAGCAACATCATCGGCGCTATTCTTTTTCCTTCAGTTTCGCCATTTAGAGCAAACTGAATTTGGTTTTGATTCCGGCTTCTCAGGTTTTGCAGGCTAATGTAATTTTTCAACATTTCCACTTCCTTTTCAAGCAGAATAAAATCCGTTTCCGTATCATAAATCACATGGCGCATCAAATCGCTGAGTTGAACAATTTTGTTTGGAACTTCATCGGAGTGTTTCCGTGCCAGCGCATAAATACTGTTCAATGAATTAAAAAGAAAGTGCGGATTAATTTGAGCATGCAAAGCTTTTAATTCTGCTTTATTCTTCTCTGTCTCGATTTCCTGAAGCCGGAACCAACCACGAGCCAGTCTTAGCAAACTGGTTGTAAAAAGGTAAATTGAAAAATAGAGTGAAATATCCCAGAAACTATAATAAGCAATAAAATAATATCCTTCAAAAATATAATCGATCCAACTATCAAATAACAATAAGTAGAAAGCCGAGCCGACAGCAACCAGGGCCAACACAGAAAATGAATACCACAGGTATCTTCCTTTTTCGAGCAGCCGGGGAAATAACAGACGCAGGTTTATATAAACTACCGACACAATGGGTATGTGAAAAACAGCTGTGTAAATCAGGTCGATTTTTTTGACATCAGCCGAAACTTTCAATACATTCAGCAAGACCAGGAACGAGAGACACCAGAAAAACAAGTGCTGTAAAGTCCTGTTCCTGATCAGGCGATTGAACTGAGATTTTAGTTTTCCATCCATGTTATTTTCGGAATAGAACTACCTCGAGGCCGTCTTTGAAAGCTTCCTCCGAATTTACATATTTTGTTACAAACTTCTGAAGCTCCTGTGGTTTGGCAGTGAGTAAAATCAGGTCGTCATTTTCTTCGTGGTGAATACGGATTTTGTTTTCACGAATTAATTTTGCCAACCAGTCGGGATTAAACCAGTTAATTTTCAGTACATCTTTTTCTACGGTCAACTTCGCAATGGTATGAACCGGAATGACATGGAAAGTTGAAAGCCTGATTTCGCCATCGTCAGGATAATCTTTTAAATAGAAATCGAGAAAATACTGCCCTGCAAGTTTTATAATATGAACTTCAAACGTGGATGTATATTCTTTACCGTCTTCCGATGAATGTAAAGTCAGAATATACATACAACTATCGCGTTCTGTTTTCGTTTTTTCGTCGAGGTAGGGATGTACAAAATTCCAAACATCTTCACCATCATTGAACTTCACCTCCTGATCGTCGTTTTCAAACCATTCGCCTGTAAGAATATCATTTGCGAACAAATCTTTTTCAGTATAAAGCGGGTAAAAAGAATAAACCACACAACCGGATAAAAAAACAGCGATCAAAGCAACCAGTATATAAATTTTCCTTCTCATGATTTTTTATTTTTTAGTTTTCATTCAAAAGTAAAGAGAAGAAAAGTGCCAGACGAATTATTTCGTTGAGACAAGGCATTTTATCGTTGACGCAAAAAAACCGGGAATATTTTAAATATTTCCGGTTCTTTTCAGATTTTAGTTTGAAATTATTCGATATCGAGTATCGGTTTATATTTTGGGACCAATGCTTTCATCACAACCCAACCGATAAGATAGGCCACTGCACAAAAAGAGAAGATGATAAAATAACCGGCTTCTTCTCCTTTAAATCCCAGGAGTGACATCTGAACTCTGTCAGCATAATCAAACAATACTCCCGAACTTTTATTAATAATTACAGATCCCAGTCCTCCGGCAAGTCCGCCAATGCCAGTAATGGTTGCAATAGCGCTTTTCGGGAACATGTCGCCTACCGTTGAAAAGATATTAGCAGACCACGCCTGATGAGCCGCTGCTGCTATACCAATGATTATGATAGGAAACCAGAATGTTATGTGACCTAAAGGCTGTGCAAAAAGTGCCAGTAAGGGGAAAAAAGCGAAAATTAACATCGACTTCATTCTTCCTGCATACGGGTGCATTCCCTGTTTATCAACAAAATAACTTGGCAACCAGCCTCCAATAATCGACAACAAAGTAATGGCGTATAAAACAAAAATTCCCAGCTGTGCTTTCGGATCAGAAGATTCGAGCCCATAAACGGAACTTAAATAAGCTGGAGTCCAGAAAAGATAGAACCACCAAACACCATCAGTCATAAACTTTCCAAAAGCAAAAGCCCAGGTTTGTTTGTAACCAAATGCTTTTAGTAACCCAAACTTTTTCTTTTCGACATGTGCTTCTTTTTGAACTTCACTATCGTGATCCTGACTAATATAATCCAATTCGGCCGTGTTAACACCAGGATGCTGTTCGGGCTTTTTATAGCCAAACTGCCACCACCCCATCCAAAGGAATCCAAGTGCACCAATAATAATAAAAGCTGTTTCCCATCCCCAGTATTTTGCAATAAGTGGAATGGTTACCGGTGCAGCCAGTGCACCTACTGTAGAACCGGCATTAAAAATACTGGTCGCATAAGCGCGGTCTTTTTTCGGAAAATACTCGGCTGTGGTTTTAATTGCTGCCGGAAAGTTACCGGCTTCACCAAGAGCAAGGACAAAGCGGGCAATTACAAAAACCGTGACACTCACGTTCAATATCCGGCCAACATTATCAACAGTTGCAATATATTCCCGGGCCTGAGCAAACCCAACCAACCAGTGACCAGTCAGAATTCCGGAAGTTGCAATACCACAGAACGCATGCAATACTGCCCCAACCGACCAGATTCCAATGGCCCATAAATATCCCTTTTTTGTATCAAGCCAATCTACAAACCGACCTGCAAACAATAAACTTATGGCATAAAAAAGCGAGAATAATGAGGTGATCGTTCCATAATCACTGTTGGTCCAGTGAAATTCGGGAGCGATAAAGTCTTTCCAGGTAAGAGAAAGAACCTGTCGGTCCATGTAGTTTACAGTAGTGGCTGCAAAAAGCATGGCAACAATTACCCACCGGTAATTGGTCATTTGTTTGTCGGTTGCTTTGTTTGTCATTGATCTGTTTAGTAAATGATTAATTCTGGTATTAGTTGTTGATTGTATTCGTTTATAAAACTGATGAGAACAGAAAACCTTTCAGAAATATGGTGGTTTAGAAACGTTCAATTGGATCTAAAATTTAAAATATTCTTTTGCATTGTTAAAACAGATATTTTCCACCATCGTTCCGAGCAACTCCATATCATAAGGAATTTCTCCTTTTTCCACGTCGCTGCCGAGCAGGTTACACAGGGTCCTTCGAAAATATTCATGACGAGTATACGACAGGAAACTGCGAGAGTCTGTGAGCATACCAACAAAGCGACTCAGTAATCCTAGGTTTGATAAGGTGTTTATCTGTTTTTCCATCCCGTCTTTCTGATCGAGGAACCACCAACCCGAACCAAACTGCATTTTCCCTGGAACCGAACCATCCTGGAAATTCCCGATCATCGTAGCAAATAATTCATTATCACGCGGATTCAGGTTGTAAAGAATGGTTTTGCTCAATTTGTTTTCCAAATCCAAACGGTTGAGCAATTTAGAAAGCGGCCGGGCAATTTCCAGGTCACCGATGGAATCGAAACCTGTGTCTGGCCCCAGCTTGTTAAACAATCGTGTGTTATTATTTCGAAGTGCGCCAATATGATATTGCTGTGTCCAACCTCGCGAATGGTCCATAATCCCGAATTCGTATAACATGGCTGACTGGAACTTCCTTATTTCGCCATCACTCAAATCGTTCCCCTTACGTATTTTCGAAAAGATTCTTTCGATTTCTGTTTCGAAATAATCTTCCGCAACCACTGTTTCCAAACCATGATCGCTCAGGCGGCAACCATTGTCATGAAAAAACTGGTGACGACTGTCCAATGCATCCATTAAAGCTGCAAAAGATCCAATATTTTCGTCGGCTGCTTCTTCCAATGCATCGATGTAATGATTATACGTTTCGGCATTTTCCACAGCCATTGCCTTATCGGGACGCCAGGCGGGCAAGACTTTTGTATCAAAATCATCTGTCCGAATCATTCCGTGGTATTCCAGCGAATCAATTGGATCGTCAGTGGTACAGATGGTACGTACATTGGCCATTTTGATGATTCCACGACACGAGTACTCTGGAGTTTGCAATTTGGCATTGCATGTTTCCCAAATCTCATCAGCCGTCTTTGGACTCAATAATTTTTCAATACCAAAGAAACGTTTCAATTCCAGGTGAGTCCAGTGATAAAGCGGGTTCCGAAGTGTATGCGGGACGGTTTCTGCCCACTTATCGAACTTCTCACGATCACTTGCATTCCCGGTACAAAAACGCTCCTGAACACCGTTGGTACGCATCGCCCGCCATTTGTAATGGTCGCCGTGTAACCAAATTTCAGTGATATTATTGAACTGGCGATCCTCGGCAATATCTTTCGGGTTAATATGACAGTGATAATCGAAAATCGGCATTTTGGCCGCATGGTTGTGATATAACTCCTTTGCCACATCGCAGTGTAAAAGAAAGTCCTGGTCCATAAATGGTTTCATAATCATTTTTTTAGCCGGAAGACGGAAGTCCGAAGTCCCGAGTTCTGAAAATTACAAATCAAAAAGCCTTTTCAGGTGGCGTTCATAAATATTTTCTTCTACACAGCCCCCCACTTCTTCTGAATATTTTTTTAGTAAACCGGTGTATTTCTCACCCATTTCAGCAGCTACTTTATATCCCACATGGATCAACTGCCGGAAGTTCGCATTATAATCCGGATGACCGGGAATATGACGTAAAGTATTACCATATTTCTCACCTGACCAGGTTTCTACTTCTTTCACAGTAGGAAGTTTGCTATCATCAATATCGATCACATCAGCATAAGGGGCACACAATTCTTCTTTGCGTTCCAAAGCCTTACTATAAATTTCTTTGGCTACAGCCAAACCCTCATCTCCTGAAATAGCGAGTCCGATCACTTCTTCCAACCAGGTGGTACCTGCAGTTTTTACATGCAGACCTTTATCGTGTTTCTTGATAATATCGGCCATGATTGGGTAGATTGTAAATTTATCCGAACCTGAATGAACACTCAGTTTCAAATCTTCAGGTAACCCAAACGTTTTAACGGCATAATCAATCACCAGCACATCCTGTTCAAATTCTTTGGTGAATTGTTCCACATCACCAACGTAATCAACCCCCTTATTAAACCGACCTGTAAATTTTGGAGCAATGGTTTGCGCGGGGATCTTTTCGTCTGCGATCATTTTCAGAATAAAGAACATATCGACAGGTGTTTGCGGACTTTCAACTTCATCCATCGACACCTCGGTTACAAAATTGCCGGTGCCCTTTACAGCTTCAATGTGTCGGTAGATCTTTCCGGCTTCTTTGATCGCTGCCAAAAACTTTCCGGCAACTTCATCGAGTAAAGACTCAGTAATCTCAATCGGATCTTCTATTCCGGGAATAATCACTTTATCGCCCAGCGCGGCACATGATTTTTTAAATACCGCAATGTCTTCAGCAGGGCTTTCGTTACCAATATACATGGCCACATCGAGTGTGAAAAAGTTACAATGTTCAATAAACCGATCAACATTAGAAAGGTTAATATGATCGGCATCAACAAAATAAGGCCCTTCCCAGCCCAGGCTTTTCACGGCATTGTCTGCTTCAATCCTGGTTCCTTCAGGTTCCGAATGAACAATATTATGTTCGCGGTTCGACTTGTTCCATACCGGCGTAACCTCCACTCCTTCTGAAGTGGCAGTTATCAATGCACTTAACTGTGCTTCTCCTTCGTGATTGAAGCGGTCTCCCACTCCAAAACTGTATTTTCCTAATTCCATTCAGTAGCTAAAATTGATTAATTAAACTGGCAATAATATTTTCCGTGTACGTGCACGAAATTAGAAATCTATTTTGAAACAAGCAAGAATAATAAGTAAATGAACCTGTATTTTGAAAGATTTTTTTTAATAATGATTAGCTGATGAAAATTATTCAGAGTAGTCTTCTTCCAATTTTTGTCAAAAAAAAACGGGGAAAGCTGTGGAAAATGAAAGTTGGGATTAGGGAGCTTTAATTTTAAACAGAATTCCTGAAAATGAAAAAGGGATAACCAGATTGGTTATCCCTTTTTATTCATAAACTAAACATGTATACTATGCTAAGAACGATATTAAAACCCCGGCCGCAACTGCCGACCCGATAACACCTGAAATGTTACTGGCCATACAGTATTGAAGAATGTGGTTTTGGTTATCGTATTTCAAAGCCATTTCATTCGCTACCCGCGAAGCCATAGGAACAGCACTTAGACCAGTTGCTCCAACCAGCGGATTGATTTTCTTTTTCGAAAAAGCATTATAAATTTTAACAGCCACAATTCCACCGGCAATAGAGATGGCGAAGGCGACAAACCCCCCGATTACAATTCCGATGGTTTTAGCACTCAAAAATACTTCTGAAGTCATGGTGGCTCCTACCGTTAAGCCAAGGAAGATAGTTGCGGTATTCATGATCGGTCCCTGGGCAGCATCAGCCAAGCGAGCTGTTGATGAGCCTATTTCCTTGATCAGGTTACCAAACAACAACATTCCCAACAACGGAACCGACGACGGAACCATAATTGCAGACAAAGTACCCAAAGCAATCGGGAAAATAATTTTAGCCGCTTTCAGGTTCTTGATCTGGTACTTCGGTGGATACAGCTTATCCATCTTCTTCATGTTGATGGCAAACTCCTTTTTTGTAATCAACAAACGAGCGACCAGCGGAATAATCACCGGTACCAGTGCCATATACGAATAAGCAGCAATGGCAATCGGTCCCAGCAAATGCGGAGCAAGTTTAATCGTCGTGTAAATAGCTGTTGGGCCGTCGGCACCACCAATAATTCCAAGCGATGCAGCTTCTTTTGGTGTAAAACCAATGGCAACAGCACCTGCAAGAATTGTAAAAATTCCTATTTGCGCGGCAGCCCCGAAGAAAGCCAGTTTCAGGTTCCGGAGCATGGGACCGAAATCGGTCAGTACACCCACTCCCATAAATATAATTGGAGGTAATAGTCCTGTTTTTATCAGAGAATAGTACAGGTAATTCATAATCCCGTATTCATGAGCAATCTCAAACAGGTTCATGTAACGATCCGCGCCAAGTTCAATTAATTTGGAATCAACTACTCCCATTTGTCCGCCTGGGAAGTTGGCCAGCAATACACCAAATGCAATCGGAACCAGCAACAACGGTTCGTATCCCTTTTTAATTCCCAGGTACAACAGAACAAAACCTATTACCCACATGATCAGCGTTTGCCACGTAATGGCGCTTAAAGCTGTCATGTTAAATAGTTCTCTTAATATTTCCATAGCCTGATTAAGCCAGTTTTACCAATACATCATCTTCATCTACACTATCGCCATTGGCTTTCAAAATCTCGACAACCTTGCCAGGTTTTTCAGCCAGAATAGCGTTGTATGTTTTCATCGACTCAATGTAACATACCACATCTCCTTCTTTTAACGAATCGCCAATCTTAATCGGCTTTTCAGAATTATCTTTTGTTAGCATGAATTTGCCTTCCAGAGGGGACAGAACTTCAATAAAAGTTGTACCATTAACAGTTGCAGGAGCTTCTTTTGCAATTGGAGCAGCACTTACCGGAGCTGCAGGTTCACTTGCTACATCACCGTAACTAACTCCTACTTTAAACTTTTCACCGTTTACATCAATGATCATCGATTTCGGTTCGAATGATGCTGCAGGAGCTGAAATTTTTTCAGCTTTTTTCTCTTTCGGCGCTTTTTTAGCTGCTAAATCTGCTTCAAAATCCGCTTTTGCCTTTCCCGATTTGTAGGCACGATATTGTTCCGGGTGCATGGCCAATTCAAACAGTTCTTCATCATCCTGTCCTAAGTCCCAATTATTATCCTTCATTTCTTTTCTGTACAGATCCAGGTTATCAGGATAAAGATTCTGTGGCACTCCGGTATAAAATTCCTTTCCGGCTGCTTTGGCCAGTTCAATAATTTCAGGTGCCAATTCGCCAGGCAATTTGCCCGACTTACCAATAATCATATCCCAGATGTTATCAGCAATCATACTCCAGCGTTCGCGGCCTTTAGTCAACTGGATAACGTTCATCAAAGCCAGGTTTTTCACATACTGACTAAATGGTGTTACCAACGGAGGATAACCCAACATCGGCCAAATGTATTCTACTTCATCAAACAGTTTGATTAGAAGATCATCCTGTGTTAAAGTAGGTTTATTATGTTTTACGAGCCATTTATTCAGGCTTTCGAGATTGTTCCCAAGGTCTGCCATCATACTTCCCATCATTCCCCCAGGAAGACCGGAACCAATCAACAGTGAGTTCATGTGACGGTTTTTCGGATCGATATAATAACCGAGAAAATCGTCCATAAATTCCTGCGTAAGCGAACGAACCTCCATATAAGCTTTCATATTGATGTCTTTCACCGCATAACCAGCGTCTTTCAGCATTCCCTGAACTGCCAGCACATCAGCATGGCCGGTGCCCCAAGAGAGCGGCTCCATAGCCACATCCACATAATCAACACCTGCACGGGCAGCTTCCAGGATGCTTGCCATTGAGAAACCCGGACCAGAATGACCGTGGTACTGCACAATAGTTTTAGGATGAGCTGATTTTATATTTTTGATGATTTTGCCAATAAAAGCCGGACGACCGATCCCTGCCATGTCTTTTACACATATTTCATCGGCACCCATTTCAATCAGTTGCTCAGCCAGGTTTGTATAATATTCAACGGTATGAACCTTTGAGATTGTAAGACTTAAGGACGCCTGCGAAATCATGCCTCCTTCTTTGGCAAATTTGATTGAATTTTCGAGGTTTCGAGGATCGTTCAAACCACAAAAAGAACGGGCGATATCAGTCCCCTGTAACTTTTTAACCTTAAACATCAGTTTCCGAACATCCGCCGGAACCGGTGTCATGCGAATGGCATTCAGAGCACGTTCCAGCATGTGAGTCTGAATACCAACGTCGTTAAACGGTTGCGTCCAGCGACGATTGGCAATGTTCGGATTCTCGCCAAACAAAAGGTTAATCTGTTCAAATCCGCCACCATTGGTTTCAACCCTGTCGAAACACCCCATATCTATAATAGCCGGTGCAACCTTTTCCAATTGTTCAACCCGGGGAACATATTTCCCCGACGACTGCCACATATCGCGGTACAGCAAACTAAATTTAATCTCTCTCTTCATTTCAGTCTATTTTTTGATTTTTATTGGACACTATTGTGTTATTTCATTTTTTTTATCGAGCTAACACGGCCTTTTCCTCCGGTTACGATATCAACTGCAGAAACAATGGCAGCAATTTTAGCCGAATTCATTTCTGATGTTTTACTCTCAGAAATCGTTTGAACTTCAACAACAGTAGAATATTTGTTGGTCACACGAATGATTACATTTCCGAGAAGCACAACCATGATCAGCATGAAAAACACGGTTCCCATCCCGGTAAAAATTAGTTGTATTACTTGAGCCATTTTTAGATTTTTTAATTGAAAGGCGCAAATTTATATTTATCTGCGAATTGGCTCCTTTCGTAAATATTAAATTATAAGCAAAACACGTATTTCACTTACAATTTATAATAAGTCAACATAATTATAAATTAATAAAAAGACTTAACGTACTGTTACTTATACAGTAATCTACATAAGTAGCTTTCACCGTATAAACTTTCTGCTCTTCAACATATTCTTAAGAAACTTAACATTGGGAGCTCACAAAAGACTTACAAGTATGAAATAAGGAGAAAGACATTGATTTTACTCAACTTTTGAGTTGACTTACATCAGCTCTGAACACAATTGTATTCCAAATAAAAGGTACACAAGAACGATATCTCTGACTTGAATTTGAAGCGGTATATTTATACCCTATCAGACTAATTATTTAAGAAAAAAGGCTGTTCCTTTCGAAACAGCCTCTGCAAGCTTTTAAATATTTATGAAATCTTAATCTCTTTCGCCGGTTTCGGCTTAACTTCTTCGCGTTTTGGCAAGATCACATGTAAAATACCATTGTCGTATTTTGCCGAGATCTTCTCTGCATTCACCACACTTTCCGGCACGCTGAATGAACGTTGGAAAGACTGATAACTAAACTCCCGGCGCGTTACTGAATCTCCGTTTTTTTCTTCTTTTTCATCTTTCTTTTCAGAAGAAATAGTTAAACGGCCATTGTCGTAATTCAGTTTGAAATCCTGTTTGTCCATTCCCGGGGCAGCTACATCAATTTTAAACTCATTCTCGTTTTCCAGAACATTTACTGCCGGCAGAGTTGAATTCAACCCTGCAAAATTCCGGGTATTCCAATCCATCATGTTTCCTTCAAAAAACTTGTCGAACAAAGAAGGAAATGATGAATAATCATTGTTAAATAATCTTGGTAGTGCCATAATTAAATCCTCCATCTTTTTGTTAGACATTCAATTGTTTTCACACCCATGATTTTTCAAATCCGGTGCCGTTTTTAATTATCAAACCTGGTATTTTGGAGTATCTCCCAGTCAATCAGAAATTTATAAAAAAGCCATAAAAACAACTCATTAAAACACTGTGAAAGAATGACATAATCAATAAATCAGGAAAAGAAATTTTGACATTTTTTGAGAAATTCTGACACTATTGAAGAAGCAAGATTCGTTCTGACAAGGTAAAAGGCATACAAAAGAAGAGTTTAGCATTATAACCGAGTTAAAAATCAAATACATACATTAAAAAGTTAATAATCAGGATAAAACTAGTCATCATAAAATATTTATATTTGTTTACTAAACCATATCTTTCTTTGGAAGAGAGATTCATTATATCGGGCTTAAAAAAAAGGGATAAAGCTGTTTTTGATTTTGTCTTTAAATATTACTATTCCGGATTGTGTGCTTATTCTATGAATTATATATCTTCTCAGCAAGTAGCCGAAGATATCGTCCAAGGATTTTTTGTTTCGCTCTGGATAAAAAGTGAAAACCTGGAAATTAATACTTCTTTAAAAAGTTATCTGTTTACTTCCGTAAAGAATAAATGTTTGGATCATCTCAAACATAATAAAGTCAAAGAGAGTTATCAAAAGCATCTTACTAACACCCCTGATCAACAAGAGCCTTCCCACCTCAGTATGTATGTTGAAACAGAACTGAACGAAATATTAGCATCAGCAGTTGAGAAGCTTTCTCCAAGATGCCGTGAGATTTTCGAACTTAGCAGGTTTGAAGGATTAAAAAATGCAGAGATCGCTGAAAAACTTCAAATCTCAAAAAGAACAGTTGAAGTCCAAATAAGCAATGCGCTAAAATTGCTAAAGGAAGAGTTAAAAGATATTTTGCCATATTTCATAATACCCCTGTTGCTGCAATAATCCGTTAAATGGCATATATGTGTTGTATGTCATTTAATCGTCATATAATAAAGTTCGATAAGTTTTAGATTTTAGTTAGTTAGATTAGTATGGATATAATTGATCCCAAAAGGGATGTTGAAGAATTGTTACCCGGCTACTTCTCCGACGAGCTTGGGGAAGAAAGCCGGGTAATTGTAGAAGAATGGAAAAATGCCTCAAATGAAAATAAAAGAGAATTCCTTGATTTTAAAAGAGTTTGGGAAGCGGGAGAAAAACTTGCTTTAATGAAGCAATTTAATGCAGACAAAGCTTTACAAAAAGTACATGATCAGGTCTTCAGAGTTAAAAGAATTGCTATTGGGAATGTAATAAAGAAGGTTGCTGCGGTTCTTGTTATCCCATTGCTTGTTTACTCAGGTTATGTAACATTACAGTTTGAAAAACAAAAAAATCTGTTCACCAGTGAGGCTCCCAGTTGGACTGAAGTATCAACAACAACAGGCATGCAATCCAAACTCACATTACCCGACGGGTCGGAAGTCTGGCTAAATTCTGCAACCAACCTGAAATATCCTTCAAAATTCGGAAAATACAGAGAAGTTGAGATATGTGGAGAAGCCTTCTTCGAAGTTCAGAAAGATGATGAACATCCGTTTATCGTTAAAACCGGAAAAATCAACATTGAGGTTACAGGAACATCGTTTAATGTGTTGAATTATCCGGAAGAGATTCAAACAGAAGTTGTATTAAAATCAGGGGAAGTTAAACTCTTTTCAGGCGATGTTTCTGACAAAAATGAAATTTCAGTACTAAAACCCGGGCAAAAGGCTACTTATATAAAGAATCAAGGTAAAGTATTCATAAACAACACTTACGTTGAAAAGCATACTGCCTGGATGGAAGGCAAACTGATGTTTGTAGACGATCCGATGGAAGAAGTGGTAAGGAAACTGAACAGATGGTTTAATGTTGAAATTGTACTTCAGGATACAGACTTACATGAATATGTATACAAAGCAACCTTTGAAGATGAAACTCTCGACCAGATACTGGAATTACTAAAACTTTCGGCTCCTATAGAATATACTTCAAACCCCCGAAAATTAATGCCCGACGGCACATTCTCGAAAAGAAAAGTAATAATCAAAAAACGACATATGAAATAAAACAAACAGCTACAAAACAAGAGGAAAGTGTTTGCACCACCTTCCTCTGTGATTAAATCGGCCAAGGGCACGATTAAAGATTTAATTATTCTCACAAACTAAATCAAGGTAAAACTATGAAAAAAAAACAAAGCTTTAATTGGGTTTTGTCTGAAAATGCCAATTCCCGAAAGATTTTACTAGCTATGAAACTAACTATCTTATTAATCCTGGTAACTTTTGGATCGCTCTACGCTTCCGTCAGTTATTCTCAATCCGCCAGGTTAAGCCTCTCACTTAATGACGCCTCAGTTATGGAAGTTCTGAATAAAATCGAGGACGAATCCGAATTCTATTTTCTATATAACAAAAAGCTAATAGATGTTGAGCGAAAAGTAAGTGTAATAGCCGAGAACAGAAGCATCAAGGAAATTCTGGATAAGCTGTTTAAAGGTACCGATGTAATTTATTCTGTAGTCGACAGGCAAATTGTATTATCGGATAAAGCAATTATGCAACAGGGTAAAACAGTAACCGGTAAAGTTATCGACGCAGATGGGTTACCTTTACCAGGAGTTACAGTTATTATAAAGCATACAGCTCTCGGAACAGTTACAGGAACAGACGGGTCATACTCTTTAGATAATGTTCCTGAAGACGGAATACTTGTTTTCTCATTTGTCGGGATGTTAACTCAGGAGATTAAAATTGGAAATCAAAGCGTTATTAACGTGACTCTGGAAACCAACATCGTTGGTCTGGATGAAGTTATTGCCATTGGATATGGTACTGTAAAAAAGTCTGATTTAACTGGTTCTGTCGCTTCCGTGAGGTCGGAAGATTTTGGCGACCGTGGTGGAACGGGAGTTAGTAGCCTCCTGCAAGGTAAAGTCCCCGGATTAGACGTAACCGAAGGAAAAATCAGGGTTCGGGGTGTTACAACAATAAACAATACAGACCCTCTATTTGTCATCGACGGATTTATTGATGGAAACATGAGTACTGTCCACCCAAACGACATTGAATCAATCGAAATTTTAAAAGATGCATCTGCAACAGCAATTTATGGAGCCCGTGGGGCCAATGGTGTAATTCTCGTTACCACAAAAAAAGGTAAAGAAGGAGCTCCTGAAATTGATGTCAGCACCTACTATGGCATTTCTTCCCCAGCCAAACGACTCGAAATGCTGAATGCCCAGCAATACATGAATTTAATAACCGACATAGAGATTAACGGTGGCACAACCCGCGAAGACCTCGGTGCATTTTCCAAAATTTATAATGCCGATGGCACACCAAACGCCTACTCGATAACCCAAAGAACCGACTGGCAGAATGAAATATTCAATACCGCAACTTCTGAGGAAGTTACAATGAGTATTCGGGGAGGATCATCCAGAACGAGTTATAATGTTAGCACAGCTTATAATAATTCTAATTCTATTCAGGGCCTGACAAACATGAAAAATTATCGGGTTGGCCTGATTGGAGACTGGTGGGTTATCAGCGATAAATTTAAATTAACTGAAAGCTTCAGGGTACATCATTATAATACCAATGGTACTGATGCAGATTTCGTTGGTGGATTGCGCATGCCACCTTATGCCCCAATTTATGACGAAAATGCAATTGGCGGATATTCTTATGTTACCACAACCGACGACTTGAATGATGCTGCCAACCCACTGACAGGCATGAACAATACAGATTACTATTCGAAAGGAATTAACATAATGGCTCAGCTTGGAGCCGAAATTCATTTTCTAAAATACTTCACCTTTAACTCTTCGATCGGAGTTACAGGGAATTCCTATACAACCAACACATGGAACAATCCTACTCAAAACGGAAACCTTGTCAATCCTGATTATCAGTTAACCGAAAACTTCGGATTTAGTTATGCGCCACGAATCGAGAATTACCTGAATTATAATGCGCAATACGGTCAACATGAAATTGCCGCATTAATAGGTACTACTTATGAAAACGGTGCCTACGGAAGAAGCGTTTCTGTTTATGGAAAAGGATTTTTAAACGACAAAGTTCGAAATGTAACAGTTGCCGACGAAAGTGCTATAAGGTCAAACAGTGGCAGTCATTCGGCATATATGTCCTATTTCGGAAGGATAAATTATGTTTTTGCTAACAAATACCTTTTAACCGTTAATGTACGTGCTGACGGATCCGATGTTTTTGCTCCGGAATACAGGTGGGGTTACTTCCCGTCGGTAGCGGCAGGATGGAAAATCAATGAGGAAAAATTCTTCAAAAGTACATTAGTAAGCCAGTTAAAACTTCGCGCCAGTTATGGTATTACAGGTAACGATGCCATCGGGCAGTACCAGTATTTTTCTTCGGTACACAGCAATGTAACCTATGCTTTCCCTTCAGAGGGATCATCAACTTTATTTTACAACGGAGCAACCATCAATACCCTGGCTTCTCCGGCTATTCGCTGGGAAGAAACCGAAAACCTGTCGTTTGGTGTTGACTTGGGTTTATTCAAAAATAAACTTGAAATAAATGCCGATTACTTCCATAAAAATACCTACGACATATTATTTGCTGTACCTCAGCCACCATCACTCGGAATGGGTTTCAATGGCGGTGGAGGTAATGCAATAGTGAATGCTGCCAGTGTACTGAATAATGGTGTTGAATTAAATGCCTCGTATAAAAACAGAAAAGGGGACTGGTCTTATAAAATCCAGGGAAACGTAACATTTGTGAAAAATGAAGTTACTTCTCTGGGTAGCGGCGAACCCTATAATGCAGGCAGTTTTGGATTCTATTCAACAAACCGGACTGAGCTGGGCCATTCAATTGGTTATTTCTACGGCTTTAAAATGGATAAAGTATATGCAACGCAAACCGAAGTAGATGCCGATAACCAGGCAGCGCGTGCCGCCGCTAAAGCTGCAAATCCCGACCTGACAGATGCCGACCTCGCTAATATTTATTATCAGTCGGCTGAAACTCAAGCTGGCGATATCCGCTTCTTCGACCTTCCTGATGAAGACGGAAACTTTGATGGGAAAATAACCGATGATGACCGGACAGACCTTGGTTCGCCAATACCAAAAATGAACTTTGGTTTAACCGCAACTGTGAAATATAAAGATTTCGACTTCTATATGTCGTGGACAGGCGTTACCGGAAACAAAATCCTATATGAGTTTGGATATTGGATGGAAGGTATGATACGCCCGTTCAATAGCACTTCAAATGTACTCGACCGTTGGATAAGTGAGTCAGAACCAGGGAATGGAGTTATACCTAGGGCGGTTAAAACCGATCCCTCGAAAAACCTACGCATGTCTGACCGTTTTATTTACGATGGATCTTATGTCCGCATGAATCTGGCCAGCATCGGTTATACCATACCTGAAAATCTTATTAACAGCACATTTAAAGGAGCTGTCAGTTCTGCCAGGATTTATTTTAGTGCCGACAATCTGATCACGATAAGTAATTATCCGGGATACAATCCTGAAATTGGAGGAGATAATACCGAACGTGGAGCCGATGGAGGCACAAGCCCGGTTCCTCGTACATTCAGGTTTGGCGTAAATGTTACATTTTAGTGTTCAACCTAAATAGAATGAAATCATGAAAAACTTAAAGAAATTATATATTTTCCTTATTGCAATTATTCTTATAACAAGTTGCAACGACGATATACTTAATCTTACTAATCCAAACAGTTACGATACAGGTACTTTTTTTCAAAGTGAAGAAGAACTCGAACTGGCTACAAACGCTGTTTATGCGGGGCTTTACTTTGGAGGATTATGGATACGTGAATATTATTTTATTTTCGACCTGTTAGGAAACGATGCTTCAGTAGCAACAGCTTTACAGGGCGAATTGGCAGAATTTGCCAAATATACTTATGATGCTGCACACGGCCAGATAAATGTTTACTGGCGGTCGTTATACCGTATCGTGCTCAGAGCAAACCTTGTTATCGATAAGGGGACAGAATATATCAATAAAAATGGCGAAAGCGATAAAGTAGAACGGTTTATGGCGGAAGCTAAATTTCTGCGTGCTTATGCCTACTCAGAATTAGTTAATCAATTTGGCCGCGTTCCGTTAAAAACCAGTCTGGCTGATTTAGATGTAATTCTTACTCCACGCTCTCCCGTTGAAGATATCTGGAATCTTATTCATGAAGATCTGGATGATGCTATTGCTGTTTTACCGGTTTCATATGATGCCGTGAATTTAGGCCGAGCTACCAAAGGAGCTGCTACTGCCCTGAAAGGGAAATGTTATCTGACCCAGGGAATGTATACCGAAGCTGCAGCAGAATTTGCCAAGATGGAAAATATGGGTTACGACCTCATTCCTGGAGATCAATGGTATGACAACTGGAGCGATGAAGATGCAAAGGAAAACAACATTGAATCAGTTTTTGAAGTTCAGATGAAACATATTTCAGGATCGAATACATGGTATATGTTTGGAGGTCAGGAAGACTGGGGAGCTGGGGCAGCACATAATGGACGTCCGATGGAATATGGATTCAACGACTGGCAAAATGTATATATCTCGGATGCCGCTGTCCAGGCTTTTGTTTATGATGATCCGGAAGGAAATGAATATATCGACCCCCGCGCCGAGAATACATTCTACGGAAGGTATGGTTTAGGTGACTCAACCTGGTGCGACCTGGCTGGTTTTACTCCTGAAGATGTGGAAAATCTGGCAATCGATGATGTGGAGAAATCGCTGGGAACCGGTGTTTTACTTTATAACCTGGAAAAACGTGGGTATCGCTTCAAAAAATATCAGAATTACGAAAAGATTTTTAAAGAAGAGTTGCCTGAATCAGAAAACAATGGCAAAGTTATTCGTTATGCCGATGTACTGCTTATGCGGGCTGAAGCCCTGATAATGGGCAATAAAATAAGCGAAGGAATGGCGCTTATTAACCGTGTTCGTGAAAGGGTTGGTGCATTTACAATAAACGACGTTAGCGGGCAAGCTGAGGCAATGGAGATTTTGAAACGTGAACGCCATCTTGAACTTTGTGGCGAACAAGTCCGTTGGAGGGACCTTATTCGTTGGGGGGATGCAAAAACAGTCCTCAATAAAGAGCTTAACGATCAATATAACGATGGTGGCAATAAAGTATTCTTTCAGGATAAGCATGTTCTTTTCCCGATTCCGCAAAGTGAAAAAGATGTAAATACTGTTATCCTCGATGATATTTCAAATGACTGGAACTAACGCTCCAAAGTAGATATCGTTAATCGGCAACAAACTAACTGAACCTGAACCATCCGGGATAATTGTATAAAACCGGATGGTTCTTTAAATTTAAACTCAATAGGCTTGGGACTAGCATTTTAAATTATGTCGGTTTTATTGTCAGAAAAAATAACTAAACAAAATCAGATACTATGAAAAACAAGAAATTCGTTTTTACACTTTTTCTCTCATTTTTTATCGGATTGTCATCTTTTGCTCAATCGTGGGCAAATTTGGAGCGCTACCAAAACGATAATGCAAAACTCGGCGCTCCCAAACCCGGAGAAAACAGGGTTGTGTTTATGGGCAATTCAATTACCGATGCATGGATTCATGTTAGCCCTGATTTTTTTTCAGATAAACCATATATCGACAGGGGAATCAGCGGACAAACCACGCCCCAGATGTTGGCTCGTTTCCGCCCCGATGTTATAAACCTGAAACCGGCGGTGGTGCTGATCCTGGCCGGCACAAACGACATTGCAGGAAATACAGGTCCATCAACACTGGAAATGATTATGGATAATATCATTTCGATGACTGAAATTGCCAAAGCAAACCATATAAAAGTTATACTCTGCTCGGTTTTACCAGCGTACAAATATTCCTGGCGGCCCGAGGTAGAGCCTGCAGAAAAAATTGTAGAACTGAATAAAATGATTAAAAATTATGCTGGTAATAACGGAATAATTTACCTTGATTATTTCTCGCACATGGTAAACGAGCAAAACGGTTTAAAGAAGGAATTATCCGGCGATGGAGTACATCCGAACTTAGCTGGTTATAAAATTATGGAACCACTTGCCGAAAAAGCAATTAAAAAAGTATTAAACCAAAAATAGTTACCCTTCTGAAACAATGAAAAAAATATTACTGATATTTCAGGCCTTATTTCTTTTCTCTCTTGCATATTCTCAGCAGCAAATTCAATTCGTGAATTACGTTGATCCGTTTATTGGCACAAAAGGCGGTGGAAATACTTTTCCGGGGGCATCGTTGCCTTTCGGCATGGTAAAACTTGGTCCTGATTGTGGCGATAAACGCTCCAATTCCGGTTTTATTCCTGAAAGTCCCATTCACGGATTCAGTCATACTCATGTAAGCGGGACAGGAGGAGGCGCTAAATACGGGAATATTCTGCTAATGCCTTTTACCGGAAATTTTAGTGCCGAAGAAATTTCTTCCGAACCAAATAATTATTTTGCTTCTCCCGGTTATTTTTCAGTTGATTTAGCCAAATACCAAATTCATGCAGAACTGACTTGTAGCCGCAGTGTTGGTTTTCACAAATACACATTTCCTGAAAGTAATAAGAAAGGAATCCTGATAGATGCAGGCAGTTTTTTAGGAGAAGGGCACTGTTGCGGCGAAGCCCAGGAATTGGTTGGTTCAGAAATAAAAATTATTTCTGATAACATGATAGAAGGCTATTCCAGGGTTAGAGGCGGCTGGAACAAAGGCGGCGAATACACGGTTTATTTTTCGGCATTATTCGATTCACCTGCCATAAATTCCGGAGTATGGAAAGGCCAACAACTAACTCCCAACGGAACGGTTGCATACGACAGCGGAGAAAAAACCGGGGCATATTTTATGTTCGACGATAAAAACAATATTGTTCAGGTAAAAGTGGGAATTTCATTTATCAGCACCGGGAAAGCTTATCAAAATATTTTGAATGAAATCGACCATTGGGATTTCGATAAAGTTCGTCAAAATGCAGCAAATGAGTGGTACGAGGTCTTAAATTCAATTAAAATTGAAACAGAAAATGAAGCACTAAAAAAAGTTTTTTACACCGCGCTTTACCACACCATGTTGATGCCAACTGACCGGACGGGTGAAAATCCGAAATGGAACTCGGCAGAACCTTACTACGACGATTATTATGCAATTTGGGATACCTACCGGGCAACCAATCCTCTATTAACATTGATTCAGCCACAGCGCGAAGCCAATATCGTTCACTCATTGGTTGATATATACAGATATGAAGGTTACATGCCCGATGCCCGGAGCGGAAACCAATCAGGCCGGACACAGGGTGGCAGTAATTGTGATATGCTTGTTGCCGATGCATTTCTAAAAGGACTTACAGGCATCGATTACGAAACCGCATACGAGGCAATGTTGGAAAATGCAGAAATTCCACCAGGGGGGAATCAGGAAAAACAAGGCAGGGGCGGCATTAGCACATACATTGAATTAGGATATGTGTCTGCTGAATATGAGCCCAAAAGAAATATTCATATCCCAAAGCTCTATCCACGTGCCGGAACCCGTACGGTTGAATATTCAGCCAACGACTGGGCGATTGCACTCTTGGCAAAAGGAATGGGTAAAACAGAAGATTTCAATAAATATAAAAAAAGAGCTTCCAACTGGGCAAACCTTTGGAACAGAAACATATCAAGCGAGGGTGTAAACGGTTTTATCTGGCCTAAAACAAAAAATGGCGAATGGGTTAACGACTTCTCGGTGAATAAAGCAGGAAGCTGGGGAAATTTCTTTTATGAATCAAATTCGTGGGAATATTCATTTTATGTGCCACAGGATGTAAGCTCGCTTATCGACAGTTGTGGCGGGCAGAAAAAATTTATTGACAGGCTCGACACATTTTTTGAAAACAAACATTTCCAGGTAAGTAACGAACCAGGCTTTTTTACCCCTTGCCTTTATACTTACGCGGGCAGGCAGGACAAAACAAATACCACCATCAGAAACATTATTAAAACCCATTATTCAAGCAGGCAAGACGGCATCCCAGGAAACGATGATGCAGGTTCCATGTCAGCGTGGGCACTGTTTAACATGATGGGATTTTATCCTAATGCAGGGCAGGATGTTTATGTTATCACATCCCCTCATTTTAAAGAGGTAACGCTTGATTTAGGCAATGGGAAGCAATTAAAAATAATATGCCACAACCTAAGCGATGAAAATATTTTCATCCAGAAAACGGTATTAAACGGTGAACTTTTGAACCGAGCATGGTTCAGACATAACGAGATAAAAGAAGGCGGAATACTGGAGTTTTTTATGGTAGATCAAGCTAATAATTCATGGGAGAAACAACTGCCTCCTTCGCTGAAGGATTACGAATAAATTGTAGCCAACAGCATTAATCGAATTATTAATAATTACAATTACTCTCTAAAAGTTACAACTATGAAAATAAATCTTATACCCCTGATAGTTTTTCTTCTTTCTACTAATCTGTCATTATCACTGGCCCAGGAAAAGAATATGGACAGAGATATAATGAGCGAAGCCTACTGGAAGTTATGGAATCCCGGAGTACAGGCAAAGATTGACAGCGATATTGAAAAATATCGAAAAGCCAATGCAATTTTAAAACTGGATGGGCTTCCGGAAGGGACAGCCATTAAGGTTGAACAAATCTCTCACGATTTTATATTTGGAGCAAATATTTTCAATTTCAATCAATTGGGAACTTCGGAACTAAACAGGAAGTATAAAGAACTTTTTGGCACATTATTCAACGCTGCAACTATCCCTTTTTACTGGAAAAAATTTGAGATGCAACCAAACCGCCCGCGATTCAGGGAAGAATACTGGGACACCGAGCAATACTGGAACCAGGTAAAAGAACCAAAACTGGAGCCACACTGGCGCAGGCCGGCTACCGATCCAATAGTTGAATATTGCGAAAGCAAAGGCATCCGCATTCACGGTCATCCGCTTATTTGGGGGATCAGAACATGGCACCATCCCGAATGGATCTATGAGCAATTTTGCCCTGTAAATGAAAAAGAAAAGTTATCTCGGTTGAACAAGGAAGAATTGGGAAAAATGACACCACAGCAAATCGAAAAACTATTACCGGTATATACCAAGGAGATGAACAGGCTTTTCAAGAAAAGGATGGTTGAAATTGCCAATTACTATGGCGAAAGGATTGATAGCTGGGATGTTGTTAATGAAAGTTCTGTAGATTACCACGGGAATTGTTGTACGGGGGATAACATTAGTTTTGGCTCATACGGGTTAATGCCCGGCGATTATGCTTACAAGGCCCTAAGTTTAGCCGATTCTTTATTTCCTAAAAATGTGATGTTGAATATCAACGATTACGCGAACAATGCAAATTATGTTGATCAGGTGAATGATTTACGTGAGCACGGTTGCAGGATTGACATTATTGGTTCGCAAATGCATTTGTTCGACCCGCAACAATGCATGGACATTGCTCGTGGAAAAGAAATTGAAACACCGGAAATCGTCTGGGGAAAAATGGAAATATTAAGTAAAGCCGAGTTGCCTATCCATTTGAGCGAAATCACCATTACATCGCCGGGCGACGATGAACAAGGCCGTCAAATTCAGGCGGTCATTGCCCGCAATTTGTACCGTCTGTGGTTCAGCATTGAACAAATGATGGGCATTACCTGGTGGAATGTAGTTGACGATTGCGGTGCTCCGGGAGAACCTTCAGTTTCGGGACTGTTTACGCGAAATATGGAGCCAAAGCCATCTTTCTACGCACTTGACAAGTTAATCAACGATGAATGGAAGACCAATACTGTAATTGCTATC
>Ga0116152_10000658_pt1 | contig 28447 bp, 26 predicted proteins | sample AD_UKC119_MetaG_FD_89894 | JGI IMG/M metagenome (GOLD analysis project Ga0116152, IMG submission 89894) | Active sludge microbial communities of municipal wastewater-treating anaerobic digesters from Hong Kong - AD_UKC119_MetaG | ecosystem: Engineered > Bioreactor > Anaerobic > Digestate... | reverse complement strand
CCCTACACGAGGGAGATTGGGGAGGGGCTTTGTTTGGCCGGGTTTTTAAGGGGGTGGGGGGGGGGGGGGGGGGGGGGGGCCGGGGGGGGGGGGGGGGGGGGGGCGGGCGCTTGCGTGGGCCGGCCCCCCGGGCGCGGCCGATCAGGCGGCGGCTTCGCGATTGGCCTCGATCAGCCAGTTCAGCACGGTTTCGGGCGACGTCACGCCATAGGGGTCCGCGCCATGGTTGTCCGACAGGCCGGGCTCTTCGAACCAGGCCTCGACCACGCCGTCGCGCACGATGGCGGCATAGCGCCACGACCGCAGGCCGAACCCGAGATTGTCCTTGCGCACCAGCATCCCCATGCGGCGGGTGAACTCGCCCGAGCCGTCGGGGATCACCTTGACGTTCTTCAGACCCTGGTCGATCGCCCATTTGTTCATGACGAAGCTGTCGTTGACCGACATGCAGTAGATGTCGTCGATGCCCTGCGCCTTGAAGTCCTCGTAGCCGTTCTCGAACCCGGGGAGCTGATAGGTCGAGCAGGTCGGCGTGAAGGCACCGGGCAGCGAGAACAGCACCACGCGCTTGCCTTTGAAATAGTCCGCCGTGGTCAGGTCCTGCCAGCGGAACGGGTTCGGACCCCCGACACTTTCATCGCGAACGCGGGTGTGAAAGGTCACTTCAGGAAGACGAAAGCCGGTATGCATGAGAGAACTCACCGTTGAATTGCAAGAGGTTAGGCCAGCGCGAGTCGCTGACCTTGCTTCCTTTCTAGAACGATTCCAAGTCGCGCTGCAATTGCGAAAAAGATCTATTTGCAATGCAGCATTTTGCGGCACCCGCACAGCAGCCCGCACCGCAGCCCCGCCGTGCCTGCCTGGTCCGCGCGCAGGCGCGTCAGCGCCCCAGCATCTTCATGCCGCGCGTCAATCCCTCGAGGGTCATCGGCACCATGCGCTCTTCGAACAGGTCCGAGATCAGGCGGATCGACTGGGTATGGGACCAGTGCCGTTCCGGCGTCGGGTTGATCCAAAGGTTCTGCGTCCAGTGCGCGCGCGCGCGCGCCAGCCAGGTCGCGCCGGATTCCTCGTTCCAGTGCTCGTTCGCGCCGCCGGCATAGGCGATCTCATAAGGCGACATCGTGGCGTCACCGACGAAGATGCACTTGTAGTCCGGGCCATAGGTGCGCAGCACCTCCCAGGTGGGGGTGCGGGCATCCCAGCGGCGCGCGTTGTCTTTCCAGACGAATTCGTAGAGGCAGTTGTGAAAGTAGAAATGTTCCAGATGCTTGAACTCGGACCGGGCGGCACTGAACAGCTCTTCCAGCACCTTGACATAGGGGTCCATCGAACCGCCGATGTCGAAGAACAGCAGCACCTTGACCGCGTTGCGCCGCTCGGGCCGGGTCTTGACGTCGAGCCAGCCTTGCTCGGCCGTGGCGCGGATCGTGCCGTCGAGATCCAGCTCGAGCTCGGCGCCGTCGCGCGCCCAGTTGCGCAGCCGCTTCAGCGCGACCTTGATGTTGCGCGTGCCCAGTTCGACGGTGTCGTCAAGATTGCGGAACTCGCGCTTGTCCCAGACCTTGACCGCGCGTCCCTGGCGGCCCTCTTTCTGGCCGATGCGCACCCCCTCGGGGTTATAGCCATAGGCGCCGAAGGGCGAGGTGCCGGCCGTGCCGATCCACTTCGAGCCGCCCTGGTGGCGCTCTTTCTGCTCCTCGAGCCGTTGTTTCAGCGTTTCCATCAGCTTTTCGAACCCGCCGAGGGCCTCGACCCTGGCGCGTTCCTCGTCGGTCAGGTGCTTTTCGGCCAGTTTTTCCAGCCACTCGGCCGGCAGATCGACGGCCTGGATCACCGCCTCGGGGGTGATCGCGTCGAGCCCCTTGAAGGTCGCCGCAAAGGCGCGGTCGAAACGGTCGATGTGGGCCTCGTTCTTCACCATCGTGGTGCGGGCGAGGTAATAGAACCCTTCGGCGTCGAACTGCGCGAGGCCGGCTTTCAGGGCCTCGAGAAAACCCAGGTATTCCCGCACGCTGACCGGAACGGCGTGGGCGCGCAATTGTTCGAGAAAGGGGCGGAACATCACATCGCCCGCTGGATCACCACGGTCAGCACCGTGCCCAGGATGGTGCCGATCAACCCCCAGACCGCGGCATACTGGACGATGTCCAGGCGCTCGCCGCCCTTGCGACGGGCAAAGATCCCGCCCCAGACGGCGCCGATCAGAAAGCCTGCGAAGATGAACATGAAAGCCTCTGCGTTGCCGGTCAGAGATTCGCGTAGCGTTGCGCCGCGCCGCCGATCCGGGCGATTTCGTCCAGCCGCGTGCGCGCCGCGGCATCCGAGCCGAACCCATAGCGCGCGGCGGCCATCGAGTCGAGCCTCAGGCGCGAGGCCTGATCGACCTGACCCAGTTGCGACAGCGCCTCGGCGCGAATGAACTGAAGCGAGGCCAGAAAGGCCGCGTTCTCGGTGCGCGCGGCATAGGGCAGGGCGCGTTGCGCCAGGTCCAGCGCCAGTTGCGACTGACCGGTCGCCAGCGCCTGCACGGCCAGATGCATGTCGATATGGGCCGCGTGGACCTCGCCGCCAGGGGTGTGGCGGTAGATGTCGGCGGCCTGCACCAGCGCCTGCATCGCGTCGTCGCCCTGGTCGCGCGGGGCGACGCGCGCCACCAGCATCAGGCTGAGGGCAAGGCGATTGTCGGTCCACCCTTCGGACCGGGCCAGGGCCAGGGCCCGGGCTGCGCTTTCGCGCCGCGCGCTCAACCCGTCGGCCGAGGACAGCGCCTGCTCGATCGCCAGTTGCCAGGCGCGCGGCGTGATGCCGACCTGGGTGCCGCCCCGGCCCCGGCCCTGGGGGTTCAGCCGGTTGAACAGGGTCGGCAGACGGGCCGCGACCTGGTCGCGGGTCATTCCGGGGTGCAGTTCGGGCGAATACCAGACGCGCAACAGCAACATGTCGAAGCCGGTGAGCGTGGTCTGGAAATTGTCATCGTTGAAGATCGAATCCGACAGGCGGAACAGATCGTTGAGCGGTCCCAGCCCTTGCGCGATCTCCTCGTGCAGGCAGTCGCGGATTTCCTGCGGCGTGGTGTCCGAGGGGATGAAGACGGCGGCGCGGTGACGCTGGACGACCTGCGTCCAGTCGATGGCGGTGCTGCGCCGGTTGGCGACGAAATCCTGCCAGCTGTCCACGTTGGGCACCACGAAACACGAGGCCGAGGGCACCATCGCCTGCATTTGACGGCGCGGCACGAAATCGACGGTGATCCGGTTTTCGTCGGCGGTGGTGTCGGTGGCGCGGCGGATGTCGATACCGGCCTCGGCCTGAAAGCGGGCGATCAGCCGGTCCAGATCGCCGATCGCCTGGGCCGAGGGTGCGTGCACCGGCACGATGGCGATTGGTCCTTCGAACCGCGAAAAGTTCGCGATCGGGCGGCCGCTTTCCATGGCAAAGCCCAGTTCCAGAAAGTCGCGCGTCATGTCGGCGTTGCTGCGCGCGGGCGGCAACGGGTTGGGCGCGCCCGGGCTCCAGGTCGGCAGGGGGGCGGTGGCGCCGGTGCTGGCGTCCAGCCGCTGGACCTCGCCCATCGGGGTGCAGCCGGCCAGCGCGACCAGCGCCAGCGAGAAAAGACGCCGTCTCATGCGGCCCGCCTTTCATCCAGAGTGTCCAGCAGCGCCGCGTAATCCGCCAGCGTGCCGTTCGGCATCTCGCTCAGCGCGCGCCGCCAGGCCCGTGCGCCGGTCTGCCCGGCAAAGAGCCCCAGCAGGTGCCGCGTGACGCCGATCAGCCGCCCGCCACGCGCCAGATGGGCGCCGATCACCGGCATCATGGCGCGGGCCACGGCGACGGGGTCCGCGTCGGGGCCGGGCGCGCCAAACAGCCGGCGGTCGGCGGCGCCGAGAACCGCGGCCGGCTGGTGATAGGCCGCGCGGCCGATCATCACGCCGTGAAAGCCCCGGTCCAGCAGGTCCTCGGCCTGATCCAGCGTCGCGATTCCGCCGTTCAGACAGATCGTGAGGTCGGGAAAGGCCCCCAGCATCCGTTCGACCAGAGCGTAGTCCAGCGGCGGAACCTCGCGGTTTTCCCTGGGCGACAGGCCTTGCAGCCAGGCCTTGCGCGCGTGGACGATGACCCGCGTCACCCCGGCCGCGCGCGCCGCATCGAGCAGCGCGGGCAGGGCCTCCTCGGGGTTCTGGTCATCGACGCCCAGGCGGCATTTCACCGTGATCTCGGCCGTGCAGGCGGCACGCATCGCGGCCAGGCAATCCCCGACCAGCGCCGGCGTCTTCATCAGCACCGCGCCGAAACAGCCCGACTGCACCCGGTCCGAGGGGCAACCGACGTTGAGATTGATTTCGCCGTAGCCCTCGTCCGCGCCCATTCGCGCGGCCTTCGCCAGCTCGGCCGGGTCCGATCCCCCCAGTTGCAGCGCCACCGGCTGTTCCGACGGATCGAAGCGCAGCAGATGCCGCGCGCCGCCACGCACCAGTGCGGCCGACGTGACCATCTCGGTATAAAGCAGCGCGTGACGCGACAGCCGCCGGTGGAATTGCCGGCACGCGCTGTCGGTCCAATCGAGCATCGGCGCGACGGAGAGGCGCCAGGCGGGCAGGGGCTTTGTCACGCGGACTCCGTGGGTTGTGACGCTTGGGTATACCCCAGCGCGGCGCTGGCGTCCACAAACCGCACGCGTCGCGCGGCGGAGGCTCGCGCATCCGTGTGATGGCGATCGCGCCGTGCGGGCAGGTGCGGCGGCGGCGGCGCTTGACATCGACGGACGCGCACCGCATCGACACGGGGCGCGTGAAAACCGGAGGACCCGCCATGACCCAGACCCCGCAAAAGACCCTTCTGCGCGCGCTCGCGGGCCAGGTTCAGGCCGTCCCGCCCGTCTGGATGATGCGCCAGGCCGGGCGATACCTGCCCGAATACCGCGCGACGCGGGCCAAGGCGGGGGATTTCCTGTCGCTGTGCTATACGCCCGACCTGGCCGCCGAGGTGACGCTGCAACCGATCCGCCGCTACGGGTTCGACGCGGCGATCCTGTTCGCGGACATCCTGTTGATCGGTCAGGCGCTGGGGGCAAAGCTGTGGTTCGCCGAGGGCGAAGGGCCGCGCATGTCCACCGTGACCGACCGGGTCGGGGTGCAGGCGCTGAAACCCGCCGACGCCGTGCACGAAGTCCTGTCGCCGGTCTATGAGACCGTGCGCATCCTGTCGGGCGCGTTGCCGCGCGAGACCACGCTCATCGGCTTTGCCGGGGCGCCCTGGACGGTGGCCACCTATATGGTCGCCGGGCGCGGCACCAGCGATCAGGGCCCGGCGCATGACTTCATCGCCCGGGACCGCGACGGGTTCGCGGCGCTGATCGCGGTGCTCGAGGCGGCGACGGTCGAATACCTGTCCGCGCAGGTGCAGGCCGGGGCCGAGGTCGTCAAGCTGTTCGACAGTTGGGCGGGCAGCCTGAAGGGTCAGGATTTCGACGATTTCGCCCTGGCGCCGACGCGCCGGATCATCGCCGCGCTGAAGGCCCGCCACCCGGGCCTGCCGGTCATCGCGTTCCCGCGCGAGGCCCGCAACCGCTATATCGGATTCGCCCGCGCGACGGGTGCGGATTGCGTGGCGCTGGACAATTCCGTCGGCGCAGACTGGGCGGCGGCGCATGTGCAGGTCGATGGCTGCGTGCAGGGCAACCTGGCGCCCCACCACATGGTCGAAGGGGGCGCGGCCCTGGTCAGCGAAACGCGGCGCATCGTGCAGGCGTTCCGCAACGGCCCGCATATCTTCAACCTGGGCCATGGCATCACCCCGGATGCCGATCCCGACAACGTGCAGCGGATGCTGGACGCCGTCCGGGGTCAGTAGCCCAGCGGCGCGACCAACGGGCGCAAGGCCGCCAGCGGGTCATCGTGGCCCCAGATCTCGGCGCCAAAGGCAAAGAAGTCGGTCACCGGCGCCAGGCTTTCGATCAGCGCCTGGGTGAGCGCGCCCTCGGCGACCACGGGCACTTCGATCATCTCGGACCACCAGGTGAACAGGTCGCGTTCGGCGCGGTGCCCGGTGCCCAGCCCCGTTTCGCCCACCGGCGAAAAGCTGACGTAGTCGGCGCCGGCCTCGGCCGCGCCGATCCCGTCGTGGCGCGAGGCCCCGCAGGCCGCGCCCAGGATCACATCCGCCCCCAGTGTTTCGCGCAACTTGCGCAGGCCGCGCGCACCCTCGGGCAGGTGCACGCCGTCCAACCCCAGCCGCTCGACCAGCGCGACATGGCGCTCGATCACGATGGCGATGTCACGGGCGTGGGTTTCCTCGCGCACGGCGTCGGCGGCGCGGGCGATGGCGTCCTCGTCCGACCCGGCCATGGCCAGGCGCACGCAGGCGATGGGCAGCCCGTCCAGCACGCGCGCCAGCCTGGGCACGAAACTTTCGGGATCGAAGGCCGCGGGCGTCACGAGGTAAAGCTGCGGTCGGTCTGGCTGGTCGGTCATCGGGGCACCTCGGGCGAAACTGCCCCTGCATAGACGGGCAGGGGCAGGGGTGCAATCGGCTTAATTTCCGGCGCTTTCCATCCGGCGATGTTCAAGCACGCTCTCCAGCCAACCCAATTTCATCTCGGGCACCGAGGACAGCAGCAGGTCGGTGTAATCGTCGAAAGGCGGGGCCAGGACCTGGGTCTTCGAGCCGTATCTCTGGACCCGGCCCTGATACATCACGGCGATGGAATCGGCGATGGCGCGCACGGTGGCGATGTCATGGGTGATGAACAGATAGGCCACCCCCTCGCGCGCCTGAAGATCCAGCAAAAGCTTCAGGATCCCGTCCGCCACCAGCGGGTCCAGCGCCGAGGTCACCTCGTCGCAGATGATGAGCTTGGGCTTTGCCGCCAGCGCGCGGGCGATGCAGACGCGCTGCTTTTGCCCGCCCGACAGTTCCGCGGGGTAGCGGTCGGCGAACCCCTCGCCCAGTTCGATGGCATCGAGAAGTTCCTGCACGCGGGCATCGCGCGCGCGCCCCTTGAGGCCGAAATAGAATTCCAGCGGGCGGCCGATGATCGTGGCCACCGTCTGGCGCGGGTTCATCGCCACGTCGGCCATCTGATAGATCATCTGCAACTCGCGCAGTTCGTCGCGCGAGCGATCCTTGAGCGCGCCCGGCAAGGGTTTGCCGTCAAAGGTGATCGTGCCCTTGCGCGGGGGCAGCAGGCCGGTGATGACCCGCGCCATCGTCGATTTGCCCGAGCCCGACTCGCCCACCAGGGCCAGCGTCTGCCCGGGTCGCAGCGCGACCGAGACGTCGCTCAGCACGTCCTTGGCCATCGCGCCGTAGCGCGCCGAGACGCCCTCGACCTCGAGCAGGGGCGTGCCCTGGGGCGATTTTTCCTGATGCTCGATCGAACGGACCGAAATCAGCGCGCGGGTATACGCCTCGCGCGGGGCCTCGATGATCTGCTGGCAGGTGCCGTGTTCGACCATCTTGCCGTGCCTGAGCACCATGATCTCGTCCGAGACCTGCGCCACGACCGCGAGGTCGTGGGTGATGTAGAGCGCGGCGACTCCGGTTTCCGCGATCGCCGTCTTGATCGCCGCCAGCACATCGATCTGCGTCGTCACGTCCAGCGCGGTGGTCGGCTCGTCGAAGATCACCAGATCCGGTTTCGGACACAGCGCCATCGCCGTCATCGCCCGCTGCAACTGCCCGCCCGAAACCTGGTGCGGATAGCGGCGGCCGAAATGTTCGGGGTCGGGCAGGCTGAGGGTGCGGAACAGGTCGATGGCACGGGCCTCAGCTTCGGCCTGGGTCATGACGCCATGCGCGAGCGTGGCCTCGGTCACCTGCTCCATCAACCGCTTGGCGGGGTTGAAGGCGGCGGCGGCGGATTGCGCGACATAGGTCACCTCCTTGCCGCGCAGGCTGCGCAGGGTTTGCGCCCCGGCAAGCCGGATCTCGCGCCCGTTCAGCACGATCTCGCCGCCGGACAGCCGGATCCCGCCGCGCCCATAGGCCAAAGCAGACAGGCCGATGGTCGATTTGCCGGCACCCGATTCGCCGATCAGCCCCATCACCTTGCCGCGTTTCAGACAAAGCGACACGTCATCGACGATCACCGCGTCGCGCGGTTTCTCGCCCGGGGCGTAGATCGTCGCCTCGATGCGCAGGTTGCGGATGTCGAGAAGCGTGTCAGACACCGCGTCCTCCTTTCAGGCTGGTGGTGCGGTTGAGCGCCCAATCGGCCACCAGATTGACCGAGATCGACAGTGTGACGATCGCCACCGCCGGCACCAGCGCGGCAGGAATGCCGTAGACGATTCCCTCGCGGTTTTCCTTGACGATGCCGCCCCAGTCGGCCGCCGGCGGCTGGATGCCCAGCCCCAGGAACGACAGGGTCGATATGAAGAGGATCGCGAAGATGAATCTGAGCCCCAGTTCCGCCACCAGGGGCGACAGGGCGTTCGGCAGGATCTCGCGGAAGATGACCCAGGCCCGGCCCTCGCCCCTGAGGCGCGCGGCCTCGACAAAGTCCATGACGTTGATGTCCACGGCCACAGCCCGCGACAGCCGGAAGACCCGGGTGGAATCCAGGAACCCCATGATGAGGATCAGCGTCGGCAGCGTCACCGGCATCACCGACAGCACCACAAGCGCAAAGATCAGCGTCGGGATCGACATGATCAGATCGTTGAGGCGCGACATCACCTGATCGACCCAGCCGCCATAGACCGCCGCCGTGAAGCCCAGGATCGACCCCAGCGTGAAGCTGAGCGCGGTCGCCATGGCGGCGACGAAGATGGTCGTGCGCCCGCCGTAGATCATCCGCGTGAGCAGGTCGCGGCCCAGGTTGTCGGTGCCCAGCCAGTATTGCGCCGAGGATGGCTCCCACACGTCGCCGACAATCTCGGACATGCCGTAGGGCGCGATCGCCGGCGCCAGGATCGCGACCGAAAAGAACAGCAGCGTGATGAACAGGCCCAGCAGGGCGGAAAGGGGCATACCCTTCATTTCGGATGCCTCAGTCTGGGGTTCGAAAGGATGGCGATCAGGTCCGCCAGCAGGTTCATGCCGATGTAGACGGTGGCAAAGATCAGCCCGCAGGCCTGCACCACCGGCACGTCCCGTTTGGACACGTGATCGACCAGGTATTGCCCCATGCCGGGATAGACGAAGACGACCTCGATCACCACGACGCCGACCACCAGATAGGCCAGGTTGATCATCACCACGTTCACGATCGGCGCGATGGCGTTGGGCATGGCGTGGCGCGCGATGATCGTGAAGCGTCTGAGGCCCTTCAACTCGGCCGTTTCGATATAGGCCGATTGCATGACATTCAGGATCGCCGCGCGTGTCATGCGCATCATGTGCGCCAGCACGACCAGCGTGAGAACCGTGGCCGGCAGGGCGACCGCGTTCAGTTTCTGCCAGAAGGTCATGCCGCTGTTGATGTTGGACACCGACGGGAACCAGCCCAGCTTGACCGACAGGAAATACATCACGACATAGCCCAGCAGGAATTCGGGCAGCGAGATCGAGGCCAGCGTGATCGCCGAGATCAGCCGGTCCGGCCAGCGGTCACGGTAGCGCACCGCCAGCAGACCCAGGAAGATCGCCAGCGGCACCGAGATCGCGGCCGCGACCGACGCCAGGAACAGGGTGTTCCGCATCCGCCCTGAGATCGACTCGGCGATGTCGCGGCCGTTCGACAGCGCGTGCCCAAGATCGCCGTGCAAAGCACTGAAAAGCCAACTGAAATACCGGGCATAGGCGGGTTGATCCAGGCCCAGCGAGGCGCGCATGTTGGCCAGCGCCTCAGGCGTTGCGTTCTGTCCCAGAACCGCCTGGGCCACATCGCCGGGCAGGATCTGTGTGCCGACGAAGATCAGCACCGACGCGGCGAGGAGAAGCAGGAGACCCAGCGCAAGGCGCTGGATCACCAGTTTGAGGATCGGATGCATCGGCGCTTACGTCGCCGACCACATCATGATCGCGGCTTGCCCGCCCATCATCTCGGCGGCGGGGTTCGACACCCAGCCGGCGACCTGATCGTTGTGCGCGTCGATGAAATCATTGAACATCGGCGCGATCAGCCCGCCCTCGTCGCGCACCAGGCGACCCATTTCGCTATACAGTTCCTTGCGCCGCGTCAGGTCCAGTTCGCCGCGCGCCTGGATCAGCATCTCGTCGAAATGCGCGTTGCGGAAGGCGGTGTCGTTCCAGTCGGCGGTCGACAGGTAGGCCGTCGAATACATCTGGTCCTGCACCGGACGCCCGCCCCAATACGAGGCCGAGAAGGGCTGCACGTTCCACACTTCCGACCAGTAGCCGTCACCCGGTTCGCGGATGATGTTCAGGTCGATGCCGGCCGCCGCCGCGCTTTCCTTGAACAGTTGCGCCGCGTCGATGGCGCCGGGGAAGGCGACCTCGGATGTGCGCAGGTCGATCGGCCCCGAATGCCCCGAGCGTTCATAGTAGAAGCGGGCCTGGTCGGGGTCGTATTCGCGCTGCGGGATCGTGTCGTCGAACAGCGGATAGGCCGCGTTGATCGGCATGTCGTTGCCGATCGAACCATAGCCACGCAGGATGCGGTCCACCATGTCCTGACGGTTGACCGCCAGCTTCAATGCCATGCGCAGGTCGTTGTTGTCGAACGGCGCCGCGTCGCAGCGCATGATGAACACATAGTGACCCCGACCGCCGGCCGATTCCACGCTGACCCCCGGGGCGCGCGACAGCAGGCCCGCGACGCGCGGTTCGACCCGGTTGATGAGCTGCACCTGGCCCGATTGCAGCGCCGAGTTGCGCGCCGTCGCATCGTTGATGACCAGGATCTCGATCGAGTTGAAGTGCCCGACGCCGCTGTCCCAGTGCCCGTCGAACTTTTCCAGCACATGACGCACGCCGGGCTCGTTCTCGGCCCATTTGTAGGGGCCGGTCATGATCCCCGAGGTCGGGTCGTCGAAGCCGCCGTTGGGCTGGATCAGCAGGTGGTAATCGGCCAGCAGATAGGGCAGGTCGGCATTCGGCGTGGCGGTTTCCAAAACCACGTGGTCGCCGTCCACCGCGATCGAGGAAATGCCGCGCATGATCCCCAGCGCGCCCGACTGCGAATTCTCGTCCGAATGGCGGCGCAGGGTCTGGGCCACGTCCTCGGGCGTCAGCGTCTGGCCGTTGTGGAACTGCACGCCGCGACGGATCTTGAACCGCCAGGTCTGGGCATTGGCCGATGCGTCCCATTCCTCGGCCAGCTTGGGCAGCAGGCTGCCGTCAGGGGCGATGTTGACCAGCGTCTCGCCGGCGCAATAGCCGTAAAGGAACGGCACCTGCGAGGCCGCCAGCGCCGGGTCCAGCGAGTTGGTGCTTTCGCCGCCCTGCATGCCGACCACCAGCGAGCCCCCTTGGCGCGGGCCCTGCGCATGAACCGCGCGGGTCAGCAGGCCGGTCGCGGCGGTGCTGGCCACGCCCAGGGCAGCGGCCCGGCCCAGAAACGCGCGGCGGGGCATCTTGCCCCGTGCGGCCCGGTCCAGCATATAGCGGATTTCGTCGTTCATCGGTCTCTCCCTGAAGAGGCTTCCCACGAGGAAGCGCAAGTCTTGACGCGCCTGTCTGGCGGCCGATTTTTGTTGACTGTGGAATCGATAACAGTCGCGGCCCCGGTCAATCAACTCAAATGTTGCCGGTAACTGTAACAATCATACCTCGCGCCGCGCAACCTGCGCACGGAAATTTCTCTCGATGATTTCCGGGGGTTCCGCACCTTCCTTGATGCGGGCGATCAACCGGGCCTCGATCGTCAGGAATTCCGCGCTCGCCGATTGCCGGGCGCTGAGTTCGGTTTCCACCGACCAGTCGCCCCGCGCAAAAGCCTGAGTCCATGTGATCGCGCAGGCCGCGCTGGCCGGATCGTCCGGGTGGATGGTCCAGGTTTCGGCCACCGTCGAGCGGGTTCGCAACCCGTGGTCGGGGTTCTCGGTTTCGCCGCTGTCCGAGGTGATGCGCAGCGTTTCGACGCCCAGGATCGCGTCGCGGCAGCAAAGGCGCGTTTCCTGCGCGGGACCGAGAACGCCCAGGCGCGAGGGCCGAGGGGGATCGGGCGCGTCGAACTGCCAGCCGGGCGCGTCGCCTGAATGAACCGGCAGGCGCAGCGTGCCGGCCGCCAGCGTCAGCGCGACAGGCCGGGGCGAGGGCCAGATCCACGGCCAGTAGCTGTTCGACAGGGCCAGCCGCAGCCGGTGCCCGGGGGCCAGCCGATAGGCCATCTGGTCCAGCGTCAGCGTCGCGGTGATCGTCTCGCCCGGGCGCAGGGCCTGGGGCGGATCGCCGCGGTGGCGCAGGTTCAGAACGCCGTGCGCAATGCGTGTCGAGGCCCCGTCGGGCGCCACGTCGTTCAGCCGCGCGACGACAAAGCCGTGGGTCTGGTCCGCGCTCAGCGTCAGCGTGAGCACGGCCGCGCCCAACAGCGCCACCCCCTCGGGGCAATCGCGGTCGAAACACACCGAGTGCGCGTCGTCCTCGCGCTGATCGCCGGCCATCTCGGCGTTCAGGCCCATCGGAAAGAATTCGCCCGCCGCGGCGCCCAGCGTTTGCGGCGTGGCGATCACCCGGCCGGGCGCCCCCGGTCCACCCAGCACGCCGCCGGCGCCCAGCGGCAGATCCTGCTCGTGGACGCGCGGCGAGGGCAGCGTCTCGGCCAGCCAGCGCCCGGGCCGCTCGGTGGCCGAGGCATCGGGCGGCGCGCTGTCCATCATCCAGACGCGATAATCGGGCCAGCGGTCGGCGCCGGTGTCGATCCCTTTCAGCCAATGGTCCCACCAGGCGCGCATCTCGTGCCGAAAGGCGATGCGCGGCCCGGGCACGGCGGTGTGGGGGTATTGATGCACCCAGGGGCCGACGATGGCCTTGGCGTTCGGGGCGTGACGCACCAGCGCCGCCGGGGCGTTCATGTAATTGTCGTTCCAGCCGCCGATCGTCAGCACCGCGGGCCCGATGCGGCTGTAGTCTTCGCAGACCGAACCGTGCCGCCAATAGGCGTCGCGCGTCTGGTGGTCGCTCCAGACCGCGCTCAGATGCGGCATGGTGGCGATCCGCTGGCGCAGATCGGCGCGCCAGTCGGGGCGCAGCAGCGGGTCGGCGGGGCGCGCGCAATAGGACAGCATCAGGCTGCCCCAGGCGAAGTTCTCGCCCAGCAGGCAGCCGCCCTTGAAATGGATGTCGTCGTGAAAGCGGTCCACCGTGCCGCAGACCTTGACCACCGCCTTCAGCGCGGGCGGGTTCATCCAGGCGGTTTGCAGGCTGTTGAAGGCGCCCCAGCTCTTGCCCATCATGCCCACCGCGCCGTCGCACCAGTCCTGCGCCGCGATCCAGGCGATCACGTCGCAGGCGTCGGCCAGTTCGCGCGGCGAATATTCGTCGTCGAACACCCCCTCGGAATCGCCGGTGCCGCGAATATCCACCCGCAGGCAGGCATAGCCCTGCGCGGCCATCCAGGGGTGGATGGTTTCGTCCCGGGGCAGGGTGTTGTCGCGCTTGCGATAGGGGATGTATTCCAGGATCGCCGGCACCGGCGCGCCGTCCCGGGGCCGCCAGATCCGCGCCGACAGCCGGGTGCCGTCGGGCAGGGGAATCCACACGCCGTCCTGGTCGATGGTCTCCATGTCTTTCCCCCCGCCCTCAAGATTTTCGCGCAGGCTAGCACGCGCCCGCCTGAGTGCACGCGCTTTCTGGCGGGTCCCGGCGGGGCCAGATCGTTTTTCCGCGACGATCCCCTTGCCAAAGCGGTCGGCGGTTTGCGATCACGGGGCTGCATCATGGGGGGCTGGGCATGGACGATCTGCTGGACAAGGGCGCGCTGGAACAGGCGGCGGCGCTGGAATCGCGCGCGGTCTCGGCCGAGGAGCTGATGCGCGCGACCCTGGCGCGCATCGAGCGGCGCAACCCCCGGGTCAACGCGATCGTGTCGTTGCGCGATGCCGACACCCTGCTGGCCGAGGCCCGCGCCGCCGACGCCGCGCCGCGCCGCGGCTGGCTGCACGGTCTGCCCCTGGCGGTCAAGGATCTGGCCAATGTCAACGGGTTGCGCACCACGATGGGCTCGCCCATCACGGCGCATCAGATCGCACGCAAGGACGATCTGTTCGTTGCCCGGATGCGCGCCGCCGGGGCGCTGTTCATCGGCAAGACCAACACGCCCGAATTCGGGTTGGGCAGTCACACCTTCAACCCGGTGCACGGGGCGACGGGCAACGCCTATGACCCGGGGCGCAGCGCCGGGGGCTCGTCGGGCGGCGCGGCGGTGGCGCTGGCGTGCCGCATGGTGGCGCTGGCCGACGGCTCGGACATGATGGGCAGTCTGCGCAACCCGGCCGGATGGAACAACGTCTACGGCTTTCGCCCCTCGTGGGGGCGCGTCCCGGACGAGGCCGAGGGCGAGACCTTCCTGCATCCGCTGGCGACCAACGGCCCCATGGCGCGCAACCCGCGCGATCTGGCGGCCCTGCTGGACGTGCAGTCCGGGCCCGAACCGCACCGCCCCTTCACCCTGCCCAAGGAGTCGTTCCTGAAGCGGATCGAGGCCGGCGTGGCGGGCCGCAGGGTGGCCTGGCTGGGCGACTGGGGCGGCGCCTATGCGATGGCGCCCGGCGTGATCGAAACCTGCGAGGCCGCGCTGGCCCGCTTTGCCGATCTGGGCGTCGCGGTCGAGGCGGTGCAAGCGCCCTTTGACGCCGGCGCGCTCTGGCAGAGCTGGCTCGACCTCAGGGCCTTTGCCAATGCGAACCGGCTGGGGCCGCTTTATGCCAACCCGGCGTGGCGCGCGCAGCTCAAGGCGACCGCGATCTGGGAGATCGAGACCGGCCACGGTCTGGGCATCGAGGCGGTGCAGGCTGCCAGCCTCACGCGCTCGCGCTGGTATGCGCGCGCCGCGACGCTGTTCCAGACCTATGACGCCCTGATCCTGCCCACCGCGCAGGTCTGGCCGTTCCCCGTCGCGCAGGAATACCCGACCGAGATCGCCGGGCGGGCCATGGACACCTATCACCGCTGGATGGAGGTCGTGATCCCCGCCAGCCTGCTGGGCCTGCCGGCGCTGGCCGTGCCCGCCGGCTTCGGCGCCGAAGGCCTGCCGATGGGGCTGCAACTGATCGGCCCCCATGGCGGCGATCTGGGGTTGTTGCAACTGGCCCAGGCCTGGCACGAGGCCACGCGCTGGCCCGAACGACACCCCCCGCGCCTGGACAGCTGACGGGGATTGTCCGGCACGTTGCGACGGCGACCATAATTCCGCCTCAAAGTTCCAGTATCTGGAACGGCATTTCAACCTGAGGTGTTACATGCCGAGCCCGGGTCTCTCGTTTTTAAGAGAAGAACATGCCGCGGTCACCACGGACTGGATGGTGCTGACCGCTATCGCCGTGTCTTTCGGAACCTTCGTGCTGGTCGAACTGTCGACCGGCACCGGCGCGGTCTCCACCGCGATCGAGACCACGTTGACCGACGTTCCGGTCATCGCGCTGGGTCTCCTGGCCGGCGCCGATCCCGCAGCCGAGGACCCCTGACACCGCCCCCCTTGGAACGCGCTCAGGCCGCGACCACCCTCCAGTGCAGATCGAAGCCGGGGTTGAACACCGTCACCGGCCCCGCGCCGGTGTCGATCCGGTGCGGAAAGATCACGGCGCTGTCCTGGCGTTCCATCACCAGCGTGCCCGCGTTCCGCGCGAGACCGTAGAAATCGGCGCCGTGATGGGCCACGAACCCTTCCAGCCGCGCCAGCGCGCCGGCGCGCTCGAACACCTCGGCCAGCAGGGGCATGGTGTTCGTCGCCGTGAAGCATCCCGCCGCGCAGCAGTCGCATTCCTTGCGGTCGTCGGAATGGGGCGCGCTGTCGGTGCCCAGAAAAAAGCGTGCATCGCCCGAGGTCGCGGCCTCGAGCAGGGCCAGCCGGTGGAGCTCGCGCTTGGCAACGGGCAGGCAGTAGTAATGCGGCCGCATCCCGCCCACCAGCAGGCTGTTGCGGTTCAGGACCAGGTGATGCGCGGTGATCGTCGCGCCCAGGTCGCGCGGCGCGCTGCGGACGTAATCCACGGCGTCCCGGGTCGTCACATGTTCCATGATGACGCGCAATCCGGGCGTCGCGCGGCGCACGGGGTCCAGCACCCGGTCGATGAATACGGCCTCGCGGTCGAAGATGTCGATATCGGCGTCGGTGACCTCGCCGTGGACGCACAGCGGCACGCCGGCCTCGGCCATCGCCTCGAACACCGGGCGCACGCGGTCGAAGTCCCGCACACCCGAGGCCGAGTTGGTCGTCGCCCCGGCGGGATACAGCTTGACCGCCGCAATGATCCCGGCGCGGTGGGCGGCGACCACGTCGGCGGGGGCCGTGTCCTCGGTCAGATAGAGCGTCATCAGGGGCGTGAAGTCGGCGCCGGGCAGGGCGGCGGCGATCCGCGCGCGATAGCTGGCGGCCTGCGCCCCGGTCACCACCGGCGGCACCAGGTTCGGCATGATGATCGCGCGGGCGAAATCGCGCGCGCTTTCCGGGGCGATCCCGGCCAGCATGGCGCCGTCGCGCAGGTGAAGATGGAAATCGTCGGGGCGGGTGAGGGTGAGGCGGGTCATGGCGTCCCCATACCGCGCCGCCCTTCGCCTGTGAAGGGGGCTCAGGCGGGCTTGGCGGCGGCGGCCTCGGCCCGGGCGAGGGCCTGCTTCAGTTGCGGATGGTCGGCCCGCCGGTTGGCGATACGCAGCGCCCAGAGCAGCCGCTCGGGCCGGTTCTGCGACTGGATGCGGCCGATCAGCCGGCCCAGGTAATGCACGTTGTCGCGCCGCGCGCGCCACAGGCGATAGAAATCCCCGTCGCTCAACGTGCCGCGACAGGCCGCGTCGATCAGCGGGCGCAGCGCGTCGATGCGCGCCAGCTCGGCCTGCGGGTCGCGGCCAATGTTGCGCGCGCGCATCTTGGTCACATGGTTGCCCCGGAACAGGGCGGCGTGAACCGCGTCCACCTGCTGGATCGGGTCGTAGACGATGAACACGCGCTCGCTGCCCTCGGCCATGTCGGGGGCAAAGCCGAAGCGGCTGGTGAAATCCAGGCGGCGGGCCTTCATGAAGCGGCGGTCCCATTCGGCCGAGTCGGTATCCAGCGTCGCCTGAGGCGCCAGCGCCAGCACCGTGCTGCCCGGCGCCGCGACCGAGAACGCCGCCGCGCCATAGCCGCCCATGCCCGCGCCATAAAACACGACGTGGTCGAAATCCTCGAAAAAGGCGTCGTCGATCAGCCGGTCGAAGTATCCGTAGACGGCGCGGTCGCGATACCAGGTCGGACCGTCCGCGATCAGCGTGAGCGAGGACCACCCGCGCGGCGCGGCGATCTGGTAGCCCAGCGGCATCTGTCCGCCTCCGGCCGAGCGAATGCCCTGCACCGTCTCGAAGGACACCAGCAGAACGGTGCCCATGTCCGAGAAAAAGGCCGAATGATGCGCGCCGAGGGGTTCGAAATAGCCCGCTTCCTCGCCGATCTCGTCCATGATCGCCAGCCAGTCGGCATCGCTTTCGGCCTCGCCGGCATCGAAGATCTCGATGGTGTCGTCGCTCATGGAACCTCACACAGACAATGCGGACGCGGCGCGGGACCGACCGTTCCCCAGAATTAACCGAGGTTACACCAAAGCGCCAAGGCGAAAAACCGCGGACCAGAGGGCAAGCCTGTGTTTTTCCCCGATAATCCGGAAACGATCCGGCGCCATTGTTCACGCATCCCGAACAATGGCAGCGAATCGCTTGCCCCCGGTCCGGGCGATCCCTAGCCTTGGCCATCGCTTTTGTGTCAGGACAGGCAGGTTTCATGAAGTTCGACGATATCCCCGGCTGGTTCAATCCCATCGACCAGGCCGCCTTTACCTGGATCCTGAAATATCAAAACCGTGTCGAACCCGTTGGCGGGTTGGTCGAACTCGGTGTGTTCAAGGGCAAGAGCGCGGTCCTGATGGGCAATTTCCTGCGCCCGGGCGAGGTTTTCACCGTCTGCGACCTGTTCGAGGATGTCGAAACCTCGGAGTCGGCGGATGCCCATGAACAGAAGTTCTTTCGCACCCAAAGCCTGACCCAATCCGAGTTCGAGCGCAATTATCTGGCATTTCACAAGGATCTGCCGCGCGTCGTTCGCGGCCCGACCGACACCATCACCCGCCACGTCGCGCCCGGAACCGCGCGCTTCGTGCATATCGACGCGGGCCATACCTACAAATTGGTGCGCGAGGACACGGCCTCGGCCCGGATGATGTTGCGCAAGGATGGCGTGGTGGTGTTCGACGACTACCGCAAGCCCAGCGCGCAGGGCAACATGGCCGCCGTCTGGGAGGCCGTCGCGAACGAAGGGTTGAAGCCCTTCGCGAACACCGATTTCAAGCTGTATGCGACCTGGGGCGATCCCGACCCGCTGCGCGCCGAGATCGTCGCCCGCGCCGCCGAATCCGGCTGGAGCCGCACCGCCGAGCCCAGTCTGGTGCGCGACCTGCCGGTGGTCTACCTGAGCCGCAAGGGCTGATCGCGCGCCCGGCTGTCAGGTGAAGCGCACCTTGCCGATATAGGGCAGGTTGCGGTTGCGTTGGGCATAGTCGATGCCATAGCCCACGACGAATTCGTCGGGGATCTCGAACCCGGTCCAGGTGGCGCGAATGTCCACCTCGCGCCGCGAGGGTTTGTCCAGAAGCGCGCAAACCTCGAGCCGGCGCGGCTCGCGGCTGAGCAACAGGTTCTTGACGTGATGCAGGGTAAAGCCGGTATCCACGATATCCTCGACCACCAGAACGTCGCGCCCGCCGATCTCGCCGCGCAGGTCCTTCAGGATCCGCACCTCGCGCGAGGAATGCATGGAATCGCCATAGGAACTGGCCTCCATGAAATCGACTTCGACCGGCAGGTCGATCTCGCGCACCAGATCGGCGATGAACACGAACGACCCCCTCAGCAGCCCCACCACCACCAGCTTGTCGGTGCCGTGAAACGCGGTGGTGATCTCCTCGGCCAGTTGTTCGACCCGCGCGGCGATCCGCTTGGCCGAGATCATCTGATCGATCACATAAGTGGGCTGGGTCATGGGGTCGCGGTCCTGAGGGGTTGAAAAGGCGACGCCACAATAGGAAAAGTCGCTTCCACTTGCCAGAGGACCGGATGCCCCGTCACAGCGAAAACCGCGTTTTGCCCTATAGCGCGCCGCAGATCTACGATCTGGTCGCGGATGTGGCTCGTTACCCTGAGTTCCTGCCCTGGACGGCCGCCGCCCGCATCCGCTCGCGCCGCCCGCTCGCCGACCGTGGCCCCGGCGCCGAGGTGATGGAGGCCGATCTGGTCATCAGCTTCAAGGTCTTTCGCGAGAAGTTCGGCTCGCGCGTGGTGCTGCTGCCCGCCGAACGACGGATCGAGACCGACTATCTGGACGGCCCGTTCCGGTATCTGCATTCGTTCTGGCAGATCGCGCCCGAAGGGCAGGGGTGCCGTGTCTCGTTCGAGGTCGATTTCGAATTTCGCAACGTGATCTTGCAAAAAGCGATCGGGCTGTTCTTTGACGAGGCGATGCGCCGCGTCGTCGGCGCGTTCGAGGCCCGCGCGCGCCAGCTCTACGGCTGAGCGCGCGCGCCCCCCCCCGCGGTCACGAGTTCAGCTCGTAGGCGCGTTCGCCATGGGCCGACAGGTCCAGCCCATTCGTTTCCGATTCCGCATCGACCCGCAGGCGCACGACCAGCCCCACCAACCGAACCAGCGCATAGGTGGCCGCCAGCGTCCAGACGCCGACCACTGCCAGCGCCCCCAGTTGCGCCGCCCAGCTTCCCGCGCCCAGCGCGGCGACCATGATCGTGCCGAAGATTCCGCCGACCCCGTGCACCGCGAACACATCCAGCATGTCGTCGATTTTCAGCCGGTTTCGCACCAGGTTCACGGCCTCCTGGCACAGCACGCCCGCGACCAGTCCGATGACCACCGCCGCCAGCGGGCCGACATAGCCCGAGGCCGGCGTGATCGAGGCCAGGCCCGCGATCGTGCCCGTCACCAGACCCACCATCGAGGCGCGGCCGAACTTGATGCGTTCCCACGCGATCCACGACAACGAGGCCGCCGCCGCCGACAGATGCGTGACCACCATCGCCATCGCCGCCTGACCATTCGCGGCCAGCGCCGAACCGCCGTTGAACCCGAACCAGCCCACCCAGAGCATCGCCGCCCCCATCATCACCAGGCCGGGTTGATGCGGCGGGGTGTGGCGGTTCTTGCGCGGCCCCAGCAGCGCGGCGATCACCAGTGCGGCCAGTCCGGCGGTTTCGTGCACGACGATTCCGCCGGCAAAGTCCCGGGTGCCGACCGCCCCGAACAGGCCGCCGTCGGCCAGCACGCCGCCGCCCCAGATCCAGTGCGTCACCGGCGCGTAGACGATCAGCATCCACAGCCCCGAAAACAGCAGCACAAAGCCATAGCCGACCCGCTCGGCATAGGCGCCGACGATCAGCGCGGGGGTGATGATGGCAAAGGTCATCTGAAAGCCGAAGAACAGGATCTCGGGGATCGTGCCGGTCAGGCTGTCCGTCGTCACCCCGTTCAGAAAGACCCGCGACAGTCCGCCCCACCAGCCGCCGGGGGCGCCAAAGGCGATGGAATAGCCCGCCACCAGCCACAGGATCGACATCAGGCAAGCCAGCGAGAAGACGTGCATGAACACGCTCAGCACGTTTCGCGCGCGCACCAGCCCGCCGTAGAACAGCGCGAGCGCGGGCAGGGTCATGAACAGCACAAGGGCGGTCGCGGTAAAGACAAAGGCGGTATCGGCGGCGTTCATCGGGTCCTCCAGGCTCGTCGTGCCTGTCAGAGCGGCAAAAGACTGTCCGGAAAAGCGGCACTCGTGCGGAATTGCGCGGAATCGCGATGCAATTCCGCAAGTGCCGCGCCAAAGGGCGCCTGTGGGCCGCGTTCGATGAAAAAATGGGCGGGTCGCGAATTAGCGCGCCGCGTCCCGCAGCAGACCCAGCGCGTGCCGGACCGCGGCGGCGCGCACGGCCTGCCGCCCGATGGCGCCGAATTCGACCGTTTCGCTGCGCGTGCTGGCCGTTTTCGAGGCAACGGCGAAACAGACGCGGCCTTCGGGCTTGAATTCCGAGCCGCCGGGGCCGGCGATGCCGGTGGTCGAGACCGCCAGATCGGCCAGCGAGTGCCGCAAGGCCCCCTCGGCCATGGCGCGCGCGACCTCTTCGCTGACCGCGCCATGCGCCGCCAGCGTCGCCGCATCGACGCCCAGCATCTGTTCCTTGGCCGCGTTGGAATAGGTGACAAAGCCCCGGTCCACCACGTCCGAGGACCCGGGCACATCCGTCAGCGCCCCCGCGACCAGCCCGCCGGTGCAGCTTTCGGCGGTCGCGATGCGCCAGCCCCGGGCCCGAGCGGCGGCCAGAACCGCGGCGGCGCTCATGCCATCATCCTCAGCAACACGATGTGATAAAGCGCGGCCAACACGATCGACAGCACCCCCGCGAAGAGCCCGGCCCAGAGATCGTCCAGCATTACGCCCCTGGCGTCGTGGCGGCGGTCGGCACGGCCGACCAGCCAGGGTTTCCAGATGTCGAACAGCCGAAAGCACAGGAACGCCGCGACGGGGCCGGGCCAGACCATCGGCAGATCCACACCCATCGAGAGCCCGCGCGCCCAGAATCCGAACGCCGGGAACAGCAGCGCCAGCCACATGCCCGCGACTTCGTCGATGACGATCTCGGACGGGTCCTCGCCGGGGCGGTCGCGCAGCGCCGCGCCAACCGACCAGAAGCCCAGCGCGGTGACGGCCAGCGTCGCGGCGACCAGCGGCAGAAAGCCCAGCCAGTGTTCGATGGCCCAGCCGATCAGCACCGCCACAAGCGATCCCCAGGTGCCGGGCGCGGGGCGCAGCAGGCCGACGTAACCAAAGGTGGTGAGGGCGCGCAGCATGGCGTTACTCCTGAATCAAGGTGGCGGTGGCGAGGGCGGCGATCCCTTCCTCGCGGCCGGTGAAGCCCAGCCTTTCCGAGGTCGTGGCCTTGACCGACACCCGCGCGACCGCGATCCCCAGGATCGCCGCCAGCGCCGCGCGCATGGCCTCGGCATGGGGGCCGATCTTGGGGCGTTCGCAGATCAGCGTGACATCGCAATGGGCGATGCGGAACCCCCTGGCGCCGGCCAGTTCGGCCGCGTGGCGCAGGAAGATGTGGCTTTCGGCGCCTTTCCACTGCGGGTCCGAGGGGGGGAAATGGCGGCCGATATCACCCTCGGCCAGCGCGCCATACAGGGCGTCGGTCAGCGCATGCATCCCGACATCGGCGTCCGAATGGCCCAAAAGTGCGCGCGTGTGCGGCACCTTGACGCCGCACAGCCAGACGTGGTCGCCCTCGGTAAAGGCGTGCACGTCAAAACCGTTCCCTGTTCGGATATCCATTGTCTGACCTTTTAATGCCTGACGTTCGCGCAAGAGCCTCTCTGCTCTTTCGAAATCAACGGGATACGTCAGTTTGAGATTGTCCTCGCTGCCCTGGGTTATCCACACCTCGAGTCCCGCGGCGCGGGCGACGGCGACGTCGTCGGCGGCCTCGGCCGGGTGGGCGCGATGCGCAGCCAGAATCGCGTCAAAGCGGAAACCCTGCGGCGTCTGCGCCCGGAACAGCCCGTCGCGGGGCTGCACGCCGGTGACATGCGTCTCGCCCCGCCACAGGGCATCGGTGACCGCAAGCGCGGGGGCCGCGGCGACGTGGCTGTCCAGCGCGCGCAACACCGCGTCGATCACCGCGCCGGGCACCAGCGGCCGGGCGCCGTCGTGGATCAGCACCCGCTCGGGTGGGTTCGGCGCCCGCGCCAGCGCCTCGAGCGCGTTGCGCACCGTTTCGCTGCGCGTGGCCCCCCCGGTGACCCAGGGCAGGCCCAGGGCCTCGACCCGCGGGCGGTCGTCGGGATGGATGGCGACGATGAGACGCGCCAGCCCCGCGTCGCGGAACGCCTTTGCGGTCCACGCCAGCACCGGCCGGCCGGCCAGGTCGCGCCACTGTTTGGGCAGGCCGCCCCCCATGCGGTTGCCGCGCCCGGCGGCGACAAGGATCACGGCGGTCGGTGAGGCGGATGTGGTCATGCCCCGGGCTTAGGGGATGGGGCCCGCCGCTGCAAGAGCGTGCCCGACCGGCCGTCCCGTGGGGATGCCCGGCTTTTGGGCGGATGGCTTGAGAAATGATTAAACAATGTGCATATGCTGAAAGCGCAGGCAGATTCCCCAAAGGTTGCCTTTCCACTGCCCGAAACCCCGCGCTAGATGACGGCGTGACGCTCGTGGACCAGACCCGATGACCCTCGACGATTTTCCCGTTTCCCTGCATCCGCCGGTGCTGCTGGCGCCGATGTCGGGCATCACCGACCTGCCATTCCGCCGGATGGTGGCGCGCTTTGGCGCGGGGCTGGTGGTCAGCGAGATGATCGCCTCGGGCGAGATGGTCACGGCGCGCCCCTCGCGCCGCGCCGCCAGTCGCGCCCGGGCCGAGGTGGACGACACCGTGCCCACCGCCGTGCAACTGGCGGGACGCGAGGCCGGCGCCATGGCCGAGGCCGCGCGGATCGCCGAAGGACAGGGCGCGCCGCTGATCGACATCAACATGGGCTGCCCGGCGAAAAAGGTCGTCGGCGGCGCTTCGGGGTCGGCGCTGATGCGCGAACCCGATCTGGCGCTCAGCCTGATCGAGGCGGTGGTCGGCGCGGTTTCCGTGCCGGTCACGTTGAAGATGCGCCTGGGCTGGGACAGCGACTGTTTGAACGCGCCCGACCTGGCCCGCCGGGCCGAGGCCGCGGGCGTGCGCATGATCACCATCCACGGCCGCACGCGGGCGCAGTTCTACACCGGCCGTGCGGATTGGGCGGCGATCCGCGCCGTGACCGGGGCGGTGCGGGTGCCGGTGATCGCGAACGGCGATATCGACGGCGCCGCCAGCGCGCGGCAGGCGCGCGCGGCCTCGGGCGCGGCGGGGGTGATGGTGGGGCGCGCGGCGCAGGGGCGGCCGTGGCTGCTGGCCCAGATCGCCGCCGCGCTGCACGGCACGCCTGCGCCCGTCGTACCCCGGGGCGACGCGCTGGTGGCGCTGGTGGCCGAGCATTACGAGGCGATGCTGTCGTTCTATGGCATTGAACTGGGCACGCGCATCGCGCGCAAGCATCTGGGCTGGTATATCGACGCCGCCGACGGCCCGGCGGATCTGCGCGCGACGCTCATGCGCGAAAGCGATCCGGCCCGTGTGCTGGCCGCGCTGCCCCGGGCGCTGACCCCGCAAAGCGAGGCCGCATGAGCATGGCGCCCATCACCCCGCCCATTCCGACGCCCGCGCAGATGCCCGTGCCAACACCGGTGCCGGGGGCGATCTTTTCGGCCCTGCCGATCCCGGCGTTTCTGACCGGCCCGCGCGGCGCCTCCGAGGTGATCCTGGACGTCAACCCCGCCGCCGAGCAGTTCATTTCGGTCTCGGCCAGCCTGCTGCGTGGCGCGCCCGTGTTCGACCGGCTGGCGATCGACGCGCCGATGGACGAGGCCGTCGCCCGGGCCCGTCGCAACCGCGCAGCGGTCTTCATCAACGATTGCGAGGTTTGCACCGGGGACCGGCCGCCGGTGCTGTGCAGCCTGCAACTGGCCCCCATGAACGACGACGCCGACAGCCTGCTGCTGCTGATCACACCGCGCGACATCGCCGGGCGTCTGGGGCGAACGGGGGTGGTGAAGGCGGCGGCGAAATCGGCGATCGGCATGGCCGAGATGCTGGTGCACGAAATCAAGAACCCGCTGGCCGGGATCGCGGGCGCGGCGCAACTGCTGTCGATGGAACTGAGCAGCGAGGAGCGCGAGCTGACCGACCTGATCGTCGCCGAGACGCGGCGCATCGTGAAACTTCTGGACCAGGTCGAACAATTCGGTGACCAGCGCCCGCCGGACCGGCGCGAGATCAACATCCACGACGTTCTGGAACGGGCCCGGCGTTCGGCCGAGGTGGGCTTCGCCGCGCATATGCATATCGGCGACGATTACGACCCGTCGTTGCCCGATGCCCTGGCCGATCCCGACCAGTTGCAGCAGGTGTTCCTGAACCTGTTGAAGAACGCGGCCCAGGCCCAGCCCGAGGGCGGCACCATCCGCATCCACACGTATTTCGAGCGCGGCCTGCAAGTGGCCGGGTTCGACGGGCGCCGGGTCGCCCTGCCTTTGCATGTCGAGATCATCGACGACGGGCCAGGCCTGCCGCCGGCGATCGCCGAGAACATCTTCGAGCCCTTTGTGTCCGGGCGCGAGAACGGCACCGGCCTGGGGCTGGCCCTGGTGTCCAAGATCATCGCCGCGCACGAGGGCTGGATCGAGGTGACCTCGCGCCCCGGACAGACCGTCTTTCGGGTGTCGCTGCCCCTTGCGCGCCCCAGAACCAAGGAGCCTCGCTGATGGATGGAACCGTCCTTGTCGCCGACGACGACCGCACGATCCGCACCGTGCTGACCCAGGCGCTGACCCGCGCCGGTTGCCGGGTGCACGCGACCTCCAGCCTGACGACCTTGCTGCGCTGGGTCGAGGAAGGAAAGGGCGACCTCGTGGTGACCGACGTCATGATGCCCGACGGCAACGGGATCGAGATGCTGCCGCGCATCAAGACCCTGCGCCCGGGCCTGCCGGTGATCGTCATCTCGGCCCAGAACACGATCATGACCGCGATCCAGGCCACCGAGGCCGAGGCCTGGGATTACCTGCCCAAGCCCTTTGATCTGCCGGACCTGCTGTCGCGCGCGGGCAAGGCGATGGAAAGCGCGCGGCGCGGGACGCGGGCCCCGATCGCCCCTGCCCACCGCGCGCCGATCGCCGCGCCTGACCCCTCGGCCGCCGAAGATCTGCCCCTGGTCGGCCGCACGCCGTCGATGCAGGCGCTCTATCGACTGGTGGCGCGGGTCATGAACGCCGAGCTTCCAGCCCTCATCACCGGCGAATCGGGCACCGGAAAGTCGCTGATCGCGCGCGCGCTGCACGATTTTTCTGACCGGCGCGCGCAACCGTTCGTGCTGGCCTCGGCGCAGGATTTCGGCGCCGATCCGTCGGGCAACGGCGCCGGGCTCACGGCGCGGGCGCGGGGCGGGTCGCTGGTGATCGACGGTCTGGGCGATCTGGACGCGCAGGCCCAGGCGCGGCTGGTGCGGATGCTGGATGCGTTGCCCGCCGATGGTCCGCGTATCATCGCCATCGCCGACGGTGGCCTGAACGCGGCGCTGGAATCGGGCGCGTTCCGGCACGATCTCTATTACCGGCTGTCGGGCGTCACGCTGCATGTGCCCCCGCTGCGGGAACGGATCGAGGACATCCCCCTGCTGGCCGATCACTTCCTGGCCCGCGCCGCCCGCGAGGGGGGCACGCCGCGCCGGCTGTCTGCCGCGGCGCTCGAAGCGGTGCGCCAATACCGCTGGCCGGGCAATGTGCGGCAGCTCGAAAACGTCATCCGCCGCCTGGTCATCACCGGCCAGGAGCCCGAGATCGGCCGCACCGAGATCGAGACCGCGCTGAACGCCCATCCCGCGGCCGCCCCCACGGGCGAGGCGGCCGAGGCCGGCACGCTGGCCGATTCGGTCGCGCGTCATGTGCGGCGCTATTTCGAACTGCACGGCGCCGATCTGCCCCCGCCGGGCGTCTATCAACGCATCCTGCGCGAGATCGAGGCCCCGCTGATCGACATTGCGCTGGAATACACCGGCGGCAATCAGGCGCGCTGCGCCGATCTTTTGGGGATCAATCGCAATACTTTGCGCAAGAAGACGAACGAGCTGGATATTCGCGTGACACGGCGGCGCAAGTTGATGTAGTCAGGCAACAGGTCGTGGCGATTTTGCCGCACCTGTTGGTTTTTTCCTGAATGCACCGCGTGCCGTTCGATGATCCCCGAATCCAGCCCTGACAGACCCGTCTCGCCTGGCGCGGGCGTGCTGCCGGCGCGACGCAAGCCCTTGCGCCGGCGTCTCGAGGCCGCGGGCACGGTGGTTCTGGTGCTGCTGGCGCCGCTGTTGGTGGCGCTGACGATGCTGGCGCTGGGGCCCTTCTCGACCAGTGTGACAAATCTGCCGTCACTCAGGGTCGTGCTGTCGGCGGACCTGCTCTACATTCTGGCGGTGGCGATCCTGGTGCTGTTGCGCATTCGCCGCATGATCGGCGCGCGACGCGCGCGCTCGGCCGGATCGCAGCTGCACCTGAAGCTGTCGGCGCTGTTTGCGGTGATCGCGCTGCTGCCCGCGATCACCGTCGCGGCCTTTGCCGTGGTGTCGATCAACCTGGGGCTCGAGGGGTGGTTTTCCGACCGCGTGCGCAACGTGGTCGGCAGTTCGCTGGCCGCGGCCGAAGCCTATCAGGCGGAACAGGAACAGACCCTGACCGAGGATGCGCATACCGTCGCCTCGTTGCTGGAAAACGCGCGCCGCACCGATCCCCTGGTGTCCGAGGTCTATACCCGGCAGCTTCTCAGCCAGGCGCAGTCGGGTATCCAGCGGGGCCTGCGCGTCGCCTTTATCATCGACTTCGACGGCAATCTGCTGCTGCGCGGCGACCGGTCGTATCTGTTCGATTTCATCAAGCCCGAGACCGCCGACCTGGCGCGCGCCGCGAACGGCGACCTGGTGCTGATCAAGGATTGGCCGAACAGCGAGTTCCGCGCCTTGGTGCCGTTGCAGGGCTATCCCGACCGCCTGCTCTATATCGCGCGGGCGGTGGATGGGCATATCCTCAGCCTGCTCGACGAAACGCAGCAGACGATCCAGCTTTACAACCAGCTCGAGGCCGAGCGCGGCACCGTCCTGTTCAACTTTGCGCTGCTCTACATCGGCTTTGCGCTGATCCTGATCCTGGCCGCGGTCTGGCTGGGCATGTGGTTCGCCGAGGGACTCTCGCGGCCGATCGGGCGGCTTGCGGGCGCGGCCGAGCGGGTCGGTCAGGGCGACCTGGACGTCCAGGTGCCCGAAGAGCGCGGCGAGGACGAGATCGCCACCATGGGCCGCGTGTTCAACCAGATGACCCTGCAACTGAAGGGCCAGCGCGAGACCCTGCTGACCAACACCCGACAGATCGAGGAACGCCGCCGGCTGTTCGATTCGGTTCTGGGGTCGGTGACGGCGGGGGTGATCGGCCTGGATTCGCAAGGGCGCGTCGAATTCGTCAACCGCGCCGCCGAGACGCTGACGCAGATCGCCTCGGCCTCGGCGCATCTGCAACCGCTGGAACGGGTGGTGCCCGAATTCGGCGCGCTGTTCGCGCGGCTGCGCGACGGCAAGGGTCGCATGGCGGGCGGACGGGTTCAGGACGAGGTGCGCCTCAGCCGGGGCGGGCGGCTGGAGAGCCTGCTGGTGCGCCTGGCCGAACGGCGCACGGCGAACGGCCATCTCGAGGGGTATGTGGTCGCCTTTGACGACGTGACGGACCTGG
>Ga0116152_10000657_pt1 | contig 28450 bp, 20 predicted proteins | sample AD_UKC119_MetaG_FD_89894 | JGI IMG/M metagenome (GOLD analysis project Ga0116152, IMG submission 89894) | Active sludge microbial communities of municipal wastewater-treating anaerobic digesters from Hong Kong - AD_UKC119_MetaG | ecosystem: Engineered > Bioreactor > Anaerobic > Digestate... | reverse complement strand
TTCGATCAATCCGCGCGAGACGAAGACCGTGACGCTGACGGGCGCCGCGACGGGACTGGGCGAGCTTCGCGGCTGCGCCAACGTCACGTTCACGACGGAATTCTGCTCGGCCATTCGCGTGGTTGAGCCGGCCCTGGAAGTCATCAAGGAGGCCCCGGCCGAAGTCCTCGTCTGCGATCCGATTCCCTATCGCGTCGTGGTCCGCAATACCGGCTCAGGTGTTGCCGAAGAAGTCCGCATCGACGATCAGCTGCCCAGTGGGCTGACGACGGCCGAAGGCCAGACCAGCGTCGTCATGAACGCGGGAACGCTGCAGGCGGGCCAGGCGCGCGAATTCACGTTCAGCGTTCGCGCCTCGCGGACCGGTGTATATACGAACAACGTCGTCGCCTCCGAGCGTGGCGGCCAGCGCGCCGAAGCGTCCGCCACAACGCGCGTGGTCCAGCCCGTCCTCCAGGTGACGAAGTCCTGCCCGTCTGAGCGGCTGCTGAAGTTCCCGGCGAAGTTTGAGATTACCGTGACGAACGTCGGCGACGCCGCAGCGCGGAACACGATGCTGACGGATCGATTCCCCGCGGGACTGACCTTCCGGGGCGCCAGCGACGGCGGTCAGCTCTCCGGTGGCCTGATCAACTGGTCGCTCGGCACGATCGAGCCTGGCGCGACGCGCACCGTGACGGTCGACGCGCTCTGCAATCAGAAGGGCGAATTCCGCAACACAGTGGTTGCCAAGAGCTACTGCTCCGAAGCGAGCGCCGAGTGCTCGATGCACGTGAAGGGCGTTCCGGCGATTCTGCTCGAGGCCATCGACGTCGAAGATCCGATTCAGGTCGGCCAGAACATTACCTACGTCATCACGATCCTCAACCAGGGAACGGAAGTCGGCACGAATGTCGTGATCGAATGCGAGTTCCCGAGCGAAGAGGACTACGTGAGCGCCGAAGGACCGACGCGTCACACGGCGAGCGGCAAGATCGTCCGCTTCGATCCGATCCCGATCCTCGCGGAGAAGGAATCGCAGCGCTATCGCGTCGTCGGCAAGGGCGTCGGGACGGGCGACGTTCGCTTCAAGGTGCGGCTCTCCTCCGACCAGATTTCGCCCCCGGTCAACGAGGAAGAATCGACGCACATCTATTGATGTGAGCCGAACGCGGTGATGAACCGACAGGCCCGCCACGCGCATTTCCTGCGTGGCGGGCCTTTTTTTCGTTCGGGGCGCCTCACGACGTCCCGTCAATACGTGTCCGAATTCCTGATCTCAATGCGGATATTCCCTGCGTCGTTTGTTGAATCAGCCGGGATCTCATACCATGCCCCGTCACAAGACCGAGAGGTTGCGTGGCTCAGAAACGGCCTGGCAATCGAACTGGGGGCCACGTCGCGTTGCGGCTCGCACGCGCGGCGCGATTCGAAAGGAACTCAACGCATGTCGGTACGACTCTGGATCATCATCGCGATGCTGGCCGCCTTCTCGCTGATCGCCGGTTGTGGCAAAAAGAAGGAACGCGTTGTCATCTACAAGGATGGCGCCGCGCCGCAACGCGAATATGACGATGTCGAGATCGAATACGACGATGACGACTACGATGACGACGAGGATGTCGAAGTTCACATTGAGCGTCGCCACGTCTGCACGCGGGCCTGTAATCACTACTGGAATGGTTCGCGCATCATCGTCCTTCGCAATCATGTCCACGGCCCGGGCTGTGGACACGTCTGGCAGGATCGATACTGGGTCCGGGGACCGCGCCGCGTCGTTCGAACGCAGCATGTCTGCACGCGCGCCTGCAATCACTATTGGAATGGTTCGCGCATCATCGAAGTTCGCGGCCATCGCCACGGTCCCGGCTGCGGCCATTCCTGGGGCGGCAGCTACTGGATCGTCGCACGTCAGCCCCGCCGCTCGACAGTCATTCGAAAAGGTCCCCCCGTCGCGACGAGCCGACACGTGTGCACGCGCTCCTGCAGCCATTACTGGAACGGCTCACGCATCATCGAGGTCCGCGGACATCGGCACGGTCCGCACTGCGGACACAGCTGGAATGGAACTTACTGGGTCGTCGTCGGCGGACGGGGTGGTACGACAGTGATCCCCAAGGGCGGCCGACGAATTCGATAACAGGTGGACAGAAGAAAGTTGTGACTGGCTCAAAAGCCTCGCCGGAAATACTGAGGAGTTGAAGATGGTTCAGAATATCAAGAAGCGCATGCTGGCGTGCTGTTTCGCGTTGGTTGTTCTTCCGTTTGGCACGGGCTGCAATACGGACCTGGCCGATCTGCTCGACGAACTGGACTTGGACGACATCGAGATCATCATCGGCAACGCGATCAATCAGACGCAGGTGGTCGATCCGCGATTCGCCACGCCGCCGTCGGGCTTCGGTTCACGCGGTAACACCGTCGTCATTGAAGATGATGTCGTGTTCGTCGATGATATTTCGACCGATCTTGCCGGCGTCAATCTGCCCGATATCACGCTGCTGGGATTCGAGAACATCACGGGCTGGGATATCTACCTCGAATACACTGTCGATGGCGTGCTTCAGTCCACACTGATCCTGGATGGCGAGACCCTGCTGCTCGACTATCCGTGCATCTTCGATCTCGAACTCCTGCTGGAGGAGGACTACGACCCGTTCACGGGCGACTTCATCCAGGCGTTCGATCTGACCGGCTCGATCTTCCTTGAAGGCCAGGATTACTTCTGCGGCGACGCCTTCATCATCACGATCGATCCCGTCGCCATCGAGGCCGGCGCCGAGGCCATCGACCTCTACTAGCGGCAACAGACAATCAGGGCCTGGCCCGGCGCCACGCTCATCATGATCATGAAACAGGGCGCCCGACGATCTGAAACACATCGTCGGGCGCCTTTCTTTACCAAAAAACGTGATCGCCCGGCGTCGCGAAGACGATTACACTCCCCGTTCCCCGAGAATCGTTCGAGAAGATCCGCGAACAACTGTCCGCCCCGAACGCCGCAGATGATGAAGTGACTTGCCCCCGTTGAACGCTCGAATTTCAAAGTCAAAGCCGCACAAGGTGAATCTCGGATCCCGGGATCCGGATTCGAAATCTCAGGTCTCAAATCGCAGGCCTCAGACTCCAGATTCCAAATCTGAAATCTCAAATCTCAAATCAGTCCTCCTCCTCCTTCCCATCCTCCTCACGTCGCCGATCGCATGCATGCGGGTGGACGCGCCGCTGCCCGACAGCGTGGTCATTCCGCAGCGATGCGCCGTCCTCTTCTTCGTCGATGGGCTCGATACCGATCGCCTCGAGGCGATCAACGCCGTCGGCGCCGCGCCGGCCATCCGGCGCCACTTCATCGAAGGCGGTCTCGCATTCTCGCACGCCTCCGCCTGCTTCCCGACCGTGACCTATTCGAACGCCGTGTCCCTGATGACAGGTCGCTATCCCGGTCGCCACGGTATCACGGCGAATGAGTGGTTCGATCGATCGACGTTGCGTTACCAGGATTACGCGACAGCCCTGACCTATCTCGATGTCGACAGTGACTTCGGCTGCAGGACGATTTATGAGCTTCTCGCGCCGGCGCTCACGTCGAGCGTCCAGTGCGCCGCCGCCCGCGGCGCCTCGTGGCGCTGGCAGTCTCAGCTTGCCAACGGGTTCAACTGGGCCGCCGGCGACTATGAAGCCGTGGACACGCGCGTGGGGCGGAGGATCCAGTCCGTCATCCGGCGAGCTTGTCGCACAAACGCCTGGCCCGTGTTCCAGACCTACTACTTCCCGGGCGCTGACAAAGTCGCTCACGAGCGGGGCGTCGCCTCGGCGCGCTACGCCGCCGCCGTCGAGAACATCGACGCGCGCATCGGCGAGATCATCGACTCGATCGAACTGGCGGCGGGGCCCCACAGGACCGACTACTGGCTGGTGTCGGATCATGGGCAGATGAACTGTGTGAACCATCACGTGATCGATATCGCCCGTCGCATTCATGACGTGGCGGGCGTTCGTGTCGTTGAAGCGGAACGTCGGCCTGCGACGGATGACGCCGATGTCGTTCTCGTCGCGGGCCGCCGCCACGCCATGATTCATGTGCGCGGCGCGGCGGACTGGACGACTCCGCCGGACGCCGCCGCCGTTCAGCGCGTTGTCGACGCGCTCTGCCAGGATGGCGCTGCAACGCCCATCCATGGCGTGCGCTGCATCTACTTTCGCCTGAATGACGCGAAGATCGGTATCCGGGACGCCACGGGCGAACGCGTTGTGACGCGAGAGTCTCCCTGTATTCGCCGCGTCATCGCGACAGAGCGCAGCTCGTTTGAAACGGAGCTCTCCGCCCTGTTCGAGTCGTCGCGCGCCGGAGACATCATTGTGCTGGCGGACGCCAGCCACGACTTCCAGCACAAGGACTGTGGCGGACACGGTGGCGCCACACCGCGTGAACGGCGAATTCCGCTTTTCCTGAAGGGACCGGGCGTCCCTGCGGGCGTTCAGTGCGACAAGCCCGTTCGCATCATCGACGTCATGCCATCGATACTCGATCGCCTGGGATACGCCGATCGACTGCCGCCCGATCTGGACGGCCACTCTCTCAACCCGCTCATCCCATAGGGCGAAGCGCTGACCAGGATCGTTGCGCTGGCGAGACTGCGGATCGGGCGCAGCCCGCGGCGGCGCATTGCGCGTACCCGATTGCGCCGGTTTGCGAGCGTTTGCGCCCGTTTGCAGGGGGCCGCGTGCGCACGGGATTCGAGATTGCGGAGAACCTCGTAGTCACACGTAACGTCGAATGGCGGACCTTTGGCTTCCCCCTGGATTTCTCGCAAGGTACCATCCGTCGCGGCTCGATAATCCAGAAAAGCCCCGTACCCGATCGAAAGAGGCGAACGATATGCGAAAAACCACCAAGGGTGGCGGATGGCCGGCTGTCAGATACGCGTTGAGTGTCGCCGATCGCGTCGGCTGGACGCGACTCTGGCGCGCGATGCGCAGCAGGAACGCCTGTAAGACCTGCGCTCTCGGTATGGGCGGCCAGAAGGGCGGCATGCGCAACGAAGCCGGACACTGGCCGGAGGTCTGCAAGAAATCTCTCCAGGCCATGGCGGCCGACATGCAGGACGGACTTCGCGGTGAGTTCTACCGGCGCTATGGATTCGCCGAACTGCGGACCCTCTCGCCGCGCGATCTCGAAGCCGCAGGTCGGATCGTCCATCCGCTGTACGCGGGACCGGATGACACGCGCTACTCGATTGTCGATTGGGATTTCGCCCTCGACCGGATCGCCGATCGTATCCGCAGGACGCCTCCGGCGCAGGGCTTCTTCTACGCCAGCGGTCGCTCCTCAAATGAAGCGGCCTTCCTGCTGCAGCTCTTTGCGCGGCTCTACGGAACGAATCACGTCAACAACTGCTCCTACTATTGCCATCAGGCCAGCGGCGTGGGCCTCGCGCAGGCGATCGGATCCGGCACGGCGTCGATTGTTCTCGACGATGTCGAGAACGCCGATCTGCTCTTTCTCATCGGCGGCAATCCCGCCTCGAATCATCCGCGGCTCATGCGCACGATGATGAAGATCCGGCGACGCGGCGGACACGTCATTGTCATCAATCCGCTGAAGGAGACGGGCCTGGTCAATTTCAGTGTGCCCTCCGATCTGCGCAGTCTCTTCTTCGGCAGCGAGATCGCGAGCGACTATCTCCAACCGAGAATCGGCGGCGATATCGCCCTGCTCACGGGAATCGCCAAACGCGTCATCGAACGCAATGCAATGGCCGCCGATTTCATCCAGAACGCCACGGAAGGGTTCGACGCCTTCCTGCGTCATGTCAACAGCGTGACGTGGGAAGAGATCGAGCGCTCGTGTGGCGTCGCCCGCGCCGATATCGAACGCGTCGCCGAGCGATACATCAACGCCAGAAACGTGGTCTTCTCCTGGACGATGGGCGTGACCCACCACCTTCACGGCGTGGAGAACATTCGAGCCATCTGCAACCTCGCGCTGCTTCGCGGCATGGTCGGCCGGCCCTATGCGGGCCTGATGCCGATTCGAGGGCACAGCAACGTGCAGGGCGTCGGCAGTGTCGGCGTGACGCCGAAACTGAAAGACGCGATCTTCCAGGCCCTGCAGCGAGAATTCGGCATCGAGCCGCCAACGACGGAAGGCTATGACACGATGCGCTGCCTGGAAGCCGCGGATCGCGGCGACATGCGATTCGCCTTCTGCCTCGGTGGCAATCTCTTCGGCGCCAATCCCGACGCGGCGTTCACGGAACGCGCCTTCGGCCGGATCGATACCGTTGTCTGTCTCAGCACGACGCTCAACACGGGCCACGCGTGGGCCCGCGGCCGGGAGACGATCGTGCTGCCTGTCCTCGCGCGGGATGAAGAGCCGCAGAAGACGACGCAGGAGTCGATGTTCAACTATGTGCGGCTCAGCGACGGCGGCGCCCCGCGACACGCCGGACCGCGAAGCGAAGTGGAAGTCATCGCCGCCATTGCACAGCGCGTCCTCGGCGACGGGGGGCCCATCGACTTCGAGGCGATGCGACGCCATCAGACGATTCGCGGCGCCATCGCGCGCATCGTTCCCGGCTGGGAGCGGATCGGCGACATCGATCGCACGCGCGAGGAATTCCAGATCGAGGGGCGCACCTTCCACAAGCCGAAGTTCGCCACGCCCAGCGGCAAGGCTCAGTTCGCCGTGTGCGAACTGCCGGATCTGGACCTGCCGGACGGCCGGTTGCGGCTGATGACGATCCGCTCGGAAGGGCAGTTCAATACCGTCGTGTATGAAGAGGAAGATATCTATCGCAATCAGGAGCGGCGTGATGTCGTCCTGATGAACGAAAAGGACATGCGACGCCTCGGCCTTGCCAAAGACGACCTCGTCACAGTCTCCAATGAGACGGGCGAAATGCGGAACATCCTTGTCCGGCCCTTCGACATGAGCGAGGGCGGTGTCGTGATGTACTTCCCCGAGGCGAACGCGCTCGTGCCGATCGATGTCGATCGCCAGTCCCGGACCCCGGCCTACAAATCCGTCCCCGTACGCATCACGAAGCAGTCGACACCGCTGAAGGTGCTCGCCGAGGCGGCGCTCAGTCACTAAAACGACGCGTGTCTGATTAAACCGATGGGGCGCTACGTCAGTTCGACGGCCATGATCGTGATGTCATCCGTCTGCGGTGTGTTGCGCGTGAACTGTTTGATCGATCGTCGGATGCGTGTCACGATCTCGTCCGTCGGCTGGGCGACGTTGTTGGCGATCGTCTGGGCGAACCGCGGTTCTGCGAACTGCTCGCCCGTTTCATTCTCGGCGTCGATCACGCCGTCGGTGTAGAGGATCATCATCGTCGGCCGGTCGTCGAGTGTGATCGATCGTTCGCGATAGATGTAGTCGATGTCGATGCCGATCGGCAGATCCGCGTCGTAGGATTCCGAGAGAATGCTCGAGGTGCTGCGATTGCGGATCATGAACGGCTCGTGATGCCCGGCGTTCACGAATCGGAACTCACGCGTGTCTCGATCCAGAATGCCGAAGATTGCCGTCACGAAGCGATCGTCGCCGGCGTTCTGGCACAGGAGCCGATTCAGACTCGTGACGCTGCCGACAAGATCCGCGTCCTCATGCAGTTTGACGCGAACGGCCGCCTGCAGGTTCGCCATCAGGAGGGAGGCCGGAATTCCCTTGCCGGCCACGTCCGCCATGACGATCACGACCTTGCCGTCGTCCCGCTCGAAATAATCGTAGTAGTCGCCCGAGATTCGCTGTCCCGGATCGTTCAGGGAATCAATCGACAGTCCCTCCAGGCGAAGCGGCGCCGCCGGAAAGAGCCGCGTCTGAATCTGGCGGGCGAGACCAATCTGGTACTCGACTCGCTCGCGCTGCTTCGTTTCCTCAACAAGCTGGACTGTCGCGAGGCCCATGGCGCCGAGTCGGCCGAGGGCCGCGAAGTAATCGATGTCCTCCTTGTTGAAACCGCCCGTCGAACTGACGCGATCGCCGTAGATAACGCCGCGGACCCGCTGGAGATACGCCATCGGCACGCACATCGCCGAGCGGATATTGTTGGAGATGATGCTCGCCGTTGGATCGAATTCCCCGGGCGACTTGTCGTTGAACAGAATGCGCTCCCCCTGATGGAGCGCCCGGTCCACAATGCTCCGGCTGATCGACAGTCCCTCCTCTCGGGACCTGTCGACGCCGACGATCTCGACCCACTCGACGGGATGCGGCTCGCCACGCCAGACGGCAATTCCTGCGCGTTCCAGCTGCAGCTGTTCGCGACAGACCTCCAGCAGTTCCCTCAGCAGATCGTCGCGGTCCAGGCGGCCGGTCAGCCGATCGTTCAGTTCGTACAGGGACTGAAGGCGTCGCTGGGACAGCTCGAGGTCCTGGGCGGCGCCCCAGGCGCTCGTGGCGCCGATCTGTGTGTCCGCAAGGGTATTGGGGACGGGCGTGTCGGCGCTGATTTCCTCGTGCAGCACGAGGTGGCAGGTGCCGATCCCGATGCGATCGCCGGGCGTCAGCGGGCTGGCCTCGACGGGGCGATCGTTGACGAGCAGACCGTTCTTGCTCTTGAGATCCGCGATCCAGAGCCTCCCGCGATCGTCGCGATAAAGGCGGGCGTGCTGACGGGACGTGATGGCGTCCTGAAGCGCCAGATCGCATGACGCGTCGCGCCCGACGACAATGTCCGGCTTGTCCAGCATGTAGCGAACCTGCCGGCCGTCGGGATAGTGGATCATCAAGTGCGCCATGAAACGTTACGCCTGCGTCGGGCGGTCATCGCCCGGGGATCGCCCTGGAGTCGTCGTCTGAAATCGCCGGTTTCAGGCCTGTCAGGCCCGCATTGAACCCGATACCCTCGGATCCATATTCCTTTCCCCTAAATCGCGTGTCAACGAACGCGGCGGCGCGGGTCGTGTGTTCTCGCCACTTCGTGTCGATGGAGATGGTCGCCGGAGCGCGACATTCTTCGGTTTCCGCTCAACTGATGTACCGGGCTACAGTTATGGGACGCCCTCCGACGATGAAATGATATCCGGTATCTCGCCCGGGCGATTCGTGTATTGCGCCCGCCTCAGAAGCGACGCCGGTGAACTTCGGATTCGAGGCCGTGAATTTGCCGGCTTACGCGCAGTGAGCCGTGATTGCAGGGAGTCCCCATGTCGGCAATAGACCCGTTGGCGTGCGAACGATGCGGCCGTCGGCTGGAATCGGACGACGCCATCTCCGTCATCGAAGGTGTCTGCGGCGTGTGTCGAAATACCGCGCAGTCGCTTGTGCAGCCGAGGCGCGCGGACGAGTTGTTGATGACTCGCCGAATCAGCGACGAGGCGGACGACTTCCTCGCGGACCTGCCGAAGATCGAGCCGTGGAGCCCGAGCCCGATTCCGTCGGAGCCCTGGCTCGTCGACGAGGCGTCGGCCCGTCGCGAACGTGTTTCGGCGAGTGTCGCCAGCTTTCTTGGCGATGATACCGATGACGACATCGAGGACGCGACGACGGATGAGGCGCCGGCCGAGGCCGAGTGCGAGTCCCTCGAATTCGACGACGAAGAGGCGTCGGATGTGGCGCCCATGATTCCGCCAGGACCCTTTGCGGCCGTCCGTCGGCGCGGGCCGGCGATCAAGAACCCCGTTGAGACGGTTTCGGAGATTTTCGACGACGGGATTCCGCCGTCCGAGCCCTTTGTGGCCGACGCCGATGAGGACGCGTCGGACGCGAGCGATCGGGTGGACATTCATCGCTTCACGCCGCCGCCCATGGACTTTCCGAGGGCTGGCGCGCCGAAGCGACGTCGACGCAAGCGCGCCGTCACGATCGGCGTCTGTTTCGGCGTCCTGCTCACGGCCGCCGCCGGATGGCTTGCCAGCGACAAGGCGATGCGCCAGCGCGTGATGGCCTGGGTGAATGAGATTCGACAGATCGAACCGGACGTTGTGACGGACGAGCCGATCCAGCTCTCGTTCCTCATCGATCCGCCGAACGCGGAGGTTCGCCTGGATGGCGTCAGGCTTGAGCCGAGCGAGACATCCGGCCGGGTCGAACTGTCCGTGACCGTGAACACGATGGACGATCGAAGGCTTGAGGTGTCGGCGCCGGGATACCACACGAAATCGCAGACGCTCCGGGACTTTCGCGGAATCGATGAAATCGTGATGCAACTGACGCACCTGCCGTTTGAGGCGGAGATCGCGACAGATCCACCGGGCGCCGAGATTTTCCTGGAAGGTCAGCTCGTCGGCGTTTCGCCGGTGCAGGTAACGATCGATCCCGAGGTCGGCGCCGAAGTGGTGGCGCGGATGAGCGGCTACAAGCCCGTCTCGCGCACGCTGCGGGCGCCGGAGGAGGGCGAGTCGCTCCAGATGCGCGTCCCGCTGGAGCCCGCCGGCGTCAGGCTGGCGATTGATACGGCGCCGGTTCCCGCGCAGATCTGGGTCAACGATCGACTGTTCGGCATGGCGCCGATGGATGTCGATCTGGATTACCACTTCCTGGGCCAGGATGTCGAGATCGTGGCGCGCGCCGAGGGATTCGACGACGCCCGCATGACGATTCCCATGCCCAGCGTGGGCGGTGACGAAATGGACGCCTCGATCCAGCTTGAGCGCACGATGGCGCGGCTCAACGTGCGGACGGAACCGTCGGGCGGTCGCGTGATCCTCGCGGGTCGCGATTACGGAAACGCGCCCGTCATGGTCGAGTTCGAGCCGACGGAGACGGGTAAGCAGGTCGTGATCGACACGTCGCTGAATGGTCAGTACTTCGGCCGGCAGTCTGTCACGATTCCGGCGGCGGGCGGACCTCGCGAGTGCGTGATTCCGATGTCCTTCAGCGCTCAGCGCGTCGTCTTCATCATCGCGGCCTCGCGGCGGGCGCAGGCGGATCAGTACCTGCTTGCCGACGCCCTGGCGACGCGTATCGAGCGACTCGACGCCACGCAGCGATTCGCCGTACTGGCGTCGACCGATGACGGTATCGAGGCCTGGCCCTTCGAAGTGGCCTTTGAATCGGCGACGAGCGAACAGAAAGTCCGCGCGTATGACATGGTTCGATCGATCCGGTCGGCGGACAGCGTGGATCTGGAAGCGCTGCTCGCGTCGGCCGTTCAGCTCGACCCGACGACGATCTGGCTCTTCACGGAGACGTCGGACCGATCGGCGCTGGAAAAGCTGTCGGAAGCGCTGGGGGATCGGGATGTCAGCATCAATCTCGTGACGGCCCGAACGGCGCAGAACGACGTCTGGCTGGATGGCTACGCTGCGCGACATCGCGGCGTATTTGAGACGCTCGATGAGGCCGTTGCCGCGACGGGCGAGATGGGCGAATAGCGAGCCGTCGGCCTGAGAAACGCCGCGCGCGATCGTCGGAATCCGCGAAGTCGGGTTCGAAATCTGCGAGCGGATCAGACGAACTGCTGTGGCGCGGCCTGGCGAACGCCGGGCCGCAGCCCGTTTTACGCGGCCGGGAGGGCGCGAGGCGCCGGCTGGAATTCACGGCAGGGACCTGGGTTACAGGTCCGTTACAGCATTCGGCGTCGGACGGGGCGAATCGGCGTGTTTATAATCGTTGGGCGGTCCGGCGCCGGCGCCTTTCATGCCGACAAACGCAATCGCCCGATGCCGCAAAGTGAGTCTGACAGTCCATCTACCTCGGAGGCGTGAATCCATTGGCCGCGACGCGTGTGACCGTAGTTGAGGATGACGCGGCGATCCGAGAGGCGATCGTTGCGACACTGACCAAGGCGGGCTACGAAATCGACGCGTGCGCCGACGGGGAATCGGGATTGCGGACAGCGCGGCAGTCCGGCTGTTCCCTGGTTCTCCTTGACCTGATGCTGCCGGGGATGCAGGGCGTGGATGTCCTCAAGGAAATCCGAAAGACACATCCGACACTGCCCGTGATCATCCTGACGGCCCGCGGTACGGAAGACGATCGCGTGGAAGGCCTGCGATGCGGCGCGGATGACTATGTCGTCAAGCCCTTTTCCACGCGCGAGCTCGTCGCCCGTGTCGAGGCGGTGCTTCGGCGCAGCCCGGAACGGCCGTCACCGGTCCGCAAGCTGCGGATGGGGCACGGCGTGATCGATCTCGATCGCCGCGAAATTGTCGCGGATGGCGCCGCGCCGCAGACGCTTTCGGAAACGGAATGCCAGATTCTCGCGCATCTCGCCTCGAATCCGGGGCGCGCGATCACGCGTGACGAACTGCTCACGCGCATCTGGGGACTCAGCGGCGGCGTCGAAACGCGAACGGTCGACATGCACGTCGCGCGGCTGCGATCCAAGCTGACGGGCGCCTGCGGCGAAGAGGCGGCCGACGGCATCGCGACGGTCCGCGGCCGCGGCTACATGCTCGGCGCCAACGTGCAGCGCGTCGAGCCAAGCTAGAACGCGTACGATGCACTTCCCGCATACCATCTCGCGACGATCAGTCCTGCTGGTCCTCTGTTCGATTGTTGTCCTCGCGCTGTCAGGGATGATCTGGGCGACGCACACGACGCTCCAGCTGGACGCAGAGCGCCGCATGGCCAAATTGCGGGATCAGTTTGACTACGATTTTTCGATCGCGATGTATCGCCTCGACGGAATTGACTGGCAGTTCCGCCAGGAGAAGAACCATTCATTCGATATCTTCAAGCCGTTCTATCGCCCGCCTCGCGCATTTGATCCGGTCAGTGGTGTTGAGCTGACGCGCCCCGTCCTGATACCGTCGCCGCTTCAGACACTCGACGGACCGGACTGGCTCCTGCTGCATTTTCAGGCGATGTGGCCGGAAGGCTGGGACTGTCCACAGGTCGGTCCCGGCGATGATTTCGCGCAGACGGCCAGCCTGTTTCCGGCGGACGAGCGGCGACTTCTTGCGACGCCCGCCAATTGGCTGACAGCCCTTCGGGCCGCATACGATCCACTGAAACTTCAGGAATTGCTCGAAGACGCGCAGCTTGCGTATATGAAGGAGGACGTCGTACCCGGGCCCAAGACGAGGGTTGATCCGGAACCTCGTCCCGATGATACGGATGTCGACCGGGCGCTCGCGCATTCGCGCGCCGTCCAGGAATTCAACCTTCGAGGCGCCCGACTGCTGGAGCGACAGGGCCGTCACATTCATACAGAGGCCTGCGAGCGCCAGTCCATTATCTGGGCGAACCTCGTCCCCGGGCAGGATCCCTCGGTAGACCTTGATCGGGACGAGGAATGTCGCGCCGTCGAAGGCACTGAGATGATCCCCGTGTGGCTGGACCTCACGCTGGATGGTTCACGGCAGCTGGCGCTCATGCGTTCCGTTTCGCTTCCGCGGACCGACGTCACGGAGCCGACGTGTGTCGTGCAGGGCGTCCTGTTTGACTGGGATCGCCTTCGTGAAGCGCTTGAGCAGGCGGTTCTCAAGGACAATCTGCTGCCCGGCGCGCGAATTGAACCGCGAGACGCGAGTGAGCCGACAAAGCCCAATCATCTGCACACGATTCCTGCGAAGCTCGTGGCCGATATGCCGATTCCGGCGGATGTCGCCGCCGCTTCCTACGACGTGCTCTGGGGATTGGGCCTCACGTGGGTTGTCCTCCTCGGAGCGCTTGGCGGTATCGTTTACGGAACGCTCAAGTACCTGGGGCTGCTCGAACGTCGTATGCGCTTCACGGCCGCCGTCACGCACGAACTGCGAACGCCGCTGACATCATTTCAGTTGTACACGGATCTCCTGAGCGATCTCGATGACGACGATCGCGAGCTTCGTTCGAAGTACCTGTCGACGCTGCGCAGTGAATCCAAGCGGCTCTCCAATCTCGTTGAGAACGTGCTCGTATACTCACGCGTCAATGAGGCCACAACGCGCATTCATTCGCGTCCCGTCACGCCCGGCGAGATTCTCAACGCGGTCAGCGAAGAGACGGCGCGGCGCTGCGAGGAGTGCGAACGCACCCTGCTGATCAGTGACAAGACCGGCTCAAAGGCGTCACTCGAGACGGATCCCGAATTCGTCCGGCAGATTCTTGCCAGCCTTGTCGACAACGCCTGCAAGTACAGCGACGTGAAGGGGCCCATCTGGATCGATGCGACAACACCGCGCGGCGGCGGCGTCCTGTTCGAAGTGGACGACGCGGGTCGCGGTGTCGATCCGAGTGAGACGCGCGAGATCTTCGAACCGTTTCGACGGGGCCGCGACGCCGACACGGGGCGCACGGGCGGCATGGGGCTCGGGCTGGCGCTCTCGCGTTACTGGGCCGCCTGCCTGGACGGCCGGCTGAGCGTTCGGCGCAGCAATCGCAACGGCGGTCACTACTCCATGTTCGCGCTCGAACTGCCTTCCCGGCCGCGCCAGGCCTGATTCCGACGCCCGTCGGTCCATCCCTCAACCCCTTTCTCCACATCTACCGATACATATTCAAGCGAAGGAGGGTGGCGGCGCGCTGGGGCGGCCACAAAAGGGGAGCATCAACATGCAATCAGCAACGGATCAGTCGGTTTGTCCGTTTTTTGAAGGGAAGGATCGGCGCTGTGCCCGACGATTCAACTTGCAACGCATCTCCAAAGTCTACGAACAGTGCCTCGACCAATACTGCGAATGCGCCATCTTCCAGGATCTCACCGTCGGGGAAACAGACCGATCTCATAATGACGTCCGCGCCGCCTGAAGGCCTGCGGGGACTTTCGCCCGCAACCACGGCGACGCCGCCGCAGAACCAGATCGACTGGCCACGGACGCTTGAGGCGTTCATCGGCTATCTCATCTCCGAGTGCGGTCTCGCCGAGAATTCCGTCGCCGCGTATCGACGTGATGTGCGCGAGTTCATCGATCAACTGACGGATCGCGATATCTCCCGCGCCGACGAGGTCACGCCGAACGTCGTGCAGTCGCACCTCGTGCACCTTGCGGAACGACGGCTCGCGCTGTCGAGCATCGGCCGGCATCTGGCGTCGGTCCGAATGTTCCTGCGATTCCTCTTCATCACGGGCGCGATGCGCGAGGATGTCGGGACGCTGCTGGACACGCCGCGCCGCTGGCAGAAGCTTCCGCGCAGCATTCCGCACAACCAGATGGACGCCCTGTTGGACGCGCCGCAGAAGGGCGAGCCGTTCTACGCGCGGGATCGCGCGATCCTTGAGCTGCTGTATGCGACGGGGATGCGCGTGTCGGAACTGGCGTCACTTCGCGCGTCGGATGTGAATCTCGATGTGGGCTATCTTCGCTGCATCGGCAAGGGACGTCGGGAACGCGTGATTCCGCTCGGGACGCGCGCGATTGAGGCCGTCCGCGTCTATCGATCGGGGCTGCGGGCGGCGCTCACGGAAAGCGCGAACAAGGAAGACGCGCTCTTTGTTTCCCGCACGGGCAAGCGGATGGATCGCACGAATATCTGGCGGCTCGTGAATCGATACGCCTCGGCCGCGGGCATCGCGGGCTCCATTGGTCCCCACACGATACGCCACGCGTTTGCGACACACCTGCTGGAGGGCGGCGCCGATCTGCGCATCGTTCAGGAACTCCTCGGCCACGCCAGCGTCGCCACGACGCAAATTTATACTCATGTCGATATTTCACGATTAAAGGGCGTTCACGAACGCTGTCATCCGCGGCAGTAACGCGCCGCAGGCGCGTGGCGGGATTCAGCCCGTCGCCGTCGGATCCGCGTCGTCGTCGTCCGGGAGATCCGGCGACTTGTGCATCGCCCAGACGTCGTCATCCGCCGTCGGCCGCTTCTCGTCCCGAACAACCCAGCGTCGGAAACCCCGCGAGAACACAATGATGGCTGCGGCGGCCGTCACGAACGTGATCAGAATGATCAGCCCCCATGTGAGCGACACACGCCATCGCTGATAGCGAGGATCCTTCTTAAGCGCATCAGCGGGGTTCGATGTGGGCTGCGACGTTGCGATCGACCCATCGGGCGTCGCGGTCACAGGCGTGGCGCGCGCCGGCGTCGACAGCAGGATGGCGCACATCGCGACGAGCGCGATTCTGAGGCGCGCTGACAATCCGGCCCTTCGAATTACCACAATCCCTCCCGTGGGTTGGCGTTGTCCAGCGTCGCGAGCCGCTCGAAGAGTTCGCGCTGCTCCGGACTGACCCGTTTCGGCGGCGTGATCCTGATGACAACAAACTGATCGCCCCGGTGCTTTGTCTGCGGATTGTTGACGCCGAGTCCCGCCATGCGCAGTTTCGCGCCGCTTGGTGTGCCCGGCGGTATCGTCACGGTCCGGACGCCGTCGAGTGTCGGCAGGTCGACCTTGGCGCCAAGCGCCGCCTCGCTGACGGTGATCGGCGCCGTCAGGTAGATATCGTCGCCCTCGCGATCGAAATAGGGATGCGGCTGGACGCTGACGACGACGTAGAGATCGCCGGGCGGCTGGGCGCCGTGGCCGGGGGTTCCCTTCCCGCGAACGCGAATCTTCTGTCCGTCGCGAACGCCCTCGGGGATCGTGACGCTGATGCGCTGGGATCCTCGGCCCTCGGCCTTCAGTTCCAGCTCGAGCTTGGTACCGCGAATGGCCCGCTCGAAGGTCAGCGAGACGGGATAATCGACATCCGGCGCCGGCGCCGCGGGCTTTCGAGAGGCCTGTCGCTTGCGGGAGAACACGCCCTCGAAGGGCGAACCGCGTCCTCCTCCTCCGCCGCCGCCCATGAACGAGGAAAAATCGAACATGTCGGCGAGGTCACCGATGTCGATCGGCTCGCCGCGAGCCGAGCTCCAGGCGTGGCCGCCACCGTGACCCGAGGGACCAGGGCCGAATCCCGGCCCGGCGTGGCCGAATCGATCGTAGTTGGCTCGCTTGTCCTTGTCGGACAGCACGGCGTAGGCCTCCTGGGCCTCTTTGAAGCGGGCCTCGGCGTTCTTGTCACCCTTGTTCTGGTCGGGATGGTGCTGCTTGGCGAGCTTGCGATAGGCGCGCTTGATCTCGTCCGCGGATGCGGATCGCGTGACGCCGAGCACTTCGTAATAGTCGCGTTTTGCCATGCCTTCCTGCAATTACCTCGCGGCGAGCGACAGCGTCGCCGGAAGGCGGAATTATATGGACAGACGGCGTTGAGTCGCCAGATCCGGCGTCTGTTTTGCCAATTCGCCGCTGAGCGATTTGACTATGGCGGCGAATGCGAATCGCCTGTTGTCAACTCGAAGCGCGCTCCATGGATACCGCGGCGGATATCTGGCCGGCGATGGAGGCGCAGGTTCGCGCCGCCGCCTCGGAGGGCGCGGATCTGATCGTGCTCCCGGAAATCGCCTATCCGTCCTACCTGCTCGAATCAAAGGATCGGTATTTTCAGGGCGACATTGAACGCACGCGGGAGACGCTGAGTCGATACGCCGCCATGGCGAAGCGGGCCGGCGTTTGGCTTGTGGCCGGCCTCGTGGAGGAGCGTGGCGACACGCTGTTCAACAGCGCCGCCGTGCTCGACAGCGCCGGCGTCTGCGTGGCGATGGCCCGAAAGCAGTTCCTGTGGGATTGCGACAACGAGTGGTTCGAGCCCGGTCTCGAGTCCGCGGTCGTGGAGACGCCATGGGGGCGAATGGGTGTGCTCATCTGCGCGGATCTCCGGATGCCGGAGATCCTGGCGACACTCGTCGCGCGGGGCGTCGAGTTCGTCGTTCAGCCGACGGCCTGGGTGAACGCGGCCCTGGGCAGCGGCGGTTATCGAAATATCCAGCCGGAATTCCTCGTTCGGGCGCGGGCTCTCGAATTCGGCGTCCCCGTCGCGAGCTGCTCGAAGAGCGGCAACGAGCGGAGCCGCATGGGCTACGTCGGGCGGAGCATGATCGTGGACGCCGCCGGCGCGACGCTCGCCGAGGCGCCGATCGTGGGCGACGCGTCCATCATTGCCGAGATCACGCCGCGGCCGGGGCGGGCGCCGCGCATGAGCCATTCGGAACGCGTCGGATTGCGCGTGGCGCCCGTGACGTCCATTGTCACGAATGAAAACGCATCAATATCGATCGAAGCGACCTCGGGAATTGAGACCGCCGGCGCGGCGCTGATGGCCGCCGGCGCCCGCGTGGCCCGCGTGAGCGCGGCGGCGTTGTCGAGCTATGTCGTCGCGAGGATTGAGGCGCTTCGGGGCGTCCAGGTGATTCTCGCCGAGGGGGAGCCGATCGACGTTGCGCTGGTGCGGACACGCTCTGCGGAGAATCGGATTTTCATCGTCGCGGGCGACGCGAATTTGCTGTCGCTGATCGTCGATCCGGGCGGCGCCGTGCGATGGGCCGCCGGCCAGGGTGTCACGATTGTGGAGATACATCCGGCGGAGGCGGACGTGAAAGCGTTCACGCCGCAGACGCCGATCTGGGGGCAGCGGCGGCCGGAGCGATACGACTTCGGTCCGTGCGACGAGTGACGAATCGGCGACCGTCGATTGGGAGGTTCTGAATGATCTGGTTGATCAATGCGGGGCTCGTGGGGCTGGCGGGAATGGTTGGGGCGCTGCTGCGATTCGGCGTGACGCTGGGCGTCAAGTCCATCACGCCGCGGGATTTCCCCTACGGCACGCTGGTGGTCAATGTGACGGGCTGCTTCCTGCTTGCCGCCATCGTCACGCTGATTCCCGAGCGGCGCGGGCCCGCCGTCAATTCTTCCGTCGACAGCGTGCGATTGGCGATCACCGTCGGCTTCCTTGGCGCCTATACGACGTTTTCGTCGTTCATCGTGGAGATCTACGACCTGTTCAAGGCGGGGACGCCCGTGCGGGCCGTGGCGTACCTGGCGGTCAGCATCGGACTCGGACTCGCGGCGGCGTGGCTCGGCGTGGCGGCCGCGAAACGGTTGGAAGCGTAGCGCCGGGCGTCGAGACGTTGACAAAATCCGCATTATTTCGGTCCGTTTGGCCGCGTTGACGCTATGGAATCGGGGTCGTAGGCTAGCCGACTGGCCCGAAAGAGAATGACGGATCGCGGCCGCCGACGCTGGCGTGGGGCGGCGCGTCGCGAGATTCGATATCGAGGTGTGAAACGTTGGCTGAATCGGCATCCGCACCGCAGTCGTTTGAAGCGCGGAACCACTTCCTGCTTCGCAGATTACATTCACTGACCGGCATCGTTCCGATCGGCGTGTTCCTCATCGAGCACCTGCTGACGAACTCGATGGCGGCCTATGGGAACTGGACGGGCGCGGGGGGGCGCGAGGCGTTCAACCATGACGTCCACTTCCTCCACAACCTGCCCTATCTGCCGCTGCTGGAGATATTCGGCATTTTCCTCCCGCTCGCCTTCCACGCCCTCTACGGCGTGAAGATCGCGATGTCGGCGAAGCACAATGTCCTCCAGTATCCGTACATGGAGAATCGCCGGTACACGATGCAGCGTGTGACGGGCTATATCGCCTTCGTCTTCATCATCGTGCATCTCTGCAAGTATCGATTCGCCCATGTCTTCGGCGGAATTCCCTTCCTCGATCACGATATCGCCGACAAGTTCGAGATCACCCGTCGCGGGTTGATGAACTGGGTGCTGCCGCCGTCGATCACGATCACGATGTACGTCATCGGACTGGCCGCGTCGGTCTATCACTTCTCGAACGGGATCTTCACCTTCTGCATCACGTGGGGCATTACCGTCGGTGAAAAGGCCCAGAAGCGTGTCTCGATGCTGGCGGCGGGGCTTGGCGTCGTCCTCTTCGCATGGGGCGCCGTGAGCCTGTACGCGTTCGCGAACGCCGAAGGCCAGTTCCTCAAGAACTGGGACGATCGCCCGGGCGTGGCCGCGACGGCTGAGGATGGCGGGCAATCCGCCGGCGGCGAGGAATCGCCGGCGCACGCGGAGCACTGAAGACTGTCGACGGACGGAACAAACAAGTCAGAACGCGTTGCGTTCATTTTCCAGGTTTGAGCAGGCAATCATGGCTGAGAAAAGAGTCGTAGTCGTCGGTGGCGGTTTGGCGGGGTTGGCGGGCGCCATGAAGCTCGCGGAGCTCGGCATCAAGGTCGATCTCGTCAGCATGGTCCCCGTCAAGCGATCGCACAGTGTCTGCGCGCAGGGCGGCATCAACAGCGTCAACGACCAGACGCGCGCCCTCGGCGACGACGAGTGGGCGCACTTCGACGACACGGTCTACGGCGGCGCGTTCCTGAATCACCAGCCGCCTGTGAAGGAAATGGCCTACTGGGGACCTCGCGTCATCGACCTGCTCGATCGTCTCGGCGTGCCGTTCAACCGCACGAAGGAAGGCCATCTCGATCGGCGTCGCTTCGGCGGCACGCTCTACAAGCGCACGGCCTTCGCCGGCGCCACGACGGGCCAGCAGCTTCTCTACGCCCTGGACGAGCAGTGCCGGCGCTGGGAAGCCGAAGGGATGATTCGCAAGTACGAGTACTGCGAATTTCTCGGCATCGTCAAGGATGAGGCGGGAGTCTGCCGCGGCTGTGTCGTGCAGGACATGTTCTCGATGCGCATCCACGAGTTGCGGGGCGACGCCGTCGTGCTCGGCACGGGTGGCAACGGTCTGATCTTCGGCAAAAGCACGATGTCGATGATCTGCACGGGTGGCGCCAACGCCCGCGTCTATAAGCAGGGCGCCAAGTACGCCAACGGCGAGTTCATCCAGGTCCATCCGACGGCCGTGCCCGGCGCCGACAAGCTCCGCCTGATGAGCGAGAGCGCCCGAGGCGAAGGTGGTCGCGTCTGGGTGCCGCGAACGCCGCAGGACACTCGCGATCCGACGTCCATTCCGGATTCCGAGCGATACTACTTCCTCGAAGAGCGTTACCCGACGTACGGCAATCTTGTGCCGCGCGACATCGCGACGCGCGAGATCTTCGATGTCTGCGTCAACGGGGGGCTCAGCGTCGATAAGGATCGGCTCTGCGTTTACCTCGACCTGACGCACCTGCCCGCGTCGACGCATCACAAGCTCGAGGGCATTCTCAACATTTATGAGAAGTTCCAGGCCGTGAATCCGCGCGTCGTCCCGATGAAGATCTTCCCGGCCGTCCACTATTCGATGGGTGGCCTCTGGGCGGATTACACGAAGTGCGATCAATCCGGCGGTCTCGTCCACGGCGCGCCGAACAACCACATGACGAACATTCCGGGGCTCTACGCCATCGGCGAATGCGAGTATCAGTACCACGGCGCCAATCGACTCGGCGCCAATTCGCTGCTGTCCTGCATTTTCGAGGGGCTTTTCACGGGGACGTCGATCGAGAACTACGTCGGCTCGCTGAAGTCCTCAGCCGCTGATACCCAGCAGGCGCTGTTTGACGCCGCCGTTCGATCGCACAAGGACCACATGGACGAACTCGTCGCCCGCACGGGCAATGAGAACGCCTACAAGCTGCACGACGAACTCGGCAAAACGATGACGGAGAACTGCACTGTCGTGCGCTACAACGACAAGATCAGGAAGACGATCGAGAAGATCGACGAGATCGCGGATCGGTACAGGAACGCGCCGCTTGCCGACGCGGGACAGTGGACGAATCAGAACCTGTCCTTCACGCGGGCGCTGGATGACATGATCCTTCTCGCGAAGGTGATCGCGATGGGCGCCCTGCAGCGCGACGAGTGCCGCGGCGCCCACTACAAGCCGGACTTTGCGATCGAAGGCCTCGATCCGGACAGCAAGGAAGACATGACGGAACAGGCCCGACGCTGGTGCCGCGAGTTCCAGGCGAATAACGAGAAGTGGCTCAAGTCCACGATCGCCGAGTACACGCCGGGCGGTCCGAAGATCACCTACGAAGACGTCGATACGAGCCTGATCCCGCCGCGGCCCCGCACCTATGGTCTCAAGGGCGCCGAGGAGATCATGCGCGTGTGGAACGCCGAATTCGTTTCGAAGAAGGAAGCGGTCGCAGCGAAGTAGCTCAGGCGAACCGATCCTGAGGCGCCTTCCGAGCCGGGCCAGTCATGGCCTGGTCAATCCGTCGAGTTGTGACAGCTCGGTCTCGACTTCCTCATGCCGACGTTGGGCGTCGGCGTGCCACCCTCCGTGATCAATTCGCCGGACGCGTCAGGCTCAGACCACAGACAGTAATGCTGAAAAACGGCGTCTTCGGGAGCTGGAATCGACGCAGCGCCCCGAAGAACATGCGCGGCGTCATGTGCCAGGGCAGCAGTTCGGGCGATGTCTTCCGCAGGTGGTCCGTTGTCAGAAGTTCCGAGATTTTCAGTCGTTCCGCCAGCGGAATCAGGGCGTCGGTCGGAACCCCATCGAAATGGGTCGCCAGGCTCTCGATCAGCTTCTCGGCGCGCGACACTTCGATATCCGTGCGACCATCGAGTGAGATGTCGAATGTGACGATCAGCGCGCCACCGGGCCGCAGCGCGCGACGGAATTCGCGGATAATCCTGTCGTACTCATCCGTGTGTTCGAGGACGGACATGCAGAAGATCAGGTCAAACGTCGCGTCGTCGTAGGGGAGCTTGCGCAGATCGGCGTCCGTGAAACGCACGCCGCGCTTCGACTTTGCGTTGATTGTGTCGTACATCGCCGGCAGGGGCGGATCCATGTCGCAGGCGTCGACCGTGGCGTTCGGCAATCGGTCCGCGAAGTACCACGGCACACACGTCATGCCGGCGCCGGCGTCGAGCATGCGAAGCGGCGCATCGGCGCCCATGGCCAGCACGCGCTCAGCAAGAAACGGGTATTCCCAGCGCCGCATGCCATGATCCATCGGATCGTATCGCCAGTAGGGCGCCGTGGGACCGGACGACGTACCGTGCGATTCGCGGAATCGACGCGAGAATTCCCGCAAGTCGGCCATCAGGCGGCTGTCGGAGGCGGCCTTGTGCTGGGAGATGGTTGCTAGACCTTCACGGGTGAGCATGTGCGGCTCCAGGGGCGGAAACTGGCCTGAAAATCGGGGTTGATCTTATGGCGTGACGGCCATCCGGCAAAGCGACTTGCGACGTCCGTCGGTGGATTCGGGGGGGCTCGCGGTCGGCGCCCGATGGCGGCGGATCGGTTTGATTGGCCGCTTCATTTCCATTCTAATTCTTCCGATGTGTCAATAGATTATGGGCTTCGATCTCGCAGGAGCGTACGAATGGGCGTGGTTGGTCGATGCAAAAACAGGCTGTGTTGGGCAGGTGCATGGATGACAATTGCTAGCGTATTAACGATGGCGGCCGGCGTGAAGGATGTCGCGGCCTCCGAGCCGGAAACGAAACCGATGGGACCCAAAACGCGATCGGATATCGAGACGCGTTACAAGTGGGACCTTTCCGCCATTTACGACAGCGACGCGGCCTGGGAGACCGCCTTCAAGCGCGTCGAGTCGATGACGGCGGAGTTCGCCCTGCTGAAGGGCTCGCTCGGCGAGTCAGCGGACGCCCTCAAGCGGGGTCTTGAGAAGCAGGACGAGCTCGGCAAGCTCTATGAGTCCGTCATGCTCTATGCGGGGCTCAGCTTCCACGAGGACATGAGCCAGTCCGAGGCGCAGGGACGCTGGGATCGCGTGCAGTCGCTGGGCACGAACGTGAGCGCGGCGATGAGCTGGTTCACGCCGGAGATCCTGGCGATCGACCCCGCCAGGCTGCACACGTGGGTGAAGGAAGACAAGGATCTCGCCACCTACGCGCACGCCATCGACAACATTCTGCGCAGCAAGCCGCACACGCTGAGTGACAGCGAGGAAAACCTGCTGGCGATGGCGGGGGATGTCGTTTCGGCGCCGGGGAACATCTTCGGCCAGTTCACGAACACGGAACTGGACTTCCCCAAGATCAAGGACGCCGACGGGAACGAAGTCCAGCTCAGCTCGGCCGGCTACTACAAGTTCATCTATTCGAAGGATCGACGCGTTCGTAAGGACGCCTTCTTCGGCATGCACGAGGCCTACGCCAACAAGCAGAACACGATTGCGGCCATGCTCAGCTCGCACGTGAAGACGCACATCTTCAACGCGAAGGCCCGCAAGTATAAGTCCTCGCTGGAAGCCGCCCTGGGTGGTCCCAACATCCCCGTCGAAGTCTATCGCAACCTCGTCGATACGGTCCACGCCAACGCCACGCGGCTGCATCGCTACGTCGCAATGCGGAAGCGCATCATGAACCTGGACGAAATCCATCGCTACGATCTGTACGTGCCGATGATCGAGGTCGAGGAGAAGGACATCCCGTACGACGACGCCGTCGGCACGATCCTGACGGCCCTTCAGCCGCTGGGCGACGACTATGTCGGCGTCCTGCGCCGGGGTTTCGAGTCGCGCTGGATCGACGTCTATGAGACGAAGAACAAGCGAAGCGGCGCGTATTGCTGGGGCGCCTACACGACGCATCCCTTCCTGCTGCTGAACTACGGCGGCACGATGAACGATCGCTCGACGGCCGCCCACGAAATGGGTCACGCGATGCACTCATGGTTCACGACGCACAGCCAGCCGTATGTCTATGGCGACTATGCGACGTTCTGCGCCGAAGTGGCGTCGACCGTGAACGAGGTCATTCTCGCCCATCATCTGCTCAACGAGGCGAAGACGGACGAAGAGCGGCTTCTGCTGCTGCAGCAGCAGATCGAAGGGATCCGCACGACGGTCTTCCGCCAGACAATGTTCGCCGAGTTCGAACTGAAGATTCACGAGATGGCCGAGGCCGGCACACCGCTGACAGCCGACGCCCTGCGAAAGACCTACAACGATCTCGTGGCCGCCTACTATGGTCCCGAGATGGTGCTGGACGACTGCGCCGACGCCGAGTGCCTGCGCATCCCGCACTTCTATCGCAACTTCTACGTGTACACCTACGCCACGAGTCACTGCGCCGCCACCAACATCGGTCGCCGCGTGATCGAGGGCGAGCCGGGCGCCGTGGATGGCCTGATGAAGTTCCTCTCGGCCGGCAGCAGCAAGTACCCGCTGGATGTGCTCAAGCTGGCCGGTGTCGACATGACGACGCCCAAGCCGATCGAAGACACGATGGAGCTCTTCAGCGAGCTGCTCGACCAGTTCGAGGCGCTCTACGAGAAGACGCATTCCAAGCGAAGTTGACGGAGCAAGTCGCGGCGGATCGAACCGAGGCATGACGCGATCGCGTTGACGCCGGCATTGATCTGCAGACGGCCCGCAGGAATTTGAAACACATACCGAACCCCGGCAGTCATGCCGGGGTTTTTTCTTTGCGCGTTCGTCGAAATGGGGTGGCATGCTCGCCCCCCAAGGCGAGCATGAGAAGTCGCGATGACGTCGCCATTGCCTTGCGAGTTTGAATTCCAGATTCCGCCTCCGTATGCTCTCGTCGTGAAGGCGAAGTTGGGCCCAGCAATAACGGCAAACCATCGAGCACTGTGGATGACGAAATTGCTTTCCTTCGAAGAACTGGTCGAGCTCTACGGTCCGGAGTATGTCGAGCGTGTCGGGCCCGATTGGGGTGGGCAAGAGTCCATGGACTTGGAAAAGCGCTTCATCCCGCGCTCGCTATGGTCACTCATTCCGTATGCGCGATTCTGGGGTATTTCCGATGACTGTTACCGAGACGTCCTGAATCGCGACGCGTCCGAAGAAGCAATTGCCCACCTTAAGGTTGTCTACGCCGAATTCGAAGATGCGCTCGAAGATTGGCTGGCTGGCCCTGAGGCGGAGAACGAAAATCCTACGGACGAGTACATTGCATTTTCGGCGATGGGGATAGCGGCGTCGTGAAGCCCCTCAGACCTTTGCTTCCCCAGTGTGCCGAACCGCGTCGTTGCGCGAGATCGCAAGCCGTCGCCGTGGGGACACGGCGGCTCTGAATGAACCCGAGCCGTCAGCGCGCCCCGCATCGCGGCATAGAATCAACAGCAGGTTCGGCCAAACCCGGGGCCGACTGGCGACGTATGGGTTCAGGAAAGGGCCGCCATGCGTGTACTGATGATTCTCCCGGCGTTGTGCGAGGCGAAGGGGCCATTCTTTCGTCCGATCAAGTATTCGTTGTTTCCGCCGCTGGGGCTGGCCACGCTCGCCGCCTACCTGTCGCCGGATGACGATGTCCGCATCATTGACGAGCACGTCGAACGCGATGTCGATCCGCAGCGATTCATCGCGACACCGCCGGACCTGGTCGTGATTCAGACATACATCACGAACGCACGGCGATCCTATCGCCTCGCGGACGCGTTTCGACGCCTTGGCTGCTTCGTCGCCCTCGGCGGTCTCCACGTCACCAGCCTGCCCGACGAGGCCGCGCCGCACGCGGATGCGATTTTCCTCGGTCCCGGGGAGGGCCTGTTTCCTGACTTTCTCGAGCGCTTTCGGAAGAACAGGAACAGCGCTCGCGGTGTGTATGACTCGCGAACGGCGCCGCGATCGATTGCGTCCATTCCGCCGATCCGCCGTGATCTGATTCGCCGGTCGAAGTACCTCGTTCCCAATTCCATCGTCGTCACGCGCGGCTGCCCGCATCACTGCACGTTCTGCTACAAGGACGCCTTTTTCACGGGTGGCAGGTCGTTCTACACGCAGCGCGTCGATGATGCGCTGGCGGAGATCGATCGTCTGCCCGGGCGACATCTCTATTTTCTGGACGATCACCTGTTTGGCGATGTCGGCTTCGCGCGTGCGCTGTTCGAGGGCATGCGTGGCGCGGACCGCGTGTTCCAGGGCGCCGCGACGGTCGATTCGATCCTGCGGGGCGATCTCGTCGAACGCGCCGTCGACGCGGGGTTACGCTCAATCTTCGTCGGCTTCGAGTCACTGTCTGAGGCGACGCTGGCGTTCTCCAGCAAGCGACAGAATCTGCTGCGCGACGGACGCCGCGTCGAATATGAACGCGCGATTCGCCGGCTCGATTCACTCGGCGTCAGCATCAACGGCAGCTTCGTCTTTGGTCTCGATGGCGATGGCCCCGATGTTTTTGATCGGACTGTCGATTGGGCCCGCGACCAGGGCCTGACGACGGCCACGTTTCACATCGCCACGCCGTATCCCGGGACGGCCTACTACCGCGAGATGCGGAGCGCGGGTCGCATCCGCCATTCGGATTGGGATCTCTACGACACGCGGCACGTCGTGTTCGATCCGCTGAACATGACAGACACGGAGCTGGAACGTGGGTACTGGCGCTGCTATCGCAGGTTCTATTCGGCGGCGAACATCCTGAAGGCGGGCATGCGCCACGAAAGCCGATCCTTCGGCCTCAAGTGCGCCGCCTACGCCGCTTTGTGGAAACGGATGGAACCCATGTGGAACGCCCTGATCCGGCTCGGCGTTGTTGGTTCGATGCGACCGGTCATCGAAGCGGGCCTGAACGCCGCGCGATCATGGAAGGGCGGTCGCCGGCGCGATGCGTCGGCGGCGAGATCAATTGCCGAGACGACTTTGTAGTATCCGCCAAAGTCTCCAATTCTCGTTCATCGCCAATTCGGGTGGCATGCTCGCCCCCGAAGGCGAGCATGAGAAGACGCGCCGACGTTCCGAGCCGCGACTGTCAGGGAGTCGGGCGCGCGTAGCCGGCGGCTTGGGATGCTCGCCCTCCATGTTTGAGGCTGTCCAGTTATTCCGTCGCCCCTCCGGGGCGAAATCAAAGAAAACTGAGCGGACCACGGGTTGCGCTGCGACCGCTTCGCGGTCTGCGCTCCACCCGTGGCTAAGTACTGTCGCTCCTCCGGAGCGAGAATTGCTCGGGAGACCCTGAGGATTGATCACGCAACTTCATGACTTTCGCGAGCGGAGAATTGCTGGACAGTCTCGCCCCTTCAGGCAGGCATGAGAAGTCGTGGCTGGGTGGCATGCTCGCCCCCGAAGGCGAGCATGAGAAGTCGCGAATGCGTCAATGAACGCCCGCCATCGCGATCGAATTCCACATTCAGAGCCTCGCTGTCCTCAGCGTGTCGAATCATCCAGCGTACGCGAGCCTGATTTCTTGGGTGGCCCACCACCTCCCGGTGGTGGGGGCGCGACGATACAAACGTCGGAGGCAATCAGGTAATGCGCGAGAACGACCCCGCGGCGTTTGTCTCCTACGCAAACTCGCAGTTCACTTCCGGCGCCCAGACGAGCGATGGGTCCGCCGCAAGCATCCGTCTCGCCTCCGTCCTGCATATTTCGAGCGCTTGAAGTAGTTTCGCCTTTCCCAGAATGTACGTCCGATTCAGATCGCGATCGCTCCATTCCAGACACGCGCCGACCGTGCGGACCTCGACGCCTAACCTGTTTCCTCCGCATCCCGGACAACCGCACCAGCACGTCCAGATGAAATAGGTCCCGTCTGATTGCGAGCTTCGGACGAGTTGGATCAAATCGACGGGACCGAAATCGAAGGCTTCAAGATGATGGTCGTCAAAAATGAACTCGGCGGATAAATACCGCGCGTCGTCTTCATCGCTGCAAAGAAGGCGAATCGCAACAATCTGCACAACGTGCGGCTCGGGCCTTCCGCCCGGAAGAATCCTGCGAATGTGTGAGAACATTTAGGTCATCCGATTACAGTCCGGCAATCAAATCGGACATTCAGAGCCTCGCTGTCCTCAGCGTGGCGAATCATCCAGCGTACGCGAGCCTGACGTCGCCGTGGGGACACGGCGGCTCTGAATGGCCCGCGACTATCGCGACTTCGATCGCGCGCGTTTCGTCGCCTTCG
>Ga0116152_10000656_pt1 | contig 28476 bp, 29 predicted proteins | sample AD_UKC119_MetaG_FD_89894 | JGI IMG/M metagenome (GOLD analysis project Ga0116152, IMG submission 89894) | Active sludge microbial communities of municipal wastewater-treating anaerobic digesters from Hong Kong - AD_UKC119_MetaG | ecosystem: Engineered > Bioreactor > Anaerobic > Digestate... | reverse complement strand
TAGGACTAGATGCAAAATTAGCACCTGCTTTAATTAGTTCTTCATAATTTGATTGACATGCTCCCGCAATTATTATTAATTTATCATGACTAATTTCATATTCTCTTGCTTTTTTTATAGCTTTTACGAAGTTTAAACTATTCTTATAAGCATTCATATCTTTATGATTACCTTTTCTTTTATAATATGCATCATGCCCAGTAATCACAACTATACTAGGCATATACTCATTTATCCATTCATTAATATTTTCATATATATTTTCCTCATTAATTTCTTTTCCTATCGCTAGTAAACCTATATTTTTATAATAATCTAAACATCTATTTAAGTATTCATGATCTCCATCAATATGTAATATTTTACCAGGTAAATAAAAATAATCATTTCTTTCCATCTTAAAATTATCTTTTATTCTTGATAATAGTTCTTTTGAATCTTTATCTTCTAACTTTTCTTCATATAATTTTAAATCTTCTTCATCACTATCTGCATATAACCTTATGCTTATACCTTTCAAATAATATATCTTTTCTTCAATATCAATATCTATTATTTTAAATACTACATCATTTGAGTATGAATTTCTTGTTACTATATCACCTATTTTATACATATTTTCACCCATATAATTATATGTAAAAGTTTTAAAAAAATGAAAAAACTAAGTAAATATTATTACTTAGTTTCTACTATTATTTTTTTATTGTTTATTAATCGATAATTAGGGCATTCTTCTTTTTGAAACATAATATCTTCTGAATATGGAAGTTTCATAGCACACATACCATTTCTACTTAACATTATAGAAGGCTTATCTTCCAAAAATATTACTCCTTTACCTTTTACTTTATAAGTTTTTTTATTAAATTCATATTCATTATTAATTACAATTTCTATAGTTTCTGATGTTTTATAATCCTTAATATTATTCATTATTTCTTTTACATCATTAATTAATTCTATTTTTGGTCTTAATTTTATTTGATCAATAACGATATAAGAAACTACTATTAAAAATATAATTATTAATATTATTATATGTTTTTTTTCCATTACACTTTTAAATGTTTTTTAACAGCACGCCAACTACCATACATACCTACTGCAATACCTATTAATACAAGTACTCCAGATATTGAATATATAAATGGTGTTGGTTTAACTAATTCAATAAATGCTGCGAAGAATTTACCATCAAAATTATTATATAATGCTGTATAACCATAAGTTGTGATTATAATTAGAATAATAGAACCAAGTATTCCTAAGAATAAACCTTCTAAAATAAATGGTATTTTAATATTTAAATTTGAAGCTCCAACTAATCGCATTATTTCTATTTCTCTTTTTCTTGAGAAAATAGCAATTTTAATAGTATTTGATATTAAGAATGCTGTTACTATAATAAGAGCAAATACCATACCTAAACTAACTTTTCTTACAATATCAAAAACAGATACTAATTGTTCAACCATGCCTTCACCATATTTAACACTTTGAACTTGATCAATTTTTTCTATTTTTTTAGCAACTTTACTTATTTCATCAATATTTTTAACTTTTACTTGATAAGTTGGTTGCAATGGATTTTCTTCTTCAGTATAGTTTGATAATATACCTTTAAATATTTCAGAAGAATTCATCATTTCTTTTGCTATTTCAGTTTTTGATTGATATGTATAACTTTCTATACCACCAATTTTTTTAATATTTTCTAGAACATCATCTTTTTGTTCTGGAGTTATTTCAGTATTCATGAATACTACTATTGTCATGTCTTTTTCTATACTTGATGCAAAATTATTTACATTATATGATAGAACAATTGCAATTGCTACTACTATAAGAGTTATTGTGATACAAGAGATAGATGCAAGTGATAATGAAAAGTTTCTTATTACACCTTTAAAGGAATCTCTTACATTTCTACTAAATATTCTTAACGCCTTCATGAGTATATTCCCCTTCTTTATAATCTTTTAAAATTCTTCCTGTATCTAATAATATAACTCTCTTTTTCAATTTATCTACTATATCAGTATCATGAGTAACCATAATAATTGTAGTACCTAGTTTATTTATTTCTTCTAATACTTTCATAATTTCCATACTTGTTACTTCATCTAAGTTACCAGTAGGTTCATCACATATTAAAAGTTTAGGAGCATTAATAATTGCACGTGCAATAGCAACTCTTTGTTGTTCTCCACCAGATAATTCTGTTGGATAATTCTTTGCTTTCCCTTTTAATCCAACTAAATCTAATACTTTTATAGTTTTTTCATATATTTCACTTTTTGGTGTTCCAAATATTTCAAGAGCAAATGCTACATTTTCATAAACTGTTAGTTTTGATAATAATTTATAATCTTGGAATACAACACCAATTTTTCTTCTTAATTTATATACTTTTCCATTTCTTAATTTTGTAACATCAATACCACCAACATTAATACTACCACAATCTGGTTTTTCTTGACGATATAACATTTTTACTAATGTAGATTTACCACATCCAGTATGACCTATTACAAAAACAAATTCACCTTTTTCAATGTTAAGAGATAAATCATATAAAGCAGTTGTACCATTTTTATATGTTTTCTTAACATTTTTCATTCTTATTAAATCCATATTCTAACTCCTTTTTATTTCATTGAACCGCCAAATACTTCATAAGCATCTGTTACCATAAAGAACGCTTCTGGATCAATCGTTAAGATACCTTCTTTTAATACAAAGTATTCTTTAGTCAGGATAGTACACATAATCATTTTTTGCATATTACCTGTATATCCACCACGAGCCTCTATTACTGTTACACCATGTGCTAAATTTTGCATTACATATTTTTTTACTGCCGTTTCATGATCAGTAATTATATAGAATGTTTTAGACTGTGATATACCCAAAATTACTTTATCAGTCATAATACTTATAATATAAATACTTACAACTGAGTATAAGAATTTTTGCCATCCAAATACAAATAAACCACATGCGATGATTACACCATCAGTAAAGAACATTGAATTTCCAATAGACATTTTAAAATATTTTGATACTATTTGATTTAAAATATCTGTTCCTCCTGTTGTATAACCTGCTTTAAATATTAAGCCTAAACCAAAACCACTTACAACTGCTCCACATATCGCAATTAAGAATGGTTCAGTATCACCTAAATTTATATAAGGTATTACCCATTCTGTAAGTTTTACAAATACTGGATATAATAAAGATCCAATTACAGAACTTGCTGTTTTTTCTTTTCCCATTAATATAAAACTTAATATCAATAATAATACTGAACCTGCCATTATTACTAATGATGGATCTAAACCACATAATTTTTTCAATATTACAGCAACACCAGATACTCCATATACTATATCATTTGGTAAAAGGAATACATTAAATGATAAAGCAACTATTAACATACCTGTAAAAAATAATATTGATCTTTTCAATCTATCTTTAGAATAAATTAATTTAATTATATTTATATTTTCTTTTTTCTTAAAAAATAACATATTATACTCCCTTCATAAGGTATTCATTTATAAATAAATCTATATCACCATCTAATACTTTATTAACATTAACTGTCTCAGCATTAGTACGATGATCTTTTACTAAAGTATAAGGACACATAATATAACTTCTTATTTGTGAGCCAAAATTTATTAATAGATTATCACCTTTAATTTTTTTTAATTCTTCTTCTCTTTTTTCTATTTCTAATTGATATAATTTACTTTTTAATACTTCCATACATCTTTCTTTGTTTTGTATTTGACTTTTTTCATTTTGACAAGTTACAACTATCTTGGTTGGAATATGAGTTATTCTTACAGCTGAGTCAGTTGTATTAACTCCTTGTCCACCACATCCACTAGATCTATATACATCTACTCTGATATCTTTTTCATCTATTTCAATATTTATTTTACCTTGTTCAAATAATGGAGAAACAGATACTGAAGCAAATGATGTATGTCTTCTTGAATTTGAATCAAAAGGAGATATTCTTACTAATCGATGTACTCCTTTTTCTGCTTTTAAATATCCATAAGCATAAGCACCATGAACTATTATTGAAACACTTTTAATACCTGCTTCTTCACCTGCTTGTTCATCAATTATTTCATATTTATAACCTTTTTTATCAAAATATCTTGTATACATACGATATAACATATTTGCCCAATCACATGATTCAGTTCCACCAGCACCTGGATGTATTTCTAAGATTGCATCTTCTTTATCATAATTATTACTTAGCAATATTCTTACTTTTTGTTCTTTTATTTCTTGCTCTATAGAATCAATATCATTTGACACCAGTTCTTTTATATCATCATCATTTTCAATTTCAATTATCTTAATCATTTCGATATTATCACTAATCTTTTTCTTTAATTTAGTATTATCAGATAATTTACTCTTTAAATCGTTTAATTCACTAATTACTTTTTCTGATGTTTTTTTATCATCCCAGAAATTATTTTCTAACATTTTAGTTTCTAATTCTTTAATACGTTTTTCTGAACTTTCAGGTTCAAAGAGACCTCCATAGTTCATCTACATCATTTAAGAATTTATTATATACATTAATAAGTTCACTTGTTTCCATATAAACCTCCAGTACTATATATAATTATAACATTTTTTTTACATTAAATATAGAAAAATAAATAGAATATAAAAAAAACATAGATTAAAATCTATGCATTTTCATGAATTCTCTATTTATTGTTTTTGTTTTTTGTTTACCTTTTTCATTTTTACCATAATAGTAACATAAATTAGAAACGACTAAATCTCCAGATTTTGATGCTTTTTCTTTTATAATTAAATCACTTGATTCTAATTGCTTATTAATAAATAATTGTTTAATTATATTCTTTTTTGCTTCTTTTTCTAATTTGTCTAAATCGCATAAATCTATATAACCATTATCCAATTTATATAGAATTGCGGCTTCCTTAAATAATTCAGTTTTTCTTGATTTGTCAGTATATATATAAATATCACCAACTAATACTTTATTTTTGTCTATATTCATTATATCTCCCCTGCATAATAATTATAACATAACAAAAAAATAGAGTAAATAAAAAATATAAGAATGATACTCTTATATTTTATTATCTTTTAACTGGATTTTTTCTTAATGTTAACACATTAACTTTTCCTCTTTGTGTTTCACCATAGTAAAAATCTAAATTTATTACATAAGCTTTTCCTCGTGTTCTTTTTGAAGTAATAACCATACTATCACTGTTTCTTCTTATGTAATCAAATATATTATTTATACTATCTATATCAACATATCTAAATGGGGCATTTTTTAATAAAATTGCATCTTCTTTTATTAATTTACCATTTTTAATTATATCGCCTTTATATATGTTACACATATTTGTTTTCATGTTATACCTCCTTTTTTACAGCCAACTTAATCATTATAACATATTCGTCTTTATTTTCAATAAAAAATGTGATTATTTTGAATAATCACATTCGCTACATTTTATTGTATCTTTTTTTGTTGTTAGCATTTTACCACATTCAGGACATTTTTCACCTGTTGGCATATCCCAATAAGCAGTTTTACAAGTAGGATAATTATTACATCCATAGAATACTTTTCCACGTTTACTATGTTTTTCTACAATCATTCCTTTATCACAATTAGGACACTTGCAAATTTCTGTTACTTCTTTTTTCTCAGTTTTAATATATTTACATTCTGGGTAATTACTACAAGCAATAAATTGTCCATATCGACCTTTTCTTATTACTAAAGGATTACCACACATAGGACAATCTTCTCCTACTTTTTCAGGTTCTTTCTTTTGTAATTTATCAAAGGCATCTTTTACTGATGGTTCAAACTTTTTATAGAAATCATCAATTACTTTATTCCATTTTGCTTTACCATCGGCAATTTTATCTAAATCTGTTTCCATATTTGCAGTATATTCTACATTAATAATATCCGCAAATGATTCTTGAAGTTTATCTGTTACTTCTATACCTACTTCAGTTGGAACAAACTTTTTATCTGTTATTACTACATAACCACGATCTTTAATATTTGACATAGTTTGTGCATAAGTACTAGGTCTACCTATACCTAATTCTTCCATTTCCTTAATTAATTTTGCTTCTGTATATCTTGCTGGTGGCTTCGTAAAATGTTGCTCTTTATCTATTTCATTAGATACAATAACATTTGATTTATAAGTATCAAGTGGTGGCAAATTTTTATCTTTTGTATCTTCATAATCAGAATATACTTTTAAGTAACCATCAAATACTATTATTTGACCGGTTGCTTTAAATTGGTAATTATTATTATCTAATATAGCAGTAGTATTTAAAGTTTTAGCATCCTTCATTAATGAAGCAAGTGCACGATTATAAATCATATCATATAATTTATATTCTTCATTAGATAAATATGATTTTAAACTTTCTGGTGTTCTATTAATATCAGTTGGTCTAATACCTTCATGTGCATCTTGCATATTTTCAGTTTTTTTAGTTTTCTTTACATATCCAAGATAATCTTCACCAAATTTTCCTTTTATAAAACCATAAGTACTTTTTATAAATTCATCACTTATACGAGTTGAATCTGTACGCATATATGTAATTAAACCGACTGTTTCAGTACCAATATCAATACCTTCATATAATTTTTGCGCTATTGACATAGTTTTTTTAGCATTGTAATTTAATTTATTTGATGCATCTTGTTGCATTGTACTTGTTGTATAAACTGGTTTAGATTTCTTTAATTTTTCTTTTTTATCTACGCTTTCAATTTTAAATGCATTAGATAATTTATCTAATACTTCATTAGCTTCATATTCAGTTTTAATCTCAAAATCTTTATGATTATAGTTAAATAATTCTGCTTCAAATTCATTAAATTTTGCAGTTATAGTCCAATATTCTTCTTCATTAAAAGCTTCTATTTCACGTTCTCTATCAACTACTAGTTTTAGAGCTATACTTTGAACACGACCAGCACTTGTCCCATCAGTTTTTGATTGAACTAATTTGCTTAATCTAAATCCAATAATTCTATCTAAAATTCTTCTTGTTTCTTGACTATTAACTAAGTTATTATCAATTTTACGAGAATTCTTAAATGCTTCTAAAACTGCATTTTTAGTAATTTCATTAAATACAACTCTGTTATAATTTTGATCATTTAATCCAAGAACATCATATAAATGCCATGATATTGCTTCTCCTTCACGGTCAGGGTCAGTAGCAAGATATACGTTATCAGCTTTTTTAACTTCTTTTTTTAATTCATCTACTACTTTTTTCTTACCTTTTATTGTTACGTAATCTGGCTTATAGTCATTATCTATATCAACTCCAAAACCATATTTTCCCTTTGTAGATAAATCTCTAATATGACCAACTGAAGCCATTACTTTATAATCTTTACCTAAATAAGTTCCTATTGGAATAGTTTTATGAGGTGATTCCACGATAACTAAGTTTTTTGCCATAATCCACTTCCTTTTCTCGTTATCTATTTATACACTATATTTTTTTTGTTGTCAATATTCCCCTATTCATATTATATATCTTTTTATTTAATTATCCTTTTTTATATTTCCACATTTACTCCCCCATACATCTATTAAATCATTATCCTTATATATATTTAATATTTCACAATTATTAGAGCATCCTTTACATTCTTTTCCTTTAGTAATGAATTTAATATCTTCAATATTTAAATTATATATTTTATTACTTTTATATTTTTTTGATAAGATTGCGATCCCATATGCCCCCATTAGATGACTATCTTTATCTACTATTATTTTTTTATTCAATATTTCTTCGAAATATTTTACTACTCCTTTATTCTTACTTACACCACCTTGAAATACTATTGGTTCTTCGATTTTCTTACCTTTTCCTACGTTATTTAAATAATTTAGAACAATACTTCTACATAATCCTGATACAATATCTTCCTTTTTATAACCTACTTGTGCTTTATGAACTAGATCAGATTCAGCAAATACAGTGCAACGTGCCGCAATTTTTACTGGATTATTAGATTTTAATGCCATCTCCCCAAATTCTTCTACTTCAACGCCAATTCTTTTAGCTTGACTAGATAAAAAAGAACCTGTTCCCGCAGCACATAAGGTATTCATTGCATAATCTTTAATCATTCCATTTTCAATTAAAATAATTTTAGAATCTTGCCCACCTATTTCAAATATAGTTCTAACATCATTATATTTAGTCATTGTGCCAATTGCATGCGCAGTAATTTCATTTTTTACTATATTAGCATTTAACATAAGACCTATTAAATTTCTTGCACTTCCTGTTGTTCCTATTCCTTTTATTATAATATTACTTGGTAATTTATTTTTAATATTATATATAACTTTTTTAGTTGCATAAATAGGATTTGCTTCTGTTAATATATATGATGAACATATTATATTGTTGTCTTCATCTATAATTACTCCTTTAGTAGATATAGAACCTATATCTATTCCTAAATAACCATTTATCATTTATTCATCTCCAACATATCATAAAATGCTTCTAATCTTGTTTTTACAAATACTTCACTAGTATTAGAGTCAAAAGACATAAATATTACTGGTACTTTATGATCTTTACATATCTTGTTAATTATAGGCATAGTTGCAATTTCAGGAGTACAAAAAGTAGATTTTATATGAATTATTCCATCGTAATTATCTTTACACATTTTTTCTACTCGACATATATTATCACTAGCATCAGCACCCATTTTATATTTAATATATTTACTTTTTTTTATATTCTTTCCTATAGTTTTATGTTTTTTAAATAATAGGTATTCAACGTTAGTAAATCTTGTTACTTCAACAGATTTTTTTGCTAAAAACTTTTCAATATCATAATTAGCAAATGGTTCCATTAAAGTATATAGTTCTCCCACTATACCTACTTTTAAGACATTTTTAGGTTTATTTATTTCTATTTTTTTAAATAGTTTTAAATATTTTTTATAACACTTTCTTATGCTAAATACATTTTTATATTTTACTATTTCATTTAAAAATTCTTTATTTAAGTTATCAAAAGAATTATTATTAACTTCAAATCCAACATTTTTTCTTATATAATCATCTATATTATCCATATATTTAACTATATATCTTGCATTAATAAAGTAATATATTGTCTTAAATAAATTTATATTATCTATACTTTTTAATTTCTTATATATCTTTTTTAAATCTGTTTTACCAGCATTAATTAAATTAATCATTTTAAACTTATAACCTAAATCTTTTAGAATTTCATTCTGTACTTCACTATAGTATCCATAACGGCATCCCCCGCCTAACTGCATTAATATATATGCATCCTTATCTAAAGCTTCAATAAGTGAACCTAAAGTATATTTAAAAGGCATACAAACAAAATCAGGACTATATCTTGTACCTAATTCTAATGTCTTAGAAGTGATTTTTATATTATCAATTATTTCACAATTTAGAATATTATTTAAAAAATATTTTACTGGTATATAATAATTTGCCATGATAGGAAAAGCAATTTTAATCTTGCTCAATTATATATATAAAACTTTCTAATCTAGTTTCAATACCAGTATCATTTTCTAAATCATCAATAATTAAATTTAAATATGGCAAATCTATTTTACGCATTATATATTCATTAGTAAGTGAATCAGGTCCACAAGGAAATGATGTTAGAAATACTATTCCATCAATATTATTTCTAGCAAGTAAGCAAGCTCCTAAACTTTCTCTTCCACTTTTAAAATACATATCTTCTGAATATATTTTACTTAATTCTTTTAATTTTTCTTTATCAAATAAAGTTGAGTATATTACTTCAATATTATTTTTTTCTAAATACTTAATAATATTTCCACTAATATAATCATCAAATAAATTATACTGATGTCCTACTAAAAGAATTTTTTTCTTACTCATATATAATTTATTAGTATTTGTTATTACCTCTTTCTTTTTTTCTTTAGAAACTTTTATTTTAGAAAATAAATAAGCATTTTTAATTTGTTTCTTATCTATTTTGAATTCACTAAATAGTTTTAATAATTCTTTATATAATGTTCTATAATTATAATGATCTATTGTTATATTAATAATTTTTTTAGAAAATAAATTATTTATCAAATCGTAATTAGCAATATAATTAGTACATCCTTGATCATATAATCCACAATTATCCATTCTAATATTTAATATATAATCACATTTATCTTTTAAATAATCTATATGACCTAAAAATAGTTTTAGTGATAAGCACATTTCATCATTAGCATATTTCTTTCCTAATTCTTTTATTTCATTATTAGTAGGTGGAGAAACAATTACTTCAAAATTTAATTCTTCTAGAAAATATTTTAAAAACTTTCCTTCACTATAATAAAAAATAGTTCTTGGTATACCTATTTTCACCTTGTCCATATTATCACCTAACTAATTATATTAAGATTGATTTTTTTTATTACATTTATCTAATTTTTTGGTATAATTATTAAATAGAGGAGGTGCACTATGATTATACGCGAAATATCTAATGAAGAATATGAAAATTTTATTAATGTTTATCCATATTCATCAATACTTCAAACTACTGAATATAGTAAAATTATGGCTAATCAAGATCATACTTGCATATATGTTGGTGTATTTAAAAATAATATTTTAATCGGTGCATCTTTGATTCTAATTAAAAAAATTAAAGGATATAAATATGCATATGCACCTAGAGGATTCTTAATTGATTATAGTGATAAATCATTAATTGAAGAATTTACTAAAGAAATTAAGAGATATCTTAATAAAATGGATGTAACGGCTTTAAAACTATGTCCACCCATAATTAGATGTATTTTTAATAAAGAAGGCAAAACTACAGGAATAAATCCAAAATATGATACATGCTTTAATAATTTAATAAGTTTAAATTATCATCACTTTGGTTATAATAGTTTTTTTGAAGCTTATAAGCCACGTTTTGAGGCTTTAATAGATTTAGCACATGATTATAAAGAATTATTTAAAAACATAAAAAAAGAGTATAAAACTAAAATTAGAAGTGCTGAAAAAATGGGTATTAAAATATATCGAGCTAATTCTAATGAAATTGATTTAATATATGAACAAACTAAAAATAAATATCCTAGAGATTTAAAATATTTTCAAGATTCATACAAATTCTTTAGTGAAAAAAATAAAATGGAATATTATTATGCTAAACTAGATACTAATTCATATTTAAAATATATAAAAAAACAATATGAAACTATTGAGGCAGAAGTATATGAATTAAATCAAGAATTAATGAAAAATAGCAATAACAAATTAATATCTAGAAAAATGGATGCTGACTATAGATTATCAAATATGAAAAATAAATTATTAGAAGCTAATGATTTATCAAGAAAATATCAAAAAGGCTTAGTACTAGCATCTATGTTAATTGCGAAAAATAGAAGTGAAATATATTTATATATGGATGGTTTTGATACTATGTATAAAAAGTTTAATGCCAAACATTTATTAATGTGGAAAATTATTGAAAAATATTCTAATTTAGGTTATAAAAGATTAAATTTAGGTGGAATTACTGATATTAGGGTGGAAAACAATAAGTTTGAAGGATTAAATAATTTTAAAACTAATTTTAATTCTTCTATTGTGGAATACGCTGGTGATTTTGAACTAGTAATCAATCCTGCCAAGTATTTCTTATACCGTCAAATGACTAGAGGTAAATAAAAAAAAGTATTCAAATTGAATACTTTTTTATTTTATTAATTATTAATTATTTAATAATTTCTGAAATGTTACCAGAACCAACTGTTCTACCACCTTCACGAATTGAGAACTTAGTTCCGTTTTCGATAGCAATTGGAGCGATTAATTCAACTGTCATTTCAACATTATCTCCAGGCATTACCATTTCAACACCAGCAGGTAACTCGATTACACCAGTTACATCTGTAGTTCTGAAATAGAATTGTGGACGATAATTTGTGAAGAATGGAGTATGACGTCCACCTTCTTCTTTACTAAGTACATAAATTTGTGCTTTGAACTTAGTATGTGGAGTAACTGTACCTGGTTTAGCAAGTACTTGTCCTCTTTCAATATCTTCACGAGCAACACCACGTAATAATACACCAGCGTTATCTCCTGATTCAGCATAATCTAATTGTTTACGGAACATTTCAATTCCTGTAACAACTGATTTTTTAGTATCTTTTAAACCAACGATTTCAACTTCATCATTAAGTTTTAATTGTCCTCTTTCAACACGTCCTGTAACAACAGTTCCACGACCTGTGATTGTGAAAACATCTTCGATTGGCATTAAGAATGGTTTATCGATATCACGAGCTGGAGTTTCAATCCAAGCATCAACTGCATCCATTAATTCATCAATTTTAGCAGTCCATGTTGCATCTCCTTCAAGTGCTTTTAAAGCTGATCCACGAATAATTGGAGTGTTATCTCCGTCATATCCATATTCAGTTAAAAGTTCACGAATTTCCATTTCAACTAAATCTAATAATTCAGCATCATCTACCATATCACATTTGTTCATGAATACTACCATACGTGGTACTCCAACTTGACGTGATAATAAGATGTGTTCACGAGTTTGTGCCATAGGTCCATCTGTAGCTGCAATAACTAAGATAGCTCCATCCATTTGAGCAGCACCTGTGATCATGTTTTTTACATAATCGGCATGTCCTGGGCAGTCAACGTGAGCATAATGTCTATTTTCTGTGCTATATTCGATATGAGCGGTATTAATAGTAATACCTCTTTCTCTTTCTTCTGGAGCTTTATCGATATTAGCGAAATCTACTTTTTCATTACCGAATTTACCAGCTAAATGTGATGAAATTGCAGCAGTTAAAGTAGTTTTACCATGGTCAACATGTCCTATTGTACCAATGTTAACATGTGGTTTTGAACGGTCAAATTTTGCTTTTGCCATATTAAATTTCCTCCTCTTTTTTACTTACAATATATATTTTATAATAATACTTAATTTTTATCAAGTATTTTTATAACAATTAATTATTATTTCCACCATTTTTCTTAATGATAGATTCTGTTATATTTCTTGGTGTTTCTTCATAATGGTCAAATACCATTGTGAATGTTCCACGACCTTGTGTATTAGAACGTAAACTTGTAGCATATCCGAACATTTCAGCAAGTGGTACCATAGCATCTATTGCTAAAGCATTTCCTCTTGATTCTTGTCCTAATGGACGTCCACGACGTGATGTAATATCACCCATTACATTTCCTAAATATTCATCTGGAACAACTACTTGAACTTTCATAATTGGTTCAAGTAAAACTGGTTTACATTTTTTAGCTGCTTCTTTTAAAGCTAAGCTTGCTGCAACTTTAAATGCCATTTCTGATGAATCGACATCATGGTAAGAACCATCAAATAGAGTTGCTTTTACGTCGATCATAGGATATCCTGCAAGAACACCAGTTTTTAATGCTTCTTGTAATCCTTTATCTGTTACTGGAATGTATTCACGAGGAACTACACCACCAACAACTGCATCAACGAATTCATATCCTTTATCAGGATTTGGTTCAAATTTAACCCATACATGTCCGTATTGTCCACGTCCACCTGATTGTTTGATATATTTACCTTCACATTCAGCTGTTTGAGTTAAAGTTTCACGATATGAAACTTGTGGCTGACCAATGTTTGCATCAACATTAAATTCACGTCTCATTCTATCAACAATGATGTCAAGGTGAAGTTCACCCATACCAGCAATTATTGTTTGTCCTGTTTCATGATTTGTACTAGCTCTAAAAGTTGGATCTTCTTCAGCTAATTTTTGTAATGCAAGTCCCATTTTGTCTTGATCAGCTTTTGATTTTGGTTCAACAGCTAATTCAATAACTGGTTCTGGGAATTCCATTGATTCAAGAATACAAGCATTCTTTTCATCGCATAATGTATCTCCAGTTGTAGTATTTTTTAAACCTACAGCTGCAGCTATATCTCCAGCATATACTTCTGTAATTTCTGTACGAGTATTAGCATGCATTTGAAGAATACGTCCAATTCTTTCTTTACTATCTTTAGTAGCGTTTAATATATAACTACCACTTGATAATTTACCAGAGTAAACACGGAAGAATGTTAATTTTCCTACAAATGGGTCTGTCATAACCTTAAATGCTAATGCAGAGAAAGGTTGGTTATCATCAGGATGTCTAACGATTTCTTTACCATCTAAATCTACACCTTTTATTGATTCAATATCAAGTGGAGATGGCATGTAATCTATAACAGCATCAAGTGCTAATTTAACACCCATGTTTCCTAATGCAGTACCGCATAATACTGGAAAGAATTCAACTGCTAAAGTACCTTTACGGATACAATGTTTGATTTCTTCTACTGATGGTTCAACGCCATCTAAATATTTAGCCATAATATCATCATCAAATTCTACTACAGCTTCAACTAATTCCATACGTTTTGTTTCAGCAATTTCTTTTAACTCAGCAGGAATTTCAATTTCTTTGTAATCTTCTTCAGCTTTACCATCAAAGTGATATGCTTTCATAGCAACTAAATCAATTACACCATTGAATTCATTTTCAGCACCAATAGGCCATTCGATTGGTTTAGCATTAACACCTAAACGAGAATCAATTGTACCTAAACTATATTCAAAGCTTGCTCCCATTTTATCCATTTTATTACAGAATATCATACGAGGAACTTTGAATTCAGTAGCTTGACGCCAAACTGTTTCAGTTTGTGGTTCAACACCGGCTTGTGCATCTAATAATGCAATAGCACCATCTAGTACACGAAGTGATCTAGAAACTTCAACAGTAAAGTCTACGTGTCCTGGAGTATCGATTATATTTAATCTATATTTTTTCCAGAAAGCAGTAGTTGCTGCAGAAGTGATTGTAATACCACGCTCTTGTTCTTGTGCCATCCAGTCCATTTGTGAAGCACCATCATGTGTTTCACCTATTTTATGGATTTTTTTAGTATGAAATAATACTCTTTCTGTAAATGTAGTTTTACCTGCATCTATATGAGCCATTATTCCTATATTACGATAGTCATTTAAACTATATTCACGAGCCATAAATCTATTCCTTTCCTTGAATTACCAACGATAATGAGCAAATGCTTTATTAGCTTCTGCCATACGATGTGTATCTTCACGTTTTTTAACAGCTGCACCAACACCATTTGATGCATCAATAATTTCATTAGCTAAATTCTCAGCCATTGAATGTCCACCTCTTAAACGAGCATAGTTAGTTAACCAACGTAATGCTAAAGCTTGTTTACGTTCTGGTCTTACTTCAATAGGTACTTGGTAGTTAGCACCACCAACACGACGAGATTTAACTTCTAATGATGGAGCAATATTTTCAATTGCTTTTTCGAAAACTGTTAAAGGTTCTTCATTTGTTTTTTCTTTAACCATTTCAAATGCTGCATAATATATTTTTTGAGCTGTACCTTTTTTACCATCTAACATTAATGCATTAATAGCTTTTGTAACTAATTTTGAATTATATATTGGATCAGCAAGTACATCTCTTTTAACTGCACGTCTTTTACGCATAGTATAGTCCTCCTTTCAGTAATTATTACTTATTATAATTATTTAGTTGCTTTTGGTTTTTTAGAACCGTATTTAGAACGTCCTTGACGACGTTTGTCGATTCCAGCAGTATCCATAGTACCACGAATTATGTGATAACGTACACCGATTAAATCCTTAACACGTCCTCCACGAATTAAAACAACACTATGTTCTTGTAAGTTATGTCCTTCTCCTGGAATATAAGCTGTAACTTCCATTCCATTACTTAATCTAACACGGGCATATTTTCTTAAAGCTGAGTTTGGTTTCTTTGGAGCCATTGTACCAACACGTGTACAAACTCCACGTTTTTGTGGTGAATTTTGATTTGTTTGTTTCTTTTCTTTGCTGTTATATCCAACACCTAAAACTGGGGCTTTACTCTTTCTAACCTTATCAGTTCTTCCTTTTCTTACTAATTGATTAATTGTAGGCATATTTTGTCCTCCTCTCTTTGCACACATCCAGGCGTATCAATTTGACCTTTAATAAAGATTTGCCGAAGCAAACCTTAAGTTGAATGCAACAATATATTAACATTTTCATTATGTAATGTCAACTGTTTTTTTAACTATTTTTTTATAAGTTTTTATTATCTATTTTTCTAGACTGATATTATGTTCTTTCATGTATATTATATATTCATTTTTATAGTTAGTTACTTTATTATTTCTAGCAAATAAAGATTCTAAAAAATCGCTGCAGAATATGTAAAATATTACTAATACTACTCCTGCAAAAACTATAAAAGCTAATAAAGCTGCTAATCCAAAACCTTTATTATTCATAATAACACCACCTAAAACAAATTTTTTTCACTTATATTTTCTTTAAATCTATATAGTTTTGCTGGTCTTCCATTACCACCTATATTAAATTCATTTGTATCTTCTAATAAATCCATCGTAATTATTCTTTTTCTAAAATTACGACGATCTAATTTTTTATTAAGTATTTGCTCAAATATTTTTTGTAATTCTGGTATTGTAAAATCACTTGGAAACAAATTTCTTAATATATTTATATTAACTATTTTTTTCTTTAAACATTCAATATTCTTTTTTATTACTTCTTCATGATCATATCCAGTTTTTGGTAATTCATCAATACTGAACCATTCGCTTTCAATATCTTTTTTTTCTTCTCTTCTTACTTCTAGTGTTGTACTATCAGCTAATCCCATAAATGAAATACCTATAACTCTATTATCTGGGTTTCTATTTAATCCACTAAAAGCGCAACATTGTTCTATATATAATTTTAATATACCTGTTTGATCAAAAACTGCATCTGTAATATTACTTTCTAATGTCTCACTATTTTTTAGTGGGCTTCCTGGTAATATCCAGTATCCTTTATATGGATCTATTTTATTTTTAATAAGTAAAACCTTTAATGAACCTTTATGTACTGTAAATATCGTAATTAAAGTTTCTACTAAATTATTATGTTCTCTTGTAAAAGTACCCATATTACTTCTCCTCTTTACACGTAGAAACTATTTTATATAAAAAATACTTATTTGTCAAACTATAGTTTCTTTATAATAAAGTATTTACATTGATATGAACAATAATCTTTAATATATTCTTTTACCTTATTATAATCATTTAAATTATTAAATATTTTATTATCTTTACTGCAAAAACCTTTTAGTCTTAATTTTCCATAAGACCAATCACCTAATACATAATCATATTGTTCAAAATAGTCAGTCATATATTCATTTAATAATTCTATCTCTAAACCATTTTTATATTCTTCTACAACTTCATAATCTTTTGCATTAATTTTTATTTTTTTCATTTTAATACTCCTTACTAAATGCTTCCGCTATAGATTGATATTTAGTATAATTAGAATTTGCATTCCATGTCATAAAGCCACTACCAATTCCAGCGTCACTTAATCCTTTTACTTGTTGATATATTTCATTAGCGCCATATGTAATTGTTGGATTCCAAAATGGAACATTATATGCAGTTATCCAAGTTCTTACTTTTGCAGGAGTTGGTATTTCTTTTTGGCGTGTTTGAACTAATTTTCCCCATTTATTCATAGTATTATATGGATTTTTCCATGTAGAGCTATCATTTCTTTCAAAATGATCAGTATAAGGCATTCCACTTATTACATCAACTATATTAGATATAGCAGGAAAGTATTGTCCATAAGCTGTAACATAAGTTCCTGCACTTTCACCAAATACATCTACTGATAAATAAGTATTTGTTTTATGTATTTCATCAGCTGCATAATATAAAAATGTTTGTAATGCCTGTGCTTTTTCTTCAGAATACTTATTTTTAAAATCATAATTTTGTTTTGACCAATTAAAAGATGCCTCTGGAAATCTTACATAATCAAATTGTATTTCATTAAAATCAAATAATTGTATTGATTCTAAAGCTAATCTAATATTATATTCCCATGCTTTTCTACTGTAAGCACTTACCCAATTAGTAGATTTACCACCATTTGTATATATACAATCACTAGGATTATCTTTAGCATAAGTAGGATCATTAAATAATACAATTCTTCCTATTACATAAAAATTAGCTGCTTTTATTTTATCAATAGCCGCTTTATAAGATTCTTTTGAATTCATAGCAGTATTATAACTAGTACTTGTATAATTATTTGATATATCTGATTTGTAAGCTAAAGCTCCATCTTTTATATCTACTACAAAAGCAGTTGCTTTGGCTTTCTTAGCAAGTTCAATATATTTATCAATACTATTTATAACAGCAGGTGAACCTACTAAATAGTAAGCTTTTGCATTATCAACAAATTTATTATCCTCAAATTCTTTTTTTTCGTATGGATAATAATCTAAATTAGCAGCTTTTCCACCATATAACTCATATGAATATTTACGATCTTTATGAATATCATAAATGCCATTTTCATTATAGTTTTCATTTGCAAGTTCAACTGTATCAACCAAATATTTTGAATAAACATAACCTTCAGTTTTATCATTTTTTATTTTATATATATTAATGGTGCCATCTTCATTTATTTTATCAAAGCCTGTTATTTCTAATTTAGTTCCTTTTTTTGCATATCCTGCGATTAATATATCATCTGTTTTTTCATAAATTGTTAAACTTGTTCTTACAAATTTTTCTTTTTCATAAACACTATTTTCATATTTATCAGTAGTATTTTCAATAGGTACTAAATAAGTTTTTCCTTTATATTCAATTTTAGAATACTCTTTAGTATTTTTTTCATCTATTTCTTGTTCTACTTTTTTTTCATATTTAGAAACCTTTGTTCCTCTTACTAATTTATCTACTTTATTATATTCTAAATCATATAAATCAACATAATAATCTTTAGAACCAATATATGCATCATCTTTTTTGTTTAGTGCTTCATTTATTTTAGAAATTGATTTATAAACAACATATGTGCCACCTAAAGCAAGAACTAAAATTAATAAAAGAGCAAATGCATATTTAAACTTCACCCTTTTTTTCTTTGACATAATAACACCTCTATTATTATTATATCATAATAAAAATTCTTATTCTACCGGCAGGCTTAAAATAGAAGAATTTTGATTATAGCCATTTTGATAGTATTTAGGTATTTCTCCTTCTATTATTTTTATTACTATTGGTGTCTTTGATGTTACTTCTATTTTCTTAGTAGTTATTGGTAATAATATATCAACATTTATACTTATACATAAATAACTTTCCAACATAGCATTATTTATTCCAAATGATTTAATTTCTGTACTTAAATTAGTACTAATATCACCTGCTAGATTAAATCTAACTGGAATACTCGGTCCCAAATTTGATAAAAAAGGATTTTTAAATATCACACCCATTGGTATTTTATATATTATTCCACTCTCTAAGTTCTTTTTATCATAAGCTTTATAGAATTCATCAATACTATCACCAATTTCTATTTTTTTAATATTTCCTTCTACAATGTTTTTTAGATTACTATGAACTATTGTACTAGCCTCAATTAATATACTATTTACTATTTTTGAATTATAATCAATTGTTTCTATTTTTCCATATTCATCTTTATTAATTATAAATAATTCCTTTGTTTCTATTGTTTCATTAAACTCTTTACCTATTACTTTATTAATTACATATGTAATCATTTTTCTTGTTTCTGTTTCAGCATATGATATAAGAATTGGACTTATTTTTTTATTTATCACTTTAAACATTAAAAAAACTATTAGTATTATGCCAGCGATAGTAATTACTAATATATTACTTTTTTTCAACTTAAATCTACTATTTTTATTTTTTAAATGCATTCTTCTTTTCATATTTAATTATATGAAAAAAAAGATTATATATTAAATAAACATATAATCTTCTTTTGGTCTCATATTTGTTTGTTTTTTAACTGTATTATATTTTTCAATTAATACAACTTGATTTTGTTTTAAACTTTTTTTAACATCAATAACTCTTTGATTACTTGAGCCCATATAAAATAGATCTAAGCTTTTAAGTTCTAAAACGAATTTTCCATCTACTAAAACATCTACATTTTTTAATAGTTCAATAATCTTAGGATTATTTTTACTCATTTCTATTAATTTTTCATAAGTAAATCCGGTATAAGCCCAAACATTTTTCCCTAGGCTTTGTACATAAGACGCTATTTCACAAACAGCATCTGCTTGCATAAATGGATCACCACCAGATAATGTTAAACCATCTTCATATTTAATATTATCTTTTAACTCATCCATTACTTCTTTAGTATCAGTTAGAAAACCACCTTTGAAGTCATGAGTCATTGGATTATGACATCCTTTACAATTGTGTGAGCATCCTTGTGTCCATAAAACAGCACGCATTCCTTCACCATCAACAATGCTATCATATTGGATAGGTGCAGCTAATCTTATTTGCATATTAGTTCATACTATGTTTTACACGGTCATGTTCTTCGGCTTTTTTACCATTATTGAAACGGTCAACAGTTCCTACTAAATAACCTGTAATACGACGGATTCTTTCAAATCCTACTCCTTCGCCAATCTTTTTTTCATTTTCTTTTGTTTCAATTTTTTCGATTTCTACTTTTTCGTTTTTCATAAAAACATCTCCTTTTATCTTAAGTCACAGCCTAATTCTTTTAATTTATCTACAGAAACTGGTTCACCTGTATGACGTCCACATTTAGGACATACATCACCTATTACACCAACGTATCCACAAACTGGATCTCTATCTACTGGATGGTTTATAGCACCATAACCAATTCCTTCTTCTTTCATTATTCTAACTACTTTTTCAAATGCTTCTACATTAGCAGCTGTATCACCATCAAGTTCGATATAAGTAATATGTCCTCCTAATGTTTGTGCATGGTAAGGAGCTTCTAAATGAATCTTCTTAGCTACTGAAATATTATAATATACTGGAACATGGAATGAATTTGTATAATAGTCTCTATCTGTTACACCTTTTATTTTTCCATATATTGCTCTATCTATTCTAGTAAATCTTCCTGATAATCCTTCAGCTGGTGTTGCAATTACACTAAAGTTAAGGTTATATTTTTCTGAATATTCATCCATTTTTTCACGCATGAATGTAACAATTTTTAAGCCTAATTCTTGTGCTTCTTCACTTTCACCATGGTGTTTACCAATTAATGCTTTTAGACATTCAGCAAGTCCTATAAAACCTACTGTTAAAGTACCATGTTTTAAAACTTTTCTTAATTTATCAGTTGGTTTTAATTTTTCACTATCTAACCAAATTCCTTGTCCTAATAAGAATGGGAAATTATAAATTCTTTTATTACATTGAATTTCAAATCTCTCTAGTAATTGATCTTTTACTAATTCTAATAGCTCTCCTAATTCTTGGAAGAATCCATCAATATCTGGTTCAGTTAATGAAACTACACCATGTTTAATACCTAATCTTGGTAAATTTATTGAAGTAAATGATAAATTACCACGTCCTGGTGTAACTGCTTTATCAGGATCTACATGATTTCCTATTACACGAGTACGACAACCCATATATCCTACTTCTGTATTAAAATCACCTGCTTTATAAAATTCTTTATTAAATGGTGAATCTAAGAATGAGAAGTTAGGGAATAATCTTTTTGCTGAAACTTCACATGATAAATGTAATAAATCATAGTTTGGATCACCTGGATTATAGTTAACTCCTTCTTTTATTTTAAATATTGATATTGGGAAAATTGGAGTTTCTCCTTTGCCAAGTCCTGAGTCAGCTGCTAAAAGATAATTTTTAATTATCATTCTTCCTTCTGGAGAAGTATCAGTACCAAAGTTAATTGAAGAGAATGGTACTTGTGCACCTGCTCTTGAATGCATTGTATTTAAATTATGAATAAATGCTTCCATTGCTTGATATGTAATTCTATTTGTTTTTTCTAATGCTTTTTTAGCACTAACTTCAAATATATGTTTAATTTCATCAGCATCTTTTGCACAATCATCTAATACATGAATATCAAATTCAATTGAATCTAATTTATTTACTTCTTTAATTATTTTATCAAAGTTAACAAATGTTAAGAAACCTGAATAATCTAATAAATCATAAATAGTTTGTTTTAATTGTTTTTTATAAGTTTTTAAAACTCCTGGAGCTAAATAATAATCAAATGCTGGAATTGCTTGACCACCATGTTGATCATTTTGATTAGATTGTATTGCAATTGCTGCTAAAGCTCCATATGACATAATATCATTAGGTTCTCTCAAATGGCCATGTCCTGTTGAAAAACCATTTTTAAATAATTTTGATAAATCTATTTGGCAACAAGTTGTTGTTCCCATTGGCATAAAGTCCATATCATGAATATGAATATCTCCGCCATCATGAGCATCAGCAAATTTTTTCTTCATTAAATAAGATTTTGCAAATTCTTTAGATACAGTTGAACCATATTGTAACATTGTACCCATTGCAGTATCACCATCTACATTGGCATTTTCTCTTTTAGCATCTTCTTCATGTGCTGATTTTAATCCTAAACTTTCGATTGTTTTTAAAAATTTATGTAATTTTTTTTCATCAACAAAAACTTTTCTTGAAGAAGCTCTTCTATCTCTATATTCTGAAAATGATTCATATACATCTTCATAACCTTTTTGTTTTAATTCTTCTTCAATCATATCTTGAATTGCTTCAATTTTAATTTTTTCTTGATCACTATATTGTTTTAAAATTTTATTTAAAACTCCTTGATATACTTTTTGTATATCTTTTTCTGTATATAAAGGTTCTTCAAGATTAACACTTACACTATCAAATCCTTTTTTAATTGCCATTGCAATTTTAGAACCATTAAAGTCTACTTTTTTGCTATCCCTTTTTACAACTTTTAAAGCTGCTAATTCTTCTTCTAAATCTACCATAAACTTATCCTCCTCAAGTATTATTTTTACAATTTAATTATAGTCATCCACTTATATAAAAGTCAATTGTTTTTATCGATATTTTTTGCACTATTTTTGGGAAATATTATATACCCCTTATTTTTCAACATTTTTACAAAAAACTTTTTTTTAGAAATTTTACATTGTTTACATTTTTTAATTTTTGAAAAAATTACTTTTTTAGATATTTTTGACTTTTTTTATATATTTAAAGGCTTTTTTTACAATTTCGCCTTTTTTCTTTTTTTATATTTTTATTCTTTTTTTTATTTTTTCGTTTTTTTATTTTTTTGTTTTTTTAAATTTTTATCGTTTTTTTCAAAAAGTATATTATATAATAATGTGCATATAATTTATTAGGTGATATCATGAAAAAAATAGCTATTCTTTTAATAATTGTTAGCTTATTTTCTTATCCGGTTTTTGCTTCAAATAAGAATTTTGATTTAAAGAAAAAGTATGTTGCTTTATCATTCGATGATGGTCCTAGTAAATATACAAATGATATCATAAATTACTTATATGAAAATGATTGCCAAGCTACTTTTTTTGTATTAGGTAATAAACTATCTTATTATCAGGATACATTAAATAATATGATTTCAAAAAATAATGAAATTGCTAATCATACTTATTCACATCCTTGGTTAACTCATCTTAATAATAATGAAATTTTGGAAGAAATAAATAAAACGCAAGATCTAATCATTAATATTACAGGATATACTCCTAAATTATTTAGACCAAGCTATGGTGATATAAATAAAAAATTAAGAAATTTAATTAAATTAAATATTGTTCTTTGGACTAATGATAGTAGTGATTGGAAATATAAAAGTAGTAAAACTATTGCGAGTAATGTTATTAGGCATATAAAAGAGAATGATATTATTTTAATGCATGATACTTATAAAAGGACAAGAGATGCTTTAAAAATAATTATTCCTAAATTAAAAGAATTAAATTATGAAGTTATTACTATTAGTGAGTTATTAGAAATAAAGGAACTTCGTGAAATATACAGATACTAATGATGAAAGAATTAGATTACTAAATTTACAAATACTATTATCAATAATATTTATTGGTACAACCTTAACTGCAATTATTATTAGTTATAATGAGAGAAATTATTTAAAATATAATAAAAGATTCATAGACAAAAAGAAATCTAATAATATTGTTAAAATTAATAGAACTATTATCATTATTCTTTTACTGGGATATATTTATATTAATGAAAAGAATAAAGAATTAGATAAAAGAAATGGAATAGACACCACTGCAGATAATTTAGAAATATTAGCTTCTTTTCTTACTTTAATTAGTGCTTTAATAATTCTATATGTTATATTTAATTATAGAAATGATGATATAACTATTACTGAGAATCCAAATATATAACATATATTTGTTTTTTAAATATTATATAGTATAATAATACATATTGGAGGCAAATATGAAAGATTCGCATGTTCATACAACAATTAGTCATGATGGAAAAAGTTCAATAAAAGAATATATTGAACAAGCACCATCTTTAGGGGTTGACGAAATTACATTTACTGAACATTATGATATATATGATGGATTAAAAACCAATTTAAAAACTTTAGAAGTTGCAAAGTATTATGATATATATAAAAATTTAGATACTAAAAATATAAAAACAAACTTTGGAATTGAAATAGGTTTACAACCTGGTTTCCAAAAAAAAATTGAAAAGATGACAACTGTATTCCCTTTTGATTTTATTATTGGTTCTTCTCATATAACATGCAGTAAAGATATGGCAATGGATAAAAGTTTTTTTGAAGGTTATACACGAAAAGAAGCATATTTAAGATATTTTAAGGAAGTATTAGAAAACATTGAAATATATAATTGTTTTGATGTATATGGTCATTTAGATTATGTAGTAAGATATGGTGGATATAATATTAAAACAATATCTTATAATGAATTTAAAGATATACTAGATAAAATTCTATTAACTTTAATAGAAAAAAAGAAAGGTATTGAAATTAATACCTCTGGTATAAGGTATGGTCTTAATAATCCACATCCTAATTTTGAAATAATTAAAAGATATAAAGAATTAGGTGGAAAAATAATAACTATAGGTTCTGATGCTCATATAGTAACTGATTTAGCAAAAGATTTTGATAAAGCTTATGAAATTTTAGAGCAAGCTGGATTTGATGAAGTTGCTGTTTTTCATAATAGAGAAAAAGAATTTATTAAAATTAAAGAATTAAGATATAAAAAGAATTAGATTAAAAATCTAATTCTTTTTCGTCTACCATATTATATCTTATTTCATTAATACCTAAATTAAAATATTTTATATTATTATTTTTATTTAAGACTTTATTGTTATATATATACATAAGATTATCTTTTATAATTATTTTATATAAATTATTAAATCTATCTCTTAAATATCCTTTATCTAAAGCATTATAGTATTTTAATAAATTAAACTTAGATATCATTATTTCTTCTTTACCATAAACAATTATGGCTAAATTGGGTTCTTTTTGATATCTCTTTCTATATTCAAAAATAATATCTTTTATTTGATCATCATTTAACTCATAAGATAAAGTTATTCTTTTTACACCTAAACTATTTAATAAAGCTACTGAGTAAGAATTTACTATATTTAATGAAAAATCTGTATCGATATCTTTATATTTATTAATGCTTCCTAATTCTCCAACTAACATATGCTCATTATAATTATTATATTTATTTATCACTCTAGGTAGTTTTAAAACTTTTCTTTTGTCATCTATACTATCATATATATCATTATCAACATATATTCTATCAATATTTTTATTTTTAATTAAATTATATTGTTCTAATTCTTTAATATAGATGGATGTTATATTTTCTTTTGAATATTCTATTACATCTCTTTTATAATTACCATATATTACATTTTTTCTAGAATTCTTAATAATTATCAATAATTTATCTAAGGCTTTTCTTCTTAAATCATTTAATTCTTTTATTGGTACAAATAGATTATTATCTATTTTTATATTAATATTATTAAATTCAAAGATAGTATTACCTGTTTTATTTATTTGTTTAAAAACATCTTCTTTAGTAGTTTCTATTTTTATAGCTTTTTCTACTTCATTATCACTATATTCTGTTAGTGATATATCATCTTTATTAATTGTTAGTTCTATCTTTTTATCTTTATTAATATTAATTATTCCATCTATTAATATTTTTCTTTTATCAGTTTTAATTAAATTATCAATTTCTTTATTCAATAAATAATCACTAGTTTTAACAACTACACTATTATTTTGTATTTTCTCATCGCAATAAATAGTGACTATATCTCCACTATTAGCATTGTTTACATTTTTGTTATTAACTTGCAATTTTGTTACTATTTGTCCATAGTCTATATTGCCTATTATTCTTATACCATCATTTAAATTTAATGGATTATTTAGTTTAATTGATACTTTATTATTATTTACATTTATTACTTTTCCTATTTCTACACCTAAATGATTAGGTCTGTAAGGATTAATAAAATTATTATTATCTTCATTAAATAAGAACCCTTTAGTAAACATGCGATTAAATGTTTTCTTTAAATTATATAAATCATCTTTATTAATAATTACTTTCCCATTTTCTATATAACTATCGATAGCTGTTCTATATAATTTTGTTACTAAATATACATAAGTAGGTGATTTCATTCGACCTTCTATTTTTAAACTATCTACATTAGCTTCTATTAATTGTCCAATATTTTCTAATGAGTTTAAATCTTTAGTACTTAAATTATATTCATCTATATTTAGTTTTTTCATATTGTTATCTAAAACATCATATTTTTGCCTACAAGATCCAGCACAAGTCCCTCTATTACCACTTCTACCACCTATTAAACTGCTCATTAAACATTGACCAGAATAACTTATGCATAATGCCCCATGGACAAATATTTCTAATTCAATATCACAATTTTTTTTGATTTCTTTTATATCTTCAATACTAGTTTCACGAGCTAATACAGCTCTTTTTAAACCCAAATTACTTACAAGTTTTACACCTTCTAAATTATGAATATGCATTTGAGTTGATGCATGTACTTCTAGATTAGGGAAAGTTTGTCTTATTAAATCCATCATTCCAATATCTTGTACTATTACAGCATCTACATTACTTTCATAAAGAAATTTAACATAATTAATAAAAGTTTCTACTTCATTTTCATATATTAAGGTATTAACTGTTACATATATTTTTACACCATATTGATGAGCATAATCTAATGCTTCTAATAATTCATCATTAGAAAAATTATTTGAGAAAGCACGAGCTCCAAATATATATCCGCCTAAATATATAGCATCACATCCTGCAAGTATGGCTGCTTTCAAACATTCCATATTCCCAGCAGGTGCTAATAATTCTGGTTTTTTCATAGTATCACTTCCTTTATTTATTCTATCATAAAAAAAGATAAATAATTAAATTATTTATCTTAAAAGTGTCTTCCACCGCCACCGCCGTGAAATCCTCCACTACTACCACTATGAGTAGATGAACCACCAGATCCTCCACTACTTGAACTAACAGTATATGAAGTAGTATGAGTATGTAAAAATTCATCAGTTTTATTTGTATATGCAACAGAATTCTTATCAAGATATTCTTTAGCTTCTTTTGCTTTTTTAACCATCTTATTCTTACTAATAAATATAATAGTTATTACTAATGAAATAATTGCTGAAACTATAAATGCTGGTCCTACAGGAGCTACATATTTATATCTAATATCACCATTTTCAGTAATATAAGCATTAGCATTACAACTAGGTATACCCTCATTATAGTAACTCATTGATTCAGTAATAAAACCTTTTGCACCAGAAGCATAATTGCCTGCTTTAATATCATCAAATATATAATCAAGTATATTTTCTATTCTTGTATCATCATAATATAATATAGCATTACCAAATGTATAAATATTATAATATCTATTATAACTACTTGTATTAATATGTAAAATAATACCGCTATAATGTTCAAAATCTATACCGAAATCATTATAATCATAAAAATCTGCAGCATAATCTTCTAATTGTTGATCTGAATAATTTAGTTCAGTTGTTAAAACCACTATATCAAATTTATTATTTGATACATAAGTTTGTGCTTGTAAATATAAATTATTCTTTTCATCTTCGGTAAATAAATTTGCATAATCGTATATTTTTTCACTAGCATCTACTAATGGTGTTCTATATACATTTTGAATATTATCATCATT
>Ga0116152_10000655_pt1 | contig 28488 bp, 26 predicted proteins | sample AD_UKC119_MetaG_FD_89894 | JGI IMG/M metagenome (GOLD analysis project Ga0116152, IMG submission 89894) | Active sludge microbial communities of municipal wastewater-treating anaerobic digesters from Hong Kong - AD_UKC119_MetaG | ecosystem: Engineered > Bioreactor > Anaerobic > Digestate... | reverse complement strand
TGCGGTGAATACTGCAACTTCGACCCGACCAAGGCCAAGGAGATGTTCGATCAGGCCGGTGGCTTCGACGGCAAGCTCACGCTGGCCTACAACGCCGACGGCGGGCACAAGGGCTGGGTCGACGCCACCTGCGTCAGCATCAGCAACGCGCTCGGTGTCGAGTGCAACGGCAAGCCGACTCCTGACTTCGCGACGTTCCGCACGGAGGTCGTGAACAAGGAGATGACCGGGATGTTCCGTACCGGTTGGCAGATGGACTACCCGTCCATCGAGAACTTCCTGACCCCGCTGTACAAGACCGGCGCGTCGGCCAACGACGGTGACTGGTCCAACGCAGACTTCGACCGCCTGGTCGAGGAGGCTGCAGCACTGCCCGGTCAGGACGGCATCGCCAAGTTCCAGGAGGCCGAAGGCGTCCTGGCTCAGGACATGCCGGTGATCCCGATGTGGTACGGCTCGGTTGTCGCCGGCTACTCGGACACGGTGAGCAACGTGCAGTTCACGCCGTTCTCGCGCGTGAACCTGCTGACCATCCAGAACGCCTAGTCAGCACACCGCACTGCGGCCCCATCGCCCTCACGGGTGGTGGGGCCGCAGTCGTTGGGGGTACTGCCATCACATGGGGGCCGCCGTGCCCACCTTTGCCCCCGCTGCGGCCCCGCTTTGATGGCAGCAAAGGGACAGAAGCCCCAGGGAGCGCGTCATCGCCATCACATGGGGCCGCCGTGCCCACCTTTGCCCCCGCTGCGGCCCTCATTTAATGGTCGCGACCGCGACATCTGCGGACATCCCGGGCGTGCGCGGCACATATCCGCGCGAGTTAGCGAGTCGTCTTGCAACCGGGCGCCCGTGTGAGTATCGTTCGATCGTTGCCGATGAAGATGGGAGGGGGTCGCCGTGGGGCGTTACACGATTCGACGACTACTACAGATGATCCCCGTCGTCATCGGGACCACGTTCATCATCTACGCCATGGTCTGGGCTTTGCCGGGAGACCCGTTCGTCGGCAAGTGCGGCGACCGGCCGTGTCCTGCCTCGTACATCGCCGAGATGCGCGCCAAGTTCAACCTCGACGATTCGCTACCGGTGCAGTACGGCAAGTACCTGTGGAACCTGCTGCAAGGAAACTTCGGTGAGAGCTTCTCGGGACGCACTGTATGGAGCGAGATCACGCAGGCGTTTCCCGTCACCTTCCGCCTGGCCCTGATCGCCATCATCATCGAGATCGTGATCGGCATCACCGCCGGTGTGCTGGCAGCCCTCAACCGGGGTGGCTTCTGGGACAACCTGATCCTGGTCACGACGTTGATCGTCATCTCGATCCCGGTCTTCGTGATCGGCTTCCTGGCCCAGTTCACATTTGGCATCAAGTTGGGGTGGTTCCCGCCGACCGTGGGACCGAATGCCACGGTGTATGAGTTAATCCTGCCAGCCTTCGTGCTGGCGTCCCTGTCCCTGGCCTACGTGGCACGCCTGATGCGTGGCAATCTCGCGGAGAACCTGCGGGCGGACTATGTGCGGACCGCCACCTCCAAGGGTCTGTCCCGTCGCCGGGTGATCGGACGGCATGCGGTGCGGAACTCCCTGATCCCCGTGGTCACATTCATCGGCGCTGACTTCGGTGCGCTGCTCGGTGGTGCGATCGTGACCGAGGGCATCTTCAACATCCGCGGCATCGGCGGCTTGCTGTACCTGTCGATCCGTACCCGCGAGGGCGCGACCGTAGTTGGCGTGGTGACCGTTCTGGTCCTCGTGTTCCTGCTGGTCAACCTGTTGGTCGACATCCTTTACGGCGCTATCGATCCGAGGATCCGCTATGAGTGATCCGAACGCCTCCGTCTCCGCAGCAGCACCGGAGACCGTCGAGACCGAGACCTACCGCGGCTCCAGCCTGCCTCCCGAGCCGACCGCCGACAAGCCGCGCTCATTGTGGAGCGATGCTTGGCGGGAACTGCGCTCCAGCAAGATCTTCATCCTCTCGGGGATTCTGATCTTCGTCTTCTTGATCATGACGTTCTTCCCCAGTCTGCTGACGTTCGGCAAGGATCCCTACACGTGTGACCTGACACTGTCGAGGCAAGGGCCATCCAGCACGGCGTGGTTCGGGTACGACAACAACGGCTGCGACGTCTACACCCGGACCATTTACGGGGCCAAGGCATCGATCCTGGTCGGTGTTTTTGCGACCGCCTTCACCATGCTCGTCGGCGGTTTCATCGGGGTCATCGCCGGGTTCTTCGGCGGCTGGGTGGATTCCATCCTGTCGCGGCTCACCGACATCTTCTTCGGGATCCCGCTGCTGCTCGGTGGCATCCTCGTCCTGAGCTCATTCCCCGCGTCGGACAGCACCAACCTGTACGGGGAAGTGGGCAAGGTAGTCCTGGCGCTGGGAATCCTGGGCTGGACATCGATGACCCGCATCATGCGCTCTTCGGTGATCCAGGTGCGCAACGCCGACTTCGTGATCGCCGCCCGGGCCCTGGGCGCCAGCAGTGGTCGGATCATCCGCAAACACGTGGTTCCCAACTCCCTGGCCCCGTTGATCGTGGTCGCGACCATCTCGCTGGGCGGGTACATCGGTGCCGAGGCCACGCTGTCGTTCCTGGGCTTGGGCCTGCAGCCACCGGTCATTTCCTGGGGAACGATGATCAACGATGCGCAGCCCTACATCCGGGTCGCGCCGTTCATGCTCTTCTTCCCCGCCATCTTCTTGTCAGTGGCCGTGTTGAGTTTCATCATGCTCGGCGACGCCGTGCGTGAAGCCCTGGATCCGAAACTCCGGTGAGGTCATGAGCGAGCATCTACTGGACGTCGACGATCTGTACGTGGAGTTCCGTACCCGAGACGGGGTCGCGGAGGCGATCAACGGCGTGAGTTACACCCTCGACGCCGGGGAGACCCTGGCCGTGTTGGGCGAGAGTGGCTCCGGCAAATCGGTCACGGCGCAGACGATCATGGGAATCCTGGACATGCCGCCGGGCTTCATCACCGGCGGACGCATCCTCTACAACGGCAAAGACCTGCTGACCATGCCCGAATCGGAGCGGCAGAAGATCCGCGGGGCCGAGATCGCCATGATCTTCCAGGACTCGCTGTCGGCCCTGAACCCGGTCTTCACCGTCGGCGACCAGATCGCGGAGATGTTCCAGGTCCACCGCGGCATGTCCAAGAAGGAGGGCATGGCCAAAGCTGTCGACCTCATGGAGCAGGTGCGGATCCCCGCAGCCAAGGATCGGGTGAAGGACTACCCGCACCAGTTCTCCGGCGGCATGCGTCAGCGGATCATGATCGCGATGGCGATCAGCCTTGACCCGAAGGTGCTGATCGCCGACGAGCCCACCACCGCACTCGATGTCACGGTGCAGGCCCAGATCATGGACCTGCTGAAGGATCTGCAGCGCGAGCGCAACATGGGGATGATTCTCATCACCCACGACCTCGGGGTTGTTGCCGGCGTCGCCGACAAGATCGCGGTGATGTACGCCGGGCGGATCGTCGAGAGCGCCAATGTGTGGGACCTCTACGCCAAACCCGCCCATCCATACACACAGGGACTGCTGGACTCGATGCCGCGTGTCGACTCCAAGGGTGAGGAGTTGTACGCGATCAAGGGACTTCCGCCATCGCTGCTCGCCCTGCCGCCGGGCTGCAACTTCAACCCGCGGTGCCCGCACCGCCGAGAGCGGTGTGTGCGCGAAGTACCACCCACCGAAGAGGTCGCCGAGAACCACACAGCGGCTTGCTTCTTCTGGAAGGAGGTGGCCCGTGGCTGAGACGATCATGCAGGTCAAGGACGTCGTCAAGCATTACCCGCTCACCCGCGGCATCGTCTTCAAGAAGACCGTCGGTCAGGTCCGCGCGGTGGACGGCGTGTCCTTCGACCTCCACAAGGGTGAAACTCTCGGGATCGTCGGTGAGTCCGGTTGCGGCAAGTCCACCCTGGCCAGGTTGATCATGCGTCTGGAGGATCCGACTGCGGGGGAGATCTGGTTCGAGGGTGAGGACATGGCGCACTTGGGCTCGAAGGCCCTGCGCAGCAAGCGCCGGGACATTCAAATCGTGCTGCAGGATCCGTATACCTCGTTGAACCCCCGGATGACTGTCGGCGACATCGTCGGGGAGCCGTTCGAGATCCACACGTCAGTGGCGCCCAAGGGCGACCGCAAGAAGGCTGTTCAGGACCTGCTCGAAGTCGTCGGGTTGAACCCGGAGCACATCAATCGCTATCCCCACCAGTTCTCCGGCGGCCAGCGCCAGCGCATCGGGATCGCCCGCGGCCTGGCGTTGCGCCCCAAGATCATCGTGTGTGACGAGCCGGTGTCAGCGCTCGACGTGTCCGTGCAAGCGCAGGTGATCAACCTGTTCGAGCAACTGCAGGATGAGTTCGACCTGACGTACATCTTCATCGCCCACGACCTGTCGGTGGTACGCCACATCTCAGACCGCGTGGGCGTCATGTACCTCGGCAAGATCGTCGAGATCGGTGACGAGGCCTCGATCTACGAATACCCGACCCACCCATACACCCAGGCGTTGCTGTCGGCGGTTCCCGTTCCGGACCCGCTCGGCCGCGAGGGGCGCCGGCGCATCGTCTTGCAGGGAGATGTCCCGAGTCCGGCGAATCCTCCGTCGGGCTGCCGTTTCCGCACCAGGTGCTGGAAAGCGCAGGACATCTGCGCCGAGCAGGAACCACCCTTGCTGCAGATCGGGACGAAGGGCGGCCAGTACTCGGCGTGTCACTTCCCGCAGGTCCGCGACATCCTCGACAACGATGTGCCTACCGGTGCCATTGACCTCTCGGACATGCCGAAGGAGTAGCGGCTGTCACTGCGAGACGAAATGTCCCGCTAGTTGCCCGATGACCCGCAAGCTGTGGGTCATTAGGCAACTAACCGGCGAGTTCGGGGTTCGCGCAGGCGGCAACCTCTGACAGGTCGCCCTCACATTCCTGGCCGGGCCGACCGCATCACCCAAGATGGCGGCGAAAGAAGTCGACCTGCAGCAGCAGAAGGTTTTCGGCCACCTCGGGTTGCGGAGTCATGTGGGTGACCCCGGACAGTGGCAGGACTTCGTGCTGGCGTCCGGCGCGCAACAGATGGGTCGACAGCTCGAGAGTGTGGGCGGCGAACACGTTGTCGTCGGACAGTCCGTGGATCAGCAGCAGCGGCCGGCGCAGGTCGGCAGCCAGTGGCAGCAGGGAACTGTGATCGTAGGGCGCGGCGTCGACGCTGGGATTGCCCAAGTAGCGCTCGGTGTAGGCGGTGTCGTACAACCGCCATTCCGTGACCGGCGCGCCCGCTACTGCGGCGTGGAAGACATCTGGGCGTCGTAGGACGGCAAGTGCCGCGAGGTAGCCGCCGTAGGACCAGCCCAGGATGCCGACCCGGTCGGGATCCAGCCGGTCCGGATAGTGCTTCAGTACTGATTCAAGTGCCGCGACCTGGTCCTCCAGAGCCGGGTCGCGCAGATCGCCGGCGACCGCCTGTTCCCATGCTGGTGACTGCCCGGGGGTGCCCCGGCCGTCCGCCACCACTACGCAGAATCCCTGGTCGGCCAGCCACTGAGCACTGGCATATGCACCTCGGGCGGCGAGGACCCGCTGGGCGTGGGGGCCGCCGTATGGATACATCAGGATCGGTAGGCGCTGTTCCGACGGCTGGGTCGGCCACAACACCACTGTCTGCACCGCATTGGCAGTGCTCGGCAAGCGGAGCGGTGCAGCCGCCACGGTCGGTTCCTCGGCCAGGTTCTCGATGATGGTGAGCGGCGTGTAGTCGGCGTCGCGGATCGTCACTTCTGCGCGGTAGTCATCCCAACTGACGTCGCTGGTGACCAGAAGCCCCGATTCGGCGGTGGCAGTCACGTAGTGCCCGGGCTCGGACAGCCATCGGAATCCGGCATCTTCCACCACCGCAAGCCGGCTCTCCGCCGGATCGGTGCAGGCGGTGACGTACACGCGCTGCGCATCGATGCCCACCAGGGCGCGCAGTTGCACGTCGCCCCGGATCGGCTCGCCATCGATGGTCAGCCGTCTCCGGTCGTCGTCGGTCCAGCCGAGCAGTCGTCCGGCGGGGTCGATCCGAGGCAGGCCGGGAACCAGGTCGATCCACGGCTGCTGATGCTTCTGCGCCAGAACGGCTCCTGCGTAGTCGCACACGGTGAGTTCGGTCTGTTCACGGTTCAGCAGGGTCACCACGCCGGCCCCAACGCCGGCCAGGTACTCGAAGTCGGGCAGCCCGATCCGCTCGCCCTCCCCGGCCAGGTCGAAACGCCACAGCTCGACGCGTGCGTTGTTCGCGCCGGCGTGCGGGTACCGCTGGGCAACGGGCGCTTTGTGAGGATGGGCGGGATCGCTGCGGTACCAGATCGGGACCGGCGACTCGTCGGTGCGCTGCACCAGGATGCCCGTGGAGTCCGGCAGCCACCAGTACCCGCGGCTGCGGGACAACTCTTCGGCGGCGATGAAATCTGCTACCGCCCAGGACTCCTCGCCCTCTGGTCCCGCCAGGATCGACGGCTGGGTGCCGTCCCAGGCCCGCAGGTGAAGACCTCCTGGTTCCACCCACGTGATCCAGTTGCCGTCGGGGCTCAACCGTGGATCGAAAGCGCCCGCCGCGCCGGGAACCTCACGCGCGCCGTCCGCGTCGTCCCACACCAGCAGGGACCCGCCCGCAGCGGCCACGATGCGGTCGTGACGCACGTCGTAGGCGGTGATCCCGGAGGCGGTCTCACGCAGGCGTTCGCGCATGGAGCGTTCCTCGTCGCTCATCGACGAGGTGGTCCGGCCCGACAGGACCGTGGACGTGGCACCGGTTGCGCGGTCCCACCGATGCAGCTCCAAAGAGGAGCTTCGACTGTCGCTTGACCGCAAGAAGTAGACCGCGGATCCGGTGACGCGGAAGCTGCGCGGCTGCCCGTGGCGGAACTGTCCGGTGGCCGCCGCTTGCCGGGGAAAGGTCTCCATCCAGCCAAGGCTAGATGCCCGGCACGCCCTGTGCTTAGGCTATGGGTCATGGCCGACAGACGATTGCTCATCGTGCATGCGCATCCCGACGACGAAACGATCACGACCGGGGCGCTGATGGCCGGATACGTCAAGCAAGGCGTGCAGGTCACGCTGGTGACGTGCACCCTCGGCGAGGAGGGGGAGGTTCTGCTCGAGGACTCCCAGCACCTGGCATCGCACAACGAGGACCGCCTGGGCGAACACCGGTTCACTGAACTCTCCGAGGCGATGCAGGTGCTCGGCGTGACGGACTGGCGTCTGCTCGGTGAGCCGCTCAAGTACCGCGACAGCGGCATGATGGGCATGGACTCCAACAACCGTCCGGACTGTTTCTGGCGGGCCGATCTGCTCGAGGCGGCCACCGATCTGGTGGCGGTGATCCGCGAGGTGAAGCCACAGGTGGCCGTCACCTACGACGACTTCGGCGGCTACGGGCACCCCGACCACATCCAGGCCCACCGGGTGCTCACCTATGCGCTGTCGCTGGCTGCCGTGCCGTCCTTCCGCACCGACCTTGGGCAGCCTTGGCAGGTCCAGAAGGTCTACTGGACGGCAATGCCCAAGGGTATGATCCGCGATGGCATCCGGGCCCTGCGTGCTGCCGGTCAGGACACTGGTTTCGCCGCGATGGATCCCGAGGCCATCCCCTTCGGTGTCGAGGATTCGCTGGTCACCACGTCGGTGGACTTCTCCGACTTCCTGGATACGAAGATGGATGCCCTTGCCAGGCATGCCTCGCAGGTACAGACCGACGGCGGTTTCTTCGCGCTGTCGAACAATCTGGGGAGCAAGGCGATGGGAGTCGAGCACTTCCGGATCGCCGCGGGTGCCGTGGCCGGTCCCTTCGACGAGCAGGGACGCGAGACGGACCTGTTCAACGGGGTGTCCGAGTAGGTCGCGAAACTGCGACGTCACCCGATCGGGTTCTCTCGGTTATCGATTCACCCAGAGGAGTTAGCCCGTTCGTACCGACTCGATCACCGGAGGTACCCATTCGCTTCACCGTGACGCACGCTGAGTGAGCGGGGGCGTAGGGAGAAGCCGATGGAGACCGAGATCCTCGGCCAAGTCGCGGACGGTCGTCTGCGCGCCTCAGACGCCGACGTCGGACGTGCACGCGAACGCGGCAGGCAACGCCGACTGTTGCTCATGGCTGCAGTCCTGTCCGTGCCCGCCGGCTGGCTGTGGTTGCGCATCCTGACCGGCAACGGCGTCGACCTGACCCGATTGCGTCTGCCCGCGGTGGACCCGTTCCTGCTGATCGTGGGCATCTTCTTCCTGGTCCTCATCGGCACGCTGCTGGGAACCACCGTCGTGGCCGGGCGCTCACCGCACCTGACCTACCGGCCCGAACAGATCGGCACGCGCTTCGACGACGTGCAGGGCATCGATGCGGTGAAAGCCGAGGTGATCCGTTCGCTGAACTTGTTCCTGGCCCATCATTCGTTCGCCAAGCAGATGGGCGGGACTTCTCGCCGGGGTCTGCTGTTCGAAGGGTTGCCCGGCACGGGCAAGACCTACGTGGCCCGGGCCATGGCCGCCGAGGCGGAGGTCCCGTTTCTGTTCGTCAGCGCGACGTCGTTCCAGTCCATGTACTACGGGGCGACGGCTCGAAAAATCCGGTCCTACTTCAAGGCCTTGCGCAAAACCGCTCGCAAGGAGGGCGGTGCGATCGGCTTCATCGAGGAGATCGACGCCATCGCCACCGCGCGCGGCGGGCTGTCGCAGAGCACCCAGGTCTCACATTCTGTGGCCCAATGCGGAGGGCTTGTCGGCCTGCCCAGTGTGGGTGGTGACCTCGCCGGACCGGTGGTCCACACCTCGGTCGTCAGCGAAGGCACCGGGGGTGTGGTCAACGAGCTGCTGGTGCAGATGCAGTCCTTCGACGAACCCACCGGATTCCAGAGGTTCATCAGTTCGATCATCGGCCGGATCAATCTCCTGCTACCCGCTCACCGGCAGATTCCGCGCCCCAAGCCGCCGTCGGACAATGTGCTGCTGATCGCTGCGACCAACCGGGCTGCGGCGCTGGATCCCGCGCTGATGCGCCCGGGCCGGTTCGATCGTGTGCTGACTTTCGAGGCCCCGTCCAAGAAGGGGCGGCGCAACCTCGTCGACCTGATGCTGGAACGCCGCGCCCACGACCCCGAGTTGGACGACGAGCTGGTTCGCGACCACATTGCTGCACTGACCACCGGTTACACGCCGGCCCGCCTGGAGAACCTGTTCGATGAGGCGCTGGTCGAGGCACTTCGCAGAGGAGCATGGACGATGAACACCCGTGACGTACACGCAGCCCGGCTGGTCGCCGACGTCGGACTCGGTCAGCCGGTGGCGTACACCGACCATGAAGCGCGGCTGATCGCCACCCACGAGGCGGGACATGCTGTTGTCGCGCACATCGTCGCCCCCCAGCGCAGGCTGGAGGTGCTGACAATCATCAAGCGCAAAGAAGCGCTCGGGCTGCTGGCACACAACGACACCGAGGACGTCTTCACGCGCAGTCGTAGTGAACTGTTGGCACTGATCCAAATCGCGTTCGGAGGGATGGCGGCCGAGGAACTGTTCTTCGGTGAGATCTCCACCGGGCCGAGTTCGGATCTGAACTACGCCACGACGGTCGCGGCGCAGATGGTGGGTGCGGCCGGTATGGTCGGCTCGCTGATCAACATGTCGGCCGCTCACGGGTCGGCCACGTCCGACACCAACTTCGTGGGCCGGGTGATCGCAGATGCCACCAGTCGGGCAGCGGTCGAGGAGTTGCTGGACACCCAGAAGCAGATCGCACGCCAGGTCCTTGAACAGCACCTGGACAAGGTTGAGGCCCTGCGGGACGCTCTGCTCGCACGGCACGAACTGGTCGCCGATGAGATCCTCGACGTGCTGGGATCCGATGTGATCGACATCCGGGCCACCGCCGATGACACGACGGGGTGAGGCCGTACTGCGACGGGCAGATGAGGCACGCGGGGCCCGTGGGCAGTAGCGTTTCCGGAGTGGACGACTCCATGCTGGACCGCACCGCGCGGTTCCGCAGCCTCATGGCACGCTGTGCCACGGGCGTAGTGGTTGTCACGACGGTGGTGGACGGCTTCGACCATGCCATGACCGCCAACTCCTTCACCTCGGTGTCACTGGATCCCGAGATGGTCCTGTTCTGTGTGCAAAAAGACTCCCGCTTCCATGAAGCCATCAGCGTCGCACCGCGTTGGACCGTGAATCTGCTCGCTGCAGATCAAGCCGACGCCGCGCGATGGTTCGCCGAGCGCGGCAGGCCCCTGGAGCGCCAGATGCAGGTGGTTGAGCACACCCGTGACGAGGACGGAATACCGGCGCTGGACGGTTCGCTGGGCTATTTGAGTTGCACCACCGAAGCCATCTATCCCGGGGGCGACCACAGCATCGTGGTCGGTCGTGTGGATCGGATCGTGCAGGGCGACCATGCAGCTGAGGCGCTGGTCTTCTTCGAACGCCGTCTCACCGGGTTGTAGGCAGCAGGACTTCGGGGCGCAGGCCGGCGTCAGTGCCAATTCCCGTGCCAAAACACCACAAAACCCCCCTGTGCCTGACGACAGCCGATGCAGGGTGCCCACGATCGCCGAGAGCGCTATAGCCTTGAGCCAAGGGTTCGTTCTGATGCGAGAAAGGTTCAGCCGTGACGTACATCATCGCTCTGCCGTGTGTCGACCTCAAAGACCGTGCATGTGTCGATGAGTGTCCGGTCGACTGCATCTACGAGGGTGAGCGGATGCTCTACATTCACCCCGACGAGTGCGTGGACTGCGGGGCCTGCGAGCCGGTCTGCCCGGTGGAGGCCATCTACTACGAGGACGACGTCCCGGAGGAATGGTCGGAGTACACCCAGGCGAACGTGGACTTCTTCAAGGACATCGGATCTCCCGGCGGCGCGACCAAGATGGGCAAGATCGACCACGACGTCGACCTGGTCGCAAATCTGCCACCGCAGCAGCACGACGAGTAAGGGCGTGCAACTGCCCGATTTTCCCTGGGACCGGTTGGCCGGTGCGAAGGAACTGGCATCGCGGATACCGGGAGGAATGGTTGATCTGTCGGTGGGGACGCCGGTAGACCCCACTCCCGAGATTGTCCGCACTGCACTCGCGGACGCAGCCGACGCTCCTGGCTACCCTACGGTCCACGGAACCGATGCGGTGCGGGTCGCCGTCACCGACTGGCTGTCCCGAAGGCTGGGGGTGGACGCGTCGCCGGCAGATGTACTGCCGCTGATAGGGACCAAGGAGTTTGTCGCCTGGCTGCCGACACTGCTGGGTCTGGGCTCCGCCGATGCCGTGGCCTCGCCTGCGGTCGCCTATCCCACTTACGTCGTGGGTGCACTGATCGCGGGCTGTCGCACGGTGGACGTCGGACAACCCGCAGCTCTCACGTGGTTGAACTCACCGGCGAACCCGACCGGGGAGGTGATGTCGGTGGAACAACTGCGGGACGTGGTCGCCTCAGCTCGCAAGCAGGGGACCGTCGTCGTCAGCGACGAGTGCTACATCGAACTTGGATGGGATGCGCAACCCGTATCGATCCTGCACCCCGATGTGTGCGGCGGTGACCACCGTGGCCTGCTCGCCGTCCATTCGCTGTCGAAGCGCTCCAACATGGCCGGCTACCGGTTCGGTTTCGCGGTGGGGGACCCTGACCTCACAGGCCGCTTGCTGGCAGTGCGCAAGCACGCCGGGATGATGGTGCCGCTACCCGTGCAGGCCGCGGCGACGGCTGCGCTGCGCGACGATGCGCACGTGCAGGCCCAACGCGAGCGGTATGGCCGGCGGCGGTTGTTGCTGCGGGACAGTCTGACGGCCGCAGGCTTTCACATCGACGGGTCCGAGGCCGGACTCTACCTCTGGGCCACGCGCGGGGAGCGCTGCTGGGACACCGTCTCCTGGTTGGCGCAGCGCGGGATCCTGGTGGCGCCCGGGGATTTCTACGGCGAAGGCGGACGCGAGCACGTCCGGGTCGCCCTGACGGCCAGTGACGCGGACGTGGCGCGGGCAGCCACTCGGCTGTCCTGACTCACCTTTGTGCGTGGGCTCTGGGAGATTCAGGCTCCGCCGGATTTTCCAGACTCGGCTGAAGGCTTCCTCCGATTGGCTCTGGAACGAACTGTCCCAACCCCGGCCCAAAAACGCCGAGCCCTTCTGCATCCTGCCTCCGTCCCCGGCGTCGGCGTTGGAGTTGTGTACGGACGTTGGACAAGCGCACGGCCGTTGGAGTTGCGCGGCCGGTGGATCTCCAACGTCTGTACTGTTCTCCAACGTGTGTACCTAAGTCTCACGTCTGTGGGCCGGCGGGAGCCCAGGCGTAGACGTTGGACAAGCGCACGGCCGTTGGACAAGCGCACGGCCGTTGGAGTTGCGCGGCCGGTGGATCTCCAACGTCTGTACCGTTCTCCAACGCGTGTACCCAAGTCCAACGTCCGTGGGTCGGCGCGGCGCCCGAGCCTCCCGCTTGAGCTACGTGGTCGCGCCGTTAAACCCAAGCTGAGAACCGCCCCGCGCGTGCCGAAACCAGCTCTTCATGCAACAGAAAGGCGGCCACCCCGCCATCGAGACCGTCACCGATCGCACTGGCCCGACAACCACCAAGCGACCGGACGCTCTCAGGTCGGCGTTCGCGATCATGTGACCCGATTCCCTCCGGGCAATCGGCAGGCGGTGGCCGCGCGCCCGACGTCGCCCGACTAGCGTGGAGGGTGTGAGCGAATACGTACTGAACGGCCCAGATGTCCAACTGGATCTTCCTGTCGTCCCCGCCACAGATGGGGAATCCGGCCTGAGTGTCTCCAAGTTGCTAGCCACCACGGGGGCTGTCGCCCTCGACGAAGGATTCGTCAACACGGCGGCCTGCACCTCGGCGATCACCTATATCGACGGTAATGCGGGCATCCTGCGTTACCGGGGTTATCCCATCGAACAACTCGCTGAAAAATCTACTTACCTGGAGACGTCCTACCTGCTGATCTACGGGGAGTTGCCCACCTCCGAAGAACTGACGGCGTTCGACCAGCGACTGCGGATGCACACCATCCTGCACGAGGACCTGCGCAGGTTCTTCGATGGATTCCCGCGTGACGCCCATCCGATGCCCGTGCTGTCCAGTGCCGTGAGCGCACTGTCGACGTTCTACCAGGACAGCCTCGATCCGTTCGACGACGACGAGGTGGAGATCTCCACGCACCGGTTGCTGGCGAAGCTGCCGACCATCGCCGCGTATGCCTACCGCAAGTCGCTCGGACAGCCGCTGTTGTACCCGGACAACTCACTGAACCTCGTCGAGGGGTTCCTGCGCATGACCTTCGGCTGGCCCGCGGAACCGTATGTGAACGATCCGGTTGTCGCGAAGGCCGTGGACCTGCTGCTTCTTCTGCACGCCGATCATGAGCAGAACTGTTCGACCTCAACGGTGCGCCTGGTGGGTTCGTCGCATGCGAACCTGTTCGCGTCGGTGTCGGCCGGCGTCAACGCATTGTTCGGCCCCCTGCACGGAGGAGCGAATCAGGCCGCCCTCGAGATGCTGGAATCGATCCGTGACTCCGACGACAACGTCGACGACTTCGTCAACCGTGTGAAGAACCGGGAAGACGGGGTCAAGCTGATGGGGTTCGGGCACCGCGTTTACAAGAACTACGACCCCCGAGCAGCCATCGTGCGCAAGACCGCCGGCGAGCTCTTCGAGCACTTGAAGGTGGACGATCCGCTGTTCGAGATCGCGCAGCGCCTCGAAGAGGTCGCGCTGGCCGACGAGTTCTTCATCGAGCGCAAGCTGTACCCGAATGTGGACTTCTACACCGGCCTCATCTATCGGGCGATGGGCTTCCCGACCCGCATGTTCACCGTGCTGTTCGCGCTGGGTCGCCTGCCTGGCTGGATCGCTCAGTGGCGCGAGATGATCAAGGATCCGCAGACGAAGATCGGTCGGCCGCGGCAGGTCTACGTCGGGGCCACCGAACGGGACTATCTACCGATCGGACAACGCTGACACGGCGCTGCTGACCGCGTCAGTTCTTGTGCAGGTCGGCGTTCAGCTCGCCCCAGCTGCCGGACCTGCGAACCGCCTCGAGCGCACCGGTCACCGAGTTGCGCCGGAACAACCACCCGGGCTGGCCTGAAAGTTCGCGCGCTTTGACCACATCGCCCTCTGGAGTGGTGAGTTTGGATCCGGCGGTCACGTAGCAGCCCGCCTCCACGATGCATCCGTCACCCAGCGAGATGCCCACCCCGGCGTTGGCGCCGATCAGGCATCCCTGCCCGATGGTGATGACCTCGCTGCCGCCGCCTGACAGGGTGCCCATGATGGACGCTCCACCGCCCACGTCGGTGCCATCCCCGACCACGACCCCGGCAGAGATGCGGCCCTCGACCATGGATGCGCCGAGGGTGCCGGCGTTGAAATTGCAGAACCCTTCTTGCATCACGGTGGTGCCTGATGCCAGGTGCGCGCCGAGCCGCACACGATCGCCGTCGGCGATCCGCACCCCGCTCGGGACCACGTAGTCGACCATCCGCGGGAACTTGTCCACGCTGAGCACGGTGATGTGCTGGCGGTGGGACCGGGCGCGCATTCTGGTGGTGTCCAGTTCTTCCAGGGCCACCGGCCCGGCGGTCGTCCACACCACGTTGGGCAACAGGCCGAAGACCCCTTCCAGGTTGATGGACCGCGGGGTCACCAGCCGGTGGGACAACAAGTGCAGGCGTAAGTAGACATCCGCGGTGTCGACGGGCGGCTGCGACAGATCGTCGATCACGGTGACCACGGTCTCCACGCGAACGTCACGGATCTGATCGTGGTCGATCGCCGTGGAAAGATCGGCCGGATTCTGCGGCAGAGCGGTCAGTCCCGGCTGCGGGTACCAGACGTCGAGGACGGTTTGACCGCTGATCGTGGCCAGGCCGATGCCGCTTGCGGCGGAAGTGTTGAGCATGGCCCAAGCCTGCCACTGCCACCCCATGAGCGGCCCCACCCACCCGCCTGTTCCACCGTCCGACTTGCCCGCTCGGAGCGTGGATCGGGACATGCCCCCACGGGTCACAGCAGGTGCACCTACTGTGGATTGATGCTGAATCTGAGTGCCGATGTGGTCGACCTGACGGCCGCCCTGGTGGATATTCCCAGCGAGTCCCGCCACGAGCAGCGGATCGCTGACGAGGTCGAGGTCGCGCTGGGCGCCTGCTCACATCTGAGCGTCACCCGGTTCGGCAACACGGTGGTCGCCCGTACCCAGCTGGGGCGTGACGAGCGCGTTGTTCTCGGCGGTCATCTGGACACTGTGCCGGCCGCTGACAACCTGCCGCACCACATCGCCGACGGCAACCTCTACGGCCTTGGGGCCAACGACATGAAGGGCGGCGTCGCGGTGGCGCTGCGCTGCGCGTACGACCTGGTCGCCCCATCCCGGGACGTCACCTACGTGTTCTACGAATGTGAGGAGATCGACGACGAGGCCAACGGTTTGCGCCTTCTGGCACAAGCCCACCCCGAGTTGATCGAGGCTGATTTCGCCGTCTTGATGGAACCGAGCAACGCCGGGGTCGAGGCGGGCTGCCAGGGCACGTTGCGCGCCTACGTGCGGACCTCGGGGGAGCGTTCCCACTCCGCGAGATCGTGGTTGGGCAGCAACGCGATCCACGCTGCGGCGGACATCCTCAACCGGCTCAACGCCTACGAGTCGCGCAGCCCGCTCATTGACGGCTTGCAGTACCGGGAGGGGCTCAACGCGGTCGGCATCGAGGGGGGCGTAGCGACCAATGTCATCCCCGATGCGTGTGTGGTGACCGTCAACTACCGGTACGCGCCGGACCGCTCGCCGGAGCAGGCCCATCACCACATGCAGGAGGTGTTCGACGGTTACCCGATCGAGATCGTCGACAACTCCCCCGGGGCATTGCCGGGCCTGTCGCACCCCGCGGCGGCGGCCTTCCTGGCAGCGACCGGTTCGCAGGTCCGTCCGAAGTTCGGCTGGACCGATGTCTCCCGCTTCTCGGCACTGGGGATTCCGGCGGTCAACTTCGGGCCGGGGGATCCCTCACTGGCCCACACCCGAGGTGAATACGTGCCGATCGAGCACCTGCGCCGGTGTGAGCAGCAGATGATCGAGTGGTTGCGGTGAAGCAGGCGCTGATAGGCCTGGGCGTGGCCGGACTGACCGCAGCCGTGACGGTGACGGCCTACGCCCCCGGCACGGCTGTGTGGAAGCCCAAACCGAAAGCGACGTCCTGGGCCCACCAGGGTCTGACCCAGATCCGCGGAGTCGATGTCTCCCGGTGGCAGCACATCGGCCCTGGTCGGCTGGACTTCAGGAAGCTTCAGCGCAAGGGTGTCCGGTTCGCCGTCATCAAGGCCGGCGACACGTCCCGCTCGGCGCACGCCGAAGCAGGCTACTGGTACTGGCGGGACAAGCGGGCCGCCAAGCGGGCAGGCGTGCTGGTCGGTGCCTACTACTACGCGACGCCGACCAGCGACCGGCGTCGCGTCGTGCGTGACGCCCGAGCCCAGGCGCGTAAAGCCGTGGCCCGGGTCGGAGGGCGGCTTCGTCCCGGTCACCTGCCACTGGCCCTGGATCTGGAAACAGAAGCCACCCGTTTGGGCAAGGCGGATCTGACCCGCTGGTCGATCGCGTGGTTGCGCACCGTGGAGAAGCGCACGGGGCGCACACCGTGGTTCTACTCCTACACCCGCTACATGGAACGTCGTCTGCTGCCCGACCCGCGGCTTCTGCGCTTCCCGCTGTGGCACGCCAACTGGGGGCTGTTCCTGAAGGATCGGCCCATGCAGGTCAGGGGCTGGCCGGCCGACCATGCGCGGATCTGGCAATTCACGTCCACCGGTCGATTGCCCGGGTCCGGGTCGCGCGATCTGGATCTGAACGTCTACCGCGGGACGGGTCAGGAGCTACTGGCTGAGGCAGGTCTGAAACCGAAAGCGGCCGAGCGCTACGACATCCCGCTCACCGAGCAACCGCCGTCGCCGTCTCCCACGGCGTCCGCGCCGTCTGCTGGCTAGGAGTTCCAGCCGACGCTGTGCCGCTACCGGTGCTGTTGTGGGACCGGTGGTCCGTCCTACGGTTGTGAGCATGAACAGTTCCTCAGGCGACCGGCATCCTCCGCCCTCACCGCAACGCCACCGGGGTCCAGTGGTCTTGCGTGGGAACCGTGCCAAAGGATCAACCACCGACCAACGATTGCTGGACAGCCGCGCTTCCGGGGACTGGGTTCACACAGATCCGTGGCGCGTCCTGCGCATTCAGGCGGAGTTTGTCGAGGGTTTCGCGGCCATGGCCAACGTGGGCCCGGCGATTTCGGTGTTCGGTAGCGCCCGCACCCCGCGCGACCACCCGGAATACGCCACGGCCGAGGACGTCGGTGCGCGCCTGGTTGGTGCCGGTTATGCGGTCATCACCGGCGGTGGCCCGGGCATCATGGAGGCCGCCAACAAGGGCGCCTTTGAAGCCGGCGGGACCAGCATCGGCCTGGGTATCGAGCTGCCGTTCGAGGAGGGCATCAACCAGTGGGTGGAGATCGGAATGAACTTCCGGTACTTCTTCGCTCGCAAGACCTGCTTCGTGAAGTACAGCCACGGTTTCGTCGTCTTTCCCGGAGGGTTCGGCACCCTGGACGAACTATTCGAGGCGCTCACGCTCGTCCAGACGCAGAAGGTCACCTCCTTCCCGATCGTGCTGGTCGGCACGAAGTACTGGGCCGGTCTGGTGGACTGGATCCGGCAGACCGTGGCCGTCGAGGAGAAGATCGCGATCCAAGATCCCGAGTTGCTGCACGTGACCGACGATCCAGAAGACGTGATCGCAGCGATCCGAAGAGTCGACCGGGGCTGAGGGGCTCGGCGTGGCGGTTTTTTCGGGCCCGGCCCGGCGTCAGGCCAAACCGCGGCGGTTCACCGCTGGTTGCCTCGTGCCTTGAATCGCCTGCACCATATGCAGCACATCGAAGGTCTCCCGCACCTCGTGGACCCGGTAGACACGCGCACCGAGCCAGGCCGACACCGCAGTGGTGGCCAGCGTGCCGGTCAAACGCTCGCCGACGGGCCGGTCGAGTGTCTCGCCGATGAAGTCCTTATTGCTCAACGAGACCAGGACCGGCCACCCGGTGGTGACCATCTCGGGCAAGCGGCGGGTGCATTCCAGGGAATGCCGGGTGTTCTTGCCGAAGTCATGCCCGGGATCGATCAGGATGCTCGACGATGACACGCCCAGCTCGACGGCTCGACGGGCCTGCCCCACCACATCATCGACGACCGCAGCCATCACGTCGGGGTACGCGACCCGGTGCGGCCGGGTCCTGGGGGCCAGCCCACCCGCGTGGGTGCACACCAGGCCCACGCCGTGTTCGGCGGCGACCTCCGCCAGTTGTGGATCGTGGGCGCCCCAGGCATCGTTGAGCAGCGTCGCACCCTCGGCCACCACCGCCCGCCCGACGTCCGCGCGCCAGGTGTCCACCGAGATGACCACCTGCGGGTGCTGCGAGGCGACCTCGGCGACGAAGGACACCACCCTGCGCTTCTCCTCCTGCGGATCCACGACCTGACCCGGCCCGGCCTTCACCCCGCCGATGTCGATGATCTGCGCGCCCTGCTCGACGACCTGCTGCACGCGCTCAAGCGCGGCGTCGTGGGCGTATGTCGCGCCCCGGTCGTAGAACGAATCCGGGGTCCTGTTGATGATCGCCATGACCAAGGGCTGGTCATCGGCGAAACGGTGATGGCCGAAGGTGAGCACTGAGATCCTCCTGTGAAGTGCCAGACTGTCAGGAAATGCTCGTTGGTGCGAAAGGAGTCGCGGATGCCCTGGGTCTTCGCCATCCTGATGGTGGTTCTCGTCGTGGCGTTTGCCCTGGTCCTCGCCGGGCGTCTGCCATCGGTTCCGCAGCCCACTCGCGACCGTTTCACCACCGGACTGCCGCCTCGCCCGAGTGCCTCGGACGTGGACCAGTTGCGGCTGCCGGTGGTCTTGCGCGGCTATCGCATGTCCGAGGTCGACGAGGCGTTGGCGGTCCTGCGCAACCGGATCGCGGAACTGGAGGAAACCTCCCAGCCGGCGGTCATTGCCCCCGACCAGCCGTCGTCCGCCTTCGCGCCGGCAGGAGACGACGACGCCCTGGCGTAGGCAGCTGGCTTCTCGGCGGTAACCGTTGGGCCAGTGATGCTGGTGACCGGGTCGCAGGTTGACCGGCGCAGCCTGCGCGGGTTGGCGCTCGAGCCCGCATGCGGTGCGAAGCCCGCAGCCGACCGAGTAGGTACATCTTCTTGGCGCAACGCGGCACACGAAGAGTCAGTCAGCGGGATAGACTAGTTGAAAGCGTGGAAGCGAGACCCGAAGTGGATGGGACACGCGAGATGGGTAGTGACATCGACGGAAGGGGACCGATATGGCGGCCATGAAGCCGCGAACGGGTGATGGCCCGATGGAGGTCACGAAAGAGGGCCGCGGCTATGTGATGCGGGTTCCCCTTGAGGGTGGTGGCCGTCTTGTCGTGGAGATCTCCCGTGCAGAAGCCGAAGAACTAGGTGGGCTTCTCCAGAGCATCGAGTAGTTGGTTCAACCATTGAGGCGGGCTCCGGGATTCCGGGGTCCGCTTCTGCTTTGGCCCTTCGGCGTGTCGGGCATCCCTGCGGGTTCGCAAGTTCCAGCCGCCGGTTGCGGGCCGGCTCACACCTGAATCCGAAAGTGCCAACGCGCCCTCGCTGCGAGGTCCGCAGCTGTGCCGGAGCCGCTGGGCGTCGGCGGCTCCTACCCGGATCGATACGGTGTAGTGGTGGACGTGCTGCGTGGGAGACAACGCCCGGACGGTGAGATTGTCATCCTCGGCGTGGACGATGTCGTCCTTCCGCAGGCGCTCAAGCCCTCGACTGACGATGTGCTGCTACAAGCCGACGGTACCGACCATTGGCTGGTCGTGGCGGCACCTCCTGGCGACTGGGTACGGTTCGGCGCGAAGGTGGTACGGGCGGTGCCAGACGGAACCGTGGGTTTCCGGACTGCGCCCTCGGCGTCACAGTTGCGCGACTTCGTCCGGGGTTGGCGACTGGCCGGCTACCGGTACGGTGCCGATTCCCACGATCGCAAGCAGTTGGTGGTGTCACGGCAAGCGCCGAACCTGGACGCGGTGATCGCCGCCACGACAGCGACGATCGCCGCGCGTGATCTGGTCAACACGCCGTCGAACATCAAGAACCCGCAGTGGATGGTCGGACAGGCCCGTGCTGTCGGGCGCGCGGTGGGTGCCGAGGTCGAGGTGCTCGGGGTGCCACAACTGCGGGCGGGAGGTTTCGGCGGGGTGCTCGCCGTCGGAGCGGGATCCGCGAGCCCGCCGCGCGTGGTGATCTTGCGTCGGCCCGGGTCGGGACCCCGCGTCGTGCTGGTCGGCAAGGGCATCACCTTCGACTCCGGCGGCCTGTCGATCAAACCCCGCGACGCCATGATGCTCATGAAGACCGACATGGCGGGGTCGGCGGCCGTGCTGTCAGCCATGCGACTGCTACCCGAGGGATCCGACGTCACCGCGCTGCTCGGATTCGCTGAGAACGCCGTGGGTGCTTCGTCATATCGTCCTGGCGATGTGATCACCCATGTCGATGGACGCACGACCGAGGTCCGTAACACGGATGCGGAAGGCCGACTGGTGCTTGCCGATCTGCTCGCCTACGCGCGGCTCAACCTGCAGCCTGACGTCATGGTTGACGTGGCCACCCTGACGGGGGCTGCCACCATGGCGCTGTCCCGGGAGATGGGTGCGGTTCTCGCCACGTCCGAACGCCTGCAGCGTGCGCTGATCGATGCCGGGGTTGTTACGGGGGAGCGGCTTTGGCCGCTACCGCTGGAACCGTCTTACCGGTCTGCACTTGAGTCCGCGATCGCCGATCAGTGCCATGTCCCGATCGCTGCCAACGTAGGTGCGGGGGCGATCACCGCAGCGCTGTTCCTGCAGGCATTCGCAGGCGAGGTCCCCTGGGCGCACCTGGACATCGCCGGCCCCGCGCGGGCCACTGCTGATGCCGGTGTGAGGCAGCAGGGCGGAACCGGTTTCGGCGCTGCTTTGATCGGGCGGTGGCTGGCAGCAGGTGCCCGCCACTAAGGGCTTGCTGCGGCTGCGGCCGCCTGTCTAGGGCCGCAGGACGGCGACCAGGACCCCGTCAGCAAGGGGAAGCAGCGTCGCCAGCCACTTCTCGTCGGCCTGCATGGCTTCGGTGAACTGCCGGACGGCAAGTTGACCGGGTTCGCGCTTGGCAGGGTCGGCAGCGTCGGCGATGTTGAGGAAGACCGCGATGCCACCGGGGCGTAGCAGACGGGCGGCCTGCTCAGCGAAGGCTGCGTGGTCGGCGGGTTTGTCCGAGGACAGGAAGAGGTCGTAGTGACCGTCGGTCAGACGGGTGAGCACCTCGTGCGGATCGGCCGCGATCAGGCGGGTGCGACCGTGCGGGATCCCGGCGCCCAGGAAAGCCTCTTTGGACATCCGCAGGCGCTCTGGGTCAGGCTCCACAGAGGTCAGGACACCGTCGTCGGCCATACCCTCGAACAGTGCCAGCCCGGTGGTGCCGTTGTGCGAGCCCACCTCCACGGCAGCCTGCGCATGGGTCAGCGCTGCGCACAGGGACAGCAGGCGAAGGACGCTCGCGTTGACCGTCAGGGGTGCGATCTCACCGCTGAGGATGGCGGTGTTCCAGTTCTCGCAGTAGGCCAACAGATCCCTGGGAGTCACGGCGGAGGAGGTGGAATCCATGTGCTCGACAGTACCGGGCGCATGCCCCAACCACGGTGCCCGGATGCAGGTTTTCTCCATTACACGTTGTTGACGAAGCCTTAACCGGCGCTCACTGGCAGTGACCGTCCGGTGGGCTCATCCTGGAACCGAGGGGAAACCGGAACGTGAGAAGGGGTTACCGTGAGTTCTGTCGTGGACCATGAGGAGTCACAGATGAGCAATGACGAGGTGCCCCCGGGCCCGCCGGAGAATACCGGTCAGATCGACTCGTCCGATCCGCACCACAGTGACTCAACCGCTGAGGCAGACGTGCCGGCCGGCGACGACCAGCAGGCTGAGGCGCCTTCGGTCACGGACCAGGGCACCCCTCACCAGCAGTGGCCCGCGCCGCAGCAGTGGCCGGCGCCGGACCATGCGACGCAGATCCTCGATCCTGACGCCCAGGCCACGACTGCTTATCCGCAGGCGGTCTACCCACAGGCGGGCTACCCACAGGCGAGCTATCCGCAGACGAGTTATCCGCAGCAGGACTACCAGGCCGGCTACGGCCAGGCCTATGGCCAACCCGAAACCCCGCAGGACCCACAGTGGCCGGCTCCCGGTTCTGACGGTTACTTGCCACCCCCTCCCGGTGTGACGCCGCAGCAGGCACCGGCTGCCCCGAAGTCCAGCGGCGGCGCGGGCAAACTGATCGCGATTGCTGCCCTCACCGGCTTGCTGGCCGGAGTCGGTGGCGGTGCGCTGGGTTATCAGCTGGCCAGCGGTTCCACCTCAAGTTCCTCGGTGAGTGTCAACGCGCCCAGCGACCCTGCCGCGCTGTCGCCGCGCGCAGACGGCTCGATCGCCTCGATCGCCGAGGCGGTGCTGCCTGGTGTGGTCTCTCTGGAAGTATCCGGAGGCGGCCAGGCCGGATCTGGATCCGGCTTCATCGTCAGCGAGGACGGCTACATCCTGACGAACAACCACGTGATCGAGGCTGCGGCGGGCAGCGGCACGATCGATGTGGTGCTGCGCGACGGTACTCGCCTGGAGGGTGAACTCATCGGACGCAATGCGGACTACGACCTCGCTGTCGTGAAGGTCGACCGCACAGGACTGACCCCGATCACGATCGGCGACTCTGACAGCGTCAAAGTCGGTGACCAAGCCGTGGCCATCGGTTCCCCGCTGGGTCTTGAAGGCACTGTGACCAGCGGCATCGTGAGCGCGCTGGACCGTCCCGTAACAGCGGGCGGTGGCACCGGCGAGACATCGTTCATCAACGCCATCCAGACAGACGCGCCCATCAACCCCGGTAATTCCGGTGGTCCGCTGGTGAATTCCGAGGCGCAGGTCATCGGTGTGAACTCTGCGATCGCCTCCCTGGGAGCCGGCGGCGGTGGTCAGGCCGGGAGCATCGGCTTGGGCTTTGCGATCCCGATCAACACCGCCAACCGGATCGCACAGGAGATCATCCGGACCGGTACCTCGGCCACCCCGATCATCGGGGCGGAGATCGACTTCAACTACTCCGGGCAAGGAGCCAGGGTCCAGACCGTCACTCCCAACGGTCCCGCCGAGCAGGCCGGACTGAAGAACGGCGACGTGATCGTGGCCGTGAACGGCGAGCGCGTCGACGACGCGGTGGGACTGATCACCGACATTCGGCAGAACGCGCCCGGCGATGAGATCACCCTGACGCTTGAGGGCGGCGACGAGATCACGGTCACTTTGGGTCAGCGCTGAGCTGAAGGGCGTACCCTGTAACAGTGTTCGACATCGGCTTGGGCGAGTTCATCGTGCTCGGGCTGCTCGCCCTGCTGGTTTTCGGGCCCGACAAACTGCCCTCCGCCGCGTCGAGTGCCGGCAAGTTCGTGGCCAAGGCCCGTGACACGGTGGGGCAGGCGAGGTCACAGATCTCGCAGTCGGTCGAGATGGACTCGGTCAGCGAAGATCTGAAATCACTGGCGGATCTGCATCCCAAGCGGATGTTGTCCTCCCTGACCGACCCGGTGAAAGACGCCACGCAGGCCGCCACGTCGTCAGAGGCGAAGAAGTCGCCGGCGAGCCCCATCGACCCGAACGCGACATAGGCGCCACCTCCCGCTCCGGCGCGGGCGTTGGAGTTATGCACGTAGGTTGGACAAGCGCACGTCCGTTGGAGTTGCGCGGTGCGTGGATCTCCAACGTGTGTACCGATCTCCAACGCGTGTGCCGATCTCCAACGCGTGTGGGTCGGTGCGTGGATCACTCCAGCCCGGGCGCCCGGTCCTCCTGGCCCGGCGCAGGCGTTGGAGTTGTGTACGTACGTTGGACAAGCGCACTTGCGTTGGAGTTGCGCGGCCCGTGGATCTCCAACGCACGCACCGGTCTCCAACGTACGTACCGATCTCCAACGCCTGTGGCCCTGTGCGCCAACGCCAGTGGGCCGGAGCGCGTGACTCCCCGATGCAGCAACACCTGCCAGGCAAGCTGCCGCGACCCCAAGCTCAGGAACGTACAGGTGAGATTCCCAGGTCCATTCCCGCCAGGCCGCGCGGCTTCGCAGCGAACCGGTCGGCGATGGACCGGATAGCCACCGAGGCCGGAGCGTCCGGATCGTCGATCACCAGCGGCCGGCCTTGGTCGCCGCCTTCGCGTAGGCGCACATCGAACGGAATCTGACCCAGAAGTGGGACGTCGGAGCCCAGCGAGGCGCTCAGTTGTTTGGCCACGATCTCTCCGCCGCCGGAACCGAACAGGTCGGTGGGCTCACCGCAGTGAGGACAGGGGAAGGCGCTCATGTTCTCGACCACGCCCATCACCCGCTGGTTGGTGTACTCGCTGAGCATTCCAGCGCGCACTGCCACCTCCGCGGCAGCAACCTGCGGGGTGGTGACTACCAGGATCTCGGCGCGGGGGAGCAGTTGCGCCACGGAGATGGCCACATCGCCGGTTCCGGGCGGCAGGTCGAGCAGCAGCCAGTCCAGGTCCCCCCAATAGACGTCGGTGAGGAACTGGTTAAGGGCGCGGTGCAGCATCGGGCCCCGGAAGGCGACCGCCTGGCTGCTTCCACCGGACTTGAACGGAAGCACGGAGATGGTCGTGACGTCGTACGCCTGGGGTGGCATCAGCATCCCCTCGACGATCGTGGGCGGGGTGGTCACGCCCAGCATGCGCGGGATCGAGTGGCCATAGATGTCGGCATCGATGAGGCCGACCTTGTGCCCCGACTTCGCCAATTGCACCGCCAGGTTGGCCGTGACCGAACTCTTGCCGACGCCACCCTTGCCGGAGGCGACCGCGATGATCTTGGTCAGGTTGCCCGGCTTGTTGAAGGGGTTGTCCTTGGCCGGGCCTTGCAGCATCTCGCGCAGGTTTTTGCGCTGCTCGTCGCTCATGACGTCGAACACCACGTTGACCCGGCTCACCCCGGGGACCGCAAGTGCGGCCTGTTCGACCCGCTCGGTCAGGGTGCTGCGCATGGGGCAGGCGGCAATCGTCAGGAAGATCTCGATCGTCGCCGCACCGTCCGCATCCACGGACACCGACTTGACCATCCCCAGTTCGGTGATGGGTCGGCGGATCTCCGGATCCTCGACGGAGGCCAGGGCAGCCGTAATGGCATCGGTTGTGGGCATGTGTCCATCGTACGTCGGTGTACGAGAGCTGCGGATCGGCGCTTGTCCGGCAGGAGTCGGTGCCGATGCTGGCTCGTGGGTCACCAGAGCGGGCAGGCAGGGCGCGTCAGTCGCGGTCGAGGTCGTCCAGAAGCGCGCGCAGCTCACGGCGCAAGTAGTCACGGGTCACTACCTCGCCGAGTCCGATCCGCAGTGCCGCGATCTCACGGGCCAGATACTCCGTGTCGGCGATGAGTCGCTCGGTACGGTCCCGGTCCTCCTTGATCCGGACACGGTCCCGGTCGTCCTGCCGGTTCTGCGCCAGCAGGATCAAGGGTGCCGCGTACGAGGCCTGCAGGCTGAGCAGAAGGGTCAAGAAGATGAAGGGGTACGGATCCGCGGGATCGACGACGACGATGTTGTAGGTCAGCCACGCGGCGATCGCGGCGGTCATCCACGCGATGAACCGCCAGGAGCCGAGGAAACGGGCGACTCCTTCGGATGCGCGGCCGAACGTCTCCGGGTCGTACGAGGGGCGGATCGAGGGGCGACCGCGGGCCGGTTGCTCGAGGCTGTTGCGATCACCCATGCGTGCTCCCGGGTTCATCGCGCCAGTTGTCGCCCAGCAGATGGTCGAGCAGGTCGTCGACGGTGACCACACCCAGCAGGTGGCGGTTGCGATCGACGATCGGCACCGCAACCAGGTTGTAAGCGGCGAAGTAGCGCGTCACCGCTGCCAGCGGGGTGTCGGGGGTCAGCGGTTCGAGATCTTTGTCAATCGCTCGCGAGACCAGGTCACTGGGCGGCTCGCGCAACAGGCGTTGCCAATGCACGACACCCAAGAACTTGCCGGTCGGGGTCTGCATCGGCGGCCGAACCACATAGACCTGCGAGGCGAGGGCGGGGGACAGTTCGGAGTTGCGGATCTGGGCGAGAGCTTCGGCCACGGTCCCGTCCGCACCGACCACGACGGGCTCGGGGTTCATCATTCCGCCCGCGGATAGCTCGTCGTAGACCAGCAGCCGCCGCAGGTCCTCGGCATCCTCGGGCTCTACCAGCGACAGCAGTTCGCGGGCCTGCTCGGGGGTCAGATCGCTGAGCAGGTCCACGGCATCATCAGGGTCCATCTCCTCGAGGACATCCGCGGCGCGTTCGGACTCCAACTGGCTGACGATCTGTACTGCGTCGTGTTCAGCCATCTCTTCGAGCACGTCGGCCAGACGCTCATCATCGAGGGCACGGGCGATTTCCAGGCGTCTCTTCTCGGGGAGATCGTGCAGAACGCTGGCCACGTCCGCCGGCCTGAGTTCGGCCAGCGACTCAAGCATGCTTTCCGTGGCCTGATCGGCCTGGGGGGCGCCCACTCCTGACAACCTGGCCCACTCGATCACGTGGGTCTGACCGCGGCGTGCCAACCCGCGTGTGGCACTGCGCACATACGCCTGGGTGACCTCCCAGTCGTCGTTGTCGTCCTGTTGCATCGCCAGGTCGAGGATCTTCACCCGCTCACCGCTATCGCGCAGTGTCGCGACCCGGTCGAACAACTCACCGACGGCCAACGTCTCCCCGGGTCGCAATCTGAACCGGCGCAGATCCAGCACCCCTGTGGTGACGATCTGGCCGACATCGATCTTGGTGACGCGGGTGATCGGCAAGAAGATGCGGCGACGCGCGCCCACCTCGACGACCAGCCCCACGACCCGCGGTGGTGCCGTGCCGTGACGCAGCAGGACCACGACGTCGCGGACCTTGCCCAGTTGCTCGGCATTGGCGTCGAACACCGCCGACCCGCGCAGGCGGGCGATGAATGCTCGTGTGACGGTCACGTGCGAAGGCTATCGTCCCGAAGCGGGCGCGGGACCGCATGTGCGGCAGGCTGCCGGTAGCGTGTCAGATGTATTTGTCAGCACAACGATGGGCGGTCGCGCAATGCGGATGGCATTCCTGACGGCGGGGGTCATGGTCGTGGCGGCCCTCTCGGGGTGCTCGGGATCCGATGGCGACGCAGCGCAGTCGCAGTCGCCGTCTGTCGACGGATCCGCCTCGCCAAGCGCCAGCGCCACCCCGGTGGGCAAGCCCAACGGGGTGGAGAAACTGCCGGCCGACAAGATCCTCGACAGGGCCAACAAAGCGGCGCTCAGTGCCCGCAGTACGCACCTCATCGGAACCAGCCCCCAGGCGTCCTTGGACCTGGTGGTGACGCAGGACTCCAGTGACGGGCAGCGCCAGGCCGGTGACACCAGCCTGCAGACCCGGGTGGTCGACGGCAGCATCTTCATCAAGGCTGACGCCGACTACTGGACCGAGGCGTTCAACGCGAAAACCGCGAAGAAAATCGGCAAGAAATGGGTCACCGGCGACCTCAAGAACCCGAAACTGGCGACATTCCGGCAGACCAGCACCATGGCCCCGCTGATGCGCCAGTTCCTGCGTGTCGACGGCACCCCGGAGGTCGGCGAGGTCGGTGTCAGTCAGGGGCAGCCCGCTGTCCCGGTGTCCAGCAACGTGGGGACGCTGTGGGTGGCCACCACCGGCAAGCCCTACCCGCTGCTGATCACCAGTGCGCCCGAACAGGCCGAGGTGAGCGAAGTCGACTTCACCGACTGGAATAAGAAGGTCGTCATCAAGGCGCCCCCGAAGAAGCAGACCATCAGCTTGGCGGACCTCGCCTGAACCGCACGCGGGTGGGCCAGCACCGGTGGCCCAGCATGACCGGTGCCCAAGCATGATCGGCCGGGTGTCACTGCGCGATGGACTCCTGTTGTTCGTCGCCGTCCTGTGTGTGAGCGCGTCGGCGCCGCTGATCGCGGCGTGCGCCGCTCCTGCGCTGGCCATCGCGATGTACCGCTGTCTGCTGGCCACCGGGCTGACCGCGGCGTGGATGGCCGCCACCTCCCGGCGGTTACGGCTACCGGGGGGCGTTCGTGCCGCCGTTGGTCCCGGGCTTGCGCTGGCCGCCCATTTCGCGACCTGGATCCCCAGCCTGCGGTTCACCAGTGTCGCGTTGAGCACGGCCATGATCTCCACACAGCCGGTGTGGTCGGCCCTGCTAGCGAGGTTCTCCGGGGTCAAGCCGGGCCGGCTGGTGTGGACCGGGATCGCGGTCAGCGTGGTCGGGGTGCTGCTGCTCACCGGATTCGGGGAACTCGACGCTGATGCCTGG
>Ga0116152_10000654_pt1 | contig 28493 bp, 22 predicted proteins | sample AD_UKC119_MetaG_FD_89894 | JGI IMG/M metagenome (GOLD analysis project Ga0116152, IMG submission 89894) | Active sludge microbial communities of municipal wastewater-treating anaerobic digesters from Hong Kong - AD_UKC119_MetaG | ecosystem: Engineered > Bioreactor > Anaerobic > Digestate... | reverse complement strand
GTATCCACTCCATCGCTTAACTTTTATTGAATATCTTTGCGCCGGACCAGACTTGAACCCAAATGGCTCAAATCGTCGCCATAGTAGGCAGACCAAACGTAGGAAAATCAACTTTATACAACCGCCTGATCGGAGAACAGGAGGCCATCATCGACGACATCAGCGGCGTCACCCGGGATCGCAAATACGGTTCCTGTGAATGGAATGGCAAGACCTTTACAGTGATCGACACCGGTGGCTTTGTTCATGGGTCGGATGATGTCTTTGAAAAAGCCATCCGCAACCAGGTCAAGATCGCCATCGATGAGGCCAACATCATCCTGTTTATGGTTGATGTGACCACCGGCATCACCGACCTGGATGAGGAAGTTGCCCGTATGCTCCGCAAGACAGAAAAGGATGTTTTCGTGATCGTAAACAAGGCCGACAATCCCAACCGCCTCCTGGCCGCCAACGAATTTTACAGCCTGGGATTCGAGAATACCTTCTTCTTATCCGCCATCTCCGGCTCAGGGACCGGTGAGATACTGGATGCCATCGCCGAGCGTATTGAATTTCAGGAAGAAACCGAAGAAGAAGAAACGCTTCCCCGCTTTGCCATCATTGGTCAACCCAATGTGGGTAAATCTTCGCTGACGAATGCTTTGCTTGGCTTCGAGCGCAATATTGTTACCGAAATTGCTGGTACCACCCGTGACTCCATCCACTCGCATTACAACCAATTCGGCAAAGAATTCCTGCTGATCGATACGGCCGGTCTACGCAAGAAGGGCAAGGTGCACGAGGACCTGGAGTTTTATTCGGTAATCCGCGCCATCCGCGCTGTAGAAGAAGCGGATGTATGCCTGTTAATGATCGATGCGGAGACCGGGATCGAAGCCCAGGATATGCAGATCTTTCAGCTCGCCGTAAGAAGACGGAAAGGGGTGGTCATCCTGGTCAATAAATGGGATCTCGTCGAGAAAGAAACCAATACCGCCAAAGAGGTGGAGGACCGCATCAAGCAAAAGCTGGCGCCCTTCAATGACGTGCCGGTGGTCTTTATATCGGCTACCGAAAAGACCCGCATTTTCAAAGCCATCGAAGTGGCCATGGATGTGTACGAGCGACGCAATCAGAAGATCCGCACACCGGAGCTGAACACCTGGCTGGAAGAGGTTACCACAGCGCATCCGCCGCCATCCCACCGGGGAAAATTCGTTAAGATCAAATACGGTAATCAATTGCCTCTCGCCTATCCGGCCTTTGCCTTTTTCTGCAATTACCCCTCCGCTGTAAAAGGCTCTTACAAGAATTACCTGGAAAACCAACTGCGTAAACGGTACAACTTTACCGGCGTCCCGGTTGCTATCTATTTCCGTGAAAAATAGGCTATGCAAGTCATCGAAACCGATATCCCCGGTGTATTGATTCTGGAGCCACGGGTGTTCGCAGATCACCGCGGCTATTTTTTTGAGAGCTACAACCGGCTGACACTCGAACATCAGGGGCTGCAATTCGACTTTTGCCAGGACAATGAAGCCCGCTCTGAATACGGTGTCCTGCGTGGACTGCACTACCAGATCGGGGAAGCGGCCCAAACCAAGTTGGTGCGGGTGATCGAGGGAGAAGTTCTGGACGTGGCCGTAGATATCCGGCCCGGCTCTGCCACCTACGGAAAGCACGTCGCCGTGCGCCTGAGCGCTGAAAACAAACGTCAATTGCTGGTCCCCAAGGGGTTTGCTCATGGCTATGTAGTACTGAGCCCAACCGCCATATTCAGCTATAAATGCGATGCATTCTATGCCAAACAAGCCGAAGGGGGAATTCATTATGCGGATCCGGAATTAAACATCAACTGGCTGGTTCCGGTGGAGAAGATCACCTTATCGGAAAAGGACCAGATCCTGCCGCCTTTTGGAAAACACCGTCATGCCTAGACGGTGCATCATGATCCTGGGCGCAGGTGGCCAATTAGGCCGTGAGTTCCGCTATCTCCATCAACATAAGGAGTGGGATTGGGAACCACACTTTTTTACACGTGCCGAGCTTGACCTCAGCAATACTGCAGTGCTGGAGCAGACGATCACCGATCTGGCACCGCAGGTCATTATCAATGCTGCGGCTTATACGGCAGTAGACCGCGCGGAGTCCGAACCGGAGCTTGCCTTCCACATCAATGCAGAAGCTCCCGGGCAATTAGCGGAGATCTGTGCGCAACGGAACATTTTCCTGATCCATTTTTCAACCGATTACGTCTACCACAATAACTTGAGCCGTCCCTTACGCGAAGATGATCCACTGCATCCGCAAAGTGTCTATGCCCGGAGTAAACTGGCCGGTGAGCAGGCAATCAGGAAGGTATTGCCGGAGAGTATGATCTTCCGGACCTCCTGGGTCTATTCTTCCTTTGGGCACAACTTTGTCAAAACCATGCTCCGGCTAGGTAAGGAACGGCAAGAACTGCGCATCGTGAACGACCAGGTGGGAAACCCTACCTGGGCCAGAGACCTCGCACAGGCTGTGCTGTGGATCCTGGAAGGGAATCCGGGAGACCTGTCAAAATTGTCAGGCATCTACAATTACAGTAATGAGGGCGCGTGCAGCTGGTATGAATTTGCCAAAGCTATCTTCCGGGAAGCGCACCTTGGTGTTGTTGTACATCCAATCCCCACCTCCGAATATCCCACGCCAGCTAGGCGACCTCCTTATTCGGTGTTGGATAAGACAAAATTTCAGATGACTTTTCAACAATCGATACCTGCCTGGGAAGAAAGCCTGAAGCGTTGTATTGAGGAAATTTCAGCCGTCCATTAAGGCTTGCCGTCCTTGACAACCACCCCTATACTGACGCCACCATTTCCTGATGTGCATACTCCGGAAAGTTCCCGGCACTTTTCAATAACCCGGATGACGCAAGAGGTACAATCACCTGCACAGTCGCAAAACATGGCGCATTCTCCCGTCCATCGGCCTTGATCTTTATGATCGATCGGGATGATTACGGATTGGAGTTTGCTATTTTCCATAAAGGTTCCGACCACTGCTTGGTAAGTACGGCCTTCCTCATCCGCTACCGTCTCCGTTCCAGCATGATCCAGGACAATTTCGGGTTTGTCCAGCATAGCTGCTATGTAGGCGCTCAATTGGACTTCATTATTGAGCAAGTAAGATTGGTCATCCAACCAAATTTCATTATTCCCTGTGGAAACAACATCACGGTTAGAACACGCAAATCCCGTTAAGAGCAGCAAGGAAAACAACGCCATTTTCATGAGCAATACATTAGGAAAATGAATTAATCCGATGAATATCAATAAGTAATGTAATAAATAATCGGTCAGAAATCAACCTCTAAATAGACCGTATCACTTTGTTGATTTAGGAAATACCCTCTGATTGACCACTTATCATCGAATGTAGGCCACCTATTGCATCAAACAGGCAATAAATCCATCAATACCAATTTGGTTTTTTCAGGATTCCTTACCCATAAAAGTCAAATGTCCGTCCACTTCGATCGACCAGGTTAACATCCGGAAATCGATTTTCAGGGTTGCATCGGCATCGGGATGGGCCCAATGCATTTCCCATTGCTCGTCCCGGATCTGCTTCATGCTGAATGTCCCTTCAAAAGCCGGGCATAGATTTCGGATCCGGATCAAGTCCATCAGTCGTTGTACCACCGGAACTGAGAGCGCCTGCTCCGCTTCACCCTGTGCAAAATAATGACGGTTAATGTCCCTGCCCACTCCGGTTTGGCTCAACAGTTCCAGATCGTTTGGTTCTGCCAGAAACCCGGTGTAATACACCTGGGGAATTCCGGGCGTAAAAAACTGTATGGCTCTCGCCAGCAGGTAATCGGAATCCTCTTGCCCAAGCGCATCGTAGTACGTGCAATTCACCTGGTACAGGTCCAGATTGGATGCGGCGGCACCGGTAGCCAGGCGGCTTCCACCACCGCTGTTGACATGGATTTGCTCGACCAGTCGGTCGATATCCTCGTCGGGCACCAACCCAGCCTGGTTTTTATCCGACCCGTCCGGACCAATATCAATCACACCAATGCCATCATGCGTATCCAGAACAGTAATGGCATTATTTGGCCGGACATCCATCCATGCCTTCAGGTACCGGCCGGTATGATTGAACAAGGCATGTAAAACCAAGGGAGGTAGGGCAAAATCGTACACGTAGTCCACTTTAGCGGCGATTTCTATCTGCTTCCGGTAATAAGAATGGATCTCGACTAAAACTTCCATTCCCATGGCATTGGCTTGCCGGGTCAGTGCGGCAATGAAGTCAAATGTTTCCGGGATCATAAAGCAGGAAGTGCCCGGCTTTTTAATCGCGTAGCCCACGGCATCCAGGCGGATCATCGAGACTCCCCCTTGCCGGAATTGGTCCAAAATAGCATCCAGGTAGGCCTTACCACTGGGGTGGGACACATCAATGTCCATTTGATTGGCGGTGAAGGTAGTCCAGAACAACTCCTTTTGCCCATCCTTGCGGCTAATGGTAGTGAATGGTAAACCAGGCCGGGGCCGGTAGATCGCCAACAAATCCCGCTCGGTCGCCCCGGCAGGAAATACCCGATCCATGGTGAGGAACATCCCGGCAAACCTGGATTGGGCACCTGCCCGGAGATAATCCCGGAAAGCCGGTGATTGGGCAGATACATGATTAACAATCAGATCGGCCATAACTTTTGTATTTCTACTCATCCGGTAGACGTCTTCCCAATCACCCAGGCGTGCATCGACCCGGGTATGATCGACCGGATCAAAGCCGGCATCAGCACCATCTATGGGATCGTAAAAGGGCAATAAATGACAGCCTCCAAACAATCCCCGCAGGGGACCTTCCAACAAGGAGATGAGGTCCTGGAGATTCCCTCCGGTGAGGCGATCGACATAGGTGATCAGCTGAACCTGGTTCCGCATAACTGATTTTTCAATTTGATGCTTAAATAGTCAAAATTTCAGGACATTCATTGACATCCGGATTAATTTCTGAACATTTACGTCCAACCGATGACCCTCCTGATAGTGGCTCATGGGCTGGATGACCAGAATCATTCCCTGCAGGCCAATTGAGACCATATCCAGATTATCGCACTGTCCGTGTCCGGACGCTCCCTGAGAGCGTTTCCCGTTGACTTTTTCTGTATTTTTACAAGGAGAAACTTTTAATCAGAGCATGAACGAACTCGAAGCACGCTATGCAGAAGCGCTACCCGGGAAATATTACCTAACCAGGGATTTGGAAAGTCTGGATAATTATCTGCGGGAACACTTTTTCCTGGATCCGCAGGAAATCGTTCTGAAAGCCGAGAAACCCGGTGAAGGCAATATGAATTATGTCCTTCGCATTTATACCAATATTCGTTCTTTTATCATCAAACAAGCCCGCCCCTGGGTAGAAAAATACCCCCAGATCGCCGCTCCCGTAGAACGGAATGCTGTGGAAGGACGTTATTTCAGACTTGCTCAGAAATTCCCTGCACTGGCAGATTATTCACCCGATTTATTATTTGAAGACAATGCCAATAATATTCTAATCCTGTCGGATCTGGGTCCTGCCAGCGATTATACTTTTCTTTACCAATCCGGGAGCCTGAGCAGTTCTGAACTCAAAGCTCTTATCCATTACCTGCAGTCCCTGCACCGGATCCAGGAACCATCCTATCCCTGGAATCGAGGTATGCGGTTATTGAATCATGAACACATCTTCCGCTTTCCGTACGATCCGGATAATGAATTTGATCTAGACGCCATTCAGCCAGGTCTTCAGAATCTGGCCAGTCCCGTTAAAGGCCATCAGGAATTACAGCAGAAAATTCAGTCGCTCGGGGAAGTCTACCTCCAGGAGGGCGATGTACTGATTCATGGTGACTTTTTCCCAGGCAGCTGGTTGAAATCAGACCGCGGCATCCGCATTATCGACCCGGAATTTAGTTTTAACGGCCTCGCCGAATTTGATCTGGGTGTATTGATTGCACATTTGCAGTTATCCGGCCAACCGTCGCGGCACTGCGAAGCAATTTTGGAGACCTGCCACCAGCAACAAAAACTGGATGAACAAATGATCGCCGGATTCTGTGGCACTGAGATCCTTCGCAGATTGCTTGGCGTTGCACAATTACCGCTGCGCTGGAACCTTGATGAAAAAGCATCACTGATCCGCCAGGCTATCCGGACCATTCTGGAAGGAACGATAAAATTCAATCCATGAAAGCCTTTGTCCGGTTGCTTGTCCTATCCCTGGCAGTTCTGATTGGATGCCGCCCTCCTGCACCGAAAGATCCGTTGTTTAAGCCTATCCCTGATAGCCTTTCTGTGGTAGAACTTCCATATGTTTCCATGCCCGAGGATGCGTTATACGATAAGGTTCTGGGGGCTATGGTGGGTACGGCAATCGGCGATGCCATGGGCGCTCCCACCGAAATGTGGTCCAGGGATCAGATCCGCACCGAATATGGATTTGTAGATTCCCTGGATGATATGGTCCGCGAACCATCTCCGGAAGGAACCTGGGTTTTTAATCTGCCTGCCGGTGGTACCACTGATGATACGCGCTGGAAAGTTTTGACGGCCAATTATTTCCTGCAAAAACCCGGTGAGTTCTATTCCAAACAAGGGCCTGAACCGGTTCATTTTGCGCAATACCTGGTCGATCAATACGATGATGAGTTAACCAGGCTCCGGAATACAAAGAGTTTCGATCCTGCCCCCATTGAAGCGCAAATGCGCCGCATCAGCTGGCTGCAGGAATGGGCTCTGGTGGCCAAACCCTATGCAGACCACGACTGGCCATCCTATGAAGAGCATCTGCACCGTTTCTACGGCGGAGAAATGGTCTGCGCCGGAATGCTTTACGCGCCTATGATCGGAATTTTGTATCCGGGAGCACCAGAACAGGCTTACCGGGCTGCCTATAAACTTGCGCTCTTCGATCTGGGTTATGCGCGTGATATCACCGGTCTAACCGCTGCCATGGTATCAGAGGCTATGAGCCCTCAGTCCACCCCGGGTAAAATCTTACAGACCTTGCGGGATATTGACCCCCATCAATATTTTGCCAGTCGCCTGGTCGGCCGCAGCAGCTACCGTATTTACCGGGAAGCGCTGCAGATAGCCGGTGAGGTGAAAGAATTACCGGAAGAAACCCGTTGGACCAGGGCTTTCTCCCTCCTGGACAACCTCCATCAGGACTTTCCTTTCCACGCCGGCGAAATTCACCTGATCAACCTGACTGCTTTGCTAGTCTGCGATTTTGACTTTCGTCAATCCTTGCAGTTTGTGATCAATTATGGTCGGGATAACGACACTGTCGGCGCTGTCACCGGGGCTATTCTTGGCGCTTACCTGGGCTTCAAAAAAATTCCTGAAGACCTGGCAACCACCGTGATAAAAACCAATCGCAATAAACTGGGTATTGATTTGGAGCAGTGGGCACACGATGTTGTAAAGACAATGCAATTGGCAGGTGCAGTAAGCAACCATTAATCATTAACCATCCTCCCGTAAAAAAGCGACAGGATTGCGACGTGTTGTCCGGTAACTCACTACCCACACGAGCACGAGCAATATACCCATCGTTATGCCCAGCGTAATCAGGTATACACCGGGATTAATGCCCGTCCGGTAGGCAAAGTGATTCAACCATTGCCGGGCCACGTACCAGCTCACCGGTATGCCTGCAAAAAGTGCCAATCCAAGCAAGACCAGGTATTCACGGCTGATCATTCCATACAACTGGGTTTGTCGGGCACCTATCACCCGGCGAATAGCCAATTCCTTTTCCCGGCGTTGCAGGGAATAGATCAACAGACTGATCGAGCCCAAAAAACTTATGACCAATGTTAACAGGGCAAGCACTGCTAATAATGTAATCTGCAATCGATCCTCCCGGTACAAACGGTCAAACATTTCATCCAGAAAATGATATTCTAGCGCGTAAGGGAATAGGTCATTCCAGGTGGCTTCGACGGCACCGATGGTTTGATCCAGATGATCAGGACGTATTTTTACCAGGAAGGTTTTTAGCCAGATGGGCTCTACTACCAGGACCAGCGGGTCGATCTTATTCCGTAATGTTTCCTGGTGGTAATCCTCGATCACACCGGTGATGGGGCCATAGGATAAATCAAATCCGCCAATCGAAAAATTGATTTCACGACCCAGCGCCGAGGATGCATCATTCAGGCCCAGCTGATGCATGGCGGTCTCATTGATTACATAGTAGCGCTTCTTTTCCCCCAGATAGCTGGCAGGTGTCAGATCTTCGCTGAACTCCGGGTAGGGGTCGAGCTTCCCCTGCATTAAGTGATCGTCACCAGCCAGAAAATGCATACCCATCATTTGAAAAAATGAACCATCGACGATCTGGATATCCATATGAGGCGCTTGCCCGGGATCCTGGTTATTGCCTTTTAACAAAACCGGCCCGCTATCTCTGATCTCTTCCGAGGGCACCTGCATGCAAGCACTCACTCCGAGCACCCCCGGTATTGCAAGTAACCGATCCCGGTATACCGGATATTTGCCCACAACGGCATCCGGCACATTGGGAATGGCAAGGACCTGATCCGGTTGTAATCCCAGTTGCGTATGCTGGATGTAGCGGTACTGGCGGTACGCGATCAGCGTGGTGGCAACGAGAATGGTTGCGGCACTGAATTGGATGGTAATAAGCGCTTTACGAAGATCCAGTTTACCTGGCTGACGAGCTTTCATGCCATGACGGATACCCTGAATAACCGGTACTGTTCGGGAGAGTAGAACGGGCAAAAAGGAAGTTAACAATGTGGTCACCAGTATCAGTACCAGCAGAAAGCTTGTCAGGATACCTCCTGGAGCCAACTGAAAAAATCCGGTCAACCGGTTTAATTCCGGATGGAGTAAGAAAGCTATCCCCAGAGCGATTAAAGCGCATATAGTCGTTTGGATTAGAATACCGGCAACCCGCTCCCAGGCCAGTTGCGATCGGCTGGCTCCCAACACTTTTCTGACAGCAATTTCTTTTATTCTGGCCATCGTCATAGCCATATTAAAGTTCGAGAAATTGACCATCAGGATAAGCCAGATAAAAAGACCGACCGACCAAAAAATATTCAGATAGATGCTGGATCCGTTGGGCACAATTTCCCGTGCCAGATGGGAGTGCAGATGAATAGCACTCAAGGCCTGAAATTCAAATTCTTCCTGATAGGTATCATCGGGATCAGCATGCTTGGCAACAAATTCCGCCATCTTCTCTTCTACCTGCCTTATCGACGCATGCTCGGCCAGTAAGATGTAGACGTATGCCCATCCCGAACGTTGCTCCGGGTTTTCAAAAGAAAAAAATTCCGTGACCGGCAGATGGGTATTGGCCGGGATATCCTCCATAACTCCCGTGACCGTATAGGGGGTTTCTTCCGGGCTCCAGTCACCTGAAACCATCATCTGTTTCCCCAGGACTTCTGTTGTTCCAAAATAACGCAAAGCTTCGGACGTGGTAAGTACTACAGAATTGGGGCGCGTCAGAGCGGTAGCCGGATCACCAGTCACCAAAGGAAAGGTAAACACCTGAAATACATCTGCGTCAGTCACATAAGCATGAAGCGGTTTAAATCGTTTGTCATCGACCCGTATATATTTCTGCTCCTGATTCTGGAACCGGATCAATTTGTCAATTTCTGGAATAGCCTCCGGTAAGGAATTGATGTAATTAACCGGAATACGTGCCCACTGGGTGGTCAATGCCGGTGACTTGGTGCGATAGGTGGGTCGATAAATCCGATCCCGGTTCAAATGAAAATGTTCGAACGTATAGGTCTGATACAAATAGCTGAAAAGCAATAAGAGGGCGCTGAATGCCAAAACGACACCCGCAAGATTCAAGCTGTGAAGCACTCCTTTCTTCCTGAAATTACGCCATGAATAAATCAGATTACTTGAACCGTTTGTGAGTCGCTTCAACACAAAATTTCGATTTACTGGTTACATAATACCCCGAACCTTCATTCAAAATAACAGGAAGCCCGGAATTCATCCTAACCAACCTGCTTAATTTACGCCCGGCCCGTTATTTCCATTCCGGATTCCCCGACAAGAATAGCTCCGGGTGGAACTTCCAATTAAAAGTACACGAAAGCATGGCGGTAACCACAATGTGATGATCAAACACCCTAAATGAATGAGGAAATAAACGCTTTCATTGACAAATTGGCTATGACTATCGTTTTAGCTTATTGGATCCCGGATCGTCGGAAACAGGCTTGCCGATTGTGCACCTGGATGGAATGGAAAGAGCGTCAAGTCCACTCGGGAAGAATTACATGGCAATGAAGTCAATTTTTTTATCTTTGATAAGCTTGAAAGTCAAGTTTTCTTTTGATTTCACCTATTTGAACCTATGAAATGGACCACACTTTGGGCATCCTTAATGGTATTCGTATGCTTAGGAACAGGATTGTCAGCTCAGAACACACCCCATCGTATTGACCTGCAAGTGACCAATGAATCCCTGCCGGATATCTTTCATAAGATAGAGGCACAGACTCCGGTACACTTTTATTATAAGCTTGCTGATCTACCCGATCAAACCTACAGTCCACAGTTGAATGGTGTTACTGTTGAGGAAGCACTTACTAACCTTTTGGGAAATACCTTGCTGGGTTTTCTGGAATACCGGGGCGACACCTATGTCATTATGCCTAAGACGGTCATCAACGAGAATTATTCCATCAATTATTACCAGGCTTTGCAGGACCTGCAGCGGAGTGCTCAGGATGAAACATCCAAAGAGAATCAGTTGCAACTGGGCGAGGCAAGCTCAATAAATCCTTCGGGCAAAGCCAGTTTCCACGGTGTCATCAATGACGCCGAAACCAATGAACCCATCATTGGGGCGACCGTGAAGCTGGAGGACCTTGGTACCGGTACGGCAACGGAGGTGGACGGATCTTTTGACCTGGAGGTTCCGGTGGGTAATCATATTCTGGTCGTTCAGTACATCGGCTACGACGAATACAAAGCTTCGTTAGCGGTATATAACTCCGGAGAATTATCCATCGACCTGGCCAAATCAGCCATCCAGCTCGATGAAGTTACCGTGCGGGCTCAGGCAGCAGACGCCAGTGTGGCCGAAGTACAGGTAGGCATTGCCCGCCTCGATGTCAAAAATATCGAACGTGTACCGACGATCATGGGAGAAGCCGACGTCATCAAAAACCTATTGCTGTTCCCGGGTGTAACATCCGTGGGAGAAGGCACCCTGGGTTTCAACGTACGCGGAGGCGATGTTGATCAAAACCTCATCGTCCAGGATGAAGGCTTCCTCTTCAACTCATCGCATGCGTTGGGATTTTTCTCGACATTCAATAGTAACCTGATCAGCAGCGTAGAACTTTACAAAGGCAACATGCCCGCCATTTACGGAGGCCGGATAGCCTCGGTGTTAGATGTGACGATGCGCGATGGCAGCATGGAACAATTTAAAGGGAAAGCGAGCATCGGTCCCATTTCCTCCCGGTTAAGTCTCGAAACGCCCATCGTGAAGGACAAGATTTCCATCCTTGCCGGAATTCGTTCCTCTTATGTTAACTGGTTGCTAAAAGCCATCAAGCAACCTAATATCCATAATACCACTACCTTCTTTTACGATGGAAATGTACGGCTAACGGCTAAAATAGGAGCCCGTAATACCCTTATCGCTTCGGCTTACGGCACCCAGGATGAGTTTTTCTATAATAACGAATTTGGGTTTGATTATGGAACCAAGATGGGCCAGGTCATCTTTAAATCCATACTCAGTGACAAAGTATTCACCAAGCTGGCTTACGTGAACAGCGACTACTATAGTTCGCAATTTGACCTGGGAGGCTTGGACGGCGCAGAATTGACGAACCGAATCGCCTATCAGAAAGGCAAAGCCCAGGTTTCTTATGTTGCCAGCCGGCAACTGCAGATCGATGCCGGTTTGGAGAGTGTCTTATACAAAGTGGATCCCAGCACCCGGGCTCCCTACGGTGACGAATCCGAGATCGTTTCAAAAAAACTGGAGGCAGAAAAAGGCCTGGAATCCGCAGTGTTTGTCAATGGAGAGTGGTCCGCAACCCCTAACATCCTGATTTCCGGCGGACTGCGTTTTGCTTATTACAACTTCCTGGGGCCTAAAACAGTTTTTGAATATTCCGATCCCGAACATCCCAGCCTGCTCAATCGAATTGACTCAACCTATTACAGCGGAGGTAGCATTGTGAATTACTCCAGTCTGGAGCCTCGCTTGTCTTTCCGCCTGAAAGTTAGCGATGCCAGTTCGGTTAAAGCCGGCTACAGCAGGACCGGGCAATTCATCAACCAGATCTTCAATTCCGACTCTCCCACTCCCAACAGCCAATGGCAGTTGAGTACCTCCTACATCAAGCCGGTCCGGTCACATAATGTATCGCTGGGCTATTTTCACAACTTCAAGAACAATGCCTGGGAAACATCCCTCGAGGTATATGGCCGCTTTGTGGATCAACTCTTTGATTACAAAGATTTCGCAGAATTAAATACCAATGCCCATCTTGAAACGGAGATTCTGAATGGCGTAGGCCGTGCCTACGGCGCCGAAGTAAGCATCAAAAAGAATCGGGGCGAATGGAACGGTTGGTTGAGCTACACCTATTCCAAGTCGCTACGCCAAATCGATGGCATCAATAAAGGCAACTGGTACCCCAGTAATTTCGACAAACCCCATGATGCGACGCTTGTTCTGAACTATCAGCCCAATCAACGCAACACCTTTACCTTCAATTTTAATTACGGCACCGGCCGGCCAAATAATGCCCCGATCGGAATTTACAAATTGCCGGACGGGCAGGTCGTGCAGGTTTATTCAGAACGGAACCAGTACCGCATCCCGGACTACCACAGGCTGGATGTTTCGTATACCATCGGTCAGGGTTACCGCAAGGACCGCCGCGTACGTACGAGCTGGACGCTAAGCATCTACAATGTCTACGCACGGAAGAATGCCTTTTCGGTCTATTTCTCCCGTGGAGCCTTTGTCCGCCCGACCGCAAACCGGCTATCCATTCTGGGTACCGCATTACCTGCTGTAAGCGTAAATATCGAGTGGCTGTAATCCAATCAACGAATATTAAGGTCAAATTACTGTTGCCATGATTCATTTCAATAGATACCGCTTCATCCTTCCTATATTCATTCTGGCGATGACCTGCAGCCTGATTACCTGTGTTGACACCATTGATTTCCGCCCCGATAGCGATGTAATCAGCAGCCTCACTGTAAGCGGCCAGTTGATTTACGGTACTCCATCGACCATAACCGTCACCGCAGGAAGGGTTATTGACTATGACCCGACGCCAACGGCAGGCGTGGATTTAAAGTCGGTCATCCTGTTCGATGAATCAGGACATGAAGTTGCTTTGCCTGCCGTTGGAATCGGCCGGTATGCCCTGACCATCCCCAAAGACTTTCCGGACATTCAAATTGAATACGGCAAATCCTATGGAATCCGCCTGGAGATGCGGGATGGTAACGAATACAAATCCACCCTGGAAACCCTTAAGGAAGCGCCAAAACCGATTTCTCTAAATTATGAGACAGAAATCAGACATGTGATCGAATCCACCGGGTCAGAATACGATGTCCCGTATCTTAACTTCTATCTGAAAACCAATATCCTCGATCCTTCCTCCGGAGCGCCCTCGATTCTTCGTTTGTCTATGGAACAAACCACCGAATTTCAGGATACTGGATCGCATACCTGCTACCGGACGCAGAAAGTAATCGATAATACTATTCGACTGATCGATGGGTACGAATTCACAACCGATCAGGTAGATGTCTTTGTATACGAGACAACCATTCACTCGGGGTTCAGCGGAGATTCCTATCTCCATGTAATTCAGGAATCCTTACCCATTGATGCCTATAACTATTTTACCTCCATTCAAAAAGTCATATCACGGACGGGAAATATGTTTGAAGATCCAGCAGGCAAGGTGCGTAGTAACATCAGTAATGTGAACGATCCGGATGAGGATGTTTTTGGCTTCTTTTATGCTGCAGATTCAGACACTATACGGGTTTTTGTGGATCCAATGGATCTTCCGCCGGGAATCACTCCTTATTGCATCGGATCTGGTCAAAATGGGGATTCATTCATTTCCTATTGCCAGGATTGCAGGATCGACCCGGCTTCCACTTCTGTTAAACCTTATTACTGGCATCCATGAACCCGCTAATCATCAGTCAACGTTGTCAAGGGTTCGTAACAGTAACTATTCTTGCGAGCCTGTTTTCCTGCGTGGAACCTATCGATTTCCATCCGCAAAGCGATGTGATCAGCAGCCTGACCGTGAGCGGCAAACTGGTTTACAGCAATCCATCCATTGTCACGGTTGCTGTTGGCAGAGTGCTTGATTACAACCCCACACCAACCGAAGGTGTGGATATGAGAGCAGCATACCTTTTTGATGACCAGGGAAATGAAGTACAAATACCCGAAGTTGGTATCGGGAAATATGCCCTGACCATTCCTCCGGGTGCCCCGGATATTGAAATCATGACCGGCCATTCCTACGGAATTCGTCTTGAATCAAATACCGGTAAGCAATATATTTCCACCCCGCAAGAAATATTACCTGTTCCTGCCACTGAACAGCTCACCTATGAACCTTCGACCAGAAGGGTCCTGGATGCCTCCGGATTTTTCTTCAATGTACCTTACATAAACTTTTACCTGAACACCAAAATATTAAATCCCACCTCGGGAGAACCGGCATTCCTGCATTGGCAAATCGAATTAACCAGCAAATTCAATGATGCCAAAACACATGTTTGCTACCGGACTCAGTCCATCAACGATAACCAAATCCGGATCCTGAACGGGTACGAATACACCACGGATGAGGCCAGTATTCCCATTTACGAGTCATCCCTATATTCTTCCTATGCGCATGGGTCTTATCTGCATGTCATTCAGGAGCCCATTCCCGCAGAAGCTTATGAATACTGGAAATCGGTGCGCACCGTACTGGCGCGGAGCGGAAATATGTTTGAAATACCGGCCGGTAAAGTGCGTAGTAATATTCACAACACCGATGACCCCGAAGAAGATGTATTCGGATTTTTCTACGCCACTGAGACGGATACCATCCGGGTTTATGTCGACCCGGCAAGGTTTGACCCGATCAGTCCTTATTGCACTTCCTCGGGACAGAATGGTTCCTGTATTTCTTATTGCTGTGATTGCTCCGGTGACCCGGCTTCAACAATAACTAAACCTTACTACTGGAAAGAATGAAAACAAGAAGTCTGAAATTTGCTTTACTGCTACTCTTGATGACATGGATGATGTCTATCCGCTGTGTGGATTCCATCGAATTAAACATCGATAGTGACGTGATCAGTAATTTGGTTGTTAATGGAAAGCTGGTTATGGGCAACCCATCCGTGGTCACCGTGACCGCCGGCCGGGTAGTAGATTATGATCCAACCCCTACCGAGCCCCTTGATCTCAAAAGCGTCGAATTATTTAACGGGGACGGAGAAAACATCGCCCTTGAAGCCGGCGGAATAGGACGCTATGAATTAAAGATCCCGGCCAACCACCCCTTCTTCCACGTTGAAGCGGGCAAAGGTTATGGCATTCGGCTGACGCGGAATAATGGTGATGTGTATGAATCCGAAATGGATACCATCGAGACGCCACCGGTACAGTCGGAAATTTCACTTTCACTCGAAACCCGGGAATTGTTCTTTAAGGATGGCTCGAAGGCGTATCAGGATTATATTCTTTTTGATACGCACACGCCCACCACGGATCCGAAAACCAGACGCCCGGTACGCCTGCGTTGGGATGTGATACATACCTCCTCTTTTTCAGACGACAATGGGAGTGTCTGTTATCTCGAAACATTTATCAATGATAATCGCGTCCGAATTCTGGATGGAACAGCCATAAAAACGCTGGAGTCAGACTACCGGATCTATGAACCGGCCGTCTCCAACCAATTTGCCGAGGGCGCTTACATCACCTCCATTCAGGAGGTCCTGTCACCGGCTGCTTACGATTATTGGGCAAATCTAAGCACGGTAAATAACCGGACCGGAAATATGTTCGAACAACCGGTCGGCAAATTGCGCAGCAATATCCACCGGGTAGACGATCCCCAGGAAGATGTATTTGGCTTCTTTTATGCCACGAAACAGGACACCCTCCGCCGTTATGTTGATCCGGATGAAGTGGGCAATCCGCAGACGCGTTGTCCGTTTATCCCTGCCGGGCCGACTCAGGACCCGTGTCCTCAGGCTTGTTGTGATTGTACGCGAGATCCGAAATCTTTAGATAATAAACCCCGCTATTGGAGAAAATGAGACCTTCTATTACTATTCCCCTACCATCCTGGAAGCTCTTGGCTCTAACCGGCCTGTTAGGCTTCAATCAATGTGTGGATACCATTACTATCGACCTTGACTCGGATACAATTGATAACCTGGTGATCAATGGAAAGCTGGTAAAAGGCAATCCATCTTATGCCGTTGCAATCATTTCCCGGGTTATCTACTACAATCCGGGCAATGAAAATCCACTTAATGTAAAATATGTCGATATCGTTGACGATTTGGGAAACCGAATTCCAATGTTTAGAACAGAAGCCTATAAATATGAAATCTCAATACCCCAAAATGATCCGGTATTTCAGATTGAGGAAGGTCGTCGATACGGTATCATCATTACCACCTCAGAAAAAACTTATGCTTCTGACCTGGATGAACTCTTGCCGGTAACACCTATCCTCGATGTCTCCTATTCGGTGGGAACCGAACACTTATTTGAATCCAATGGACCAGGTTACGACCAGGATGTGGTGAATTTTTCGGCCAGCTCTTCGCTGATTGATCTGAACCAGAATCCTTCCAGAATTCGTTGGGAAGCAGCGTATACCTACGCAGTTAGTGATACGGCACATAAAACTTGCTACGTCAATCAATCCATCATCGATGACCAAATCAGAATCTACGACGGATCGTCCGTCCAGGCTGCGATGGTAAATGAGCAATTGTATCAGATTCCAGTCTCTTATGATTTTGCCGAAGGTTTTTATCTTACCCTCTATCAGGAGGCGCTTTCCGTTTCCGCTTATTCGTATTGGGAAAAGGTTAAAACCATCATCGAGCGGAATGGAAATATGTTCGAAGTACCCGCCGGGAAGATCCAGGGTAATTTGCATAATGAAGCCGATCCTTCTGAACTAGTTTTTGGTAATTTTTACGTAACACAGCAGGACACCTTTCGACTTTATGTCGATCCTGCAGATGTTGGTAACCCCGTCACCTACTGCCCATACGGACCCTACGTCAATGGAGAACGAATTTATACAGAATGCGCCCACAACTGTTGCGATTGCCTTCGGGCGGCAAATTCAACCACAACGAAACCCGATTTCTGGAAAAAATAAATGCTATGATTTACTTTAATCGTGATCGACAAAACAACAATTCTATGCTATTTCGCTTGATAAGAATTTACCTTTTCATCGCAGGAACGATCCTTACCAGCGGTATTCGAGCACAACCCCAAGTTTTGCTTCATACCGACAAAGCATTTTATGTTTCAGGAGAGAAGATCTGGTACAGCCTTTACCTGCCTCAGGAATTGCAGGACAAATCTTACATGCTCAAGGTTTTTGCAGTCAATGCGAACGGTGAAATCATGGGGTCCAATTATCTGCGGTCCGACGGGAAGTCCATCGTTGGTGGTTATTATTCCATCCCTTTTGATGCAGCCACCGGCCCTCTGCGGTTAGCATTCTTTGCCGTCAATAATTTTTCCGTTGAGCTGATTCCACTGATTACCGCTGCATTTCCGGTGTACAATGACCTGGAAAAACTTGACGTGACTAAAATAAAATTGCAGAACCTGGTTGGCAATGAGGAAGCAATACCCGGGCAAAATGTAAGTGTGAGCGTCAGTACGACCGCGGCGGCCGCACACCCGGGAGATCAGATTCCGCTTCACATCGAAATCAAAGATTCCTATGGTCGTCCTCTGGATGGGGACTTATCTATTGCGGTCTACGATCCAAATCAGATCCCGTTCACGGACCCTCGCTTTACCGCATTTCATCAGGCTGTTCTGCCAGCGGATGCGCCTCTGCGCGATGCCGCAACCGAAGTATTGTTGCAGGGCGAATTACAATTAAGCAGCGGTCGCAAGATTTCTACCGTAGAAGCATTGGGCGCATTCTCCCGTCCGACGAATTCTTTCTACTATGCGACACCCGGCAGCTCAGGATTGTTTTCCATCGCAGTTCCCGACTTCTACAATTCCATGCCTTTCCAGTTCATCGGACATCCTTATGATCCCAAAAAGAACTTTCATGTCGTATTTAATGACCCGGCATTCACCAAGGATTCCTTACCGTTACCTTATTCCGAAGAGATACTGTCCTACCTGGACGCTTCGAGGGAGCGCAAGAAGATCGCCCAGTATTTTGGTCTATTCGATCCCGCTCCGGATACGCTGCCTAAGCCAGCAGACAATATCCTGAAACCGGATTATACCTACAAAATCAAAGATTATCAGGCATTCGCTACGATTGGCGCTTTTTTTAAGGAAATAACCACCTCCCTTACTTTTAAACAAAGTGGCAAGACCTATGTGGCCAGCTTATACAATCCCGGGGTAAGCGTCTATGCATGGGAGCAGTTAAGGGGAGATCCGCTCTTTATCATTGATGGGAAGGTGACACGTAATGCCGATTTCATTGCTCGCTTTAATCTGGAACCCGTGCAAACCGTTGAGCTCTTTTACGTAGCCAGAAACCTACGGCAAGCCTTTAATCTAATGGGGAACAATGGTGTAGTTTACGTCCATACGAATTTACCCGATATAACCCTGCCCCAGGATGATGAAGAAGATGTTTTTGAAATTTCCGGTTTATTGCCTCCGGCATCATTCAGCCCCCCGGCCATTCCGGATCAGGTAACACCCGAGCTTGGGCCGGTCGCCTATTGGAACCCTCATCTTTCGGTTTCCGGAGGTGTCTTGGATACCGCTTATCAACATTCCGATGAGCGGGGCAATTATGTAATCCAGGTGGTGGTACGGAGCAAGGAAGGAAGTATAGGTATCGGTGAAATGAAACTCAACGTATCGTACTGACGTGTTTTTGTGTTGACGCTTTTACGTGTTGACCTGTGCTTTGCATTTAGGTGCAATGACCAATTAGCGGAGCGAGACCCTAATCTCTTCGAGGTTTAAACCGACATTATCTGGTGCCTTGCGGATCCGGATTTACGTAGGGTTTATAGGGATAGGTGTCCGGTGTGATGACTACCCCAGTTGTAACCTTTAGCGGTAAATTTTCATATTCACCATACATCAATTCGACGAAAAAGGCACTATACCCCTCCTGAGGTGGCTCCACCCGGATGGTGTAGGCTCCATCGGGGCGTAATGGTATGTCGGTGGGTTGATAGGCGCGTCCAATGGAATCCACCTGGAAGTTACGGTTCCTGGGGTTATGAGCCGTCCAAAGGGTCATAGAAGCCGGCTCCTGGCCAGGCTTTGTTTGGATGCGGATCGTTCCCTGATCCACCGACCAGGACCATTCGGGTCTGGGTTTTTGCTCGACGATCATCCGGTAAAATGCCATCAGGGTAGACCAGGCGTCTGTTTGCCCCATGGAGTGCTCCGAGTTGGGCACATAACGCAAGTACTTTTCACCGGGCAGACTATCCCAATAAAATTGCCAGGAATCCGGTAAGAAGAACTGATCTCCGGTTGCATTGATGAGGAATTTCGGAATGTTGCGCTCGTGACGAAGTGAATACGGTTCGGTCAGGGTAAGCATCCGTTCGTATTCTTGCGACCCCTGCCATTCCATTATTCCCTCCTGCACATAATTGCCCACTGCCGGAGCCCACTGCCCATACACTTGCCAATGGTGCTGGAAGGAAGGTTGCAGATTCAGCAAATCGATCACGATGGGCGCAATAGCCACCACCCGGTCATCTGTCATGCCCGTAGTCCAGGTGGTCCAGCCCCGCTTGGAAGCACCGGCAACTACAAAATGTTGTACCGGCTTGCCGAGCGTCTGACTAAACTCCTGAATGGCGTCCATAGCCCGCACCGCGACTGTCGTCATCGGCATACGCGCAAGCCAGCGGATATCAGAATCTTTTGCCCCGCCTTCCAGAAATTTCCGCCAGCCGTAGGCGATTAATTCATCCTCAACCCGTGGACCGAAGGTATCGCCCACAAATTCTACTGGCTGATTGGGGACGTTGCGGAGATCAGCCACGATGGAATGGCTATTCAGGGCCATCGCTACAAATCCTTCCCCGGCATGATCAGGTTGTGCTTCTCTCCGGCTCCCTCCATCGATGAATACCATTCCGGTCTGACTTTGTACACTGTCCGGCACAACCACCGTTATCCAGTGCCACCAGACCGGATCTTTCACCTCCGCTTTGGTCAACCACTGCTGGGAGACCAACTTTAGTACATAGGTGGTCTGGTTTTCTCCGGGAATGGTATCCAAAACCGTCCAGGTAGACGAATCGTGTTTGAGTACGTATTCCCGCAGTGAATGGGAAAGCGTGGGGTCAACCGCCTCTTTTGGCGCCTGGCGGCATGATGCTGACAGGAAGAGTTGCGCAACCATCCAAATGGACAACAAATGCAGTAAAAATCGACGCATTACTAGGATTTAGACCTTTAAAATAGGCTTTTCCAAGGGTTTGAAAGCCGATGCTTTGCTTATCCATCAACAAATGAGTCGAGCCTACGGCTTAATGCATGCCTAAAATTTTATTTAGATCTTTCTAATTTATTTTTTAGATTTGTCTAAATCGTTGGTTATGCGAATTCTCACAGGGGTTGCAATGGTCCTTTTTTGCCTGCAACTCTCCGCTCAGGAGTTGATTACGGACCGGCCGGATCAAACAGAATCGGCCTGGACTGTCCCGCTAAAAGCGTTGCAAATAGAAAGCGGCGTCTCCCTGCACCGGGCTGACAACAAGCTCACCTTCCAGGTTTTACAAAATGTCTGGCGGTATAGTCCGGTTTCCCGGCTGGAAGTAAGACTCACGTCCGGACTGACGATAAAAGCACACGAAGCCCGAATAACACAAACCAGCTTTGATAATCTCGAAGCAGGTCTAAAATTTCAATTCGCGGAAGGCAAGGTACCCCTGGCGCTCCTGAGTCATCTAATTCTCCCTACCGGTACGCTGGATGCCCAGTCCGGTTTATTCTGTAAGCTGCTCTGGTCCCATCATCTGGGGCCTTATCTGAACGTGGGCTACAATGTGGGTATGGAATATGCCAGGGATCAACCATTGAAGTACAACTATTCCCTTTCACTCAGCACATCCCTGACCTCCCATTTGGGTTATTACCTCGAACCTTTTGGGACTTTTGGTGAACTGCATGCGTGGGATACCGGGTTAACCTACCTGGTTACGCCAAATGTGCAATTGGATTTTTCTATGGGGTTTAGTTTCAGTGCAGCCTATAATTATTATGCATTTGGGTGTTCCTGGCGGATTCCTCACCAACCAACTCATTTTTAACCGGCTATTCGAATTGCTTCGCATCGAGGTTGAAAAACCGCACAGCATTGTTAAACAGGATATCCCGCTTCTGATCATAGGATAAATAATCTGCATTCTGAATCACCCCGATGGAGGTCTCCAGGAGTTTCGGCCAGATCATCAGGTCGGTTCCGTAGAGTATGCGCTTCCCAAAACCCGCCTGCACCAGCCGCTTGATGTAAGCATTTACCTCCGCCAGCGGATAACTCCATATGAATCCGGCTACATCCACGTAAACATAGGCATTGGCACCCATCAGCGCTATCATTTCATCGATCATGGGATAACCGGCATGCATGACCCAGATTTTAAGCTTGGGATGTCTGGCTAGCATATCTTCCAATAAAAAAGGTCTTCCCAGGGACGCACGGTATTTGGGAGCCGTAATGTTAGCCATCCCGTTACCGCCGGTTCCCATGTGGATTCCTACCGGGATGCCAAGCTTTTCTGCCACGCCAAAATAAGCATCCAGCGAAAGGTCACTGGGAGACATACCCCGGTATTGGGGGGCTACTTCACCCATCACTTTATAAAAGCCATTGGAAAGCGAGTCTTCAAAAGCTTCGACGGTCATTTCATCCGCCGCACTTAATCCCAGAGATGGAATAAAGTGATCCGGTGCAGCTGCATACCATCGGTGCAGGATCTCCGCATCGCCACTGGCGACCATGGTAATGTTCAGGCGTTTGCATACATCCACCAGGGCATCCTGCATTTCCTGATCAGAGGTAGCCGCTTTAAGTGGATCCACACAGTCCGTATTTAAAAAAGCAGGTGGTGGTTGACCAGGATCGCCACCGGGCATATTGGCCAGGAACCATGGACATAAGTCTCCGGCAAAGGCCGGATTCATTTTCATAGCGTGGACGTGAACATCAATAATGGGCTCATGCTTTTTCATTTCCTGAGCGGATGCACCAAATGCAAACAAGCCTAATAGACCGGTTACAAGTGCCCAGGGCTTTACGGTTAATTTGAATATCCGGTTCATTCCGTGTTCGTTTTAATTGCTACGTACTCAATTTCGCACATTCATTTTAGGAAATGGACTTTCATCAGGGTTATTTATCCAGATTTGAACGACCATTCGTTACGTCCAACATTGACAATGCTTCCGGACTGCTTACACTCCAGCATCCATCCCGGATCATCGATTCCGTCATATTTGATCCGTTGTCAATGCTTTGTATAGGATGTAGGTGTCAACAAATCCCCGGTCCACATGCCGAAATCCATTTGGCGTGGTACCGATTATTTCAAAGCCGAGCTTAAGCCATAGGTTAATGGCTGATGCATTCGTACTGACTACAAAATTGAACTGGATGCCCGAATAGCCCTGTTCTTTTGCAAATCGAATGGAATGCTCACAGAGTAATTTGCCGATCCCCTGCCCGCGATGATCCGGCGCTACCATATAACCGCAGTTGGCGATGTGATCACCCAAACCGGGTTGATTGGGTTTGATGAAATAGGTTCCGACAATTTCATTTTTCTCAACGGCCACAAAGGTGTCCATCGATTCCGCAAACCAATAGGTAGGCAGGCTAGATTTCGGTGTATCCGGAGAAAACGCATACGTGTCCCCGGTTGAAATAACCGCTTTAAAAATGCCCCAAACTGCTTCAAAGTCGGTTTTAATATTTGCTTTCCGGATTTCCATAGGCAAGTTGCCTCGCTGAATTCAACAATGAATGAATTGAAATATACCAATATCTGCGGTGCAATGCACGGGTGATGATTTCGATAAACCAGTCATCTTGTCGTATTTATCCAATGTGCGAGCGAATCACCAACCGGGCTTTTATTGGATACCCACTCATTTTATGGGTCATCCGGATCCAAATTAATCCGCTGTATAAATCATACTTTGCATGGAATGACTTGGAATGGTCAATTTCACCGCCTGATTGAAAATTTGCAGTTTGTAGTCGATGGAATCTCCGGATTGGTTCATCACCACCGTCACCAGGGATCCATCGGTATTTCGGAAGGTCGTTGCCAATAATGGACTACGGCTGCTGGCCGTACTAACCCGGACAGCACCCGGCCGGATAAATTTGGAGAAATGCCCAATGTAATAAAAGGCCGGTGTATAGATCAGTTCTCCGGATCGGGTGTCCGCGTGCACCGGAGCAAAACAGAAATTACCAACATGGTTGGGTCCACCCTGTTCGTCCAGCAGGATGTTCCAGTCGGTCCAACCAGCAGTGCCCTGATTGAAGTCATTGATCATAGCACGGCCATAGCGCTCTGCATTTGGCCAGTATTGATAATGCGTTGAATCAAAACTTTCGGCACATCCTTCGGTAAAGATCAATTCTTTATCCGGAAATGCTTGTTTAACAACCCCTTCATTGGCAAACATGGGATCCCCGCCGGTCCAGGTTTCGTACCAGTGAAAACCAATACCCCAAACATATTTTGCCGCTTCCGGATCCTCCAGAATGGTAAAGGCACGATGGGGCAGCAAATCGCGGTTATGATCCCAGACAATCACTTTTTTATCCCCTAATCCTTCCCGAACCAGGGTTGGACCCAAATGTTCTTTAAGGAAATCACGCTCTTCTTCCGCCGTATAGATGCAGGATTCCCAGGTTTGGGTAGCCATGGGTTCGTTCTGGATGGACAAGCCCCAAACCGGTATTCCCTCGGATTCATAGGCCTTGATGAACTTCGTGTAGTATAGGGACCATGCATCGTAGTACTCCGGAATGAGTTTTCCTCCGTGAAGCATTTCGTGATTGGTCTTCATAAAAGCCGGCGGACTCCAGGGACTAACGAATAATTGCAGGGTGCCCCCTGCAGCAGCTATAGCCCGCTTGATCAATGGAATTCGAAATTCACGATCATGACTGATGTCGAAGGTTCCCAGGGCTTTATCTTCATCCGAAACGTAGGTATAGCTGGCAGAACTGAAGTCACAACTGTGGATGTTGGTGCGGGCCAGGGTATAACCGATCCCTTTATCCAAATTGTAGTAAGCTTGGAGCAATTCTTCCTGCTTACCGGCGGGAAGTTTCGCAAACACTTCTGCGGAGGCATCCGTGATGGCGCCCCCTATCCCTTGCAGGGTCTGATAAGTTTTTGAAGGGTCTACGAAAACGGCGATTTCGGTCTCAACAGGTTGCGGCGATTCGGCAAACGTTACTGCGCCTCCCAGCGCTAATCGCTGGTCGGTTTCAGCGGCCGTAGTATAAATAGCTACCGATACCCCAGCAAAGGAGTGCGCCGATTCGGCAGAAGGCTTCGATTCCACGGCTGCAGGCTGTTCGCAGCCGGACCAGATGAATGGCAAGGCTAAAACAATGATGGCTAGGTTTTTCATGACATTGCAGTATTTGCTTCCTTTAAAGGTAATGAAATGGAAGATCAAGTAAATCAAAGGATACGGCGAGAATGGTCATAACAACTATTGATTTGCATTGCTATTTATTCCGGCAGGGAGGAAACGGAACAACCATCCCTCCACCTTGACCTTCAACGAAGAGGAGCCTTGCTTTTGTCCGCACTTCCCTTTACCTTGATGTAACGATGACAGCTCAGATCGCTCATTGGTGGTTACGATTATTCAGCTTAATTCTGGTATCTGGATTGCTGCCTGACCTTGAAGCGCAAAGCCTCATACGCAATGGTTCGTTTGAAGGCCTGGATCCGTTTTACGGCCACACGCCTCTGGAATGGGAAGTATGCGACTCCGTAAGCACGCCGGATATTCAGCCGATCAGCAGCGACAGACCTGCCTACGGAGGCAAGACCTATGTGGGCCTGGTTGCCCGGGTCCGCACCGAAGGCCGGCCTGAATGGAATGGAACCGTAGAAGCCATCTACCAGGAGCTCCGTGACTCATTGATCCCCGGTCAGGACTACCGGATCCGGTTGTACCTGATGTACGATCCCAACCATAAACCATCCGCCCCACTCCAGATCGGTTCGGCGAAATTGCGCATATACATTGGCAATGAACCATGTACCGAAAGCCGTTTACTCTGGCAGTCGGTTTTTATCAATCATCAAAATTGGCAACCATATAACATCCGTTTCAAAGCAAACTGTGGTGAGAAATTTCTGCGTTTGCAGGCAGACATCGCGGATGAATCGTACGATCTCAATTACATCATGATTGATAGTGTTTCCCTGATAAAAACCAGCTCGGGAAGTCAACCGCTGGTCAATTGTGCAGATTTTTATGGTAACGGCTCCAATGGAAATAGCGGGAACAACGGACAGAACAATGGAAACGGTCAAAGTGATGCCGAATCGCAATGTCCGGTTTATTTGCCTACGGCTTTCAGTCCGGATGGAGACGGCATTAACGATCATTTCCTGGTTTATCCTCACTGTCAAATCACCTCTTTCGAGCTGTACATTGTCGATCGGTGGGGCAATATGGTCTTTACCAGCCGGAATGAAAACGATGGATGGGATGGGACATTCCGGGGTATGGAAGCGGCTTCCGGTGTTTATTCCTATCAGCTGATCCTTCACTACCTCGATACCCTGGCCCACGAACGAACCCGCACCGATCGGGGTACCGTAACTTTGTTTCGTTAACCAATTCTTTTGCGGCAACAACACGATCCTATGGAAAAACCTGTGCTTCTTGATATTGTCCCGGTATTACCCAGTTTAGACATCTCCCGTGATCTGGCCTGGTACGCAGAAAAAACCGGATTCACCAAAGTCTGGGCCGACACCATGTATGCGGTGTTAAGGCGTGAAAAATTAGCCTTCCATCTGCAGTGGCATGCTGACTCGCCGGAAGATCCACTACTGGGAGGTTCGGTGATCCGTATTTTTGTCCAGGATATCCGGAGCTATTTTGATGAATTTGTTGGAAGAGGTACCGTAACTACAGATCGTCTGCGCATGAATACGCCCTGGGGCACGCACGAGTTTGGCTTCTACGACCTTAATAACAATGCCATCTTTATCGTGGAAGATGCTGGGTAATGGTGTTGCAGTTCACCTAAACAAGTAATCTTAGAAACGTAAACACATCATTCCCCATACATAGGCATACCGGCCAGGCTTTTCATCTGAAGTTCAGCCATCTTCATCCGGTATGAATAATCGGATAGGCGATCTTTGACCTGAGTCTCCAGAAGGATGGCTTCACGGACAGCGTAATCGGTGGCTCGGCCCGCCTGGTAAAGTTGACGCGCCAGTTCGGTATTCCGGGTTGATGTTTCTACATTTCGCAGCTCCAGTTCCCGCACCTGCAGCAAGCTTTGGTATTGCTGAAACAACTGGGACATGGTAGAGCGTATGTTCAGGGTCAGATCCTTACGAGACAATTGGATGTTATCCTGATAAATGTTCGCATTAGCAATATCCTTCTTTAGATTTCTACCCGTGAATAGATCATAGGTCAACGAGACGCCTCCGGTGGGTCCAAACGTGCGGTTGGATAACAAAAAACCAACTTCAGCACGGGAATAACTGAAACTGTATCCGAGGTTGAGGTTCAAACGGGGATAAAGATCCGCTTTTGCTTCCTTGATGGTAATTGCCGCCAGGCGCTGATCCACATCCAGTAAGCTTAACTGATAATTGTGATCCAGTGCTTGCTGAGTAAGTGCATCCAGGGCAGGCATCACAATTGGATCAATGGTTTCCGGGACACCGAACGCGATATCCGATTCACGCCCTAAAAGCAGATTAAATGCCATTTTAGCTTGCCTTAACTGCTCCTGGCGGTTCAGTAAAGCAGAACTGTCTGCGTTGACGGCATTGGTGGCCTGAAGAACCTCGAGCTCGGTACTGGCTCCCAGCCGCAGTTTATCCGAAGCCAGCCGGCGCAGCGATTGGTTCAGTTCTATGGAGGTCTCCGTGATGCCGATCTGCTGTTGTAACCGAACCAACTCATAATAAGCCAGTTGGACGTCGGTGGCAATCCCGTGCATTTCCTGCTGCGTCAATACATGGGACCGGGATTCCAGCATATCCAGTCTCTCTTTGGTTGCAAACATCCGGAATCCGTCAAAAGCCGTCCAGGTAGCTTCCAGTCCGGCGCGGGCCGAGGTATTACCTGCTCCTACCCCGGTACGGGTATCTCCACTGAAAAACTTTTGTTCGGTGTTGTTTGAAGAGTAGGTCACCGTACCGGTCGTACTTACCCGTGGTAAATAACCGGCATTTCCATACGTATTGCTATTAGCGGCAATGTCTTCGTTATTGCGAAGGATCTGTACCTGAAAATTATTCTCCAGCGCAATCTGAACCGCTTCTTCCAGGGACAGCACCTGCTGAGACCAGGCCATACCACTTATCAATCCGAATAAAACGACCAACCGTACTTTTGACAGAATATTCATGATATTAATTACGCTTAAAGAATGTGTAGGCGGCAGGAATGACAAACAACGTCAAAACCAGGGAAAACAGCAGCCCGCCGATGATGGCAACTCCCATTGAAATACGGGAGGTAGCCGCAGAACCAAGTGCTAATGCGATAGGCAAAACGCCTAACACGGTGGCCATACTGGTCATCAGGATCGGTCTGAGCCGCAACGTAGCCGCTTCGATCACGGCAGCGAATTTATCCAGACCGGCTTCCCTTCGCTGATTGGCAAATTCCACGATAAGGATCCCGTTTTTAGTGACAATTCCGACCAAAACTATGATCCCGATCTGGCTGAAGATATTAATGGTGTGACCACCCATCCATAAGGCCAGCAAGGCTCCAAAGAGGGCCAAAGGCACCGTAAACATGATGATCAGCGGATCCAAAAAGCTTTCAAACTGGGCGGAAAGGGCTAGATAAATCAAGGCCAATGCTAGCAGGAAGGCAAAATAGAGCCCGCCGGAGCTTTCTACAAAGTCTTTGGAGGACCCGGACAGTGCGGAGCTGAAAGATTCATCGAGGACTTCCGCCTTCACGGCATCCATCGCGGCAATACCATCTCCAAT
>Ga0116152_10000650_pt1 | contig 28526 bp, 17 predicted proteins | sample AD_UKC119_MetaG_FD_89894 | JGI IMG/M metagenome (GOLD analysis project Ga0116152, IMG submission 89894) | Active sludge microbial communities of municipal wastewater-treating anaerobic digesters from Hong Kong - AD_UKC119_MetaG | ecosystem: Engineered > Bioreactor > Anaerobic > Digestate... | reverse complement strand
CGAAGTCAGAGTGGCCGGATCAATCAACGGCGCGGACAGCGGTGTGGAAGGGCTCTGGGACATGGGGAACAAAAATACTACAAGTGGCCGCGCCGCGCCAATAGATCGCGTGAACGGTTACCTCTCCCACCACCATTAAATAAATGCGCAAACGCCATTGATACTACCCCAATAAATATAAACATCACCGTATACAGTGTCAACTTCCAACATCCAAGGTTTTCTTTAGCTTCATCAAGCCAGAATTAAAGCTTCCTATCTTTCCATCAAGATAATTCAACCTATTTGCATAGCTTAGTTTCTGGATTATATCCGCCACCCAAGTTTGCTGTTGGATACTTGAACGTTTCACGCCCGCTGCTGCCATCCCGGAAACGATCATAGCTTTCATCTAGATACAATGACATGCTGAAGCAGGATATTAAGTTAATTCAAATGGTTGAACTGTAGCACAAGATTAACCCACCTCTATGTAAATTACAAAAATTTATCCCGATAATAAACCAACCTGTGACTAAGCTCGCATTTATTTTCAAGTGATAATAACGATACATATAACCTCGCATAGAGATTGTATACCGGATCTCTCCCCGGAGAATTTGGTTTCATTACTTGATATAGGAATGGGTAGCATGCATTTCATCCATAACAGAAGCTGCGTAAAATACTGACTTTATGAGATAAACACATACAACCAGCCCCCAAAGCAATTAGTCATGAAATAATCAAGCGCCCATGAGTGCTAAAATTTTTCTGCAAGAGCTGCAATTTATTCATTAATACTACCTAGAAGACGGCTATAATTAGTGCCTACTCCAATACAATAAAGATATCTATTATAAGGCCCACCTAGCCCAAAATCAAATAAGGCTCCATTTCTTATTAGAGCGTCAGTTACCCCTGTTTCCACAAAACGGTAAATGACTGCTCTCCAGAATCAGTCATAATCAATCCAAGAACATTTTTTTCAAAAGGGGGAGGAAGCTTTATTGAACGGACCCCATTAGCTACTGTCGACTTGTAGATTGCTGTCAAAAAACATTTTTTTCTGTTTTTGAAGAAATAACAACCAAAATCATTTGTAGAAATATTAGTTCCGCTATCAAACCATACTATGTAACCAGAAATAAATTTGGCACTAAGAAATTTGATAAGAAACCCTAAATGAATTTTATTTGTTTTGCCAAAAACAAACTCGCCATCACAGACAGGGTTAAGTTCACCTAGCTCAAGCAAGATATCCTCAGTTTTTTCTGCATCCTCAAACCGATGGCCTACATAATAAATATTTTCAGGCAGCTGAGAAAAAATTTCATCAGGCTCATAAAAATCACTTACAGAAAACACACTTCGCGATTTTTTGTTCATAGTACTACTGCCAAGGCCAATGCTTGTTTGTTTTTCCTGGCAACTTTAAGTAAGTGCGTTTATACCATGGCTGCACACTTCCTCCCCATTTTTTTCCATACTGTAATCTGAATTTATCGTATCTGAATATCATTCGCCCCTCCATACGCGGGAGTTGATACAAAAAAGAGACCTTGCCAAAATTTAACCCGTACCCGCCAGTAAAAATATCAAGAAATCTTCCTGAATATTTTAGTAAAGCCCCGCCCATCACATAGCATTCTGGACACACCGACTCGACTGACCCACTTGGCAATAAGCTTACAGTTCCATCAACATTAAGACTGCAGAATCCTTCAGGACTTCCGTCATTCAAAGCTCCCATGTCATTCACTGATAACTGAACGAATCTATTGCCATTTTCTAGTTCATAGGCTCCCGGGCCGGGCGAAGAATTTGCTTCCGGTGGCCCGCCTTCATTATTAAACAAATGCGTAAACGCCGCTGACCTAACCCCATTTGCAAAAACTCCTATAGTGGTTCGGTACCTTTGTTGGGATATCTACCCAACACCCCATTAAGCCGCATCACTTTTGTTTTTTAGAAAGATGCTCTGCAATCAGATATGAAATAAAGAAGTAAACGATCCAAAGCCATTGAGAAGTCATTATTGAGTTAAGAAAATTCTGCCCCTCATGGTGAAATATGAAGCCATGAATAGCTATCATGGCTAAGTACGAAGTTATTATGATGATAAAGTATTTTACATTCATTATTTGAGCAACACGTTATTCGGTATTCTAAATGTCCCTGGGAAAGGAGTTGCAAGAGCTTTGGCACCTGAAATCGTAAATACACACTGTGTAGAGGCAGCACCTGAAATTGTAGCATAGGCGGGGGATTGAACCGCAGTCGCATACACCCCTCGACCATAAGCGCCACCTCCTGACCTTATTACACCGCTTGAGATTATTCCATTAGCTGATTCAATGCTTGTAAAATGATAAAGATTTTTTGCGCCTCCCACCCCTCTCAAGCCAATATTAAAAGCCGTGCCAACTGCCGCCCCTGTCCCGATTGAACCTGCTATTCCCGCATACACACCAGTTGCATAAGCTTCTGATGAAAAATCAATCCCCCCATCAATACCGTATAAATCCCTTATGTATGAAGATAAACCAAAGCTTGCTGTATCGCCAAATCCAGCAACTCCATCAACTAAACCTTGAGGTAAGGAGTCAAGGCTACTGTCAGGAAGGGGCTTTGTTCCGGCTTTGATGCTACCTCCCTCCGCATTAAACAAATGCGTAAACGCCGCTGACCTGGCACCATTTGCAAACTTCCCCCCCGTCCATTGGGAAATGGTGCCACCTACAGCAGAAGCCAGCACGGTTCGACCCACGACGTGCTGAATTCCACCGGTCCCCGGCTCGCCAAGCCCGATAGCAGCTCCCCATCCTTTTGTTGCATGACCAAGAAAACCACCGATAAAGCCGTCTTTAAATTTACCACCTTGCAGTAAAGATGTAATAGCACCCTGCGCCACACCATGGGCAATAGACAGGGCAACACCACCAAATCGATTGACAGCAGCTCCAACAAGACGCCCCAAAGGACCAAGGCCATGGGCAATCTCCCAGGCTGCTCCTCCCGACAATGCGCCTATCGCACCAGCCGCAAATGCCGCCTCCAGCGAACCCGTCGCCACCAGTGTACTGGAGAAACCAGCCACGGCACCACCAACTACGGCCCCCCAGAAACCACCAATGATAGCATTGGCCACAAAACCGGTCGCAGCCCCCACCGCTATCGCCACAATCGTCCGGAAATTATCACCAACCCAGTTAAACACCTTGCCAAGCGTATGCCGCAACCCACTCAGAAAATACCCGGTCGGGTCTGTATACGACAAGGGATTATTCAGGACATAGCTGTAGTGATTGTAGCTCTGGGTATTGTTGGCAAACTGTACAAACGGGTCAGCACTGATAAAACGCCCCAGCCGGGGGTCATACAGCCGCCCCTTCATGTTGATGAACCCGAAGTCCTCATCCATCTCATGCCCGGTAAAGCCGATGGTCAGGGCATAATGACGCAACAGGCTCAGGGTGGAAGTCTTGGTATCCAGCGGACTCCAGCTCCCGGCCCGCCGACTGCCCCAGGCATCAAAGCTCAGACTTTCCAGTCGATTCCCCGCACTATCCAGCAACTGACTGACCGAACCCAGATGATCGGAAAGCAGGTACAGGGTCGACTGCGCGTTATCCAGCGGATCAGTTCCACCGGGCAGCCAGTTCTGTTTCACATAAGCCACCTGCTGACCACCCACCATCACCGGATACTTGAACGTTTCACGTCCGCTGCTGCTATCCCGGAAACGCTCATAGCCTGCATCCAGATACCAGGTAGTGCCCCGGCTGGCCATCTTCAGCATGCGCTGCTGATCGCTGTTATAGGCAAAACGAGCGCTCTGATCCAGACGGGTGATCCGGGAAGGCTTGTTGAAACTGGTCCATGCGATATGCCGTGCATCTCCGGCGTACAGCATGTTTCCACGCCCGTCATAGGAGAACACATCGTCCACCACGCCATTTTGATCCTGTTGCGCGACCTGATGCACCGATCCCGGCCAGCTCCCCCCTTCGTAAGTGTACTCCAGCTCCCCCTTTGTCAACAGGTTGCCGTGCCCGTCATAAGTATGGCTTTGTACCGTACTGGTCAACCCTCCGCCCGGAGCGTGATAAGCGCTGGTCACAGTATCAAGCCGGTTCATATTGTCATACACGAACCCTTCATACACACCGGCATTCAGATTGTCCCGGCGCTCCAGCAGATTACCCAGCGCATCAAACGTATAGCCCTCACTGCGGATCAGGGTGCTCTGAGCGTTATAGGAAAACTGGTTGCGCAGGGTATTGCGTAATGGCTCATAATCACGGATATCCGTGACCCCGTTGCCCAGTGACTGCTTGATGGCCTGACCTTCTGCTGATGCCCGGTCCAGATTCCAAAGCACCTTGGTGTAGTCCAAAGTTCTGATCGTCTGCAGATAGCCCAGTGCAAAATTGTACTCATAGTTCAGACCAACCTTGGCAAGCTGCGTATTGAACTGCGGATAGGTCAGTACTCTCAGGCGACCAAAACTGTCAAAACTGCGAACAAACTCGTAGGTATGGCTGGAACCATCCGGCTCTGGCAGGGTCTCCCGCACGGATATGGCCCGACCGTAATCATCATAAGTAAAGTTCTTGACATAGGCATAAGTCTGTCCGCTCGCATCAGTCGAATTAGTGCTGACCTGCTGCAGATGCCCCCGGTCCTTTTCAGCAGCACTGACCGGATAATAAGTCCACTGTGTGGTTTCATCGCTGGCCTTGCGCCAGGTCATGCGCCCCGCTGTATCATGCAGGATGCTGACCGGATTGGTTTTTGTCTCCTGCCCATTAACGGTTTCTACGTTATATTGCAGCGTCAGCTCACCCATCGCATTGTAATGGTAGCCCCACGTTCCCATATCCGGATCGGTCATTCTCACCTTGTGACCACGCAGGTTATAAGCCATGGTCGTTACCGAGTCATGATTGCGACCATCCGCATCCGTCGCCGTGACTATCGTCTGAACCAGATTACCCAGGGAGTCATAAGTGTGACTAACGATCCCGCCTACATAGTCAATCGCTTTCACGATATTTCCACGCGGGGTTCCGATTTCTGTCCTCGACTGCCCCAGCGCATTGGTGACCGTCACCTTCAATCCATCATAAGTCGTACTGGTGACAGACTGGTCCGGCGTGGTGGCAGTCAGAACCCGTCCCAGTGAGTCGTAGGTATAGTTGGTCCAGTAGGCTGTATCCGCTTTAAAATAAGGGCGACTTTCACGCATAAGTCGGCCCGTATCGTGATCATATTGCTTGTCCTGATAGATCTGAATCGCATTCTGCCCGGCATCCGCATCCTTCAGACCTAATGTCTCCACCCGCAATACCCTATCCACGGAATCAAACCAGGTTTTAGTATATTGGGTCGTGGCAACATTCAGGTTTTGAGTCGTCACGCAATAAGTGGCATAAGCGCCCTGAATGCTGGCCCTGCACCATTCATATTTAGTCTGAACAACACCACCCTGCGGCCCTTCCTGCAGGTAAACCTGAGCAAAACCGTTATAACGGCTCTGGCTGATCAGACCATTGGGATCTGTAGTCTTTTTAACCAGACCAAAGCGCTTATCGTACTCAAAGGAGATCGTGAAACCAGCTGCATCTGTTGTTGACGCCACGAAGCGATAATCAGGCGTATAAGTCGTTGTTATTTTTCGTGAAATAGAAGGGTCACGAGTGCCTGTGGTAGAAATGGTGCCTCCCAGACCACTCACTGTTTTGGTAACCACCTGGCCAACAGCATTGTAGGTATAAGTGGTTAACAGCTTCTGCTCATCCGTTTTATCCGGCTCAACAGTTTCCTTCCATAATTGGCCGGAAGAGTAATACTGAAATGAGGATTTTTTTGTCGCGGCTGGCTGGCCAGTCACCAGATGCGTAACAGTGCTTGAAATCAACCGGCTGCGATCCCGGCAGCTGCCTGTCGTTGGGTATTCATTTATTGTGGTGACATCGTAAACAGCTTCATATGGTTGAGGTGTACCACCATCCCAGTTGGCCTGCAGAGTTTTCAGCTCCCTCGCCTGGTCACAGCTATCATAATCCTTGAACTCAGTTGACAGCTGCTTATAACGTTTACCGGCCAACAGTGTAAAATCTGTCTCTAGCGTTGATTGCAGCCTGACATTATAAACACCATAACTATCCGGCGTGTTACCGGCAGGATCAACATTGGTCGCCACCTCCTTGACCATGATTTCTTTGTCATTTTTGTTTTTCGCATAAGTACGTTGCACATAGGGCCGACCAGTCATCGGAAAATACTGATGGTAATACTCTGCTGTTCGGGTCTTGGCATTTTTGTCAATAACCTCACGAAACCGGAAGCCTTGTGATCCTCGATAAGGATCTACTATCAGATCATGGTAGCGATATTCAAGAGTGGCACGATGAGGCCGGGTAGTGCCAATGTCACCATCGCTGTCATGGTGAGCACTGACAACATAAACAGGTACTTTCAGATACGGAGTGCCAGCTCGCTGATAACTGCTGGAGGTGGTCGCGACATCATAATCAATATCAATACTGCGGTGCAAACCATCATAGGCGTCTGGCGCGGCTTCGGGAATGGGGCCACCAGAAACGATCTGTTCAATTCGTTGTGGCTTGACAAAATTCTGTCCGACATAAACTCCCGTAAACCCGACCCCGACAAGATCAACCAATCCATCACCAGTCACATCAGCAACAGTACGGATATTATGACCGGATTGCCAACAGGCATCGTAGCTAAAGGATGTATCAGTAGGCGCAATCCATTTAGTCATTGCACCAAAGGTATTGCCTTCGGACAAGGCCACATAGATACCATTGGAACCAAATCCCAGAATATCTGCGCGCCCATCACCATTAACATCGACAAGATAACGTGGAGTCTTGCCTTCGTCTCTCCACATTTTTCGGCTTTGAGTAGTTGAACTATCATAATAGCTCTTATTGGGCAAATCACTACAATCGGTTAATGTTGTTCCCTGTGTAGAAACATTGTACTTATTTGTCTGAAGGCCAAACGAATTTAATAGCTTTATGGGTGCCTGAAAACTTTTACCTGTGGAAAAAGCAACCCGTACACCATCAAAGCCGAACAGAACAAAATCCGCCAAGCCATCTCCATTTATATCCGAAAAGCTATAGGGAGTTAACCGATTTAACCAGTAGGCTATATTCCGATTTGTATCAGCACTTGATGACCAGATACTTTCCAAATCATCCCATCGGGTGGTCAGCGAAAAATAAGAACTGAGGCCAAAAATTCCCCATGTATCAGTAAAATTCCCTGTGTTAATTGCCACTTCAATACCACTATCGCTCAGTCGAATGGCATCAGGCAAGCCGTCTCCATTCACATCGGCAAGACTAAAGCGGGCTATATTGGAAATAACATCCATATCCCATGTAATGGAATCATCGTTATTGACACTAATCTCATAGCTGGCGCTATCATCAATATTAAAATCAGAACTTATCCGCCCTACCGAACCAAATACCCTGCTTTGCCCGCTTGTACTTAATGCAGCGTAGAGCCCTGACTCCGCTAAAGCCACCAAATCAGCCCGACCATCACCATTGATGTCCATAACATAGCGTTGATTAGCCCCCTTCTCCTTTCCACCAGTACCTGTAAAAAAGTTCGTATCACTAGATAAATATTGGCTCCGCCACTTGACAGGTGCAGTAAAACGACTGCCATTGGATAGTGCAACATAAACATCATAGTATGAGATCAATACCAGATCACTGAGTCCATCCGCATTCACATCAGCCAATGTAGCCAGGTTTCCCACACCGTTTTCTGACATTTTAATCCATACACTGGTTAATAAAGCAGAAGTGCTAGCATGAAAAACATTGGAGTCAAAATCCTTTCCATTAGATATGGAAGCGACAACCTGATAGTCATAACGGAAGAGATCACCAGATGCAGCCCCTGTCACGTTACCCTTCAGACCAATAATATCGGCCAGACCATCCCCATTTACATCTCCCATCAACGTATAATCTTTTGCGGGATAAAGACGATCACCATTGACTTTATAATGACCATAGCTCCAGTTGGGGCTCTGGTCAGTACCACGGCCATACTCGTTCAGTACATAGCCCTGACCATAAAATCCAGAAATACCCGGATTATCACCCTGTAAGTCGGCATCTGTTGGAGTATAAAGACGCTCTGCCGCTGAGCGGGTGGTACTTACCCCGAACAACTGGGCCGACTCTGATTGATAACCACCATTCCAGCGAAACCAGGTAGGTGGTGAACACTTCAAATCTGCAGCGCCTGTCTCATTATAATTACCACACTCCTGAATAGCCTTGATTTTATCAAATTGATTGGCACTGCCAGAGACCGGGTCATAATAAGCCAAACGATACTCTCGGACGGTAGTGTCGCTCACAGACCCTGCTGCCCCCTGAGTCACACTGATTGACTTCAAGCGCTTACTATTATAAACCATCCTTCCTGCAATATAGCTGGTTGATTTAACACCAATTTTATCTTCATAATCAAAATTAACAGCTGCAAAAGGAGCTGCCGCTGAAGTGCCTGTATATTGAATCTGTTTGATTAACTTCTCAGCCCCATTCGCAGTAATGATACTTTGATAGTTATAGGTTATATAATTACCTTTTATATCACTCATCTTGCTAATCAACCAGCTCAGGGGTTGCCCCAAGGCTAATGTTCCAGGACTCACTGGTACCAGTCGAGACTGTGCATTTGCACCATAAAACAAAGTTTCTCCAGCTACCGTCTTGATGGTGAATGAAGTGGGTTGATTAGTAGTTGTATTGAAATTGGCAGATATTTCATTATAGCTATCTATCTCTGTTTTATATGTTCGTGTAGCACCATTATCGGCTATTTCAATTAAACGCTGCCCTCCCAGACAGTAATGATCTGCACTACTTAACTCAACTGCTCTGATCTTCCCATCCTGAGCCAGTGTTGAACCACAACGATTTACTTGTGATAATCCGGAAATACTAAAACCCCGTCCGGCAATACCATCCCCTGCCTGGCTATCATAATTCAAACTTATTGATGGCTGAACCTCCGCAATTCCAGGAGGAATCGCAATCGGAATACTGTATGTGGCAGCACCACTGGCACTGACCGCAAAATCTGCGGCTAAATGCCCGACGACATCACTACTACCATCAAATGTGCTTCCCACATAATTATCAATGAGAGGATCGGTTCTTGCTTCACGTCGACTATTGCTCAGCCCATCCCCATTTTCTGTTTCACTTGTGGCCTCCCCCGTAGCAGTAGCACTTCCTGCCTGCTGCCCTGCACTCAGGTTCGTACTTTCAGTTGCATTATTAGCCGAATTGCTTTGTGAGGTGATATCCGATGCTCCAGTCTGCTGTCCTTCGATATTCTGTCCCCCGCCTTCTCCCTGCCAGTTCACTACTGATCCCGAGCTTGCGTCTGTCGAGTCCCCACTCTCACTACTACTTATCCCCTGAGTTGAGGAAACGGTTTCCTCTGAACTCCCATCTTGAGTTGGCACAACAATGAATAGGCCATCTGGAGTGGAAACATACTCAACGGGTGATGCAACCAGAATACCTGTGATACTCAGTCCAAAGAAAACCAACAAAAATATGACAGGTTTATGAATCAGTGATTTTAAGGAAGACACGGGGAAGCCTCACTAAAATAGCAATGTGCAAATTATCAAGAAGACTTGAATTGTTTATTCCGCCAGCGACCATCTCGCCAGGATGATCTGGAAACTAATAGCGCATCAGTTAAAACTGGTGGCTTTAAGTAAATGAATAGTTGTGCAATCTCAGAGATTCACCCTAATGGCAATCTCTCCGCATAAAAGAACGCTTCGATCAACAAAATACACTCCTTCATTATTTCATCTCATGATTTTGCCAAAGCCCAGATGAAATAGACAATCCATTGATATGTAGAAATGATCTCTTGCTAGCCCTAATACTGGAAGGCTTCAGAACAGACAAACAGACAAACAGAAGTTTTGTAACTAAATTCTGGCCAGATACGAATCGAATTAGTTACCCACCCCTCCTGCATAACAACTTAACACACCGCAGCGATACCCAAGTGTTAGAGCGCTAGTTGATAATTTCAACAGAATCAACAGAGGGAAGGCTCATGATATCGCTGACAGATACGCAACCATTTAATAATAAGTTAACAGGTTTATTGCTAACCATGGCGGTCATGATATGAGTATAGAGATAGCCTGCATTATCATTGTTATCAAGATCAATGACAACCTTTCGCTTGGCCCCCATGACTATACAATTTTCCTGATTTTCTGGTAGATCACCTTTTAATGTGATCATGACAAGCTTTTTGACTATAGATACTTTACTGATCGTCACAGCATCAACATCAGACTCAGAATAGCCGGGAGAAGATAGCAATAAAGCCAATGGAAACAACACAGATATAGTTATCTTGTTCATAAAGTGCCCCTGATGTAACTATAATTCAGATGATATAAAAATTAATCAAATCAATCAACAAAAATAACTTGTTTTTCTAAAAACAAGCCAAACCATTGAAATAATAAATAAAATTTCATTTTACCCCCAGTTCTACCGCAACTTATTCCCAGTCAAAGCCCTGAACCCGCGCCCGGATGGCAGCTGGGAGGTGGTGACTGAAAAGGGCACCCTGATCGCCGAGCATGTGGTGAATGCCGCCGGACTCTGGGCGCGTGAGGTCGTGCACATGGTCGGCATTCACCTGCCGCTGCATCCGATGGTGATCGAAAACTACCAGAAGCGCTTTTCCATCTCCTACCCCAATGAAGAGCGTCCGGCAGGCCGACCATTGCACACCACCCCGGCCTACCCGGTCTGGCAGCAGCAGCGCGCGGTGTTCGGACAGGGGTTCGGGTTGGAGCATGTGAACTATTTTGCCCCGGAAGGTGAGCCCTTATATGAAACCCCGAGTTTCCGGCGCTCGAATGCCTTTGCCATTGTCGGGGCCGAATGCCGGGCGGTGCGGGAAACGGTCGGCATCAATGAGATCCACAATTTCGGCAAATACACCGTCACGGGCGATGGGGCCACGGAATGGCTCGACACCCTGATGGCCGGGCGCATTCCGGCACCTGGACGCCTGACCCTGACCCCGATGCTGAGCCCCAAGGGCAAGCTGATCGGCGATTTCACCATCAGCCGCCTGGGCGAAAACCATTACCAGCTCACCGCCTCCTACGGTGCGCAGGCTTATCACATGCGCTGGTTTGAACAGCACCTGCCCGCAGCTGGAGTCGAGATCCGCAATATCTCGCTGGCCCGGATCGGGTTCCAGATTGCCGGCCCGAATGCCCGCACCCTGCTGGGCCGCATCAGCAATATTGATGTCAGCAATACCGCCTTCCCGTTTCTGGCCGTGCGTCAGGGTGAGGTGGGGCTGACCGATGCCATTGTGCAGCGGGTCAGCTACACCGGCGGACCGGGCTATGAGATCTACGTCGACGCCAGCCAGCAACTGGCGCTGTATGAAGCCCTGATGACAGCCGGTAGTGATCTGGGACTGAAACCGTTCGGTATGCGCGCTATGATGAGCCTGCGGCTGGAAAAAGGGTTCGGTTCCTGGCTGCGGGAATACAAACCCGATTACGGGCCGCTGGAAACCGGGCTGGACCGGTTTGTGAAATACGACAAGCCGGATTTCATCGGCAGGGCGGCAGCTGTGGCGGAACGGGAGCGCGGGGTGAGCCGGAAACCGGCCACCCTGATCGTACAGGCTCAGGATGCCGATGTGCACGGCGATGAGCCGATCTGGCACGATGGCCGCATTGTCGGCTTTGTGACTTCCGGCGGTTATGCCCACTGGGCGGAGGTGTCGGTTGCCATCGGCTTTCTGCCACCGGAGCTGATTGTGGACGGACAGGCCGTAGCGGTGGAGCTGCTGGGCGAAAAGCTTACCGCACAGGTCATCACGCGCCCGCTGTATGATCCGGATGGCGTCCTGCTGCGTGGTTGACTAGCACAGGGCCGGCGTCCGGGCGGCAAGGTATTCACGCACAGCCACCGCGTCGCCCTGAAAACGGATGCGTTCCCGCTTAGCCTTGAGCTGGTAGTCGTACATGGGGTCGTAGTAGTCAAACAAAATGAAGCGGACCCAGTCCCGGTGCCGTTCGGGCTTACCGGTGCGGGACTGCTCGGCCAGTGCCTGCGCCATCAGGTGGTGCACCTGCTGATAGCGCACGTCACCAAGGCGCTTCCTGATCTTGCCCAGACTGGTGAACAGGTAGCTGCCATACGCCTGCAGCCCGGCATCATCACTCCCCAGCGCCGTGCCATAAGCGGCGATCATATCCAGCACATAGGCCTGGAAACTGATGTCCAGTCGCTCCTCATCCGGCGTATCCAGCACCACCAGCGGGGACTCGCGCAAGGCTTCCAGCAAACTCGGGGGCAGGTGCACGGAACCGATATTGCGGCTTTCATCCTCGAACAGCAGTGCTGGCTGACCGGCATCGCGCTGACGCAGCAGGGCAATGGCCAGGGCATTTTCAAAGGCAATCTGGGTCGGCTGCGGGGTGATATTGGGGCCAAAGGCCGACCCCCGGTGATTGGCCAGTCCTTCCAGGTCGATCTGCTGCCGGAAATCGCTCAGAAAGCGGGTCTTGCCACAGCCGGTACGGCCACTGAGTACCCAGTTCTGAAACTGGCCGGGCAGTATTTCCAGCTGATCCAGCAGGTAACGGCGCAGGGCCTTGTAGCCTCCCCTGATCCGGGGACAGACCAGGCCGGTGTGTGCATAAATCCACTGCTGGGCAATACGCGAACGCAGCCCGCCCCGAAAACAGTACAGCACCCGCTCCGGTGCCGGGACGGCTTGCAGAAAAGTTTTCCAGGCCGCAATCCGCCCGGCCTTCACATCCCCGCTGATCAACGCCAGTCCCAATGCGATGGCGGCATCCTGTCCGGCCTGCTTGTAGCACCTGCCGACCGCCTCCCGCTCGGTATCGTTTATCAGGGGCAGATTCACCGACCCCGGAAAGGCACCGGCTCCGAACTCCACCGGGGCCCGGACATCCAGCAGGGGCTGACCTGAAACCAGCACGGCATGCCAGTCCTCAATGACCGGCAGTTCCGCTGTCAGTCCCAGCTGCTTCAGCATACGCGGATCAGGGGCCGGCCCGTCTCCTGTGCCAGCAGGCGGCCAATCGGCGTCAGTTCCAGTCCGGCTTTCCGGGTCAGGGCCAGAAATTCGGCCTCCCCATCCGGGTCCAGCGCCACCAGCAGACCACCGCTGGTCTGCGGATCACACAACAGCAGGCGCTGGCGCTCGCTCAGGGGCCCGAAGGCATAACCGTAGCTGTCGAAATTGCGCCCGGTTCCCCCCGGAAAGCAGCCCAGATCCAGATAGTCATGCACCTGCGGTAATACCGGAATGGCAGCAAAATCCAGTTCCGCACGCACGCCACTGCCCTCGCACATCTCGCGCAGGTGCCCGCCCAGCCCGAATCCGGTGACATCCGTCAGGGCATGCACCGCCGCCAGCGGACCGAGTGCCGTACCGAGGCGGTTCAGGGTGCACATGGCCTCCACGGCAACAGCCGCGTGTTCAGGTTGCAGCTTTTTCTGCTTCTGGGCTGTGGTCAGCACTCCGATACCCAGCGGCTTGGTCAGGTACAGATGATCACCGGCCTGTGCGGTATTGTTCTGCTTCAGGTTGGCGGTCTGCACCAGCCCGGTCACGGCAAGACCGAAAATCGGCTCGGGCGCATCAATGCTGTGCCCGCCGGCCAGCGGAATCCCGGCATCACGACAGGCCCGGCGTCCCCCCTCAATCACCTCGCGCCCGACTTCCGGCCCCAGCTTGTCCAGTGGCCAGCCGAAAATGGCAATGGCCATGACCGGTCGCCCACCCATGGCATAGATATCGCTGATGGCATTGGTGGCCGCAATGCGCCCGAAGGTAAAGGCATCATCCACGATCGGCATGAAAAAATCGGTGGTACTGATCACGGCACTGCCATCACCCAGGTCGTAGACAGCGGCATCATCCCGCGAACCGTTACCCACCAGCAACTCCCGGAACACCGGGTCCGGCTCGGTACTATGGAGAATGACATCCAGTACCGCAGGCGCAATCTTGCAGCCACAGCCAGCGCCATGGCTATATTCTGTCAGGCGTATCGGGCTTTTCATCACATTAAACCACCGGGTCCACACGGAAAAATTGTGGCTTATAATAGGCAAAAGCCCGGCCAAAGGCTACCACCCCCCCGGCTCCCCGGCCCTGTCATTTCTCCCCTGAAAAACGCTATCAACACCAGTATTCGTTTTTTTTATACCTCCGTTCTTGCTGGCTGAAGCCGGACAGAAAACCTTGTGCTAGCTTGCCCTGATACCAGGAAGCATGGTTTTGGTCTGATGAATAACACAACAGTCTTATCCGTTTACTACCGTCACAAACCGGGGGGATTCACCCACCGGCTTTATCGCGCATGGCAGGCCCTGGCGGCTGCCGGTCACCCGCTGGTTTATGTCGCGACGGAACCCCTGCCGCTGCAACACCCGAATATCAGACCGGTCATCATCCGCATGCGCCTGTCTGAACGCAATCCGCTGTACTGGCTGGAATTCTTTCTGCGCGCCGCCATCAGACTGCGCCAGCTGGCTGTCCGGGAGCAGGCAGCTGGCTGCCTGGTGTTCTCCTTTTTCTATGCTGCACTGGCCGGTCTGGCCACCCTGGGACTGAAGCCGCGCATTATTACCCTGGTACGTGGAGATGATGTATTTGATGCCGGCTTCAAGTCCCATGTCGGGTTACGTCAGGGAGCACACCGGCTGATCGAGCAGCTCGGAGCCCGGTTTTCAAGCCGGATTCTGACCACCAACCGCAGCATGCAGGAAGCCATCATGGCCCGTACCGGCATGCACGACAAATTCGCCACCCTGCCCAATGACATCACCACCCGTCCCCTGCCCGTCCCCGCCCTTGAACCGGGACAGACCGCCCGTCTGGTCACGGTTTCGGTCCTGAACGAACGCAAGAACATTCATCGGGTACTGGAGGCACTGGCACAGCTGAAACACCTGAAATGGGAATATCAGCTGATCGGAACGGATACCAGCATGACCGGCTACGAAGCCCGGCTGAAACGCCTGGCACGAACCTTCGGCATCGAAAGCCGGGTCCGCTTTATGGGCTGGCAGGACAATGCCGCCGACCTGTTGAAGGATTGCCACCTGTTTCTGCTGCCCACACTAATGGAAGGCTCACCCAATGCCCTGCTGGAAGCCATGGGCCACGGGCTGCCCTGCCTGGCCAGCCGGATTCCGGAAATCGGGGAAATCCTGCAGGATCAGACGCTGCTGTTCGATCCCCAGGACAGCCGTGAACTGACACAAAAGCTGGAACAATTCATGACCCGCCCCGGTCAGGCCGAACTGCTGCTGCACAAAACCCGGCAGCAGGCCAGCCCTTACCGTTTCGACTGGGACCGGGAAATCGTGCGCCTGATCGGCGGTGACAACAGACTGTCCGATCTCGATAACGCCATGGAACAAACGGTTTCACGCTGATGGGCCAGAGCTACTCCCGCTCGACCCTGCTACGCCTCGGTGCCATCGGCCTGAGCGTGCTCGGTACCCTGGTCACCATGCCACTGTTGATGCGGACCTTGGGTGAGTACCAGTTCGGCCTCTGGGGCATGGTGGCAGCGACAACCACTTACCTGCTGCTGATGGATTTCGGCATTGCCCTGGCCTGCACACGCTACCTGTCGCTGCAGTCCGGCCAGCCGCAACACTGGGATGAAATCATCAGCAACTCCCTGCTGTTGTCCTTTATGATCAGCGCCCTGCTGCTGGCCTGCGCTCTGGCGGTCTGGCTCTGGTATCCCGCCCCTGCCACGGATGCCGGCATCTTGCCGGCCATTATTGCCATTGTGCTGGTTGAGGTCGCGGTTTCGATTCCACTGCGCATGTATCAGAGCATCCTGCGTACCGAGATGCGTTATGTGGATATCGGCCTGTTTGAAATCATCCGGGTCGGGCTGCGCACCGCCGGCATTGCCCTGCTGCTGTTACTCGGGGCCGGTCTGCTGACCATTGTGATTGCCAGCTCCATCATCAATGTACTGTTCTTTGTACTGGGGCTGCTGTCGGTCTGGTTCCGCCACCGCAGGCTGTTTTTCCTCCCCTGGACCCTGAGCCGGGAAAAATCCCTGGAGCTCCTGCAGTTCAGCAAGTTTACCGCCCTTTCCCAGGCGGCCGAATTCCTGAAATTCCGCACCGACAGTATTCTGGTTTCCCTGCTGCTGGGTATCAATGCCGCAGCACACTATACCATTATCGTCATGGTGGTCATGCTGCACAATCAGGTCCTGATGCGCTTCATGAGCTACTGGGATACCCTGATCATCCGTCAGGTGGGTGCCCGGAATGAAGCAGCAGCCATTGAGGCAGTGCATCGCTCGCTGACCATCGGCATGGCCATTTCCCTGTTGTGTCTGACGGGTACCATCATGATCGGCAAACCGTTTCTGGGCCTCTGGATGGGGACGGAATACACAAAACTGCACCTGTCCCTGATCCTGCTGACCCTGGTGCTGCCGGGTATTGTGGTCCAGATGGCCACCACGCCCTATTTCAATGCCATTGGCCGGCAGAAGCTCAACAGCCAGTTGGACATCACTGAAATTTTCTTCAAACTGCTGCTGATCTATCCACTCTCAAAACTGGCGGGGCTGGAAGGATTTATCATGGCCATCCTGCTGCCTGCTTTTATGTTCAGTATCTGTGGACGCCTGTATTTTCTTCGGAAAAATACAACCGGGTATCCAGCCGGTCTGAGCAAAAAGCAAAAACAGTCGCTCACCCTCACCCTGCTGATCTCACTCCTGTTTCTGGGCATCTATTTCCAGCTGGACAGCCGAAAACTGGCTCCCGAATCCCTGTCCCTGCTGTTGTCCGGCATGATGGCCATGGCGTTGTCTGTTCACATCTACAAGACTTATCTCAGATAAATCCCACCTTTATAATAGTCTGCGCTTATCTGCCCATAATTCACGAAAATCAGAAATGCCATGTTTCTCCCAAAATATTCAAATATTATATAAAAAATTCTGATTCAGGACGAAGCAAAATGAAAATTGTCTTCATCGCCATCAAAGGCATTGATGTTATCGGTGGAATTGAAACCTACACGCTTGAGCTGGGTAAAAAACTGGTCAGCGCCGGGCATGACGTGATTGTGTACTGTATGAAAACTCCGCAATTCAGTCAGCCGTTTCAACATGAAGGCATCCACTTCATGCCGCTACCGGCCATAAAGAGTAAATATTTTGCCAAGCTTTCAATTGTCATTCTGGCCAGTCTGCATCAGCTGAAACTGAAAGACATTGATATTGTCCACTACCATGCCGTAGGCCCCAGTTTTTTCTCCTGGATTCCAAGGCTTTTTGGCCGTTACACGGTTTTCCAGAGTCATGGTCATGAGTGGGAAAGAAGCTCATGGAATATCATTGCCCGGACCTTTTTCCGAATTGCAGAGTTCATGACTTTCCGTTTTGTCAATGATTCCATGGCCGTATCCAAAAACCTGAAGCATTATTATGAACAGAAATACCATAAATCCGTCACTTATATTCCTTCCGGCATCAATCCCAGACAGCCGCTCGGAATCAGCCGGATAGCCGAACACGGGGTCAGGGAACAGGAATACTTCCTGTATGTCGGACGCCTGTCACGGGAAAAGTGTATCGAAGACCTGATCAGGGCTTATCTGCTGCTTGACAGGCCCGATACCAAACTGGTCATTGTCGGCAAGGAAAGACCCGAGGACATTCCCTACACCACCGAACTCAGGAAACTGGCAGCGGGCAACAGCAATATCCTGTTTCCGGGGCCGGCTTATAACGACGAGCTGGTCGAGTGGTACAGCAATGCCGGAGCCTACATCCTGCCTTCCCGGATCGAGGGTCTTCCCATCACTCTGCTGGAAGCCATGAGCTTCTCGCGCTGCTGTATTGCCAGCGATATTCAGGCCAATCAGGAAGCACTGGACAACAAGGGCCTAGTTTATCATCTCGGCGATCATGAAGCGCTGAAACAACAGCTTGAATTTGTATTGAACAACCCCGAACAGGCAAAGCAGATCGGCATGAACCTGAAACAACATGCCTACCAGAATTATACCTGGTCGCATATCTCCGATGAATTTGTGAAGTTCTATGCCAAAAAAGACTTCATGTCAGCGTGAAAAACCTGACCGAACCCAACTGACAAGAGCAAGCCATGAACCCTAGCAGTGCACAACCCATGAATACCCTTGACATGATGGTTTCCAACCGGAGCAATGCCCTTGCCTTGCACAGACATCCGGCAGAAACCATACACCTTTCCGCACCGGAATCCCGCAGCAACACCACCCTGCTGAGTGATTACTGGCTGGCATGGAAAAAAAACCTGTTCAGAATCATTCTGCTCAGTCTGCTGGGCGCGGCACTCGCTCTTGCACTCGGGCTGCTGAGCAATAAAACCTATACTTCCCGTTCTTCGATCAAGATCGAAACGGATCCTACCCGGATATTGAGTTATGACCTGGATACCTCCAGGCAGCCTTCATACATTAATGACGATATTTACTATAATACCCAGTACAAGCTGCTCCGGAATAATGATCTGGCACGAAAAGTCATTGCCGAACTTGACCTGAGTGATTATCTCCTGAACGAGAAGCCCTTTGCAGAGCCGGTTTATGCCGTTCTGTCAACCGTGAAGCCCTTGATCCAGCAGGTCAGAAGCTATTTTCCCGATGCTGAGGAACAGCAGAGTACCGTCAAGGACGAAATCACGCCGGAAGAAATATTCTTCAACAACCTGAACATCAATCCTGTCAGGCGTTCACGGGTTATTGATATTAGTTACAAATCCCAAGACCCGGTCCTGTCCGAAAAAGTGCTGGACAGTTACATTCAGGCTTTTATCGGCTCACGCAACCTGACCCGGATTGCCTCTTCGGAAGAGGCCAAGGACTACCTCAAGGGTCAGATCGAACAGGCCAAGGAGAAGATGCAGCAGGCCGAAGGTGAAATGCTGAAATATGCCAAGAAAAACAATATTGTCGATACCAATGCTGACGTATCGGTCATTGCCAGCAATCTGGCCCTGCTGAATGAAGAATACATCAAGGCTAAAAGCCGCCGGATTGATGCCGAGAGCCAGTTCAATAACAAAAAGAATATCAGCACCTACCTGAATGCCAGTGCTGACGTGGTTATTCAACAGAAAAAGCAGCAGCTCAGCAGCCTGCAGGCAGAATACAATGCCAAGCTGGATGTATTCAAGCCGGCCTATCCGGAAATGCTGCAACTGAAACGCCAGATTGATGAACTTTCCACTTTCATCAACCGTGAGTCCAGCAGCATCCACGATAATACCCGGAAAAACATGCAGGCCAACTATGTTGCGGCACTGGATGAAGAGAAAAAACTGAAATCCGAAATCGATGTACTGGAAAAAAAGCTGATGAGCTTTTACGAAAACAGCATCGGCTACACCACCCTGAAACGGGATGTGGACACCTCACGCAATCTGTTTGAAGGACTGCTGCAACGCATGAAGGAAATCAGCGTGGCCGCTCCGGTACAGGACGACCGGGTATCCGTGGTCGACTCTCCCAGCCTGCCAACACGCAAGGACGGACTGTCCTATGCCAGAATGCTGCTGATCGGTTTTGGTATCGGCTTTCTCGCCGCCAGCCTGTTTGTCATGCTGCGTGAAATGCTCACTCCCAGAATCCGGGATATTCACAGCCTGGAAGCCGTCGCCGGCCCTTACCCCATCCTGTCCTCAATTCCCAAAACCCGGCGCTCGCGTCTGCGGAATCTGGCCAGCAGCAACCGCCACGAGAGCATGAACCCGGTGATTGAATCACTGCGCTATCTACGCACTACCCTGCGCTTCGGCAACAGCGAAGGCATCCCCCAGACCCTGCATGTCACCAGCCCGAACGCCACTGACGGTAAAAGCACGGTTGCCATTTTTCTGGCTGCTTCACTGGTCAAATCCGGCAAACGGGTACTGCTGATTGATGGCGACCTGCGCAAGCCCAGTATCCACAAAAAACTGAGACTGGATAACGAAGTCGGTCTGACCAACTATGTCGTGCACAATGACATCAAACTGCACAAGTACTGTTTCACCGACAGCGCCTGCTTTATGGTCATCAGTGCCGGTCCGGCCACGCCTGATCCGGTTGACATCCTTTCCTCCGACAACTTTGCCCGTATTCTGGCCAAATGCAGGACGGTGTTTGATCATATTATCATCGACAGCCCGCCGGTTCTCGGCATGGCCGATTCCCTGGTGCTGGGTAATTTTGCCGATGCCAGCCTGCTGGTCGTATCCTGCAACAAAACCCGGAAACACGATGTCACCAAAACGCTGGAGCGCATGGAACAAAGCGGTATCCGCATTGCGGGCTTCGTGCTCAACATGTCCAACCCGAAGTCCTCGGAAAGCTACTGTAACGTCAAATATGCCGATGGACGCAAAATGATTCACGCCCCCATCTGAAACCTTCATCCCCCTGACCGGAGCCGCAAGACAACGGTCAGGGCATCTCCTTATACACAAGTCGCCAAGCTCCTGTAAACTGAGCTACTTTTGCCGATAAACTGGTCCGCTACCGAACCAAAACAAAAAATCGGCAAGCTCGCCTACCACGTAACTTACTGCTTTTCAGAATTTTTTTGGTGGCCCACAAGGACTTGAACCCTGGACCAGGGGGTTATGAATCAGTAGAGCCTGTTTTCACAGGTTTGACCCACCACCATCAACCGGGGACCAAAGCCGCTTCCCGCACCACCCGTTCAACCGGGAAGCAGCTGCAGAAAACCGTGTCGCCGGGCTGGCTGCGGATATCCAGATGGCCCTGATGATTGATCATCACATGCTTGACGATGGCCAGCCCGAGTCCGGTACCGCCCCTGTCACGCGTGCGCCCCTTGTCCACACGGTAGAAACGCTCGGTCAGGTGGTTCAGGTGCTGCGGCGGGATACCGGGGCCATTGTCCTGTACCGTGAGGCAGGCGCGCCCGCTGATGTCCAGCTGCCAGCGCACGCTGACGCGGGTGCCCTCCGGGGTGTGGCGCAAGGCATTTTCCACCAGATTGTTGATCACGCTGATCAGGTCTTTTTCCACCCCGAGTACCTGCAGTGCCGGGTCGGCCTCCCATTCCAGAAGGTGTGATTCACCCGCCAGGGTATCGCGGATGGCCGGCAGCATATTGTCCAGCAGCTCGGCCACCGGGATGGTGTCTTCACGCGGCTGGCGGTCGCCGGGGCTTTCCAGGCGTGACAGCACCAGCATGTCATTGATGATCTGCTCCATGCGCAGAGCCTGATCACGCGACTGGTCAATCGGTGCCCTGAGTGCATCGGGCAGCGCCGGGTCACTGTCCATCAGCTCCAGATAGCCGGACAGTACGGTCAGGGGGGTGCGCAGTTCGTGCGAGGCATTGGCGATAAAGGCTTTGCGCGACTGCTGCAGCTGGATGCGCTGGCTGATGTCACGCACATTGAGCAGGAACATGCGTTTCTGCAGCGGCAGCATCACTGCCTGCAGACTGAGATTTTCATTGCGCGGTGAAATAAAACGCATGCCGTGCGGGCTTTGTTCCGGGTGCTTGAGGTAGCTGCTCAGCTCCGGAATGCGCACCAGGTTATCAATACGCTGGCCGGTATCGGCCTGGGTGATGCCCAGCAGGCGGGTGGCCGAGCGGTTCATCCACTGGATTTCATGCTCCTGACTCAGCAGCACCGCACCATCCGGCAGCGCCGACATGATATTGTTGAAACGCATCAGCAGGTCACGCTGCTTTTTCTTGCGCGACTGACTTTTCTGCTTGCTTTTGTGAATCAGGTAAGTGACCTGCTCCCAGACACCGTCACTGTCGGGCATGCGCTGAGCTTTCTGTCCCCCTGTCAGCCAGCGCTGCAACTGGCGCAACTTGTAAAGCACCCAGCCGATGTAAAGCCCGGCCACCAGCAGCAGACTGACAAGCCAGTAGCCGCTGATGAAACCCAGCACCAGGCCCAGCAGGATGGTCCCAATCAGACGCCGGACTTCGGTTTTCCAATAGTCATGAGCCAATGGCACTTTCCTCCGAGAAACGGTAACCGGCCCCGCGCACCGTCTGGATGTAATGATCGGCCTCATGGGGTTTGAGGCTCTTGCGCAGGCGCAGGATGTGCACGTCTACGGTACGCTCCTCGATATAGGTATTCTGACCCCAGATGAAGTCGAGCAGCTGGGCACGCGAATAGACCCGTCCGGGGTGCTTGAGGAAAAATTCCAGCAGGCGGTATTCGGTGATGCCAAGGTGTACCGGCTGGCCGTTCACCCGCAGCTGGTGTGCATCCAGGTCCAGCACCAGCACCCCCAGACCCAGCACCCGGCTGACCTCATGGCCGTCACTGCGCCGCAGCAGGGCCCGGATACGGGCGTGCAGGGTCTTGAGCGATACCGGCTTGACCAGATAGTCGTCGGCCCCGGATTCCAGCCCCGTAATCATGTCATCCTCTTCCGAACGGGCGGTCAGCATAATGATGGGTATCCCGCGGGTGAGCTCATCAGCCCGCAGCCGCCGGATCAGTTCGGCACCGCTCTGGCCGGGCAGCATCCAGTCCACCAGCATCAGGTCCGGCAGGCGCTCGGCGGCGGCTGTGCGTGCCTGGCGGGCATCCCCGGCTTCAATCACTTCATACCCCTCGCGCTCCAGTGAAAAGCGGATCATCTGACGGATATCCGCTTCATCCTCGACACATAAAACCCGTTTTTTCATGTCCTGAGCCTGACCTAAAGGGCTAATGGTAGCGGTAGAATTGTGACAGTCTGATGACAGAAACCGGACCCTTTGCCTGGCTCCGGCCATTTTTCTCCCGGCCCGTCACTGAGGAACATCGTCCGCTTCGGCCCGGCTCGCCGCACGCAGGGCGTGAAATTCCTGCACAAAAGCCTCAAAACGCTGTGCCTCGATAGCTGCCCGGATGTCCTGCATCAGTTCCTGATAGTAATGCAGATTGTGGATGGTATTGAGCCTGGCTCCGAGGATTTCCCCGCACTTGTCCAGATGGCGCAGATAGGCACGTGAGTAATTGCGGCAGGTATAGCAGCTGCAATCCGGGTCAATCGGGCCGGTATCATGCCGGTGGCGGCTGTTGCGGATTTTGAGGGTACCGAAGCGTGTGAACAGGAAGCCGTTGCGGGCATTGCGGGTCGGGATCACGCAGTCAAACATGTCCACCCCGCTTGCGACCCCGGAGACAATGTCCTCCGGTTTGCCCACACCCATCAGGTAACGGGGCCGGTCCGGTGGCAGCAGGGGGGTGGTGGTTTCCAGCACCCGGTCACGTTCATCTTTGGGTTCCCCGACCGACAGCCCGCCGATGGCATACCCGTCAAAGCCGGTTTCCATGAGCTGTCGGGCTGAAGCCGCCCGCAGGTGCGGGTACATGCCGCCCTGCACAATGCCGAACAATGCCGACGGGTTGCCTTCATGAGCGACTTTGCAGCGTGCGGCCCAGCGCAATGACAACTGCATGGATTTTTCTGCTTCCTCCGGTGTAGCCGGATAGGGGGTACATTCATCAAACACCATGACAATGTCGGAACCCAGTTCCCGCTGCACCTGCATGGAGGATTCCGGGGTCATCAGGATCGGACTGCCATCAACCGGAGACTGGAAGCGCACCCCCTCCTCGCTGATCTTGCGCATCCCGGCCAGCGAGAATACCTGGAAACCGCCCGAGTCGGTGAGGATGGGTTTGTCCCAGTGCATGAAGTCATGCAGGTCGCCATGCAGGCGTACTACTTCGGTGCCAGGGCGCAGCATCAAGTGAAAGGTATTGCCCAGCAGTATTTCGGCCCCCATGCCGCTCAGTTCTTCCGGGGTCATGGCCTTGACCGTGCCATAAGTGCCGACCGGCATGAAGGCGGGTGTTTCCACGCTGCCCCTGGGAAAGTTCAGGCGTCCGCGGCGTGCCTGCGCATCGGTATTAAGCAGGGTGAACTGCAGATGAGACATGGTGCTGATCCTTGGAACCAATTTGGGCGGGGAGTTTAGCAGCTCAGGGTACCGGGGTGTCCAGCCTGAAAGTACCCGGATTTTGGTTTCTGTCCGGATGCCGACGGGTTTACACTGTCGGATCAGGTTTTCTGTCTGCCGGAGTATTGTGCATGTATCCCGTGATCCGTTTGTTGACCACCCTTGTTCACAGCCATTACCGTCCGGCATTGACGCTGGATGCGGTGGACGAGATTCATTTTTACTGCCGGCCCTGGGACCTGGATTTCTTTGGCGAGATGAACAACGGGCGGGTGCTGACCCTGTATGATCTGGGGCGCTTCAGTCTGGCGGTGCGTACCGGGCTGGGGCGGGTGCTGCGGGAAAAACGCTGGGGGCTGGCGGTGGCGGGCAGTGCCATCCGTTACCGCCAGCGTGTGCATCTGTTCAACCGCGTCAGCCTGCGTACCCGGGTACTGGGTGTGGATGAACGCTGGTTTTATATTGAGCAGTCGATGTGGGTACGGGGACAGCCGGCTTCTTCCGTGGTGATGCGCACCTGTGTGACCGAAAAAGGGCGCATGTTACCGGCGGCACGGGTCCTGAAGGCCATGCAGGTGGCGGATCAGGCTTTTCCCCTGCCGGCCTGGGCCGCCGGGATGTTTGCTGCGGCCAGCCAGCGGCCCTGGCCACCGGAGATATAAAGCCGTGAATACTGCCGGCACAGGATGGAAATACTGACCGAGAACTTGCGATATCAGCCAACAGTGGTTCGGTCCGGTTGAATGTCTGATACGCCGGCGACCAGGCTGGCTGCCGGGTTCAGTGCCTCGCGCAGCAGGGTCACAAACGCCTTGACCTTGGGTGTCACACCCAGCTGGGACGGGTAAACAGCATACAGCGGGGTCGGTGGCGACGACCAGGCCGGCAGAATCCGGGTCAGGCGCGTATCACTGGCAATCGGGCGGCTGCAGAAATAGTCCGGGAGCAGGGCAATGCCACTGCCGCTGGCCGCCAGCAGCTGCAGGGCGGTGAAATCGTTCACGGTGGCGACCGGGTTGATGCGGATTTCCTGCTGCCGGGATGCATGCTGCAGCACCCAGACATTGGGGCTGATCATATTGCCCAGTGCCAGGCAGCGGTGTTGTGGCAGGGCTTCGGGCTGTTCCGGTGTCCCGTGCCGTTTCAGGTAATCATGGGCGGCATACAGGTGCAGGGTGTATTGTCCCACCCGCTGTGCGACCAGAGTCGAATCCGGCAGGGGACCAGTCTGCACTGCCACGTCAATCGCATCATTGCGCAGATCAAAGGGCCGTTCCGACAGGATCAGCTCAACCTGCACCTGGGCGTACTGTGTCAGATAGGCGGGCAGCAGGCTGGTGATCAACTGCTGCCCCAGTGTCACCGGAGCGCTGATACGCAGGATGCCGCGTGGTACTTCAAGCTGGTAGTCCATGCAGCGGTCGGCTTCTTCCGCCGCCTGCACCATGCGTCGGCAGTGACGCAGGTACAGGGCACCGGCCTCGGTCAGGCGCAGGCTGCGGGTATTGCGCTCCATCAGCCGCGCCCCCAGACGTTTTTCGAGCCGCATCAGTCGCCGGCTGACATTGGATTTGGGCAGCCCGGTGTGGCTGGATGCCAGGGTCAGGCTGCCGGCATCGGCAATGGCAACAAAGACGGCCATATCGTTCAGATCACGCAGTATCGTTTCATTCATGGGATACTATTTTCTATTCTTTGGGATTAATCCATCAATGAAATAATAGTAGAATAACCCCCATGAACTCAATCGGAAATTCAGGAGAATCCATCATGAACGTCAAAAAACTGAATCGCATCCTGCGTGCCCCCGCCGGCCACTGGGTCGGGGATGGTTTTCCGGTCCGCAGCATGCTGTCCTACAACAGTGGCCTGGACGCGTTGCAAAGCCCGTTCCTGCTGCTGGATTACGCCGGTCCGCACGAGTTTCCGCCCACTGAACGGCGGTTGGGGGTCGGAGCCCATCCACACCGGGGTTTTGAGACCGTGACCATTGTCTATGATGGCGAGGTGGAGCACCGTGATTCCTCCGGTGCCGGTGGTAAAATCAGCAAGGGCGATGTGCAGTGGATGACCGCCGCCAGCGGTGTCGTGCATGAGGAATTCCATGGACGTGATTTCGCCCGTCAGGGAGGACGCTTTGAAATGGTCCAGCTCTGGGTCAACCTGCCCGCCAGAGATAAAATGAACCCGCCGGGGTATCAGGGTATTCTCGATAGTGACATTCCGGTGGCCGAACTGGCCGACGGGCAGGGCCGGGTCCGGGTGATTGCCGGTGAATTCGCCGGGCAGCACGGGCCGGCACGCACCCACACCCCGATCAATGTCTGGGACATGCGCCTGAATGCCGGGGCGACCCTGGCGCTGGAAGTGCCGGAGGGGCATTCCACCGTGCTGCTGGTGCTCCATGGTCAGGTCAGCCTGGGCGAGGATAGCGTACAGGCCAGCGAGCTGGCGCTGTTTGAGCAGGCGGGCAGCGGCATCCGGCTGGAGAGCCGGCAGGATTCCACCGTACTGCTGCTGAGCGGTGAGCCGCTGGATGAGCCGGTGGTGGGTTACGGCCCCTTCGTGATGAACACCCAGGCGGAAATCCGTCAGGCTTTCCAGGACTACAACAGCGGCAGCATGGGACGGCTTTAAAGCCCGAACCCCACCCCGGATCACGGTTGCAGGATTTGCAGCGCTGATCCGCCGGGGCCGTTGGCTGCTCCATGGCGGTGCAGTGCCGGCAGTTTCTGCACCAGGGCGCGGCATCTGTCCGGGCCGGCAACGGCCTTCCTGCCTTTATCAACCAGCCTGCCCCCCTGCCAGCCGGGAAATCGGGTCCCGACAGTGTCATTTCATTATTCTGGCATAGTCTTTGCATGCATAACTCATGTGCTGTCGCCCGGTTAACGATGATCGTTCGCGGCCTCATCCACGCACCGTCGCGTGATGCAATGTCAAGGGTAACGAAGCCCTGAACCCTGTGTGCCTGCCGGCTCCGGGATTCAGGGCTTTTTTGTGTTCAGGAGAAGCGAAAATGCTGAAGGAAAATCTGGTACTGGTGGGTAACGGCATGGCAGGTGTCCGTACCCTGGAGGAACTGCTCAAGCTCGCACCGGATGCGTACCATATCACGGTGTTCGGTGAAGAGCCTTACGGTAACTATAACCGCATCATGCTCTCGCCGGTATTGGCCGGTGAAAAGACCATTGACCAGATCATGCTCAATGATGAGGCATGGTATGCCGATAACGGCATGACCCTGCACAAGGGTAGCAAGGTCAGCCGGATCGACCGCGCCCGCTGCGAGGTCAGCACCGCTGACGGTACCCGGGCGCACTATGACCGCCTCATTATTGCCACCGGTTCGGTACCTTTCATGCTGCCGCTGCCCGGGGCTGACAAGCCGGGGGTGATCGGCTTCCGGGACATTCAGGATGTGTACGCCATGCTGGATGCCGCCCGCCATTACCGCAGGGCGGTTGTTATCGGTGGCGGACTACTGGGGCTGGAAGCGGCCAATGGCCTGCTGAAACAGGGCATGGCGGTGACGGTTGTGCACCTGCCCGATGCCCTGATGGAGCGCCAGCTTGACCTGCCTGCGGCCCGACTGTTGCAGAAGTCGCTGGAAGCACGCGGCATGCGGTTTCTGCTGGAACACAGCACCACGGAAATCCTCGGGGATACGCGTGTAACCGGGCTGCGTTTCCGGGACGGGCGTGAAATCGCCGCCGATCTGGTGGTCATGGCGGTCGGTATCCGGCCCAATATCGAGCTGGCCAGCGCTGCCGGACTGTACTGTGAACGCGGTATTGTGGTCAACGATACCCTGCAGACCATGACCGATCCGAAAATCTACGCCATCGGCGAGTGTGTCCAGCACCGTGGTACCGCCTATGGTCTGGTTGCACCACTGTTCGAGCAGGCCCGGGTGGCGGCCAATCACCTGGCACGGTACGGCATCGCCCGTTATGAGGGGACGGTCACATCCACCAAACTGAAAGTGACCGGTATCGAGCTGTTTTCGGCGGGTGACTTTACCGGTAACGGGCAGACCGAAGACCTGTTGTTTCAGGACAGCAGCAGCGGTACCTACAAGAAAATCGTGCTGCAGGACAACCGCATTCAGGGGGCTGTCCTGTACGGGGATACCGTGGATGGCAGCTGGTATTTCCAGCTCATGAAGGATGGCACCGACATTTCCGCTTTCCGCCAGTCCCTGCTGTTCGGGCAGGCGCATCTGGGCGATTCCGGCCACAATCCGGAAACCCGTGTGGCTGCCCTGGCGGATGAGGCGGAAATCTGTGGCTGTAACGGGGTCTGCAAGGGGGATATTGTCCGGGCCATTGCTGTCAACAGCAATCGAAAACTGACCCACCGTACGGTAACAAATGACAATTGAAAACTGACCCACCCAGGCTAATTTTCGATCATTTAGTTAATGGGTTTTATCCTCCCTGACAGGGACAGT